>Ga0213869_10000106_pt1 | contig 67387 bp, 51 predicted proteins | sample PICome_10_FD_160083 | JGI IMG/M metagenome (GOLD analysis project Ga0213869, IMG submission 160083) | Coastal seawater microbial communities near Pivers Island, North Carolina, United States - PICO132 | ecosystem: Environmental > Aquatic > Marine > Coastal | place: USA: North Carolina... | reverse complement strand
ACCAAGAGAACAAACATCATAAGTATATTTACTGTTTAACATGTTTAGTTGTTTATCATCTAAATAGATAGTAGAATACATTTGCATATTAAAACATGCTAAGTATCTGGATACATTAGCAATATGAATACCAATTTCGTATTGTTTATAATCTTGATTAATACTAATTTCTTTAAAATGAAATGCGTCATCAATATCTAGACATCCATCAGGATCAATACTAAAACTTTGATAACTATTTCCCTGTTCCATGATTTGTAACTTGAGTTGATCATTATCTTCTTCATTAATATAAGTAATGTAATTTTTAACAGGCATTACTTGACTATGATATAATGCTGCCTTAATTTCATTATCAATATCTCCAACTTCTCCAATTAATTCCTCAATTGAACCAATAGGATTTTTATTAATAGTTTCCCATTTATTAAATCTAATCAAACAATAAATTAGTTTTTTTGATTTACTTTTTGATGGTACAATGAAACTTGGATATTTTTTTGATAAAGGAGTAAATTTGTAATAAGGAATATTTTTTTTATTAAAACCAAATTTTTGATTAATATCCAAATGTAAAAATCCAACAATAATATTTGGATTTCTTTCCTTAATATTTAAAACTTGTAAATTAATTTTATTAATATATACTATATCTCCATGAATGGCTCTATTATTCGTTATTTCTACTTCTTGGTTATATTTTAAAAAATTATTATCATAATTTAAATTATCACCACCCAATACAGTTACATATGATCTGCCATTTTTTATAGTTAATTCACCATATTCAACACCATTTAAATCATTTTCATTAACATAATCTGAATAATAATTCATATTTGAATAAATTTTAAATTTACTTTTATTGTTATAATATTCTAATAGTTAATATGTAAATAATCAATTTTAAATATTTATTATTAGGTGTTTATAATATTTGTATAATATATAAATTGTTGAAATGGAACAATTAGCATTATTTTATGACGTTTTTGTTGGAAATAATCATAAAGATGGTCAAATAACAATGGAAGATATAATTTTCAATAAAAAAAATACATATGATTTGAAGGTTCCATTATCTTTCAATCAAGCACAAAAAATAACTTTTCATAGAAAAAAAATTAAAGAACCATTCTCTATTGAAGTATTAGAAGTATGTGATGATAAATATACATTTGTAGTTAGTCCAAGATGTAGGATTCAAAGTACTAAAAATGGAGGAACTGTAAAAGTTTTAAAACTTGAAAAAGGTTATGAATTAAAAAATTTAGAATATAGTTCAGAATCTAAGGGGCCAAGTATTAAACTGGGTGTAGAAGCAGGAGGATCTGGAATTAATTTAAGTACAGATAATTTTAGTAAACATGGATTTAAAGCTAATATGGGTAAATTAACTCATGAACATGTAGTAATTATGATAAACTCTATACCTAGTGGGTTTTTTCATAAATACGACAGTGCTGAAATCGAAGTAGAATATATTAAGATTGATAAACAAGTAGAAGAAACTTTAATTAATGAAGTTCAACGTATAAAGATGAATAGATTTTTAAATATCAAACAATAACTTTATTCAATATAATTTTATTAAAAAAATAATTATTACCTCAATTATAAATTTTATTTTTTTAATAGATTAAAAATTAATTTTAATATTTTTAATATTAATATATAATATTTAATTTCATCTAAATGATTCATACTGAATGTGGAATTTTATTACAAATTAGTACCACTTTATTCACAGAACAAGAATTTGTGGATAAATTAAGTAAATTACAACATAGAGGAAGGGAAGCCTATGGAGTAGCTAATTTTGAAAAATCTATACCTATAATGCAGAAATACACTGGTACAGTTAAGAACAACAATCATCAAAATGGTCACATTAATAAATCACACTTATATTTAGGTCATACTAGATATTCAACATCTGGATCTAAAAATAAGACAGAACTAATACAACCTGTTTTACTAGATACTAGAAATGTTTATCAAAATTTGAATAATTTTAATGATAATAAACTAAAGTGTAAAGAAACACCTATTGTATTTGCTTTTAATGGGAATATAAGACCTATTGTTTGGAGTAATCTATTAAGACATTATGCTATAATAACAGAATCAGATAATCAAAATTATAATGATACTCAAAAAATTAAATTACTACTTGAATATTTATTAAATTCAGGTCAGAGTTTAGATAAAACTGCTAAAATTATTTTAGAGCATTTAGTATCCTCATTTTGTTTAATAATTAGTACTTTGGATACAACTTGGGTCATTAGAGATTCTTTAGGAAATAGACCTTTATCTATATATACTGAAACTAATAATGATGAAACTAATAATGATGAATCTAATAATGATGAATCTAATAGTTTTAAAAATAGTGTGTCAGATTTAATTGTATCTTCAGAAACAAATGTAATCTCTCAATCTGATAATGCTACTAATAATCCTACTATTAATCAATGGCATAATATAGAATATAATAGTATTTTAAAAATAAATCATTCTAGACATCAACCAATCCTATTAAAATATTTAGAAAATAATCAAAATAATTCTAATAACAAACTAGATAATTGTTCAAATCAAAAATTTTGTTTATTTGAAAAAATATATTTTATGAATTCTAAAAGTATCTTAACAGATACCAATACATCTATAACCAAATATAGACATAAATTAATGAATTTGTTAATAAATCAAATATTAGATAAAAAAGAGTCTAAATTATATTCTGATTTATTTGTAAATAAATCAAGATCTAAATTAGCTAATAATATAATAGTATCTGGTATTCCTGAAACCGGAATGGAATATGCAGAATCCTTATCTTCTATATTTAAGATACCATTAACAAATTTAATAAGAAAGAAAGATAATTATAAATATAGAACATTTATATGTGGCAATGATAAAGAAAGATACCAAGCTTGTATTGATAAATATGATATAGACACCAATATAATTAAGAATAAAATATTAGTATTAGTTGATGATAGCATTGTTAGAGGTAATACTTTAAAATATTTAATAACATATATAAAAACATATAAACCAAAAGAAATACATATACTTATACCATCTCCACCTGTTGCATATCCATGCTATTATGGAGTTGATATACCTACTAAAGACGAACTAATTATAAATAGAGCAAATACAATTGAAAATATAAGAAAGGAGTTAGATATTACATCTTTATTTTATCTAGACATAGAAAGAATTAAAGAATCAGATACATCAATTTGTGATCATTGTTTCACAGGTAAAGACATCATTGATTTATTCTAATAAGTAAACTATAAATATACTAAAACAAAAACTTTTTGGGTTAAAATGGATTATAACCATTTAGATCTTCTGTTAATAACCTTTTTAATAAATCCTTTATCTATATAATATTGTTTTGCTAATTTATGAATTGGTAGATTATGCTTGTAAAAACTAATAGTATCTTTATAATCAAAATCAATGATATTATAGTTATCAACATCTATTTTAAAGTAATTCATATTGATATCATTTTTAATATTTTCTAAGTTACAAAAATAATTATTTACAAACATATTACCATATTTTTCAACAACATCATTTCTCATTACTAATACCATTTTCAGTGAGTAAGTTTCTATATATGATGAAGGATTAGCAGTTTTATAAAATGAGTTTAAATTAATACTTCTTGGAACTATACTTTGAAATACTTTATTAATTATTATGTTAAAATTATCCTTCATATTTGGTTCAATAATTGCAGCATTTGTTAAAGCATTTAGTCTATTTTCTCTATCTATTTTATCATCGTTATCGTCATCGTTATCGTCATCGTCATCGTCATCGTCATCGTCATCGTCATCGTCATCGTCATCGTCATCGTCATCGTCATTATTATTTACAACTAGTTCAGTATCATTTTGATTACTTAATTCATTATATTTTTCATCATCTTCTTCGTTATTACTTTTGTCTTGAAGTCTTTTTTGTAAATGAATTAATCTAACTTCTGTATCTTTTGTTAAATTGAGTAAAACCTCATTTTTAGGATGACTAACTATATAGAAACCGTTAATATCCTCTTTATTAAAATCATCTACCATAACTTCAACCTTATCATATACTTTAATTTTTAAATCTTTTTCTGATTTAAAAGTTTTATCAATAATATATGCTCTAACTAATTTCTTAAAGTAATAATAACTATCTCTATAAACTCCTATTACTTGATTTTTATATTTAGAAAAATCCCAGAAATAATTGATTTTACTATTTATTGGAACAAAAAGATACATGTCTTGATAAAATGCTGTAGCTATAACTCCAAAATTTAGTTTTTTATATTTATAAACATTATCGTTATTTTTTTCAATATTATCTTTATCTGTATTTTCATCTTTATTATCACTATTATCACTATTTTTCAAATAATAATTATTCAAATATGTATTCAAATATTTACAATTTCTATTATAATATCTAATTAATGTTTCCTCATTTATAAAACCAACGTCTAGATATCCATTTACTAACTTATGTATAGTTTCAACACCACTATCTGTTTCTAATGTATTTAGAGGATATACCTTTCTTTTAAAATATTCAACAACTTTATCAAGGTATGTTATAGGTGTAGATGTTAACACTTCTTTATTATTTTTATCATATTTAACAGTAGGTTGGTAATATGTATTACATTTCATTGGTATAACATTTAAAGTTTTTCTAACTAAAACTCCTTCCTTTTTATCTCTTAAATAGTAATTAGTGTCAAATTGAACAGTCTGATTGCTAACAGGATTAACTGATTTGCCTCCATATCCTGCATTATTTCCTAAATTGCTTAAGATATTTTGGAAACCTTCATTTTTAATTTCATTTTTTTTGTTATAAGTAAGTCTTAAATAATTAAGTCCTACATAAATTACTAAAAAACCTATTAAATACCATTTATATTCATTTATGTCTATCATCTTATTATATTAATAAAATAAGGATATTATATTTTAAATAAAAATATTAATAAAAATATTAACAAAAATATTAACAAAAATATTAATAAAAATATTAACAAAAATATTAACAAAAATATTAACAAAAATGTTAGCAAAAATATTGATTAAAAATATTGATTAAAAATATTGATTAAAAATATTGATTAAAAATTTATAAATAAGAATGTTTATTTTTCCAGAATTCAGTATTTGTTTCTTTATCCATGTACCCATATCCACATCTTTCTAAATAATCAACATCTCTGACAACAAGTCTGGATGGAGCACCACCACGAACCCATGAATCATCAGCAACTTCTTCAACAATATGAACCGGGTTTTGAACATTGTGTTCTAAATGATCAACAAGAGGAGTAAATTGATGAGGAATTGTAACACCACTAAGAGTATTACATTGTCTTTTAGCAGCAGTAGCTTCACCAGGAAGTAATTGTGACTCTAAATCCATATCTCCTGAACCTCTGCCCATATATGGTACAGTTAAGTATGGTCTAGTGAAAAGTTGTTGTGGACATTTTGGAAATTTTTTTGTAAGACCAACTCTTAATTTGCTTGAATCATCTACAACACATTGACCAACATCATGACCATTTTTGAAATAAACCATTGGTAAGTTAGTAGCATTTTTAACTGTAGTTGGCATTTCACACTCACAGTCAAAGTGACTAGCAGTTTGATAATTACCTGGACCTAATGATTGTCTTGTGTGAATATCAACAAAACATTTATCATCATGTGCCATTGATTTGTAGTGGAGATTGAGTTGTTTAGAACCATTAAATGATACACAATTTCTTTGGTTCTTAATTAAAGTATTATTTTTATCATGGTTAAGTCTGTTATTACTCATTTTATTATATATATTAGAAATATATTTTTAAAAAAATAAATTAAACAATTAATTAAAATTAATCTTATAAAATAAATTAATGTCTCAAATTCAATAAAACAAATTGATATAACAAAATAAATATTACATTTTATTAATTTTTAAAATAATTCGTTAAAATAAATAATTATTAATCAAGATATTTGTTAAATGTCATTTGATCTTAACAAAATAAGTTTATCAAAAATAAATAATGAAAAAAAAAATAAATTATTAAAGTCAGTAGAACTACAACTAAATTTAAATAATAATCAATTATATTATCCAGGATATAAGGATCTTTTAGAAGAGTATAGAATAGATGATGATTATAGTACTAATCAAGATTTAAATAATCTGGTAATAGATAGTAAATATCTTTGTACAGAGATACTTTGTAGAATACAATATGATAGTGATAGTGAAAATGATAGTGATAGTGACAATGAAAATGATAGTGATAGTGACAATGAAAATGATAATGAAAGTGATATTGAAAATGATAATGATAATGAAAGTGATAATAGTGATAATAACACAAATATTCAACTAAATAATTTAAAAAAAAGGAAAAATACACATAATTTAGAACAAAAAGGAGAAAGTGATGAAAATATTTATATGGGATTAGAAAATACATTTTCTATTATAGGTAAAGTCCAAAAAAAGAAAATAAAGGATGATCAAGAAATAATAAACGAGTATCCTCAAAAGATATTTGTAAAAAAATCTCCATTACTAGAACCAATAAAAATCATATTAGATCAATATGATATGAATATTGATAACAACAATATCAATAGTAATATGTTACCAAATAATAATATAAGCAACACTGTTAATAAAATAAACTCTTTAAATAATGCTAGTCATGTTGAAGCTTTATTCTTATATCTTGGTAATAAACTTGTAGAAATGGGCAAATGTCCTACATTCCCTTATTATTATGGTTGTGTTAATAGTATAGATAATAATTATTACTATAATATTGATGAAGAATATGATAATATTAAAGATGAAGCTTGGTTTTTGAATAAGATCAATGGTGAATTAGAACTTATTGAAATTGAATTAGATGATGATAACAGCACATCATCTTCATTTAATTCTTCATTAAATGATGAGGATATTGATAATTTACAAAAACTTTTATTAAATAATAATGATTCAAATAATGAAATAAATGATACCGTAGGTTCTATTGAAGATGAATCAGATTATGATGAACCTAAAATAACAGAAGTAAGTGACGATGAAGAAGTAAATGAACAAAATAGTAATGAAAATAAAGATGGAAGATTAAATGAGGAAAATTTAATTGATAGTATTACAAGTAATAGTAATAAATTAGATTTTATTGATGAATTAAATTTAGACGATGATGAATTAGTTGACATAATAGATAATGATTTAGATTTAAATAAATTAGATTCATCATTGTTAAAAGAATTAGGTAATAATTCAGATATGGTTGAAATTAATAATAAACTTATTAATAACTTAGAAATACAAACTATGAAAAAAATAGAAAGTTCTGATACACAAAACAATAGTTATTATGATAAGATTGAAGAATTAAATGTTGATGAAGAATTTGATAATATGTCTTTATCTGATTTTAATAAATTTAGAAAATCTAGATTTGTCAAATTTGAGAATGTTCCTATAAATTTATGTTTAATGGAACATATGAATCATACACTAGATGACCTATTAGATGAGGGATATCCTATAACTACAATAGAATGGTACTCTATATTATTCCAAGTTATTTTTGGATTAGCTGTAGCGCAAAAGCATTTTTATTTTGTGCATAATGATCTACACTCAAGTAATATTATGTTTCAGAATACTAAAGAAAAGTTTCTATATTTCTTTATTAATAGAAATTACTATAAAATTCCAACATTTAATAAAGTAACAAAAATAATTGATTTTGCTAGAGGTACTTTTAAGTTAGGAGATAAATGGATATTTAGTGATGTATTTCATCCAGAGGGAGAAGCATCAGGACAATATGATTATCCAGAAGGAACCTCACTAAAAAATTGTAAAATTAAACCAAATCCTAGTTTTGATATGATCAGATTAGTATCTACTATTAAAGAAAGATTAATTGATTTTCCTGAAGTAATGTTAATGGTTTCTGATTGGACTATCAATGACGATGGACATAACGTTTTAAATGATGAAGATGATTTTGATTTATACATTGAAATAGCTCATAATTGTCATAAAGCAGTACCATTAAGTATTATAAAACACGAAAATTTTAAACAATTCAGAGTCAGACCTGAACATATACCTAAAAACAAATTTATTTATTTTTTCTAATTTTTTATAATTTTAATTTTCTAATCACCAAAGTTGATAATAAAACAGTTAATGACACAGAAATTATTCCCCAAACTACATCAGCAATTGCAACGTGTAATGGTAATTTTTCAAAGATAGCATAATTAATTAAATCAAAAGATCCATAAACTGCTAAAGCAATCATGAATGAATCCATTAATTGGTTTTTTAAACTATTATTAACTTTATCCTTAACTCCAAAATAATAAATACAAACAGCAATCATTAAATAACTTATTAATGCTACAATAGGTTTAGCTTTCATCGGATAACCTTGAATGATTCCAACAGCACTATTCCAATCTAGTTTTAAAACTTTGGCTCCATACATAACCCATGGTAAATCAACTACTAAATATGATAATGCAGTAACTAAAAGATGTTTTAAATTCATTTATATAGAATAAATATATTTATTTTATTAATCTATTTATTATATTAATCTATTTATTAAATATCAAAAAAAATCAAATTATAAATTAAATTATAATGAATGCTAAAAACATAATTGTATTAATAATTTTATTTATATTAATTGATATAACTGGATTAAATAATTTATGGGGCGAAAATTTTCATAGGCGAATTTTACATCATTGTCAAAGAAGTCAATATAACCCTTCTAAAAAACCATGGATTAATTTTTTATATGATAAATTAGACACTAATACTATAAATTTTATCACTTCAATAAATATAACAAAAAATAACTGTTTACAAAATGTAAATCCAATTTTATCTAAACTATTTGGAGGTAATTATTCAAAAAAATGTACTTTATACTATAATGATTTTGATAAGGATACTCAAAAAATATTAGATAATATAGGAAGAAGTATGATACCAGAATTAGAAAAGTTATCTGGTAAAAAATTATATCTCGGTGAAAGTAGTTTCAGATGTGTACTATTAAGATATGAAGGCGTTGATTCACAATTTGTATCTCATTATGATACCGAACCTAATAATTGCTATAGGACTTTATTCTTGGTAAAAAAAGAAGGTAATATACCTCCATTTATTTATAATGATGAAAATAGTAAAAAACATGAAGTTAATTTTAAAGTTGGAGATGGAATATTTTTTAAGGGAACTAGGACATTTCATGGGGTTGGAGTGTCTAAAGATCCAAATATGAAAAGATATATGATTGGATGGCAATACTCTACTGATAATTCACTTAAAGAGTTAAGTTTATGTAGTAAATTGAGAGATACTTCAATCTTGAGTAGTATTATTGAATTATCCCCACATATTATTATATTATTAATTGTTTCATTATCATTTTGGTATTATATTAAAGATCCATTTACTAAAAAACAAATAAAAAGTTTGATATTACTTACTCTAGTAGTTTCAATAATATCATATATTTTACCTAATAAATTATATAATACTAATATTGGAACTGGGTTATCATCATCATTAATATGTATGTTTGTAATTTTAATGATAAGCATTGCATCATTTGGAAATATATATTATGCTTTAATATTCTATAATTACTTATTATTAACAGAAATATTTTTACCAAGATCAGTTGTAGGTAAACATCTAAAATTAGTAGAATAGGATAAATAAATAACAAAAATAAATAACAAAAATAAATAACAAAAATAAATAACAAAAATAAATAACAAAAATAAATAACAAAAATAAATAACAAAAATAAATAATAATTATCAATTTAAATTTATCATTAATTATATAATATAAGAAAAATATGACAGCAGGTGCTTTAATACAAATAAAAAATGGTTATGCCGACCGTATGGCTTTTTTAACTTTTAATCCACAAATATCATATTTTAAATCTGTTTACAAAAGATATACTAATTTTGCTTATGAATATATTAATTTGTTACCTGAAAAATCAGCAGAATTAACTGATGATCAAGATACTAGTATTACATTTAAAATTAAACGTGATTCTGATTTGATGAATAAAATATATTTTTGTTTTGAATTACCTGATATTTATTCTAGATCTAGTTTAGATTTCCAATGGATTCAAAGAATAGGTGAATATATTATCAAAGATGTATCATTTCAAGTAGGTTCGAATTTAACATTAGATAGACAGTATGGTGAATATTTACATATTTGGAGTGAATTAAATTTGAATAAAGAACAAAAAGATGGATATTATAAAATGATAGGTCATACAACTGATATGTATGATCCAGCAAGTGTTGAAGGACATGGAGGATATCCAGGATCTACAACTGTAACTAGAAAGTCTTATCCTAGTATTATAGGACGCAAAATTTATGTTCCATTAAGATTCTGGTTTAATTTAAATATTGCTAATGCATTCCCATTAATTGGGGTTCAATATGAAGATATCAAAATAAATTTAACATTAAGACCTTTACAAGAATTATATACAGTATTAAATGGTGGAACACCAAATTTAAGAATTAGACCTAATACAATTAATCATAAAATAGGAAAATTTTTAACCACATCAGATTCTTCAACATCATTAAATATCAATCCTACATTAGAAATTAAACATATTTTCTTAGATGCTGAAGAAAGAAAAAGATTTGCCATAAACTCTTTAGAATACTTATCTCATCAGGTACAAAGAGTACATAGTGAAACTGTTAATGAAACTAACTTTCAATTGAATTTAAAAGATTTAAATAAACCAATAACACAATTACATTTTATAATAAGAAGAAGTGATTTTGAGGAAAAAAATCTTTGGAGTAATTTTACTAATTGGCCAATACCAAGTAGTCCATTTTACTCTGAAAATTATACTTCTGTATATTATGATCAAGGTGCTATTACTTTTGATGATAATAATATAAAACACTATAAAACAAAATCATTATTAAAATCTGCTGAATTAAGACTTAATGCTAATAAAATTACTAATGGTAATAGTAGAGATTATACATCATTTACACCATCAAATATTGATGGTAAAGATAATAGATTTTATAATTTAATAACAAATTATGAATCTAATAACTCTATTCCAGAAGAAGGAATATATACATATTCGTTCAATTTAAATAATGGTAGTAACCAACCATATGGAGCTTGTAATATGTCAACGATAATTAATAAAGATTTACGATTATTTTTAAATGAAACTAATGGGTATAGTTATAATATTTATGTATATGCTGAAAACATAGAAATAATTAAGGTAATGGGTGGTTTAGCTAATGAAATGTTTAGTAATTAAAAATAATTTTGTAGTAAAATAGTATTATAAAATGTTTATATCAGAATTAATCCACAATTTGTTTTTTTAATTTTAAAATAATATGTTAATTGATTTATATTTATAAATCTTAAATATGCTTAGACCAATATTTAATAGAATTAAAAAAATTGTACCTAAATTATCAGAAACTGAACTTCTTGCATTAAGAAGTGGTACTGTTTATACTGATAGATCTATTTTTGATGGTTATGTAGTTTTACCTGATACTTTATCCAAAAGCGAATTAAAACAACATCCTGTTCAAGTTCAATCAGAAAATGAATATTCTAAAATGAATCAAAAGGCCATACAACTTTTAGACAAATATAAATTTTCACATGTATTTCCTAATAAAGATAGTATGAATATTATTAATGATGTTGGAAATAGTGGTTTATTATCACTAATTATTGATAAAGAATATGGAGGTAATAGACTTACTACCCATCAGTCATCTAATCTCTTGACTAAAATATCTTCAGTAAATCCTGCTTTAGGAGTAGTAGTTATGGTTCCAAACTCTTTAGGTCCTGGAGAACTTTTGACTCATTATGGAACTGAAGAACAAAAGAAAGAATATTTACCAAAATTAGCGGACGGTTCTTTAATACCTTGTTTTGGTTTAACCGGACCTAATAATGGTAGTGATGCTACTGGAAGTATAGACAAAGGAGTTTTAATTGAAGAAAATGGAAAATTAAAAATTAGAGTAAATTTAAATAAAAGATATATTACTTTAGCACCTGTTGCTTCTCTATGTGGAATTGCATTTGAATTAACAGATCCAGATGATTTATTAGCCAAACATCAAACTAATTGTAAACTTGGAGTATGTGTAGCTTTGGTTGAGAAAGGACATCCTAATTTAAGACTAGAAACTCATCACAATCCGTTAGAAGTTGGATTTCCAAATGGAACAATTAAAGGTGAAATTGATATTTCATTTGATCAAATTATTGGAGGTCAACAACAAATAGGTAACGGTTGGAAAATGTTAATGGAATGTTTAGCTGCTGGTAGAGGTATTAGTCTTCCAGCAACTGCTAATGCTTCATCAAAAGCATGTACTTATGGAATATATTCATATATTCAACATCGAACACAATTTAGAAGACCATTAAGAGATATGGAAGCTGTATCAAATAAGTTTCTTGATATGATATTTAATACTTGGATTATTCAATCATCAATTAATTATACTAATACTATTCTGGATGATGGACAAAAACCAGCAGTTATTTCTGCTATTATGAAACAACAAACTACTGAACGAGGTAGAACTGTAATTAATAATGCTATGGATATTTATGCTGGTAGTGCTATTTGTTTGGGAGATAATAATTTTATTGAAAAATTTTATAGAGCAGCACCAGTTGGTATTACTGTTGAAGGTAGTAATACTCTTACTAAGAATCTAATTATTTTTGGTCAAGGATTAAATAAGAGTCATCCATATATTTTTCCAGTTTATGAGAGCATATTGAATGATGATTATAAACAATTTAAATCGAGTATGTTTGATATGGTAAAACATTTTATTGGATGTTATATGAGTGTTTTTGTTCCATTTGAAACTAATCTCAGATATCAAACAGTTATTTTTGCTAATTTAAGTAATTTTGTTGCTTTATTAGGTGGTAAAATAAAAAGTAATCAGTCCATTTCTGGAGATATGGCAGATGTTTTATCTAATTTATATCTGGCATATTCTTTGAAGTGGACTGAACAATCTAATGAAACCAGTTCAGTATTAACAGATTATTGTATTAATAGACTTATTAATGAAAATAAAATAATTATTAATAGAGTAATTAATAATCTACCTTTAATGTCCAGAATATTTTTGAGTCCAAGTAGATATTATTATGGTTTAAATAAAGAAAAATATCAAGATAATAGAGAAGTATTAAAAGAAATCTTTAATAATCCAAGAATTATTTCAGAAATTAAAGACAATTTATATTTGGATACTCCTATCTTTCAAAAATTTGAAAAATTAAATGAACTAAAAGCAAAAGGAGCACATAAATCTGATCATCCAGAATATAATGAGTATTGTAAAATTTATCAAGACATGATTCAAGTTGGCGAATTTTCTAATCCTGTAGTTCAAAATAATAATAACATCAAATATAACTGTGATCCAAACAATATACTAGAAAAGGTTTAAGTTTATTTCTTGTATTAATATTTTTAATATTAGTATCTTATCTAAAATATTATGTTTTTGTTTTTTTATAATTAATAATATCTAATAATTAATATTATCTAATTCATAATTAATATGGTTAGTAGTGAGGATGAAAATATTGAAGAATTATATGAAAAACAACAAACAAAATTAAAAAGATCAGCTGAAAAAGCAAAAAGAGAAGAATTATTAGCTGCTGAAAAAAAAGAAAAAAGAAAAGCTGAAGATTTAGTAGAATTTTTAAGAGTATCTGTTAATGATGGATATGATGGAAATGATGAAGATGGATATTATATTCCTCTCCATGAAAGAAATTATGAAGGATTTACAGATAAATATACTACTTATTCTCAAAAATACATGTCACTAGTTTTAAAATACGGTATAATGTTCTTGTTCCTATCATTTAATTTCATTGCTCTATCTATATCATTAAATTGTAATGTGGGTAAACCATTAGGAACTAGAATTGCTAGTGCTATATTTGCATTCTTTTTTGGTATAGTATACATTATTGTTAATTATTATACATATAGAGTATTACATCAAGGAAAAATATGTAAAATGAATAAAGAAAAATTATTTCCTTTTGAAATATAAATTTGACTAAATTGACTAAATTGACTAAATTGACTAAATTTAATTTGATTTGATTTAATTTAAACTAAATTAAGTTAAGTTAAGTTAATATTTTTAGTTATTATAAAATTGATTTAATTTTAGTATTTTTATAATTAATATATATTAAAGTTATTAAACAACTATTATTTTAAGATGCCTAAGAATTTAAAAGGAGGAAATCGTGCTAAGAAGGGTAAAAACTCAGCTCTTCGTCAAGAAAAAAAACTTGAATATGCTACTGAAGGTCAGTGGTATGGTGTGTGTACTAATTACTATGGTAGTCATCGTGGTCAAATATCTTATTTTGGTAAGATTCCTGATGAATCTGGTAAGTTAGTTGATCAAGAAGTTTCTGCTTTGGGAATTATTAGAGGTTCAATTAGAAAAAGAACTAGACTCAGAAATGGTGATTTAGTTATTGTAGCACCTCGGGATTTTCAAATAGATAAGGTAGACATTGTTTATAAATATTCGTTTGATGAAGTAAATAAATTAAAAAAAGAAGTAACACTTCATCCTAATCTACTTCAAAATATCGATAAATCTTCTAGTCAAGGAGAAGATAATGCTGAAGCTTACTTTAATTTTGGTAATGATGATGATTCTGATAACTCTGATGAAGATACAACAGTAAAAATAAAAAATGAAAAACAACGTTTTGAAAAAGGATCATATCAAAGTATATATAGTGGAATGCCATCATTTTCAGATGATGAACTCAACGAAAAAGATGAAATAGATGATATTTAATTAGATTAAATTGAAATAAGTAAAATAATATTTTAATAAAGTTTTAATAAAGTTTTAATAATTAATAAAAAATAAATTTAATCTTATTTTATAATATTTTTTATTTTTTATAGAACATGTAAAAACAATGAATCTTAAATCTTAAATATTAAAATTATAAAAAAAATCTAAAAAAATATTAAAGAGATAATAATGTCTTTAAATTATGAGACAAATAAAACAAATAATATAGATTCATCAGAAACAATTAATAATTGTATTGATCAGATAAAAAGTAATTATATTTATGAAAGAAACTTAAAATTCTTTGTTCATGAAATTTTAAATCCACTTAATATAATAAATAATTGTGCTGAACTAATAGAACCAGAAGAAGAATCCTGTCAAAGAATGACATCAATAATTTTAGATCAAGTACAACAGTGTAGTAAATTATCAGAAAATATTTTATATACTCTTAATCATAATCAATATAATAAAGTAAATTTATGTGATTTTTTAAAGCATATTAAAACCAAATTTGAATCTAATTATCAAATACATATAAATCTACAATTCAAAGTTAATTGTAATAAATTTAAATTGAAGTTTAACAAGGTATATTTAAAAGTAATATTAGATAATTTATTAAAAAATGCTCATCAACATAGTCAAGAGATTTATATTGTATTAGAACGATTCTTTAATGATGAATATACAATACATACAACTCCAGCATTTAAATTATCAGTAAAAAATAAGAAGTCTGAATATAAGGGTAGTAAAAAGAGTAATATGGTAGGATTAGAACTGATTGACACAATGTGTTCACGTATGAATATTGATTGGAATTTTTTTGAAAAAGACAATGAGTTTGAGTTCGTATTGTTTTTAAAAGATATGTTTTAATTTTTTTAAATTAATTAGTACTTATAAAAGGTTTACTAATTTCTAATACATTATTAATGGTTACTAGTAAAAGAACTAAAATAAATAAACAAAAAAGTAATGTCCAGATAAATAATCAAAATAATAATAATAGAATTATAAATAATAATAATAGTATTTTTGAAAGTCAAAAGGATAAAAAAAGAAAACAGTTTTTTCATACAAGTAGTAAATTAACAAAATTACAAAGAAAATATTGTCATTGTTTAATGAAAGTTCGTCCTAAAATTGGAAAATCTATACCAAAAAAAAATCCTAAAACAGGTAAAAAATTAAATCATTATGCAGTGTGTTTTGGAGGTATACGAAGAAAGATGGGACTTCATAAAACTCAAAAACAAAAAAATAAGTTTATTGCTATGCTTAATCCCAGAAGTGCTAATTGTGTAATGAATTATAATTACTATTCTTATTCTGATGATGAGATAATAGCTATGGCAAAAGAGTATGGTATTAAAACTTCATATGTATCTGCCACTGGACAAATAAAAAATTTAAAAAAAAGTACATTATTTACTAAAATAGTTAATAAATATCTTGATAAAAAAGAATTAACTAAAAAATCAAAATCTACACAAAAATCAAAATCTACACAAAAATCAAAATCTACACAAAAATCAAAATCTACACAAAAATCAAAATCTACACAAAAAACTAAGAAACCAATAAAAAAATAATATAAATTTAAAAATATTAATAAAATTTATTTAAAATTTAAAATGCTATAACTTGTTTTTCAAAATGATATCTCCATAGCGAATACCAGTATATATCATTAGCAAAATGTTTCACATGATCATGAAACTGGTCATAAGTATGAAGAATATTATTTATATTTTTTAACCAAAGATAAATAGATATACGGTCATCATCTATTCCTTTTTTAGTAAATAGAAATTTAATATCAAATTCAGGATCTGATTCATATTTTAGTCTAATATCATTTAATACTTCTTGATGACTTTGATAAAATACTAAAACAACATGCTCATTTTTATATTTTTTAATAAAGTATTCTAATTTATCCATATTAATCATATGATAATCGTACCATACATATTTTTGGTTATCTGTTAAACCTTCTTCCTTTTTTTCAGTGGTGTCATAAAAGATATTATGTCCATCTACTATATGATTTATTTTATCTTGACTTAAAAAGGTATCTAAACTTTTAAAATATTTGATTTGTTTATTTTTATGAGAACTATTAATCATATCATATAAAATTTGTAAATTATTGTTATACGTTGAATTAATTATTGAAGATTCGTTTTCAAATATACTTATATTACTAAAATTCAAATTAATAAGATGACTTGAAATCTTAATAATTTTATTTGGATTAATAAAATGAGTTGAATAATCAATAATAACCTTTTCAATAAAATGAATGTTATCATCATTAATCCAAAGTTTATGTTTATTAATTAAATTAAAAGATTCCTCAACTAGTAGAGTACTAACTTTAATATCATCTAACATATAACTATAATTTAGTAATGAATATATTAGACAATTTTTAATAATCACAATTTTACTAATAATACTCATAATAGTTAATACACTACAGTGATACTCCATTTCTGTTAATCGTTTAATCATAACTGCCATTGAACTACTATTAATATAATCAATAATCTTTTTCTTTTTTCTAACACCAATTTTAGTTTTATTTATACTATCTTTGTGATTAGTATCTAAACTTTTATGAGTTTCTTTAATTCTAATAAAGTTAATTATAATATTAAGAAGTAGTTCAGGATCACTAATAGAAATTATAAAATGATCAAACTCCTGCTTATTCATACAAATAATTTTTTCATAATATTGTTCAAAAATATTAAAACTCATATTTATGAACTTTAATTAAGTAATTTATACTATAATATAAAAACTTTAAATTTTTTTCAATTTTTGAAATACAAATTATATTTTTTAGATCATTTAATTTTATTTAAAAAAAAAAGTTATATATTTTATATATATTTATTATAAAATGAATTTAGAAAACGATACTTGGAATATTATAGATTCTTATTTTAGAGATATACCTAATTATATTGTTAGACATCATGTAGATAGTTATAATGATTTTGTTGATAACAAAATTCCACTAGTATTTAAGAATTTAAACCATCAAGAAGTAATTAGATATGATAAAGAAGATAGTAGTGTTAGATATACAATTGATATTTATTATGGAGGAATAGAAGGTAATAAATATAGATTTTCTAAGCCAACAATTATGGATCATGCAACTAAAACAATGAAGCAAATGTATCCAAATGAAGCCAGATTAAAAAATTTAACATATGGGTTTGACGTATTTTACGATATAGATATATTTTTTTCAATTAATAAAGGAGATACTAAAGTACTTGATAAACAGCCAATTTATGATGATTCATTCTGTAAAAATATGTATTTAGGAAAAATTCCTATTATTTTACACTCAAATATGTGTATTTTAAACAAATTAAATAATGAAACATTAGGTCAAGTAGGTGAATGTAGATATGATCCAGGAGGATATATTATAATTGATGGTCGTGAAAAAGTAATTATGTCTCAAGAAAGAAAAGCAGAAAATACTATATTTTTATCAGAAATAACAAATCCAAATCTTAAATTCTCTCATGTAGCAGAAATAAAATCAGTTAGTGCTGAAGCATTTACAACAGCCAGAACAAATAAGGTACAACTTGAACATAAAGGTGCTATTACTGTCCGTCTTGGTCAAAAAAATCCTTTCTTGCAAGAAGTTTATGGACGTGATGTACCACTTTTTGTCATGTTTAGAGTATTAGGTATTGAAACTGATAAAGAAATTATGGAATATATTATTGGTGACTTAGAGTCTCCATTAGGTAAAAAGATAATGAGTTTATTACAAGCTAGTGTAATAGATCCTTATATTGTAGAACAGGAACTTTATGATACTACTAGTGCTGAAGCGTATTTAGAAAAATTACCATCAAGAGCAATTACAGAAAGTAAAGAAAAGTTTAGTGAGATTAGTAGTAATAAAGTAGGACGTTTAAGTTTCTTATACCATGCTTTAAGAGAAAATTTACTTCCTCATTGTGGAGACAATTTTAAGAGTAAAGCAGTATTTTTAGGATATATGACTCGTAAATTACTTTTATTAAAACTAGGTTTAGAAGAAGAAACTAATAAAGATAATTTTATAAATAAGAGAATTGATATTTCTGGTTTTATGTTGTCAACACTGTTTAGAGACGCACTTTTACAAGTTCAATATACTGCAAGAGTTGAAATAGGTAGAATTCATGAATTCAATAGTAAAGAATACTCAGGAGACAAATTTCCATACATTATAAATGATAGCAACTATTATAATGTATTTAGTGCTAATAAGTTCCAAGAGGTATTTATGGGTAGTCTTAAAAAGGGTTCTATTGGTACTAAACAAGGTGTTGTTCAATCTATGGAAAGGGTCAACTATATTGGTACATTATCACATTTAAGACGTATTACCGATCCAGGAAGCGGATCTGAAGTCACTCTTAATAGACGTAGATTACATGTTACACAATATGGAAGCATTTGTCCAGCAGAAACTCCAGAAGGTCAAAATGTAGGTTTAAGAAAAGCTTTATCTGTATTGGCACATATTACATTTGGTATGTCAATTGATCCTATATTAAAATTCTTGGGTAAATATGGAATGATTGAAATAACAGATGTACAACCAATTGATTTGGTTAATAAAACAAAAATTTTAATTAATGGAAACATTGTTGGTGTCCACAATAATCCAAATCTTTTAGTAGAAATGTTTAGATTATATAGAAGAAATGGATTAATTAATATTTTTAATAGTATAACATGGGACATTATCAATAAAGAAGTAGTAATATATACTGATAATGGTAGATTAGTTAAACCATTATACATTATTGAAGATAATGATTTCTTAATTCAACCAAAACATCTTGAAGATATTAATCAAAATAATGTAACTTTTACTAATCTTTTAACAGGCTTTAGTAAAAGGGATAATGAATATGATTATTTTTTAAATGATGAAGTTAAATTAGATGAGATAGGAATTAATGAGAATAATGATTCAGTTGTCGAATCTTTAAAAAACAATCAAGGAGTAATTGAATACTTAGATACTAAAGAATTCGATTCTATTCTAGTTAGTGAAAAATTATCTCTTTCTTTGGACAACAAATTAAAATATACTCATGCTGAATTACATGCTAGTATGATGTTAGGTGTATGTGCTAGTTTAGTTCCTTTTGTTCAAAATGAACAAGGACCAAGATTTATTTTCGCTAGTAAACAAATTAAGCAAGGTGCAGGAACATATGCTTCTAATTATAGAAATCGTATTGATACAAGTAACCATTTACTTCATTATCCTAATAAACCATTAGTACTTGGGCGTCTTCATAAGGCTTTCAATAATGATAAAATGGCTACTGGTCAAAATATTGTTGTTGCTATTTGTCAATACAATGGTTACAATTGTGATGATGCTATTATTGGTAATAAATCAAGTTTAGATATGGGGTTATTTAATTCTAGTTATTTCAAAATGTATCAAGAATCTGAAAAGATTGATACAAAACAAGGAATTAGTGAAACATTTTATAATCCTTTATATGAAACCAAAGATCAAGAAAATCAGGAAATTGGTGATGAAGATGTTGAAGGTTTAGCTGATAGTAGACAAATGAGTCACTTCGAAGAATATAAACATTTAGATAGAAATGGTTTTATTAAAGAGGGAACTTATTTAAAAGGTGGAGAAGTAATGATTGGGAAAAAACTAAAATATGTTAATGGAGCTGGAGAAGAGGAAGTTCGTGATATGAGTAAAAGTGTTAAAAAAGATAATGTTAGAAGTGTTGTAGACAAAGTATTCAGTTGTCAAACTAATGCCAACGGTGATAGAATGGTTAAAGTAAGAACAGTACAATATAGAATACCAGAAATAGGAGATAAATTTGCTTCAAGATGTGCTCAAAAAGGTACATTCGGTATTTTATTAGATAAACAAGATATGCCTTATACTGAAGATGGTATCATTCCAGATATTTTATTATCACCATATGCTTATCCAAAACGTATGACTGTTTCTCAATTTATTGAACTTTTATTCGGTAATTTAGCAGTAGATTTAGGAATATTTGGTTTAGGTTCTCCATTAGAACCAATGAATCCATCTCAAATATCTGATGTTTTACTTAAATTAGGTTTAACAGATTCTGGAGATAGAGTATTATATAATGGATATACAGGAGAACAATTAAATGTTAAAATTTTCTCCGGTGTAATGTATTATCAACGTCTTAAATATATGGTCAGTGATAAAATTAATACAAGAATTGCAGGTAATCGTGATGAAAATAATATACCAGTTCCTGGAGGGGCTTACACATTTAAAGAAAGACAAGTAGTACCAGGTAGAGCTAATGGTGGTGGTTTAAGAATTGGAGAGATGGAACGTGACGCTATTATTTCTCATGGTGCTATGGGTTTCTTAAAAGAAAGTATGATTGAGAGATGTGATAAATATGATGTATATGTTAGTAGAAAAACTGGAGAACTTAGTATTGCTAATCCATATGAAAAGATATATTTTGATCCAAGCACTGATGGACCGTTAAGTTACCAATTAGAGGCAGGTTCACAAAGAGGAGATATTAATATTTTAGGAATTAATACTATAAAACAAGAGCAATTAGAATTTTCTAAGATTATTGTTCCATACACTTTTAAATTATTGATTCAAGAGTTACAAGGTTTATGTCAAAGAGTATTTATTAAAGTATCTAAATTAGGTTTATTATTTGGACAAGATGGAAACCAAAAAATGGATATTGATGAATCATTTATTCAAATGGAATCATTATCAGATGATGATTTTGATGAATTAAATGTTGAAGAATCCGAATTAGTAGGTGATGAATTATTTATGGAGGAAGATGATGAGATTCAAAATCCTGAAGAAATATTAAATGAATCAGAATTTAAAGGTGGTGGAGATGATGTAGATGAAGAAGATGAAGAAGTAGTATTTGTTAATGATATAACCTCTGGAGATGAAGATGAAGAAGAAACTGATACTGAAAATGAAGGAATGGAAGAAGAAGTAAAAGATGAAGAATTTGAAAGCCCAAAAGAAGGAATAACTCATAATAATACAGAGGCAATGGTAGTTTCTGGAGAACCACAAAATAATGAAGGCATATCAATGCCAAATGAACCAATTGAAACTGGGGAGTTATTTAAAACTCCTACAACACGACCTGTATTGAATCCAGATATATCATCTAATAATCAACTATTTAATGGGATGAATGTAGCAAATTCTCAACAAGTTTCTAATGGTATTAGTTCACCAAGATTTGAAGAATTACCAGAAATAGAATTAACTCCAAGTCAAAATTTAAGTTCAGAATCTAATATAATTAGACAAAAACAAACTAATATTAATAGTGAAATAAATAGATTAATTCCACCATCTATACAAAGTCAATCAGTATCATCTAACCAAGGATCACCTCAAAATTCGGAGGTTAAAACAGTTACTATAGATTTAAATGTAAATACTAATAATCCAAAACCTGAAACTATGACTGATTTATTAGCTTCAAGTGGTAAAAAAAGAACAAAATCTATCTCATTTGATAATGAGGTAGAAACTAATCCAAATTTAAATAACATAAGTTCAGAAGATGGTGTAATTACAAGTAAGATACCAAGTCCATTCTAGATTTGTATCTAGATTTGTATCTAAATCTAAAATTGATTTTAGAAATATTCCTTTTAAATATTTTTATTTATTATTTAAAAACTTATATATTATATAATTAATAAGTATGGCATCAAATTCAAATTCTCAAACATATCTAATTTTTAAGTACATTTTTAAATCTAGAAAACACATTCTAGAAATGTTAGAAGATAGAGGTTTTAATGTAGATGAATTAAAAAATTATACTCAACAGGAAATGATGAGTATGGTTCAAGCTAATCAAATGAATAAATTTGAAATGAATGGTCAAAAAGGACCACTTGATATTCATCTTACCAAAAAATCAGGAGAATCAATCTTCGTAAAATATAGATTAGAAGACAAGTTTAAAAAGACTGAAAACTTGAATAGTCAAATTAACGAAATATATACAAATCATCTTAAAAAAGATGATACTCTTATCATCTTAAATATTTCTCGTGTCTGCATTAAACCTGGTGTGAAAGACAAAACTGATGAGGAATATGTCAAATCACTTTATGTTACTAAAGGTTATTTCGTACAGTTCTTTGGTCTTGAAAATTTCTTATTTAATGTAAGTAAACACGTATTTATTGGTAAACATACAGTTTTAGATAAAACCGAAACAATTGAAATGATGAAACGATTTAATGTGTCTAATTTAAAGAATTTACCTGTTATTAAAAGATTCGATGAGCAAGCAAAATATATTGGTTTAAGACCAAAACAAGTATGTAAGATTGAATATACCAATCCTACTACTGGTAATAATATCAAATATCGTATTTGTATGAATTAATAAACATTTTAAAAAAAAATTTAACATCCATTTTTAATCCTTTTTTTTTGTTTTCTTATTCATAAATAGAGTTATATAAAATAATAAAAAATTAATAATAAAAGTTAATACTCAAAATTTAATAAAAAAAATAATATTAAAAAATTATGGTGTAATGTACATATTTTTTGGTGCTTGTTTTACATTAATAGAATCATTAATCACATCTTGATAACATAAGTTTAATACTTCCATTTTAGTTTGTTTTCTATGTTCTTCTGGTTGTTCTTTACTTAATTTTTCCATTTGTTGGATATTAAGAACTTGATTATTTGGTGATGGAATATAGTTTTCTTGTGAATAGGTAGGAACAACTAATGAATCTGTCTGCATAGCAGGATCTTTATTTGGTAATTGAATCATATCATTAATTGATTTATAATCATTAGATTCTGTATTTACAGGATAATAATTATATTTTTGTGGATTTTGAAATCCAGATTTTTTATTAGTTGAGAAATAAAGGCATGTAATAGCCAAACCTAATAAGACAAATATTATAAAATAGTTAAGTTTCTCCATTTATGTATGATTAGAAAATATTTATTTAGAAAATATCAAAAATAATAAAACAATATTATAATTCAACAATATTATAATTCAATAATATTATAAGTATGATTGAATAGTTTATCAAAATTATGAATTGTTTCATCAATCAATTTAGCATTATCTTTAATGAGTTTATTTTTTTCTAATTTAGTTACTTCTATAAAAATATTACAATTATTATTAATATTTCCTTTATTAATATCAATAATAATAAATAATTTGAGATAAGGTAATAGTTCCCATTCAAATACTAGATTTTTATTTATGTTAAAATATTCTTTTGAAATATCAAATAACTTTTCATTGTTTTCTTGATAATAATTTATTAATTTATTTTGAAAAGTTTCACTATTAATTATAGTTTTTTGATAACAATTAAATCTATTAGATTGTAATTGTGTTTCATTATCATCAATAAAGTAATTTTTACTTTCTACTAAATTATGATTTAGAATATGAGAAATATTACTATTTATTGACTCCTTTTTGAACGGTATGTTTAAAAATAATTCTTTATGAAGCATATGATATTTTATTTGTCCATAAATTTGGGGTTGTATACCAAAATAAGAAGTTATTAATGATACAAAATCTTTATTGAAAATTAGATTTTTATTTATAATTATAAAATCTTTCTGAAATAATTTCTTATTTAAATAACTTATTTGTATTTTATTAAAAGTATCTAATTTTGGTAATTTACTAATATGATAATAGTTATTCATCGTTAAATTATTAACTTAAAAAATCATTAAATAACTATTTATAATTAAAATTGAAAATTATTTAAAGTTAATAAATTAATTTTGTAAATTATTATGACTAATATTGAAATAGAATTTGTTTTAATTAATAACAATAATAAAATTAATATTGGTACATCAAATTTATTGTATCAGAAACAAAATGTAACACATTATAGGAAGAATAAATCAAATACACAATTTTTAAGTGATAAGTTAGAAACTCAGATTAAAGATAAATATAAAAATGATGTAGTTCTATTAAAGTCTATTGATTTTGAAGATCATATTTATACATTTTATAATGTTAAAAATCGCAAAAAAAATAAAAATCAATATATTCCTAAACTTTTAGAAAAGGATAAAATTATGGGCGATATTATGATATTTAAACAGATTAAAAAGACATATTATTTTGAATGCTTTGATCTTGATTGTTTTAATAAAGATTTAGAAGATATTTTACAATCTTATAAACACCAAGATACAATAATTGAACCAAGATTAATAGATAATGTATCAAGTGTTCCTGATAATGTATCAAGTGCTCCTGATAATGTATCAAGTGCTCCTGATAATGTATCAAGTGCTCCTGATAATGTATCAAGTGCTCCTGATAATGTATCAAGTGCTCCTGATAATGTATCAAGTGCTCTAAATATTTTAGATAATACAGATGAAAATACTGATATTGAATTAGATATTGAATGTTCCGATATTGAATGCTCTGATATTGAATTTACAGATGACGAAGATACAAATGTTAAACAAACTCAAAATAAAACAAATAATACTAATGATATAGTAGAAGATGTTGATATTGATATTGATGATCTTGATGTAGAAGGAGATGGAGATATCTATTTGGAAGAGAACGATAATGATGATAATGATAATGAACTCGATGAAGATATAGATGAATTAGATGATGATTTAGATAATGAAGATGGTGATGAATTTGATGAGGAATTAGAAAATAATTATAATTTAAACTTAACTAATAGTATAATTTCAACTGGTTTATCAGATTCATTAACAAACTCAGTAAATGAACCTGTTGAAAAAAAGAAGAAAAAGACTAAATCTTATAATAATTTTAAGAATAACTTCAGTGTATTAACCAATATTTTAGAAATGGAAGAAGAAAATAAATTAACTACAATAAAATCATTACATGAAATTAGACAAAACAATATAAAAATATTATCAAAAATTCCAGTTGCTCAAAAATGTATTAGAACTATGGAGCAAGGTATTTATAATTATTCAATAACAAGATGTGAAGAAAGTTATTTTATGCCAACTTGGGATTCAGTCGAATTTAAAGATATTTATATTAATAAAAGTAGAACAATTTTTAGTAATTTAGTAACCAATAATTATATTGGTAATGATTATTTATTGAATAAAATTAAAGACAAATCAATTGATTGTTATCAAATTGCTTTTATGGAATTTTATGAATTATTTCCAAAGAAATGGCAAGATATTATTGATGAAAAGATTAAGATTGAAGAAATTCTTAAGAATGAACTCCAAGGAACTGCAACGGATCAGTTTAAATGCCATAGATGTAAAACACGTAAAACTATTTTTGTACAAGTACAAACTAGAAGTGCGGATGAACCTATGACAACATTCATTACTTGTCTAAATTGTGGTAATAAATGGAAACAATAAGTTACTGTTTATAATTAAATATTTATCTTATTTATTAACTTTTTTATTTTAATTGAGTTAACTAATTTAATTCAAATAATTTAATTCAAAAAATTTAAAAACTTTTTTACTTATAATAATTCATTTTGAATATAATTTATTGAGCAGGTGCAAATGGAGAATATAAATCTCCCATACCACTACCGGCTAATCCCATATTTGGTGGGTTTAATAATACAGATTTTGGAGTTGCTTTACTATGACTGAAACTTGGAGTTCTAGCATGTGATTTATCAGCTAATGAAAGAGAATATTGTGAGGCCATCCAAGCACTTCCTCCTCCTTTTTGTTTATTTCTTCTTCTTGATGATCTTTGTGCTGATCTTCTTACTTTATTACTTTTTCTTCTTGATGATCTTTGTGCTGATCTTCTTACTTTATTACTTTTTCTTCTTAATGATCTTTGTGCTAATCTTCTTACTTTACTATTTCTTTTTCTGGATGATCTCTGTGAAGATTTTTTTATACTGTTTCTTCCTCTCCTACCACCATCTTGGTATTTACAATTACCAAATTCTTCTTTTTTATGACAATTAGAACCACCAACTTGAGTTGGAGCAGTAGAACCTCCACAATTACCAAATTCTTCTTTTTTATGACAATTAGAACCACCAACTTGAGTTGGAGCAGTAGCGCCACAACCTCTAAAACCCTCAACATGTTTATGACCACCACAGGCACCGCATGCACCACCTGTTAATTGGTAAGTATTAGTATTACCTAAGTTAGATTTAGTTCTAATTCTTGGAGAAACTACATAGTCATGAGTAACTGCAGCAGTATTAAGATTTTTCATAACTCTATCAGAGGCTAAAGAACCTCCTCTTTGTTTTTTGGACGCAGATTTTCTTGGCATTTTATATAATACAAACATATTTTTTTTAGTAATAAAAATAATTAAAATTGAAATATCAAATTAAAATTAAATTGAATTAAATAATTTATAAATAATCTAATAAATTATATAATTAAAGATGAAATTTTGTCCAGATTGTGAAAACCTATTAATTACAAAAATTGCTGATATAGATACTACTGATAATCCTAATAATTTAGTATCTTATTTTTGTAATAATTGCTCTTACTCTGAAGATCTTAAGATAAAGAATAAAGAGACTAATAAATGTGTGTATTACAATAAAAAAGGTGTTGTATCTTCTAAAATAGATGCTAATGTTATACCATTTTTAGACTTAGATCCAACACTTCCAAGAATTAATAATCTACAATGTCCAAATACTGAATGTGAATCAGTTAAGGAATCAATTACTAATGATGTAAAATATATTCAAATTGACTCTGATACAATGACTTATCTTTATAAATGTAATCATTGTCAACAAACTTGGAAAAATAAGTAAAAATACTTTCTCATCAAATAATAATTAGGAATGAAATTTACACAACAAGAAATTAAATATTATTTAGCTTTTGTAGTTCCAATTTTTTTAGTTATGTTATTTTTGCTATACAAAAACACTTTTTTCAGTAGATCTAAAAATACAGAGGCTTTAAAGGAACATCAAAAACAAATTAAATTAACAAATTTAGATACCTGTTATGAACTAGAAAATGATTATCAATATAAATTATGTGATTATTATATTGCCTCTAGTTTTCAAACTCCAATTTTAGGTAATTTACATTATGATTATATAAGTATAGATTCTATTATAGAAACTTTGAAAGCAGGAGCTAGATTCATTGAAATACCTATATGTCAAGCAGATGTTTCATTAGAAAGTCAACCAGTTATTGCTACTGCTGAAGGCGGTAATAAGACTATCACTAGTTTAAATACTTTATCTCTAGATGAAGCTTTTATTAAAATAAAGGAATTTGCATTCAGAAATCTAGATGCAAGTTATATAAACTACCCTTTATTTATACATTTAGATCTTCATACAGAAAATACTTATACACTAAATAATATTGCTGAAAGAATTGAAGATAGATTTAATCAAATTCTTCTGGATCCAAAACCATATTATAAATTACCTATATCTCTCGAGAAGCTATGTAATTTATTAAATAAAATAGTTTTTTTTGGAACTGGTAATTACTATCATAGTAAATTAAAAAATATAATTGTACCAACAAGAGAATTATTTCAAAAAATACATTACAAAGATTTAGGTAAATATGATTCTAGACCAGATGATTTTTTAACAAAAGAATATGGAAACTTATTATCTAGTAAAATACAAGAACGTAATCATCAACATTTTATAAATAGTTATCAAGAAATTCAAGATAAAATTATTAGTGAAGAGGATAATTATGATTTAGAACAAATATTAAAAAAAGATTCAAAAGTAATTAGACAACTGAATTCATTTAATAAGTTTGGATTAACTGTTGTTTATCCTAATGAATCAAATGATGTTCTCCCTACAAATTATGATTTTATGGAATCATTATCATATGGTTGTCAATTTGTTTGTATGAATTATATTAAGAGTGATAACTTCATAAAAGAATACATAGATTTATTTAAAACATCTAGTTTTAGATTAAAACCAGGTAGATTAAGATATGAAAAAGTAGATATTGTATTACCAGATATGAATTTAGATTTAACTAATCAAAAAATAATGGAAACTGCTACAATGGATAATTTAAATTCTAACTTTTTAAATAAACATGTTAATAAATTAATTACAATTTCGCCATTATCAATACCTAATAACTATTTAACTGCAGTAGAAGATAATTTACTATTTGAAACAAGATATAATAAGAATAGTATAGATATAAATAATTGTTTTATTGTTAAAAAAATTATTAGTGGTAATGATATTCCACAAATATACTTAGTTTCACCAATAAATAATAATGTAATTACTTTTAATAACAATAAAGTATTTACTTTACAAAAGTATAGTAGCACTAATAAAAAACAACATATATATCCAATAAATCCTGCTAATTTAAGTAATAATAATGATGAAACCTCATTTCAAATAGTAGATCCAGAAGAAAATGTTAGATTAACATTTAGTAATAAGATATTAAGAGGTATACCTAAATCTATTGAACCATCTGTACAAAATAATTCTACATTCAAAATTAAAGATGTTAATAGTCAAGTAGTAATTAGATTTGTAAGTATAAATAAAAAAGTTTTAAAATCTTACCAATCCAATAATGTAGTTTTAATGAATGATAAATTATCAAATGCAACTAAATACATATTAAAACCAGTAGATGAATCAAAAAGAAATTTAGTAGGAGATTTTTTTCATCTTCAAAACAAAAAATCAAAAAATTACTTATTTGTAGACGAATCTGGATATTTAATTGAAAAACCTAACTTTGATTCATTCAATTCTAACAACTATAAATTTGTATTTGAAGAAGAAAATGGATTCTATGTTATTGAAAATCAAGGTAGATATTTAAATATAGTGAAAAATCAATTACAATTAAAAGATAAGGTTAAAAGTATAGGAACCTCTAAATTTTTTAGAGTTAAAATAAACTATGAATTACTTTAATTAAAAATAAAAATAATTATGAATTACTTTAATTAAAAATAAAAATAATTATGAATTACTTTAATTAAAAATAAAAATACTACAAATAAAAAATAATTATGAATTGTTTTAATTTATAAATTTATCTTCTTCTTCTTCCCATTAATTTGGATACGCTAGTGAATACATTCATTATTTTTGTAAATAATCCTAAAGATTCATTTAAGTAATTTGGATTATTATGTTCTAGACATTTTTTACTATTTTCAACTAATTTTTTATTATAACTAATCAATAATAATATAAAGATAATTAAGACTACTACTGTAATATACAGGTCAAAATTATCATTTAATTGACCAGTAAATAATAAAATTACAGATAATATTATAGATAAAATTAATGCTATATATAAATATTTATCCCAATCAAATCTGACTAAATAGTCTCCATATTTATTTCCAAGAATACCAGTCAATAAAGTTATTAATAATGTTACACCTAATACACTCCCCATATTATTATAATAGTTGTTTATTAAAACGACAGGATATAATAATATACCTAATAATACCATAATTAATACCCAAACAATATGTATTTGTATTTTATTTTTAGAGGGATTTAGTATATTAAAATAAGATAATAAAATTACTATTACAAATATTTGTACAATAAATCCTAATAGGGATCCGTATATAAAAGGTATAGTCTCTTCTAATAATTGATAATTAGAATTTAATACTATCATAAATACAATAATTAATATAGCTAATATTAAATATAAATAAGTATTTAGGACATATCTATTGCAAGTTAACTTTTTATTTTCATATGCAGAATGACTGATAGCTATAATATTAATCACTAGAGCTATTAGAGTTATAATTATTGATATTAGATTACTCATTTTTATAATATAAAATTAGAAAAATAATAAAATTAAAATTAGAAATTAATAATAAAAATTATAAAATATTATATTAAAATTAAACTTATCTAGCAATACATTTATAACTTTTTTTACCTTTTTTTTTTGTAGATAATACATATCCACCACATTTTTCTTGACATTTTCTTCTTTTAGTTTTTGTATTAACTTTTTCACCTATAATTCCTTTACAGTTTACTTGTGGTACTAAAGATTTATAATATGGTATAATAACTTTTTCTAATTCATCAACACTCATTGTTTTTTCATCTATAATTGTATAATATTGTTTAAGTTCTTTTAATTTTTTTGCTTTTTCTATATTTTCTTTTCGATTATCTTCATTATCATTATTAGTTGGACGTGGCATAAAATGGAGTGCAAATGATTCAGATCGAAATATATCTAGATTTATACTCATTATAGGTTTATTTTCATATGAGCATAGCACTGCAAGAAGATCATATTTTTTATTTAGTTCTTTATCAATAATAGATCTAATTTTATTCATTCTATCACTGCCTTTTCCATTTGATTCTAAATTTAATAAAGATATAGATAAAAATTTATGATATCCAAGTAAATTTCTAGAAATATTCACTAAACACATATATTTTACATTTGTATAATTAAATATTTCTCCTTCTCCTTCTCCTTCTTTAGAATATTCTTTGTATATATCTCCAATATTACTAATTGAATCTTTATCTGATTCTCCATCTCCATTTTCATGTTTCCAAGTATGTACATTTTTATTATCTAATATTATTGAACTAGTAGCATCAGTGTATATTTTAATATTATAAGATAACAAAGATAATATTGCTAAAATATATTCATCAATCCCATAAATACATAAGTTCCAATTATCTATTTTTCTACCTTTTCTAATATCTTGATATTTATCTTTATTATTGTAATTTTTTATTACTATATCAACTAGTTTATTAAATAATTGACATGATATTCTATAGTCAGATGGGTTTTCACTAAAATTATTAATACTTGATTTACAATAACCAAAAATTCCTGCAAATGGTCTTAAAAAGGGAGGATCATTATCTTCATCTTCGCTAACGTAAGAATTCTTTGATAATTCTTCTTGATAAAAATTTTTAAATCCTAAATTTCTACCAAATTTATTAATAATTTTATTAGGGTTATTAAACTGATAATCATGTTCGTGGTTGAAGTTATCAGTATTTGTAAAAGAGGTAAAAGTTTTACCTGAATTAATCCAATCATTTACTAATTCTACCATACCTGTTGTTAAAGCATGAGAAGCGTTTATTGTAAATACATAATCAAACTGTTTGATAAAAAATGGCATATATCTTAAAAGTGACCCAAATGTTGATGGATGTCCTAAATACCCTTTTTGTTTTTTAGTAAATTCTGAAAAATTATAGGAATATAAAATTATATTGCTATAAGTTTCAGTTTTATCATTCTTGATTCTATTTAAATAATTTTTAATTAATGTAAAATATTTTTTTAATAAGTTGTCTTTAAATTTTTCATAATATGCTTTAATATTTTTATTAATATTATTATTTGTAGAATGATGTTTATAAATATTATCATCATAATTATGATTAAACATATCGTCATAATATATAACTAATTTAAAATCCTTTTTTAAACCAGACCTCATTTTATTGAAAGTTTCGACTAATTTTACTAATCCTAAATAGTATGTTATTTGTTTATCACTTCCTACATTATTTTCCATAGGAATAAAAATATTTGTACTAAAAACATTAGTAGCACCTTTTAATCTTTTTGGTAATGATTCTAATTTAATTATTCCAGTATCCTCAAAATAGTGTTTGTAAGACATTTGTTGTAAGTCTAAAAATGAATTATGTCTAAAATCAAATGTTTTTAATTTAAGTTTTTGTTCGAGTTTTACAATAAAATTAAACATTCTTGTATCAATACTGTTTCTATTATTATAACTTTTTAAGGAGCTAAATACACTTTCTAATTTTTTTATTAGTAGTTTCAAAAAATTTGTAGAGGTGTTAGCATTATTATCATTACCATTACCATTACCATTACCATTACCATTACCATTACCATTACCATTACCATTACCATTACCATTATCATTATTATGCAGTTTAATATTAGTTAATATATCTTCTTTTATATCAGATTCTTCTATTTCTTCAACAATATACTTATAACCATCATCATATTTTTTACTAGATGGATTCTTATGAATTTTAACTAAACAAAAGCTTGTATCTTCTAAAATTATAATTGGATTAGAATTTGTATCATAACATATTTCATCAATATTATCTATCAATATGTGTTTACCTCTACAATTTAAATAAAAAGATTCAGTAGCATCAGTACTTTTTTTTAAAGATAATTCATCTGATAACATATTAACACATATATAAGGGTTTGACTGATATGTATATCTTTCTCCTCCAATTTGACTTCTTAGTGATTTTTTAGTATTTTTATAATATTTACTTTTTAATTCTTTTTTATTTTTTGAAATAATTTTTAATGGGTTAGTACGCATATATATTAAAATTAGAAAAATTATAATAATAATTATAGTAATTTAACAAGTTAATAAATAATATATTTTTTCTAGACACATATTAATATGAATAAAGTAAATACAGTAAATACAACGAATACAACAAATACAACACATAAAACAGTTAATGATTTAATTCAAAATACTAAAAATAAAATAAAAAATGTAGGAACCAATTTAAAAGATGGTGGAAATGAATTAATAGTCGGTAATTATGTTTTAATTATGGCTTTATTAATATCATTTTTATTATTTGTTATAGTGTATTTTACTTCTAAATCATTTCGTGTAGGAAGAACTGTATCTACATTAAGAATTTATCAATCTTTTCAAGAATTGCAGAATTTCCCATATTCTAGGTATGGTAATACTAAATTATGTGATGTAAAAGTGGCTTCATCTTATAACGCTGCTAGTAATATTTATCAAATGATAGATTATACTGCTAAAGAACTAGTATTAATAAGATTACAAAGTGGAGTTAAATATTTAGAATTTAATATATTCAATAGTGAATTTGGTCAAAATGCTGAACCAGTTATTTCAAATGGTTATAAACAAGGTGAATGGAAGATGACTTTAAATACAACTCATTGTGCAGATATTTTTAAAACAATTGCTGATAATGCTTTTAAACTTATTGAAAAAGATGCAGGTGGAGTTCCTAATCCACAAGATCCTATTTTTATTGGATTAAATTTAAATACAAATAATAATATAGCCTGTTTGAATAAATTAGCAGGATATATTTATAAACATTTTAAGGATAGATTATTACCAAATGAATTTAGTTTTCAATCAAATGAAGACTTACCATCTACTCCATTACATGAATTAATGGAGAGAGTAGTAATTTTTGCTAGTGATGGTTTCCAAGGTAGTCATTTAGAAGAACTAGTTAATTATTCTTGGGATAATATTGAGGATAGCAAAAATCATAAATTAAGAAGATATCATTATGAAGAAATAGATGCTTACTTATTTAATTCAAAGGAATTAACAGAATTTAATAAATCTGGATTAACTATTGTTGTACCAAATAAAGAAGGTGATTATATATCACATAATTATAATGCTAATAAATATTTAGATCTTGGATGCCAATTTGTAACTATGAATTATCAAACTATAGATTCTAAAATGGACTCTTACATTACTGAATTTAAAGATTCTAGTATTATTTTAAAACCAAAAAAATTAAGAAAATAGTAATTATTTAATAATTTATTGAATAATTTATTTTTTACTTTATTTTAATTTGAATTTTATGTCTTTTGATTTTTATTTCTTTTGATTTTTATTTCTTTTGATTTTTATCTATACTTATATAAATAATGACAACTAATAGTGGCTTAGTTGATACAGGAGATATTATTATTGAATTATTGAAAGCTACAGATAAAATTAAATATTTAGGAAAAGAAGACAGTAATAAAATATCAAATTTGAAAAAAATAATAATATCAATTAGAAAAATTTTAGAATCAAAAGATATAAAATATAAAGCTTTAAGGACAATAGGTAGAATTATTAGTCCATTATCAGGTATAAAAGCTCCTAAAAAAAGAATAAAAGTTGATAAATTGACACATAAAAATATGACAAATTCATTAATGAATAAACATTTATTACAAAATACAGACCTAGAATATATAATGAAACATATACAAAAAAGACATTTAAGTAAAGAAATGTTTTTATTATTCAATATGAACTTAGTAAGTTTAACTCCAGAAATTAACTCAATTATTAAACATATATCAAACTTTTTAGAGTTATTCTTAGGACTTTTAGATGCTATTATGATTGATACGTCAAAGTTAAATACCATGGATGAACAACCATCTTTATATAATGGAGAATTCACACAATTAGGTAAAAAAATAAAAAATAATCCAAATTTATTATATAATTTTGAGACATTAGAACAAATATTAAGTTTATCACTATATTTGATATGTCCTTATAATACAGATGAAGAATATAAAGAAGATAATTTTCCAAATGTTTTAGAAGCAATTTTTTCTAAGTTAATAATTCCTAATCAAAAATTAATTAATGAAGAATTAAGAAAATTATCACCTAAAGAATATATTAATTTAAATACTAAATTACCACAAAATGAAATAACCATTTTTAATTTAATTTCTGAAAAAATTAGTAATTCATTTGATGAAATTTCAAAGATATTAAGTACTGATAATCAAAAAAGATTATTTAATAATAATTCAACAAGAAGATTAAAAGAATTATTAAAATTATTAGATGATGGAGAAAATATACCAATCTATATACTTATTAGTTATTATATTAAGTCAATTATAGAGCAAGATGAAATACAAAATATTGTAAGATTTATGTATCTAGAGTATATTATTGATATGAATATAGCTATATTTAATAATCATAATCAAGAGTTACTTACAAAAATTTCACTTATTCATACTGAATCTGGTGGTGGAAAGAGAACAAAAAAAAAAGAAGGAGGAATATTTACAACTTATAAAATAAGACATCAAGAATTATTTAATAAAATTAAAAATGAATCTAAACTACATTATCAAACAATAGAGGGAATATCAAATGGTTTAAATACTAAATATGTAGACGAATTTATTGGATTACAAACCAATAATAATAATTTAATGAATGTATTTTATAAAAAAAATAGATCAACAGGAAATTATGAATATAATCATTTAAGATTATTGCTAGGTTATACTGCATTAGTAGCAAATGATGACAATAAAAAAACTTTAAATGGCTTTGTAGCTAAATATTTTACAATAGGAGCATCTGAAATATTTAAACAGTCCACCAATGAGTTTGCAAAACTAGTCAGTCAATCATTGAGAAAATACTATTACTCTTTAACATCACAGAGAGAACAGCTAAATATTAAAAATTATCAAGAAGGAATGCTTTCAAAATATGGTTTGTTCAGAATATTAAGTTTCTTAACATCATTATCGTATGCTTCATTTAATGACAGAATTTTATCTAAAATTATTAGTCCAAAAATACTCCAAGTATTAATAATTAAAAGAAAAATAGCAAGGGACGGATTAGTACAAATGGATGATAATTTAAATAACTTAAATATTGTAGGAAAAAGTACATTATTCCATAATGAAATATATAAATCTATTCATTATGGAATGGATTGTCTTTCAAAAATATTAGATAGATTTTTATATTCCAAACATATTAAGTTATTAGGACATACGTTTAAGAAAGATATTAATGAGATAGAATCTGCTAAAATAAGAAATATTTTAGTATTCTTCCTGGTTTATACAAATTTAAATAACTTAATAGATACAATAATGAAAGACAATGATAACTCTAAAAATATATATGCTTTAATGAATTACACAATTAAATCATCATCTAATACTAATAAAAATATAATTTCTGATAATGATAAAGAAGATTTTAATACTATAAAACAATTATTATTTGATAAAATAGCATGTTGTTTTATGTTTGAAAAATTATTTTCTTTCTATGATAACTTTAAATTATTAAACTTATTGATTATCTTAGAAAATAGGGATAATAATAACAAAATTAAATTATTTAATAATAAAGAATTAAAATTATTTTCTATTTTGTTTCAAAATAGTGATAGTAACATTAATTATTTTGATAAAATCTTAGACAAACATCATATTAATTATAAAAATAAATTTGATAAGAATAAGAAACCAATTAATTATAGATTTCTTAATTTAATTAATTATTGTTTAAACTATTCTTTTGTTGTTTCATTTCCTTTATTTGAAGAAATATTAGAATACCAAATTAATAGAGATCATTTATTTATATGTCCTGAAACAGAAGAATATTTAAATTTTGATTTTACACAACCAAAGATAATTTCAAGATATAGTAAAAAAGCAACTAAAAATACTAAAGATTCTAAAGATATTAGAGATGATTCAATCTTCTTTTTAAAAGTATAAAATAAAAATAAAAATAAAAATAAAAATAAAAAATAAAAAAAACAAAAAAATACATATAAAATTATTTTTTGGCACATTTTAACATATTTTTACGTAAATAACAAACTATACTCAATCTTCCATATTTTTTTGTTTTTTGTCTATTATTTTTGATATTTGATTCTTTATTACACATTTTTCCTACTTTAATAGGTGTATTACAATGGTATTGATGTACATCCATAGCTAAGAAGTCCCCTTGACGCACATCAACCGCTACTCCAAATTTTGGAAATCCTAGATATCCTCCCTGATAAGATTCAACAGGATAATCCACGCACTTATCCTTTTCAAGAACTAAAAGGTTTCCAAATCCTTCTGGTAAATCTCCTTTATCTTGATGACATGCTGTTCTCCAATTATAATTAATTGTAATAGTGCTAAACGCAGTGTTTTCTATTTGATATACAGGTGTTTTATGGCATCTTGTTAACTGAGTTTGATGTCTAGAAGGAACTAATTTTTTAAAACATTGATCTGCTGATTTTAAATATGGTAATACCTGATTCCATTTTGATACTTCTTTTTGAGTAAAAGCAGTAGTTCTACACATTTTAGTTGGACTAATTTTTTTAGTGCGCTTATCAATAACAGTATTTAAAGTATTTCTGTCTGGAGCATCATAGTAACCTATTATATTACTATGAGCAATATTACTAATATTATCCTTCTTAGTTCGACCATAATTATCTTTATAAAATACACGATATTTTCCTTTTTTAATTATATTAGAAGCGTATTTTGGTAATTTACTCTTTTTTACAATACCAGAAGCACTACCACGATTTCTATTCCTCTTTTGTGCGGCTTGATAAAGATTTTGGTAAGCGGTTTTACATTGTTGTTGTGGTATTACATTTTTTCTAAATTTTAGTAAAAGTTTTTTTTGATTGTTATCTAAATAGTAAACATCACAGTCTTTTTTAATAATATTAGGGTAATGTTTCTCTGGAAAATACGTTCCTTCTTTTTTAGTAATTTCTTTTTTATTCATAATAGGTTTTACAATTATTTGAAGAATCTTTTGTTTTTTATTTTTATTTAATATTTCATCCATAATTGTATCTATTTAATATTTAATTATATTTTATATTTTATGAGAGTATATTTTTTTCATTTTTTGATTTAAAATTATTGTAATATTAATACATATAATCAAATATAAAATTATGAAAACGTTGCTTTCTCAAGGGTCAGAATATTATCTATCTGATGATATTACACAAAAATGTTATCCAATAGATGAAAAATTTAATAAATTACCAGATCAATTATATAATGATCAATGGGTTATATATGGAAGATTTACATGTCCTTACTGTGTTGGCGCAGTAGAATTTTTAAAAGAAAAAGGTCATCAAGATATTATTTTTGTTGATATTACAAAAACTGTTGGATTCAGTAAAAATGAAGTATTACAAAAATTGAACAATGAATTAAATGGACAAACTACTGTTCCAATTGTATTTCATAAAGGAAAATTTGTAGGAGGATTTGATGATTTAAAGTCATATCTTGAATAAAAACTTTTTCCAATCTTCAACACTTTCTTTTTCTAAAAATATTTTTATTTTATTATTATTGATATCTCTTGTTATTTTATTTCTTAACTTAGGTTTATTACTAATTTGAATAGCTTTTAAATAATAATCCTTTTCATTATCAACAATACAATCTGTAATCCCCATCTTTTTATAAAGACCTGTAGTGAAATTACCACTTAAATATTGACTTGGATAAGTAATGACAGGTACATTTAAATCAAATGCCTCAAAAGATGTATTACATCCTCCAAATGGAAATGGATCTAAAATAACTGTACAATGATTAACTAATTCTAAATAATGAAATTTATCTAATACCGGATACCATCTTATTCTTTGTAAATATGATCCAAATGTGTTTTTAAACCTTTTTAAATGTGATTGACAGAAAGGAATTGCATTAGATAGTATAATGTAGGAATTTGGATCAAATTTTAATATATTTAATAACATGTTTTCAAAGTTTCTTGTAATTTTATAACTAGTTTGTAAACATCCATAAATATTTATATGATCTGGATATCCTAATTCCTTTTTAGTTTTAAATTTAGTAATATCAATATTAAACATTTTAGTTGGGGGTAAATAATAAGTTGATAAACTATTCATTAAAACTATTTTTTCACTAAATTCATCTTGAATTACATTTTTTACTAATTTTTGATATGGATGAAAAAATTTACTAGATATAAAATAATCTATAGTATCAATTCCAGAGGTTTCTGAATGTCCCCAAGTATTAATTTGTATTGGGGCCAGTCTACTATAACTCAACAAATAAGGATATAATTTCATTCCAATATCTGGATATATAATAATATCAAAATTATAAGTATCTATTTTTGTTCTAGCTAAATTTAGATTCCTATCTAAATGGATATAATTATTTTTAATCTTTGTAATAAAAATTTTTGCTATGTCCCCAGTAATATGTTTTTTTTCATAAAAAGAAGCTACATATATATCTAACCTATCCTCTTTCATTAATTGACCAATTAATCCTATTCTATCTCTGAATACACATGAATCTACAATAAAACTATCAGTTATAAAACAAATCTTTTTTTTCTTTATTTCTGTATTTTTAGAATCATTAATGGTTTCTTTCTGCATTTTAATTAATAATTGGTCTCCTATATTAGGAGATGTATATTTTAACCAAGGACATACTTTTCTTAACAGTTTTGAATATAATTTTAAAACTTGATTATTATTTGTATTTTGATAGGTTATAGGGTACATTAAACATGTTTGATTAGACATATAAACGAATTCTTTTTCAGTAAAATAATTATTTTCACCCCATTTATGATAGCTATATTTTAACATTTCTATTAATACTTTTCTTTCTTCTTCTTTTTGGTATTTATTATCCCAATTATTATAATATGGTATATGTAAAAACCACCACATTATTATGTCATTAAAACCAAATTTATATAATATATCAAATAATTTTTTGTTCCATTCTATATTATTCGTTTGATATGATAATATTTCATTTTCATTAGATTCTGGAAGGATTTCTATTAAAATGTTTAAAATGTCTTTTTTTAAATGTTGAAATAATATTCCCATTGTTGTTGAATAGTTATCAAGTTCTTTATTTTTTGTTAATTGTCTAATATTTTTTATTTTATTTAAAAAATGTAATTTTAATTGTCTATTTTTTTCATGTCTAGATATATCCTGTTTTGATTCTATTATATCATATATTATTCCCATTATAATTATTATACTAATCAATGTTTAATTAAGTTTATAAACTCAAAAAAAAAATAAATTAAAAAATTTGAAGATACAAAATCTAATATAAATAATATATAATACAAAACATTTAATCAACTCTTCTAGATAATAAAAATACTATTGAAATAATAATAACACTTATAGAAAACCATTTCAATAATTTATTCAACAATATATCTGTATTTTCTAATTCAATAACCTGTTCTTTATTCTGTCTAAAATCTAGAGAATTTAAATTAAAACTATTATTTTTTTGTTCATTAATATCTTTAATTAATCTATCTCTTGATTCTGAATTTTGTAAAAATGTTTTATTTGAATCTAAGAAATAATTTTGTTGATTATTAGTATTCTTTAATTGTATATATGTTTCAACAAGATTGCGGATATCTTTTTCTTTATTTATAATATCTTTATCTATATCCTTAAATATAGTTTTTAATTTTCTAAATTCAGAATTGATCATATCTGGAATATCAAATGAACTAAGAGACCTAACTGTTAAATCATAAATTTTATTACAAGTAGTTTGTTTACTATTTTTATCTAAACAAATTGCGTCAGCATCTATTAGTTTACAACTATTGCCACCATTAGGAAATCTTTGCAATTTATCATTATTCCAGTTATTACATTTAATACCATAATCGTTTACATTTATTGGTAAATCTAATTGTCTAAACTTTTTTAAATCTGTGTCTAATTTTTGATGTCTTTGATTTACGAGTGTTTGTGAATAACCATCATGATTATCAAAATTCTCAACCGTTTTTAAAGAAAAAATACATTCATAATCTGTAATATATACTTTATAAGTACAATAAAAAATAATTAATACTAAAGTAACTGTTATAATATCTACTATTGGAACATTTATCTTTTTCATATTCTATTTACTATCAAGTTAGAAAAGAAATAATAATAAAATAAATTATTGACAACCTTTTCTGTAAAGATTATCTGTGCTTTCTAATTGGTTTAAATAATTTTTAGTTAAAATACCTTCAAAATTTTTATCTTCTGGAACTAAATATTTATTATTTTTAAGAATATATCTTTTTCTCCATCCTAATGGATCAGCATTTTTTTGTTTAAATTTACTATCAAAGTTATATAATTTCTTATTAAATTTTTCATGAAAGTTATGAATAGGACCTAATATTCTATTAGCTTCTTGATCTAAATGACATGATGAATTACTTTTTCTATTAGTTTCTAATGTATTTAAATGTAAATATTCTACCTCATTTACTATATTAGATTTATCTTCATTAACTAAATCATCATTTCCTTGCTGATAAATATAAAGACCTATAAGATTAACGATAAATAATAATAAGAATAAGTTTATAAATTGATTGTTCATTTAATATAATTATGATAAAATAATTATAGAAAGAAATTAAAATTAAGTAAAAAATAAGTATTAAATAATATTATTTATAATTATCTGATGACAATTAGAAAACTATATTCGATATTAAATCCTAAAATGGGACAGTATGGTAAATATATATTGCCTTTATCATATGCAAATTATAATGTTAAAGATGTAGTTATAAATACAAGAAAACAAGATTATACAACAGTTTTTGATGTTAGTCATATGGGTCTTTTTGAAACACCAATTAATCAAAATACTACAAATTATTTAAGTAATATACTTAATAATAATTTAAATACTTTGAATAATAATAAATCTAGATTAGCAGTCCTATTAAATGATAAAGGAGACATTATAGATGATTTAATAATTGGAAATATTAATAATGATAAATTTAGATTAGTTGTAAATGCTAATAATAAATGTTACTTTGATAATTTAGAAAATTTGAAAAGAAATACTAATAATATTATTGCGGTACAAGGACCAGGATCACAAAAAATATTAGAAAATTTATTTAATATTGAATTAAATGATTTATATTTTATGGAAAACAGAACTATAAATAAAGATATTAGTATATGCAGATGTGGATATACTGGTGAAGATGGGTTTGAACTTTATTTAAATTATGAAAACAATACAGGAAATAATGTTTTTTTTGAATTAATAAAACAATCTATTACAAATAATAAAATATTATTTGGAGGTTTAATTGCTAGAGATATTTTAAGATTAGAAGCAGGATTAAATTTATCAGGTTCTGAATTCGGTAAAGATATGAATATTAATTTTGGTTCTATTAATATGAATTTTTTAGTTCATCCTAATTACAGAAAAAAACTCAATTTGAATACAAATATAAAACAATTTAAATTTAGTTCAAATAAACCTATAAAAAAAGGCATAATATCAAGTTATAATAAAAAAGTAGGTTTTATTACGTCATCTGGAAAGTCATTTAATTTAGATAAATTTATTGGTATTGGATATTTAAAGACTAATTCTTTTAATAGTAATGAATATATAGAATTAAATGATAATTATAATATAGATATTGATACAAATTATAAATATAAAAAACAAAAATTAAGTATACATACAGACAATTTTATAAAAACTAATTATTATAGAAAATAGTTAAACTTATAAAAAATAAGTAAATAATTAAATATAAATTAATTAATGATTATAATTTATTATTTTAATACTTTTATTCATCCATTCTTTCACCTACATCACCAATAATGAAATTATTATATTTTTTAGTATATTTATTAGGTTCTCCAATGAATCTTGAAATATTCTTATAAAAATCTTTACTACTAGGTTTAATTTCAGCATTATTGTCAACTACGAAGTTCTTAAATTCACGGAAGGCAGCACTCTTACCAATACAATAACCAGTTTTCTCTTTAATTTTCTCATTAAAGAACTGTTCATAAATATTAGATTCTGCTTTGTATTTATTAGTTGCTTCAGTAACCTTAGATGGTGAATCGTATACGAAATTAGTTTCCTTAATTTTCTTAAAACGATCAAATAGCATATATAAGAAATAAGGTCCCCAAATTGGATACTTTTTCTCAAGATCATTTTGGGCTTGGAAGTGTTTAGGATACTTTTTAAGATCCTTCAATTTATACATATCCTCTTTTTTTAATACGAATTTAGATTCAAAAGGGATACATCTGACTCTTCTCCAAATACCTTCATCAGTAGAAGGCATATCAGGAATATCATTACATGCCATAAATAACTTATATTGTGGAGAGAAAGTAATACTATCTTTATGAAGATGTCTACCAGTTAAATTATCACCACCACACAACTCTTTTACTTTATCAGTTTGAATCGGTTTTTTGTTATTAGGTTCTGATGTAATTGCGAACCTTTTACCTTTTAAACCGGCTACAACAGGACTAGCATTATTTGCATTTTCTGTTGAATTAAGTAAGAGAGCGTTATCAAAAGTATAATAATATTTACCTAAAGCACATTCGATTAATTTAAGAATCTGAGACTTACCATTACTTCCAGAACCAGTCATAATATAAAACTCTTCTTTTGTATTTTGACCAGTCAAACATTCAGCGAATAAATTTAAACAATATTCTTGAATCTCGTTATCAACAAAAATCTTATTTAGATATTCTTGAATTTCAATAAATATTTGAGATGCTTCAGGATTTTCAATATCTAATGGAAAGTCTATTCCTGCTGAAATTGTACCCATATCAGATGGTTTACCAATTCTAAATTCACATGTTTTTAAATCAAGAACACCATTATTACAAATAAATATATCCTTGTTTTCATCAAGGTTTTGATAAAATTCTTCATCATATACATTATGTGATAATTCTGTAATAATATTATTTCTATTTGCTTGTCCAGATAGATATTTTAACAGTTTATCAATTTGTTTAACTCTTTGTTGGATTTTAGCATCTTTATATTCACGATTAAAATTATCAATAATTTCTGAATTATCAACTCTTTCATCATATAAACTATAATTATTATCATCATTGACACTTTCTGGTATTTTTGATTTCATTTCATCTTCTAATGATCCTTTTAATTCATTAAAATCATTTCTGAGTTCATTTGAAAGTAACATAAAAACTGATGTTGCTTTTTTATTTTCTTTCCAAAGATGATGATCATATTTATACCAAGTACCTGTATTTGATGGATCAGTACAAACCATTCTAAATGGAGCATAATCTTTAATATATTCTTTTAAGTTTTGAGTAAAAGTAATAATATCAGTAGATTTACCACTATGTTTATCATTATCATGAACATACACCCATTTAGTTAAGAATCTCAGTTTATTTTCATTATTAATTTTTTTATATATAGATGGACTATCTAATTTTGCTAATTCCTTAATATTTGCTAATCCAATTTCATATTTATTAAATTTTGGAAATTCTTCATTCCATATTTTGATACATTTACCTTTATCATATTTATTAGATGCTCTGCTCCAACTATCCCATAACATAAAGTTTCTAGTATCCATATTAAATAAAGCTAATCCTATCTTTCTCCAATCATGATATTCATCAATTCTTGACTTTTTAATACAATTGAGTAATGATTTAATTTCTTCTGGTTTCAAATCACTTTGTCTCCTTTTAATTTTTGTATCTAATTCAATTATACTACGATTAATAAAGTCATCAGAATAATCAAATGAAGATATTATATTAGATTCAATTGGTAAATAAGATTCAAGAACAGATACATTAATATTTTTATCATAATTTGAAAAAAGTTTCATATTTTCTAATGTAAATTCATTGAGTTTATTAATAGTTGATTCACTTAATACTTTAATATCATAATCTTTTCCTATCTTCCAAGCATATGTAGTTCTATAATAATCACCTTTATCATCTGGTTTACCACAACCATATAAAAACCATCCAGAAGAATTAATAATACTTTTATCTATAGTACTTTCAATATCTACACAGTTATTAACTTGTTTTAATGATTCAATAATATCCCTATTTGTTAGTAGTTTATCTCTAAAATCAAATAGATATTTATTTTCTAGAACTAGTTGAGGAATAATAATATGAATACCATCCTTAATAAATTCATTTTTTAATTTAGGTTTCCTTTTTTCTTGAACATAAATTTTAAATGAATGATTTAATTCTAGCATTTCAGATAAAATATCAACTATAGCAGTAATAATATTTTCTACAAATTCTTCATTGTAACGTCTAATAATTTTAGAACTATTATGTTTTTCTTCATTTGTGGCTTCAAATTTTAGATCTAAATCTATTTTAATTTGATTATATTCCTTATGTGGTAGTTCTACATATGTTAATCTACCACCTTTTTCAATACCAAAATGAATTAGTTCTAGTGTATTATTATATTTAGAATCTGGTATTTCCCAAGTTCCTGGTGTACAAGTATCTGAATATATTGCGTTAATTTTATAAAAGTTTGTATCATTGTTATCCTTCGAATTTAATGGTTCTTTTAGTTTATAAAGATTAGTATTGACTAAATCTTTAATTTGCTTAACTGTATAATTTTTAGATTTATCAAAAGTAGAATCCATTTTGTTTAAATAAAGATTGATAAATTTTTCTAGAAATTCAATTTTTATTTTTTAAAAAAATATATTTTTGAATTGAAATATACATGTATTGTCATATCTAAATTTAAAAAAAAAGATAAAAAAAAATTATTTTAGTTTTTTAAAATATAGTTTTTTTAGGATTTAAATCTGAAATATATGATTAAAATTAAAAATATAGATTTTTTGAGTTATGATTTGAATTATGATTTGAATTATGATTTGAATTATGATTTGAATTATGATTTGAGTTATGATTTGAATTATGATTTGAATTATGATTTGAATTATATTTTAACATAAATTATTTATTCCTGCCCATTCCAAATTACATCCTTTTGCCCATTTACATTTAGCATAATTACCAGTTTTAGGATGATTAAATATTTCATCATCAAAATTCATTACATTATTATCTATAGTATTGCTACATGATCCTAATAAATGGACGTTTTTACACATATTATCATCACCTACTTCCCAATAATCAGGACATTTACCTGGTTTAGAATATTTTAATTTATCTTCCTTGGCTCTCTTTTGAAAATCTTTGTAAGATCTGTAAGTATATAATACAAATACAAATAAGAAAATTACAACAATTATTATTACGAATGTAGATGTATCAAAATAACTTTTATTAACTCTATTATTCATTTATATATATCTAATATTTTTTTTAATAATGACTTAATAATTTCTAAATACTTAATAAGTGATTTATACATGAATATTAAAAATATTAACAAAATAGCAATTGGATTATTCTTTATTTATATCATATTGTTCAGTGGTGATATTCAATTAATTTTAAATTGTGGACTTCAAAAAATGATGAAAGAAAATATTTATTTTAGACATGTTTTAATATTTACATCAATTTATTTATTTGTATTTATATTAAAATGGTATGATCTTGATGTAATTACTGTTAAAGAGAAATTTTCAAATACAGAAGAAGGTAAAATTAAAGAGGATAATATTAAAGAATATGAAATTAAAGAAAGATTAGAATCCGAAGAAAAGGAAATTAATGTTAAATCCTTAATTAAAAATATTAAAAATAAAACAACATATTTAGTTAACTCTATATTTACAACATTATTAGCTTATTTAATATTTTTAATAAGTACAAAGGTAGATGTTGTTGTATTTAAATATGTAATTTTAGTTTTATTTACAGTTATATTTATTCAAATATTATCTAAAGCATATAATGATAATTTTCATTCATTAATTATGGATTATAGATTTATATTTTCAAAAACAGATCAACAAATTTATGAAATATCTAAAGAAAAAAATTTAAAATATGATAATTTTTTGATATTAATTCATAATATATCATATATACTATATTTATTAATTATAATATTAATGGCATATGGATTTTATAAATATTATAAAGTCCAAAGAAAAAATTATGGTAACAAATGGAATTGGAATAAATTTATTTTTGGAATACAAAAATGTAAAAGTATTAATTAATACATAACTATTAAGTAAATTTAGTAAATTAAATATTTACATTACACTTTTTAAATATTTTTCAATAGGTAAACCATCAATATTTAATGTTTCAGGATCTTCTATTCTTTTAGTAGAACTTTCAATCATACCATTTTGACCCATATTTGCATTTGGTTGATGATCTGAGTTATGGAATATAATATAAGGAGCAAATACATTTGACACTCCTTGAATATCTTCTTGAACAACTACAGGAGCACTATAATTAGTACCTCCACCACTACCACCTGAACCTGCTGATTTTTTATTAACTCTATTAAGTTGGTCTTGTTCTAAATTGGATAGACCTTGATTTATGACACGGTAATCTATTGTATTATCATAAACTCTTGGCATTGGTGTTTCTTCAATTTCAGGATTATATCCTGCATATCCTAATTTAGTCATTACTTCTCCTACATTATTAGATATACTTTTACCTATATCTTCAATATTAAAATAATCACCTAAATCCATATTTTCACCATATGCTGGCATTGTTTTTCTATTTTGTTCTCTAGTACGTTGAGATTTTTCTGTTTCATTTTTGATTGTATCTTTTGTAACTTTTGTTACTTCTGGTGTAGTTGTGCTACCTGAAGTTGTGGTTATAGTGCTAGTTGTATCAGTATTATTATTTTGTGAATCATTTCTAGATTCTAATTTATCAGTGTTTTCTGTTTCATCTTCTACATTTTCATTATTATCTGTATTCTCTGAAGTGACTTTAGTTTGTTTAGATTGACAGTATTCAGGTACTCCTAATTCAGATATTTTATTACATATATCACTACAATCACCAGTATCCATTTTATTCATTTGTTCTTGATAAGATAATAAAGAATTATCATCAGAACATGAATTACATTTATTACATTCATTTTTAATAATAGTTTGTTCTAAATTAGATAAATATCCATATTGATTACAATGATCCATATTTTTTAAAAAGGGAGGTACTTCTTGACATTCTTTCTTAATAGGTGTTCTTTCGTCAATGGTGAAAACACTAGCTCTAGTTTCACTATACTCTCTTAAATAGTTAATTACACCTTTTATAGTTTTTTCATCTAATTTATCATCATTATCAACCACTTTTTTTAGTAATTGTGTAACATTTTCTTCAACACTTGAATCTTTTAATAATCTTTGTGATACACTTTTTAATGTATTACTTAAAGTATTAGTTAACTCTGATGATGTTATTTTAAAGAAGTTAGTAACTAATAATTTATTCTTTATATGTTTCTTAATTTCATTTGCATTTTTATCCTTTTTTTTCATTTCGTTAATAAATAATAAATCGATTAATGTAGATTCATCATGTACAATACATTTTTCCAAGTTACTATCATTTTCAGCAGAATTTTCTATTTCTTGTAAATATTCTTTACCAGTAGATAAATCATTTTGTAATTTTACTATATTATTATCTATACTTTGACACATATTGTATGAAGGTTTAGTGGTTGTTGTAGTCTCTGATTTAGTGGTTGTTGTAGTCTCTGATTTAGTGGTTGTTGTGACATCTGTAAATATTTCTGTCTTTCTATTTATTATAATTAAAATAATAATTATTAAAATAACAATCAATAGAATTAATTTTAATGTATTATTACTACTTAAGTATGACATATTGATATTATAATTAATATACAAAAAAATTAATAATAAAAAGTTTAAAAAAAAATTCTTACTTTTTTTTATAGTATTTAATATAAATGGTACTTTCCACATCAGACAAAATTATAAATCATTTTAATCCTGGAAGTATGTTATACGATTCTAATAATAATCAAGATTTTGGTGTTATGGTAGATCAAATAACACCAAATAAGGTTATAGTTTTTAGATTGGATAAAAATACTTATCCAGTTTTTAGTAAATTAAGTTTAAATCCTTATATACACAAACATGGTAATATTAATGAATATAAAAATAGTAAATTAAAATCAGCACTTTTAAAGTATTATCATACCACAAATATGTCTAAAAATGAAAAAAATAAGTTAAGTAAATTAGTCAATTTTGCATTTCCTTTAGGTATTCCAGCTTATCAACCAGATAAACCATTAACCGATGATGAACAGTCACATTTAAATTTACATCACGATCTAGATATTGGAAGAAAAATTTTTATTAATACTCCTAAAAATTCATTATTTAATTTCTTAGATAATTCTTCAGTAGTTGTAATTGATAAAAATCAAAACGGAATTTGGGTTGTTCATCCTCAACAAGATGATGAAACATTTCATTATTTACCATATCAAGATGCTACTCTTCCAAAATTTTGCGGTATATCAAGAATGAATATCTTAAATGATCCTTTAGAACATTTAGAAAACTATGTTAATAAATTTAAAAAATTAAATCAAGAAGATAATTTAGTCTCAGTAATGAACCATAATGGTCAAAAAGTTAAAGTATCACCTACTACTTTTAAGGTCATTTTTCCACATAAATTACAGAACCTTCATTTTAATCCTAAGTTAAGTAAATTTGAAATTCATCCAGATTTTGTAAAAGATACTCCTAGTAATAATAACAATTTTGTAGATGAAGAATATAAATTTACACAACTTCCAGATCTAGATATATCAGTACAAGAAGGTGGAGCATCATCAAAAGGTGAATTAGTTAAAGATTTAAGAGAGAGAGATGAAATAGAAGCAATCTCTCAATTAAATCAAGAAATTGATTTAGATCAAGATACTGAATTAGATCTAGAAAGTGCTGGATCTAGTGATATTGATGAAGATATTTTAGAAATTATAGAAAATGATAAAAAAAAAGTATTAAAAGAAAACAAAGATATTACTATGGACCCTGTAGATGAAGAAGCAGATTCAAATAAAGATTCTAAAGAGGAATTAGTAACTAATAAACAAAAAGAAATGACTGTATCTGACTCTTCTAGTCTTAATGAAGAAAGTTTATCTTCTTCAGAAATGAGTGATACAGATTATGACGATTTAGAAATAATTGAAGAAGATGAAGTAGAAGAGGTTGGAGTTTTTCAAAAAGTAAAAAGAGTTGAAATTGATGAATTAGAAAAAGTTTATAAAGAATCAATTCAAAAAGGAGATTTACATAAATATAAACTTGAAAAAATACCAAAATTAAGAAGAAATGATATTAATGTAATCAATAAACTTAATAAAGAAATTAATACTATTAGTTTATTAAAACATTTATCAACTCAAAAAGATGGTGAAGCTAATAATGTAAAAATATTACCTCCTAATTATAAACCATTAATTGATAAGTATTCAAAAGTTGATTTTACTAATCAATTATTAATTCCTGTAGTATTAAATAAAAAGAAAATTTATCTAGAAGGAGAATCTTTATTATCAAAAGACGAGTATACACCAAATACAACATTAACCAAAGATTATTATCAAAATTTACAAAACTTTAGTGATCAATTTGAAAGTAATAAACAAGTTAGTAACTATGATACACACATGCATTTATTAATGAATGAAATATCTCCTTCTCAAGTTGTAGATAATCAAGATATTGGACTTTTATTTAGACTTGGAGAAGGGTTATCAGAGCAAGATATTAAAAAAGTATTTCAAGATACATTAACAGTTAGACATTGTGATACTACTCATAAATGTCAATCATTTCCTTTAGTTACAAAAGAGTTTGATTATCAAATGAGCTTAGGTCCTCTTTCTAGATACATGGCTGAAGAAGAATATGAAACAAATAAAATGAAATCAGAAGATCCTGATGAAGATGAAATTACAGATATCTTGGATATTAATGGAAAACAAAAAATTATATATCAAGGTGATATTCTTAATGTAGTAGGATTTTTAAGACCTCCTATTAACTATTTAAGTCACAAAAATAAGTTAGACTTAATTAATGATAAGAATTTAGAGAATGATTTGAAAAATAATATAATATCAAAAGATGGTGATAATACTAATTTAGATAACTTATATCAAGATAGAAATGATAAAAGTTTAGTAAAAATATTACAACTTAGTGAAGTTGATGAAGAATTTAATCTATTTGAAGATCCAGATAATTTTGTTTATATTATGTTACCAAATTCAGTAATAAATAAAGATGTATTAAAAAATGAATTTAATAATATCTTACCTAATATCGAACAAATTCTTAGTGTTTATCAAAATTTCACATCTGTAGGTGAAGTATATGATATTTTACATAACTTTAACTATAGTAGGACAACTTTAACTCATGAAGATTCATTAACAATCCATAATTTAACTAAAAAATATATTAAAAAAATGGAAAAATTTGATAATATAATGACTAAAAAATATGAAAAATATAATAATAAGAAGGAACAAGACATAGAAAAGAGACAAAAACAAATTGAAAAGGATGAACAAGATGAAAAAGAAGTTGATGGAATAAATTTCATTACTAATTCAATCTTTAAAGATATTGAAAAATTATACTATAATGATTACCAATATTATTATACTAATTTAGATAGCGACGTATCAAGATTAAATTGGTTATACAAAAGAGATGATAATGGATTATACCTATTTATGTATTTATTATTAGACCATCTTAAATCACAGTTGGACAATCAAGATATGGAAAAATTACAAAATACATTACAATTATTAAAAGAAAAACATCAATCTGTTGAATTAAGAAAACCAGCTGATAAGGTAACAGAGTCATTAGCTAAACAGATCACCAAATGCCAACATAGAAAACTGAATCAACCTAAAATAATTAAATATCCTAATGTTGAAAGGATGATGGAAGATAATCAAAAAGTAATCGTTGATTCTGATGGAGAAACTGTTAGTCCAGGAGATTATGCATTAATTAAAGATGATACTATTGAATTATATAAACGTACTCAATTAGTTGATGGTGATATTTGGGTTAAAGAAAATATAGATACTTTACATAGATTAATTTTTGAAAGTAAACAAAGATGTGAAGAAGAAAAGGAAACTTTAACATTAGATGAAGATGTGTGTCTTTTCAATGAAGAAAAGTTTGTTTGTCAACCAATAGAGATCATGAAGATAGATGATGAATTATCACAACTTCAAGAAACTATTGATGAAGTTCAACAACAAATGAGTTTTGTTCAAGAATTACCTTCAATTGTTAAAGAAACTGAGAGTAACTTAAAGGAATTGAGAGATGATTTAGTCTTTAAAAGTCAAAATACTAAAAAATATTGGAAATATAAAGAAGAAGTATCAAAACAATTAGCTGAAGAAATATCAAAAACAATATTTAGAAAGAATGAATGTATTCATTACAAAGTAATTGATTACTTTAATAGTATTCCAACCACAAATTTAGCACTTGAAGAAAAGTATCATTTATCATTATCTATCTTTAATAAATTTTTAGATACTGAAAGAGAATATGATTTAAATTTTTATGATCCAAAAGAAGATGATAATAATTGGACTTATTGTTCACTTTGTAAGCAACAATTATTAAGTAAACACTATTTATTAGGTGCTGAATATTTAAAACAAGGTAAAGATATAGATTTATTAAAGATAGCAAATACTTTTGGATTTATGAAAGATAATACTTATATATGTAAAATAGATGGAGAACCATTATATTCAATTATTGAGGATGATATTGAAGAGTTTGCAGGTGGTGAAGATAATGTTAAAAGAGTAAAAACTAGAGAAATTATTGAAGATCCAACATTTTATGAAACACAATTAGGAATTATTAATCAAAAAGTAGATGATTTATTAGAGCAAGACGATATTGTAAAAAGACAAGATATGGAATTTAAATTAGGTATTTTCAAAATTGCTAAAACTCTATTAAATATTCCTAATTTAACTGTTAATGATGAAATAGAGATTCTTAATTACTTACAAGGAGATAGTTTTGTATCTAAAAAAGATTTATTAAATATTATAATAAAAAAAATACCTGAAAATGCAAGGAAACCAGCTGTTATTTCACAATTAGTTAATAAAACATATAATTTGTATGTAGTTTGTGATATATTAAGTAGATTCTTAATAGTTTTACAAACAAGTACCTATGTTTACTCTATTTCTAACAAATTTACTACTAATAATTTCATGGGTTATCCTTTAATTAATGATAAATCACAAAAAGATGGAATAGATATGGTTTTAAGTATTATGAATCAAATGAGTACTCTTGATAAATATGATTTCTTAAATGATGCAAAATTAGAATCAAAATTTATGGATAGACTTAGTAAGCAATTAGAAAGTGACGAATATGTCAAAAATAAAGTAACTGAAGCTTTATATTATAAGTCTGATGCTATTGATAAAATAAGTGAATTCAATAGTGAAATTGTTAATAATTGGAATGATTTTAAACCAATGTTAAATATTAGTATCGATTGGACACCAGATAAGATAATTTCTAAATCTGTATTAGACGATTTAAATACTAATAATTATAACAAAATTCATAATGTATGTCTAGAAAATTATATTTATCAAAGTAATATGTTAACTAAAAGATTGTACAATCAAATTAAGGATCAGAGAGGTGTTATAATGGCAACTATGAATGCTATTCATAACGCTTGTTGTATTAATGAAGTTGAAAAGAAACAAGAATATTTGAATTATTTTATTAAAAATAATAAAGATATTGAAGGTAATTTAAAAAAATTAAAAGAATTAGAAGAAATATATATTGCTTTAAATAATAAGAAAAAAGTAGGAGTATATCATATTTATTTCGCTCCCAAATTAGATATTGCTTATCAAAAATTAGATTTAGAAATAATTATGGATAATACAGATGAAATAAATGATGTTTTCTTGAAATATATTGGTGATGGACATTCAGTTGGCGAGAATCATTTATTCGATAAATTTGGAAGGTGTGTAATTTCAAATAAAAAAAAAATGGATATTATGGAAAGTACTTATACAAGAGATGATTTCACAAAGTTAGTATCACAAATTTATAAGAAGAATATGAATAATGAAACAATTAATATGGATAATTTTGTATCAGATTTAAAAGATGACTTTACTGATAAAAATAAACTTTTAATTGTAAAAGAAGAATTAGATATGATACACCAAATATTAGATTCTATTCCTAAGGAAAAAGATTATCATTTTATTTACAATTTATTAGTAATTCTAAAAAATCAGGGTTATATAAATGAAAAAGATGCATTAATTAAAGAAGATTTAACCGATAAAATATCAGAGACTCCTGAGTTATTATTTGAAAATGATAAATTAGAAAAAGAGAAAGAAAAATTTATTGAAAATGATGAAGTTATAGTTGATGATAATTATAATTCAAAAAAAGTAATTAGTCGAAAAGATTTAGAATCAAAAAGTATTCTTACTAAATCTAATAAGAATAAGAATAAGTTTAATTTAAATAAATTAATTATTATGTTAAATTCTCAAATAGAATCAAATATTGAACATTTAGCTAGTAGTTTATCAGGAAATGATAATGATATTAATAAAATAGAGAAAAATTTAACTAATTTAGGAGATTATGTAAAATTATCAAAAGAGTTTTCAGATAAACATAAAGATGATGTTGATGCACAAAATAATTATCATTACAAAAACAAAGAACATAGTTTACAAAAGAATATCAAATATTTAAGAGATATTATTAATCAAATTAAGAATAACAGATTGAATAAATTTAATAAAGATGATGTAAGACCCCAATACAGACCATATTTTAAATTTAAAAATAATAATAAACTATTTAAATTATTAGGAGAGTCAATAACTCCTATTGTTAAAATTATGAAAAAAATTAAAAGTAAATCAGAGTATAAAAATATGAATACAGAATTAGTATCATCTATTAATCATTATTTTGTAGTATTAGCAATGATAGAATTAATAGATGCTATTAAAAAGTCCAATATGAAAAATAAAAAGGGAAGTGTTGTATTAATTAAACAAGAAGATGTAGAAAAAACTAGTGTGATTACAAGTGATGATGTAGATACTACTATGGTAAAAGATCCAATGGAAAAAGATTACGATATTTATCAAGATGAAAATGATAATACAGATTTTGATCATGATAATGTAGATTTCGTTAAAGATATAAGTATTCAACACGATAGTAATATAGGTATTATTAAAGAATTTATAATTATTTGTATTAATAATATGGTAAAAACACAAGAAGAATATGATTCTATGACACAAGATAATATTAATCAAAAACTTGCTGAACATAATCAAAAGAAAATTGCTAGAAATCTTAAAACATTTGCTTTCTTAAAAGAAGAAGGTAGGGATGAAGAAAGAAATATTGTAATGGGTAGAATGGCATTAAATAAATTAGGATATAAAGATTTATCAGAATATATGGCCAAAGTATATGGTGATGACTTTTTCAATCCTAATGAAACTGAAGATATGGTTTTAGGAGATGGAACAGATGCCGCAATTGAAGGTGTAGAAGATCATGATAGACATGATAATGAACTTGGTTTTAATCATCAAGAAATGAATGAAATTGCTTTTGTAGGAGATGCCGACGAAGGTATGGAAGAACAAGATTATGGTTATATGGTAGCAGATTATGATTAATAATTTAAATAAAGTAATTTATATTATTAATAATTTGTATTTATTAGTATCATATTTTTAATTTTATAATTTATTATTTTGTTTTATGATTTTGTTTTATTAATTTATCTAATTTAATAATAATATTTATAATGGTAGAAATGACATATAATAAATTTGTAAAAAATAAATTATCGAATAATACACCAAAAATTAAAAAAAAATTTTTAAAAGATGAAATATTTATAGGAATTTCTATAATCTTAGTATCAATAATACTATTCTTATTATTTAGAGAATTTTTAGATCATTATGGTGATAAACTAGATTCTAAACACAAAGAAATACAAATAGAAAATATTAGAACAAAATATAGTAGAGATGATAATATTAATAATTTTACTTCTGACAATATAAATTTTAGTAATGATATTGAATATTTCAAAGATCTTCAAGACCCTTTTAAATCAAAAAATCAAATACCAGAACCAATTCCTGTAATGGAGAATGAATTAGATGAAAAAACTGGAATTAAGAATATTGGAGTTAATAGAAATATTAAACCTAATAAAGAACATATATTTAGTAAACAATTAGCTATAGATGATGAACAAATGAATAATTTAATTCAAGAGGTAAAAATGAGTATTAAAAATAAACCATTATCTTTAAAATTTAAAAATTATAATATTTTATTCAAAAAGGATAAAATTAGAACAATTCATAGTTTAATGTTAAAAATAATCAAAACTTTTTTGATTAGATTTAATGAAAAAATGGTTGATTTAAAGTTGTACCATCCTAAACACTTGATTGAAGATTTCAAATTTATGAATTTTAGAATAGTTAATACTTTAGATGCTGATATTGCTAACTATAATAAAGTTTGGATACAAGAAGATGATAAAAATTATTTATTAAATAGAAATGAAGTTTTAATTAGTGAAGAATCTAATGGTACATTAAATCTATATAAGGCAAAAAGGAAAAAAGATATTAGTGATACAAAACAAATAGATACTTCTTCATTAACAGAGAATGATAGAATACTTCTTAATAAGTATAAAAATAACAATTTAATAGATTTTAAAAATGATATGAATAAAATTCATGTAAAAATAGGGAGAGATCAAAAATATCAACACTTTATAATTTACTTAGATTTGAAAATGAATTATAACGAATCTAATGACATATTTACTATAAAAATTATAGATATATCTCTAATTTCTACTTTAAATAATTATAATTTAATTACAAGTAATGTAATTCAAGAAGGTTATATAAAACCTATTAATATAGATCAAAATAATCTCAAAAATATTGCTAGTCATTCTAAACCTTATGATATATTTGATGAAAATGACATTCCTTCTAATTATTTTGATGATAAATTTAAGGAACAACATATAGATCAGTATCACTATAATAAAGCTGTTAGTGATAAAGAAGATAAGAAAAAATGTTTTGCAGTAGTAGATGGTAAAAGTAAAGAATTACCTTATAAAAATAAATTACATTGTGAATCCTACCATTCAAATATAGATCAAATTGGTATTTGGGATGGACCATGTCAAATAAATGATGAATGTCCATTTTATCAAAGTAATAAAAATTATAAAAATGAATTTGGTGGATGTAATGTTGGTTATTGTGAAATGCCTTTAGGTGTAACAAGAATTGGTTATAAAAAATATTCTAAAGCTGAACCATATTGTTATAATTGTCCAATAGGAAGCAATAGTAAGTGTTGTACACAACAATATTTAGACTCTAATAAAGATGAAAGTAGAATTTTATCACCAGATATTGTGTTTATTGGTGATTGTGAAACTGATGGTCAATATAGAAAGGACCCAAATAATATAAAATTACTATCTGAAAAAGAGTTAGATAATTGTCCTTCTATTTAATTATTCGGGATATGGATAATCATATCTATCTGATTCAAAGTAAGGTCCTTTATTTCCATTAATGAATTGCGTATAGAAGGAATTAGTTTTTATTGTATTTATAAAATTATATAAATAATCTAAAATATTCATTTATTACTATTACTATAATGATATTATACTTTTAATTGTCAATAATAATATTCATTATGAATATAAACTATTTAAAATTGATTTTTTTAGTTTAATTATTTATTTTATTTAATTATTAAATTATAAATAACATGATTTTTAAAATAATTACAACCTTCTTAGTTGGTGTTTTTAACATTGGATTTACCAATGGTTTTACAATAACTTCTGTTATTAGTCAAATGAGTTTTACTCATGATGTTAGTCTAAGAACAGATAGTTATGATTACAATGATACTTTTGGTTCAGGACATGATAATGACCATGATTACTCTCATGGTAAAAGTAAAAGTAAGAGTAAAACTAAAACTAAACCTGTTACTAATAAAATTAAATCATATTCTTCAAAAAAGACACCTAAATCTATTTCAAGTAGTTTAGATGATGAATATGAAGGATATGAAGAAGATGAATATGATAATACTACAGGTTTTGATTTTAATAGTTTATCTAATATTTCAGATACTATTTATACTGATTCAACTGACTCAACTATTCTTACAGAGACTACGTATACAACTGTTTCAACTGAATCGGATGATACAACTGTTTCAACCGAATCAAGTGATACAACTGTTTCAACCGAATCAAGTGATACAACTGTTTCAACCGAGTCAGATAATACTAATAATGTACTAGAGGCAGAGGCAGAACAAACTAGTGATACTTCTATGGAATCTGGTAAAAAATCTAGTAAACATATTAGTAAGGTAGTAATTCCAGTAGTTGCAGCAGCATTAAGTATGTTTATTGTTGCTCTTGTTATTATTAGAAAAGAAAAACAGAAAAGAGATAAACGTGATAAACCTGTTGTGAAAAAGGTACTAGATTCTAGTAAAAGTAGTAATCTTAATGAAAATGAAAAAAAAAGAGACTTTTCAAAAGAACAAATTTTTGATCAAAAATATGAAGATTCTCAAGGATATTTGGTTCCTAGTGTAAAAAGAGCAAAGTATGATGAAGCTACTAAATTCAATGAATCTAAAGAATCTAAATCTGAATATGCTCTTGCTCAACATTATGAAGTACCAAATAGTCCAGAATATGATTTTGGTACTAATGATAATATTGATGACTCTTATTATGAGGTAGGTGACATTGTAAATACTCCAATTTATGATAACAACAATCAAATATCTATTGAATCTACATATTCACATATTATTTATAATCTACCTAATAATAAATTAAAATCAAATCAAGGATCAACATATTATAGTGTTGCTACTAATATGGAACACTCTGATGTAACAAATGAAACTGAATATGATTTAGCTAGTAAATAAATATATTATGTTTTAAAAAAATTTAAATACATTTTTATTATTTTACAATAATTTTAATATTTTACAATAATTTTAATATTTTTTTAATAAAAATATTATAAAAAAAAAATATAATATTGTAAAAAAAAAATATAATATTGTAAAAGAACTATTTTTATTTTTATAAATTTAACCACCACGTAATCTAAGTACTAGATGTAGTGTTGATTCTTTTTGAATATTATAATCAGCAAGTGTACGATTATCTTCAAGTTGTTTCCCAGCAAAGATTAATCGTTGTTGATCTGGAGGAATACCTTCTTTATCTTGAATTTTAGCTTTAACATTCTCGATAGAATCTGCTGATTCTACATCAAGAGTAATAGTTTTACCAGTAAGTGTTTTAACAAAAATTTGCATAGTTAAGATTATAGTACAATATAGTTATCATAAAATCAATTTTTTTTTTTCATTTTTAAAAACTTTTAGTATTATTTGATTAAAAAATATAAAAATAATAATATAGATGAACTATAAAATAGTTAAAAGTATGAATAAATTAGGTAATAATTTTTCAACTTTAGATGATTATCAGGGATTTATAAATTATAACCTTGATAATTATATTGTAAAACATTATCCTAATCAAATACATGAAATGATTAAATATATTACTACAGGCGGTAAAAGACTCAGGAGCGTGATGTGCTTAATATTTGGTAATATTGAATTATCACACAATAAACATGAAATAGTTATAGATACTGCTATATCTATAGAGTTAATTCATTGTTTAAGTTTAGTTATAGATGATTCTCCTTCTATGGATAATGATGATATTAGACGTGGTCAAGAAACATTTCATAAAAAATTTGGAATTAACAGAACAAATTTGATAGTTTATTATTTGATTAATAAAATATCTACATTATTTTCAAAATATAATTTAACTTTACGAGAAATAAAATTATTAAAAGTTACTCAATCAAGTCTAAATAAATTAATTGAAGGACAATGTCTAGATATAAATATTAATAAAAACCAAGTAATTTCTCATAAAAATCATCAATTAGATAATAATAAGTATCTAGACACAAAATATTTTTTAAAAGAATATCACATAATTATTGATTTAATTCCAAATGAATTAAATAATACTAAACTATGTGATTTAATAAATAATATTAAACTTAATTTTCTTAAAACCAGTTCACTATTTTGTTTGTCATTATTACTTTCATCATCAATAATATATGAAAATATGGATGATAAGATAATTGATGACTTAACAGTTTGGGCAAACTTATTTGGAATTGCTTTTCAATATAGTGATGATATATTAGATATAAAACAAGATACTGATAATAATAATCCAAACATTACTTTTGTTATAGGTAAAACATTAACAATAAAATTTGTATACAATATCTTATCTTATTTGAGAACTAGATTACCAGAAATATTAAGAATATTACAAATATATTCTGATGATAAGATTAACATAATGAACAATATATTAAGTAAAATCAAGTCTAGATGTGAGACTAAAAAATGTTTGTATGTATGATTAATGTGTATAATGCTAATAATAATGAGTCTTAATTTGGTTAGTAATTAATTCTTTTTTTGTTACTTATTTATAATCTGGTAAAATGATTCTGAATAATCATTTGTATATTCTATATTTTAAAAATAAAAAAACAGTTTTGATTAATAAAATTTTCGAAAAATACATAAATCCTGAAACTGAAAACAATGAATTTTATTTAAATATATTTTCAGAAAACACTAATCTAATTAAAAAAATAATTCAAAGTCTAGATGATGATAATCTAGATTTCATATATTTAAGTTATCAAATTATTAATATATATTTTAATTATAATGAATTAAGTATTAAGAATTTACCTGAAATGTTTGATGTATTATTAGAAATTCTTATTTTTATTGAATTAATAATTCATATTCACATATTATTACTAAACATATATTTCTTCAATAGTGATATAATGTCAAAATATATAAAATTAACGAATATTAATGATAGTCATAAATCTAATAATTATCTTATGTTAATAGATATATTAATGAATATTTGTGGTATTTTTGAATCATATTACAATAAATTTCAAACTGATCAGAATATTATAATACTAGAATATTTAGAAGATAATAAGGAAATATTGATAAATGTTTTAAATTTTAATCTAGACAATACAATAATACAAATTTTAGAATTAATTAATGTAGAAGAAAAAGAGAAAAATGAAGAAACTAGTAATAATAATGATAAAAATAAACAAAACGTTGACCAAAAAAATAAACAAAACGTTGACCAAAAAAATAAAAATATTTTAATAAATATGATATCTAATATGTTTAACCATTACAAAAATAATATAATCAATTTAATAGAAATTTTTATTAAACTTTTTGAGAAAAAAGAAATTTTTATTCCAGAAAATGAAAAGAATAATATTTTTATAATAATATCAACTGTTTTCAACTATAATATAGTTAAATTAAAAGTTTAGTTAAAAAGTAGTTATATTTGTTTTTTAGTTTAAAAATAAGTTTTTTAATATTAATCAAATAATATAATGACAGATTATTACAAAATTTTAGGATTAGATAAAAATGCAGATGATAGTGATATTAAAAAAGCTTATCGTAAAATGGCTTTAAAATACCATCCTGATAGGAATCCAAATAATAAAGAAGAGGCAGAAAAAAAGTTCAAAGAAATAGGAAATGCATATACAGTCTTATCAGATAAAAAGAAGAAAAAACAATATGATACTTTTGGAGAAGATGGTTTAAAAGGTATGGGAGAAGGAGGAATGGGAGCAGATTTCAATGCCTTTAATATTTTCCAAAACGTATTTGGAGGTGGAATGGGCGGAATGGGCGGAATGGGTGGTTTTGGAGCCGGATTTCCATTTGGAAATATGGGACAAGACAACAAACCTGATTTATCTACTCAGAAAAGTCCAAAAAAAAATATAACATTAAATGTTCCGTTACAAGACTTGTACAATGGTAAATCTATTAATTTAGAATTTAATAGAAAGATAATGTGTGAAAAATGTGACGGTTTAGGAGTAAAAGATCCAAGTAATATTATTAGTTGTAATATGTGTGATGGTAAAGGAAAGAAAATTACTGTAAAACAATTAGGACCTATGATTCAACAAGTAATGTCTAACTGTAACAAATGTAGTGGAAAAGGAAAAATAATTAAACAAAATAGTCAATGTACTATTTGCAAAGGTAAAAAATTTATTGCTGATCCAAAAACTATAGAATATTATATCAGACCAGGAACTCGTGCAGGTCATCAAGATGTGCTAGCGGGACAATCTGATTGGGTACCTGAATATGGTTTCCCTGGAGATTTAGTTATATCAATAAATGAAGTAAACAAAAAAGGTATAAATAATCTTAATGGTTTTAGAAGAGCAGGAAATAATCTAGTAATGGAAAAAGATATTAGTTTAAAAGAGGCATTAATTGGTTTTAATTTTAGAATAGTACACTTTGATAATAGAATAGTAGAAATTCAAAATAATAATATTATTAATTTTGATACTAAACTTGTTGTGAAAGGAGAAGGAATGCCATTATTAAATGATGCTGATTTTGGAGATTTAATAATTAAATTTAATATTATATTTCCTACAAAATTATCTACTGAAAGAAAAAAATATTTAGATAAGATACTTGTAGGATTACCAAAAAATAATGAACAAGAAAAATTAAAAAAACATACAGAAGTTGAAGTAAAAATAGCAGAAATTGATACAAAAGATTATACCACAAATTCAAATGTTGATTCAAATATGGAAGATGAAGATGAAGATTTAGACGGTGGTAATAGAGTTGAATGTAATCAGCAATGATTATTTCTTTAACTTAAAATTTTATGTTTTTAAAAATTGATTTAAATTTGTTTTTAGAATATTATTTAACAAATAAAATAATTTAAATATATTTTTAATGTCTCAAAAAAATAGTTTTAATACCAGTAAATTAGAAATTACTTCTAATTTGAATAAAATGACAGATAAACAAAAAAGCGATATTAATAATTTTATAGGTAATAATATTAATATTAACAGCATTTTGAACAACAATTTGATGAATTTTGATAATAAGAATTTATCAACAATTTATTTTATTGTTTGTAAAATCATTAATGAATATACAATAACTTTGAAAAAATCAGGATTATCTGTTGACAATAAAATTTTAGAAAGTTTTTTAGTTAACAATTGTATTGAAACAATTAATAATTATTATAGTAATATTAAGAAACGTAATCGTAAGAAAATAGATAAAGATTTAATGTGTAAGGGTAGAAAATTAGATGGTTTACAATGTACAAGAAAGAAAAAAGATGGTTGTGATTTTTGTCAAAGTCATTTAAGAAAACTACCAAATGGAAGAATTGATGAAGAATCTAAACTTCCTAAGAAAAATAATAAGAGAGGTAGAAAACCAAAAGTAGAATCTGATCCTAGACAACATGACAATGATTATATTACTCTATGGGAAGATATCATCAATGATGAAAAAGTATTAATTGATATTTATAATAATGTATTTACATTTGATATGAATAATCCTAAATATTTAGGTAAAAAGACTATTGATAATACAATTATTCCTGTTAGTACTTAATTGTTAATAAAAGTTAATTATTAATAATTTGTCATATTTAAATTTAATCTTTATTAATATAATTAAAATTAAAATTAAAAAAAATTAAAATTAAAAAAAATTAAAATTAAAATTGATTGTTTTTTTATTATTTTATGATTAAAAATGGATACAATTAAATTTAAAAATCAAAAATTAGATATTCCAGATTTAAATAAAATATTTAACAATGATTTACAAAAATTATTAAAATCTTATGATAATATATTTTTAAATCACATTAAGTATCATTATTATGATGGTCAAATACCAACAGATATATTAGAACAAATTAAAATTCAATTAAATGAAAACAAGAATAAAATATTTAATTAGAATTTAGCATTTTTTATGTTTATAAATAATAATATATTTAAATTATGATACCTATTATAATTATTGTAGGACTAATTATTTTTTATTTAATAACAGAAAAAAAATATTTTGTTGGAATGATAGCAACAGTAGGATTATTTATTTTAATTTCAAGACATTATAATATTAATCATCCTAACCAAATAGGAACTTTATTTAATCAATTAAAAGATGATTATCTTAAATTTGATCCAATACATCAAATATTAGGAGATAAAGAAATGGAATCATTTATTAGTAATCCACCTGCAAATATGAAAGATATACCTACTGAAGATATATATGCTGAATTACCTGAATTAAATCAGTATCAAGAATTAAGAGATAAAATATTCAAATTTTTGAATACTATTGATGATGGGGCTATACACGTTAATTTAGACAATAACCCTTCTAAAAAACAAGATAGTGCAATTAAAATGAGAATAGATAAAATAATAGCATATATTTATTACAGAGCATACTTAATTATTAGTGATCAATTTTATCCTCAACAAAGTTATGTAGATCTATTAAAACACCAAAAAGAACTATTAAATACATTAGATAACTTTATATTTCTCAATATGACTGATCAACAGGATGAATATTTACACACTTTAATTCAAAAATTACAAGAAATAAATAAATCTATTAATATAATTTTAATTGAAAAAGTTAACAATAAAATGAATTTAGATGATAGTAGTGATGTAAAAAACTATATGGGATTTTTACCACAAATTGATGAACCTGAACCAATAGATTTAACTGATGATAATTTTATGAAAGGTCAATTTACAAACTGGTAATTAAATATTTATTTTTTACTATTTTATAATCTTTTTTAGAAATATTTAAAAAAAAATTGTTTTTATTTTAACAAAATAATTTAAATAAAAATCTATTATATTAATCAAATGATTATTCCAGTCAGATGTTTTACTTGTGGTAAATTATTAGCCAATAAAAAACAATATTATGATAAAGAACTTATTAGGAAGAAACTTACTTCAAAAGATGCTGATGATTCTCTTATTCTTAACATTAATATTGATGAAGTAAAAAAAACTCCAGCCGGTCAAGCAATGGATGACCTAGGATTAACTCGTATGTGTTGTCGTAAAACAATGTTAACACATATTGAACTAGTTACTGAAATTTAATAAACTTTTACAATTTTAAAAAAATAGGTTTAATAACCAGTATTTTTATTTTTTATTTATAAGGATCAAAATTTTTTATTATTTCGATCATTACAAGGACCTGCTGTCTAATAGCCTCTGGCATATGATAAGCTACCTTTTCAGGAGTATTATCAGAAAACGAACTAAAATCTTTAGTGTGTTTCATTAATTGATCTAGATATTCAAATGTTTTAAAAGGATTCGTAATAGAATTACCACAAAGTAGTTCATCTTTTCTAATATTATCTATCATTCTCAACACCTTTTTACAATTATCATCACCTATACTATATGCTATAAATTGTTCTGAACCAACTGGAGCCTCAGAATAGAGGTGTCCATGATCAAGAGTCATCACCAAATGTTCTAAATGAGAACTTTCTTTTTCTAAATCATTCATAATGTTATAAATTATTTTTAGTTAATAAATTTAAATTAATTAATCATATTTAATATATTCTAATCAATTTTATATAAATTAACATTTATTTTTATAAAAAAAATCCCGACTAGCGGGCAAACTCCAAAAGGGAGTTTCAATAATCAAATTTTTAGTTTTTTTTAGGGGTAAACTTACCAGTCTCGATGTACATGAGGGACTGTTCGAACATCTTTGGAGTTACAAGACGGCCATTGGCCATCCCCTCCTTCATCTGCTCGACAACCTTCTCCGTGCGTCGCTCCTTGATCCTGGCCTGCTTACGCTCCTGATTTTTCTCTTCCCAAGTTGGTTCCCGTTTGATGACGTGTGCTGAAACCACAGCATAGTCCTCATAGCAAGAACAGTAGCGTCCAGAAGCATCGCAGATCTTCCTTTTCCTGTTGAACAGGCAAAGACTCGATCCAGAGATTTTACCCGTCGATGGGCAAACATCCTCTAGCTTAAGTCCCTCAGGAAGTTTCTCCGTGAACTGAACACGGCGATTCTGGATCTCCGTAACACTACCACGTGTTCCGAACTTGGGAAGCGGCTTCTTGCGATCAGGATGACGTCCCATCTCACCAGCACACCAAGTCTCGTAAGTCTTGATAGCTTCGTGATCGATCGCATCCTCACAGTAGCCACAATGTTCGTATCCAGTTACCATGTAGGTAACTAGAACAACCATCCTGTGCATAAAAGCACTAGGACCCTGGTCAGGGTCACCCTTGCAAAATTTTTCAAGATTAAACATATTGGGCAAAACTAGATTTAATATATTAAATATATCAATTTTTGTTAATTTTTGGCTATTTATTTTAATTATTTTTTAATTATTTTTTAATTATTTTTTAATTATTTTTTGATTATTTTTTGATTATTTTTTAATTATTTTTGATTTTTTTTGTAAAAATAATATAAAAAATGGATATAATAAATAATAAAAAAATTATTGTAATTTTTATTGTATTATTACTTTCTTTTCTAATATATTTA
>Ga0213869_10000105_pt1 | contig 67465 bp, 59 predicted proteins | sample PICome_10_FD_160083 | JGI IMG/M metagenome (GOLD analysis project Ga0213869, IMG submission 160083) | Coastal seawater microbial communities near Pivers Island, North Carolina, United States - PICO132 | ecosystem: Environmental > Aquatic > Marine > Coastal | place: USA: North Carolina... | reverse complement strand
GGATAATTATCATTTACACCACAACCAATACAATTACCAGGATCATTTGCACCACACGTAAGTTGATACGTAGTCCAGTTAAGTCCACCATCACCAGAAACTCTTACACCTCTTGTATCTTGCCACCATCTGTAGTTATGTGAAAATGTTAATACAACTTTTGGTTCTCCAGAGAGGTCAATAGGAGTATTTAATGTAGCTTTAGTAATAATTTCTAGTCCGTCACCATCAGTACCACCCGCTCCATCAGAATCAATATATAAAAAACCATTTGATGCTGTAGCCGATAAAAAATCAGTAAAAGGTGTTCCTGCTTGGATTGAACTGTTGAAAGTAGGATTACTACTTATTGTCCATGCAGTAGGATCTGTTCCAGAACTAGTAATTGACCAATGACCTGCAGTATCAAATTCACTGGACCAGAGCTCAAGACCCCTTGACTGTGGAATAATTGAAGAATTTATTTTTTTATTTTTAAATTCATGTTTTCTAATAAGTTTATTAGAGCTATTCTGAGAACTCAAGACTGAACTTAAAGTTAACAAAACAACTATTAAGTAATTTTTTTTCATTTTAATAATTTGATGGTTTTATAAATTTGAATTATGCATTCTATAATTAATGCAAAACACTATTACAATACAATAATAATCAAATAATAATGAAAATAATTTCTTATTTAACTATTAAGTAAAATACTTAAACAAAATATTTATAAAAAGCAGCTTAAATTTTAGGACAAAAAAGGGGGATTAAAAATCCCCCTATATTAAAAATTTAATTAATATATGTTATTGAACTGATATCTTTTTTGAAGTAATTCCTAGATTATTTTTAACATCTACAATATATACTCCTTTACCATAATTATCTAAATTAATAGAAATTAAAGATTGAAAGTTTTTAACTAAAACAATTTTTCCAGTAATATCTTTTATAGTCAATTCACTCAACTCATGACCATTAGATGAAATATTTACAATTCCATTAGTAGGGTTTGGATATATTGAAAAAGCATTAATATTTTCAGTTATGCCTGTTGTATTAGGACCAGTTTTGTCCCCTAAATTTACTCTTATTGCAAATGCATTTCCGTTGGTATAATTCTGGTCATTAGGAATGAAAATAGCACTTGACCAGGCTGGTTGCCCAACAGTTTTGTCATCTATAATTTCAATGTCATATAGGTTAGTAAAGCTGAACATCTCTATGGCGATATAATAGTTCCCACTTGGAATAGGTAAACTTTCAAATAACAGACCGTTTGAACTAATATTTCCTACAGGTATTTCAATAAATTCTTGTGCTATATCATTTGATGTTACAGTATATGTGGTAGAACTAAATATAGCATTATTGAATAATTGGTCTCTAAAACTAGTAGAATCTATAATTCTTACTATAACCTCAGCTCCTGCACTTGATTCACTACCATTGATTAAAATTTTCACCGAGTTTATCGTATCATTAGCGTAGAAAGGATACATAGTTGCACAAATTAATCCATCTTCTCCGCCTGTAAATGAAGCAGTTCCAATTGATGATAATACTTCATCCCCAGCTGGGTTATTACCAATACCGTCTAAAGAATATACATCGTTTGTAATTTCAAAATTTCTTAAATATAAATTATCTCCAAAATTACCAGATCCTGTAGTATCTCCTGGTGAAGTTGCTGTAATAACACCATTATAAACCCCAACAGCAAAATTCATTGGCTCTAAACTTTCAATTCTTTCCGTAGAGTCACTTGGTATTGAAGCAATTGAGGCTGTAGTTGTAAAAATAGTTGGACCATTAAAATCACCATCAACTACAACATTAGATTGGGCTGTTGATCCATAATTATAAACCGAAGCACCTACATAATAATTTGGTTCTACTTGAGCAATTGGTGTTCTTCCATATTCTGCACCACTACTAAGTTCTCCAAATATCCAAGAAGAAAGATTTTGAACATCATTGGCAGGAGGAACTGTAATTTTCAAGTCATCTACCATCCATCCATAACCTGAACCATATGCATTTGGATCAGATGATGCACTTGAGATACTCAACCATCTAAATCTCATTTTAACACCAGATTGTCCACCTACATAAGAAGAGATATTGATTGCAACTAATTCTTGAATAGCAGGATCATTAGTGTTAACTAGAGTATTAAGTTCAATAGCTAAAGATGTTGGCCAAGTTGTACCATTGTCAGTAGAAAACTCAATAAAAGTTTCATCATAATTAAACTTTTTATAACGCTGTTCAAATTCTAAACTCACAGCAGAATAATTAGTTAAATCAAAAGTATCTTTTAATTCCAGTGTTGCGTCTTGGTCACTCACAGATCCAGCTAACAAATGCTGAATAGCATTAAAAACTCCAAATCCGTTTGATGCACTTGTTGAAGCCATAGCTCCCATATATTGTGTTACATCTGCCGGAGTAGTAGCTTGTACTTGCCATTGTCCTTGTAAATTTGGAGCTCCAATAATCCAGTCACTTGAATTATCAAAACTGTTAAAAGCTATGGTGTCACCTGATTTTGTAGAATGTACATTGTTAGCTAGATGCTTAGAATTATATTTTACTACATTTTTTTGTGGAAATACTTGTGCTGCTAAAGTGCCGCAAAAACAGATGTATACTAGAATTATATTTATTTTTTTCATTTTTTTCATTTATTATTCAATATTAATATTTTCTTTTTCATATTCTTCTAAAGGTAAACAGCTGCAAATTAAATTTCTGTCTCCATATGCATTGTCAATTCTACCAACAGCTGGCCAAAATTTATTATTTATTTGCTTTAAGTTAGGATAAACAGCTTTAGTTCTTGAGTAGCTGTGTTCCCATTTATCACTTATAGCTTGGTAGGCCGTATGAGGAGCATTTTTTAAAACATTGTCGTCAAAAGTATAAATATTATCCTCAATTTCCTTAATTTCATTTCTTATTTTGATCATTGCCTCTGCAAAACGGTCTAATTCTTTCAAAGACTCACTTTCTGTTGGTTCTACCATAAGAGTTCCTGCAACAGGAAAACTAACTGTAGGTGCATGAAAACCATAATCCATTAATCTTTTAGCAATATCTTCAACTTCCACGGAGGAATCTTTTTTAAATGACCTACAGTCAAGAATCATTTCATGAGCAACTTTTCCCGATGGACCACTATAGAGTACGTTATAATGGTTCTTTAACTTAGCCTGTAAGTAATTTGCATTTAAAATAGCAATCTCAGTTGATTTTTTTAGTCCTTTTGCACCTAAAAGTTTTATATATCCGTAAGAAATAATTAGAATAAGTGCACTTCCCCAAGGAGCACCATTGATCGCCTTTATACCGTTTTCTCCACCTGTTTTAATAATAGGATTTCCAGGAAGAAATTTTGAAAGATGTTTGGCAACCCCAATTGGGCCCATTCCAGGTCCTCCACCACCGTGAGGAATTGCAAAAGTTTTGTGGAGATTTAAATGACATACATCTGCTCCTATTAGCCCAGGAGAAGTAAGACCAACTTGAGCATTCATATTTGCACCATCCATATAAACTTGCCCTCCAAAATCGTGAATAATGGATGTTATTTCTTTAATATCTTTCTCAAAAACTCCATGAGTTGAAGGATACGTCACCATTAAAGCAGCTAAATTGTTGCCATGAATTGAAGCTTTTATTTTCAAATCTTCAATATCTATATTACCTAAATCATCGCATTTTACTAAAATAACTTCCATCCCAGCCATTACTGCACTAGCCGGATTAGTTCCATGTGCGCTGGTAGGAATAAGACAGATGTTTCTGTGACCTTCTTCATTAGAAATGTGAAATGCTCTTATAACCATAAGACCGCTGTACTCGCCCTGTGCTCCACTATTAGGTTGAAGTGAAACTTGGTCAAAACCAGTAATTTCACTTAAATCTTCGGCTAACTCTTTAAATATTTGCTGATACCCATCAGTCTGATCTACAGGTGTAAATGGATGTAAATTAGCAAATTCTGGCCAAGTTATTGGTTCCATTTCGGTAGCTGCGTTTAGCTTCATTGTACAAGAACCAAGAGAAATCATTCCATGGACTAGAGATAAATCTTTGTTTTCTAACTTTTTGATATATCTCATCATTTCAGTTTCAGAATGATAAGAGTTGAAAACATTTTGTTGTAAAACCAATGACTTGTTTTCTAAATAAACTGATGATTTTACATTTTTTTCAAGTTCGGATTTAGACTTTGAATTTTTAAAATCACCAAGAATTTGATTTAATAAATTTAATTTTTCCCAAGATGTAGTTTCATCTACGGAAATTGTAGCAACATTCTTGTAGTATCCTACATTAATCTCATTTTTTTCTAAGTGAAGTTTTAAAGCGTTTAAATCTTCTTTAATAGATAAAGTGTCAAAGTGGTTTGAGTTAATTATTTCATATCCATGATTAATTAAAGCATTTTTAAGACTTGTTGTTTTTTGCCTTATAGTATTTGCTATTACTTTAAGCCCTTTTGGGCCATGATAAACTACATACATGCTTGCCATTACTGCAAGTAAAGCTTGTGCGGTACAAATATTAGAGGTTGCTTTTCCTCTTTTAATATGTTGCTCTCTAGTCTGTAAAGCCATTCTAAGGGCTGGATTCCCATGTGTGTCTAATGAAACACCAATGATTCTTCCGGGAATAAATCTTTTATGAGATTCTCTGCAAGCGAAAAATGCAGCGTGAGGACCGCCATAACTCATAGGCACACCAAACCTTTGTGTAGATCCAACAACAACATCTGCTCCCCAACTTCCAGGGCTTTTTAAAAGAACTAGGCTCATTATATCAGCTATTACAGAAACTTGAATATCAAACTCTTTAGCTGAATTTGTAAAATCTCCGTAGTCATAAATATCACCATAGGCATTTGGATATTGAACTATTGCACCAAAAAACTCATTATTTAAATCTATTGATTTTGAATCTCCAAAAACTAATTCAATTCCTAATGGCTCAGCCCTTGCAATTATTACTTCCAGAGTCTGAAGAAAAATATCATCACTAACAAAAAATTTATTGACATTTGATTTAATCTGAGATCTTGATCTCATATGAAAAAACATCAACATTGATTCGGCAGCTGCAGTTGACTCGTCAAGAAGTGAAGCATTGGCAAGCTCCATCCCAGATAACTCTGTAACAAAAGTTTGGAAATTTAATAAAGCCTCTAATCTTCCTTGAGCAATTTCTGCTTGGTAGGGGGTGTATGCAGTGTACCATCCAGGATTACACAAAATATTTCTTTTAATAACACTAGGAGTAAATGTTCCATAATAACCTTGCCCAATGAAATTATCGTAATTTTTATTTAGCTGAGCAGTTTTTTTTAAAGATGATAAATATTCATTTTCGTTTATTGCACTTTTAATATTCAATTCCTCTTTTTTTAAAATTGAATTCGGAATAGTTTGTTTTATTAATTGATCAATTGAATCTAAACCAATACAGCTTAGCATTGTTTCAACATCTTCATTATTTAGTCCAATGTGTCTATTTTCAAAAGAATTAGGATTCATAAACTTTATTTTATCTTACAAATATATATATACCGTTTGTTTAGTTATATATTGTTAACGAATTGTTTAATTTTAATTTATGAAAAAAAATATAACAAAGACTTTATTAACATTTTTATTAATGTTTTTTTTATTGATTTTAGTCAATGCACAAGATGAAAAAAAAGAATTTAAAAATGTAACACTTTATTTACTTTCAGGAGATACTGTAGAATATAAACTATCAGAAATTAAAGAAGATCATATTAATGGTTACCGAAGAATAAAAAATAAAGATGTATGGAAATTTAAAGCTTATCCAAATTTAGATGTTCTTTACTATAATTCTAAAAGCTTAAACAAAAATTGGATCTATAAACAGTCTTTAGAAGGTTTAGAATTTACTCCAAAATTTGTCGAGAAATATGTTCTAGGAAAGAAAATGGCAAAATATAATTATAAGCCAAAAAAATATTTCTTTTTGGGACTATTGTCAGGCTTCTCAATTGGTTCAATTTCTTCATTTAGTAATGGAGGATTTTTTAATACTTCTAGAGCTCCAATTTTAATTGCTGCTCCAGTTCTAACTACTTTTATAGTTAGAACTAAGAGTTTTAAATCTAAAGATAAAAGTGAAATGAATAATAAAGAACTTTTAGAAAACGAATATGAAAAAGGCTATCACTCTGTTAAGAAAACTAAAAATTACATTGGATCATCTGCTGGAGGATTTGCTGGAGTTGTACTATCAATATTACTTAATAACCTTAGATAAAGGTTAGTATATTAGTGAAAAGGCTTATAAATTTTGTTATTTTTTCAAATATTTGGATTTCTCTAGGTGCTGTTGGGGTTACTTTAACAACATTCTTGTTTGTCAATATTGTAATTGATTATTATTTTTTATCATTAGTTTTTTTTGCAACTTTATTTGCTTATAACCTACAAAATTTAGCACAAAGAGATTTTTTTGAAGAAAGATCAAACCAAACTCTATGGATTAAATCAAACTATAATTTTTTAAAGTGGATTACTTTTTTTTCTTTTTTAACCTGTCTTTTTTTATCAATCTTTTTGATGAATAATTTTATTCTAATTATTTCCTTTCCTTTTTTATGTTTGGTTTTCTTCTACAGAAATAATTTTTTAGAAAAAATTCAGTTAAGAAACATTCCATTTTTAAAAATTATACTTATAAGTACTTGTTGGTCCTTTACATGTGCAGTATTGCCTCAATTAATTTTCAATAATTCAGTTGATTGGCAAATTATTTTTACAATATTCCTCTATGTTTTGGCAATAACAATTCCATTTGATTTAAGAGATATGTTTTTAGACAACTCTAAAATATCAACTTTTCCGCAGCTTTTAGGTGCCAAATACGCTTATATAATGTCACATTTAATTATATTAGGTTTGTTTGTTAATGCTTTTAATTATAATCTTTTTGGTCTTTGTGTCTTTTTTATTGTTACGAGTTTAGTTTTAATTCCTTCAATTAATCGAAAAAAAGAATTTTACTATTTAATAATTTTAGATGGATTATTAATAATTTTTCCAATTTTTGTAATATGACTATTCCAAAGGTTCTTTTAATTTATACAGGTGGCACAATAGGAATGATAGAAGATAATGTTGTAAAGTCTTTAAAGCCATTTAACTTTAATCAAATTACAAATGAAATTCCAGAGCTCAATAAATTAAATTGTCAAATCGACGCTTTAGCTTTCCAAAACCCTATTGATTCTTCTAATGTTAATTTTGAAATTTGGACTCAAATAGGAGATGATATTTTCAGGAATTATAATGAATATGATGGTTTTGTAGTCTTACATGGTACAGATACTATGTCATATACTGCTAGTGCTTTAAGTTTAATGTTTCAAAACTTATCAAAACCCATAATTTTAACTGGGTCTCAGCTTCCTCTTGGTCAGGTTAGAACCGATGGTAAAGAAAATTTAATTACTGCTATAGAAATTGCTTCTATGAAAAGAAATAAAAAAGCAATTATTCAAGAAGTGGCTATTTATTTTGAAAATCAATTATTCCGTGGAAACAGGACTACTAAAGTAAGCGCAGATCATTTTGATGCATTTAAATCCTATAATTATCCAACATTAGCTGATGTGGGAGTTGAAATAAACTTTAATTACAGTCATTTATTAAGAGGAAGCTCTAAGGAACTGTATTATAAAAATAAATTTGATCCAGGTGTATTGGTAGTATTTTTCTATCCAGGAATCGATGTGAAAAGTGTTATAGAGTTAATTAAGAATAGCTCTTCAAAGGTAATTGTTTTCATGAGCTATGGATCTGGTAATTTACCAACAGATAAAAATTTAATTCAATTTATAAAATCCCAAGCCAACTCTAAAAAAATATTTCTTAATGTAAGTCAATGTATCGCCGGTAAAGTAGAACAAGAAAAGTACGAAACTGGACTAAATTTAAAAAAAGCTGGTGTTGTTGGGAGTCTTGATATGACCTTAGAGTTAGTAATAGTTAAGTCAATGTTTTTACTTAATAAGTATCCTTTTGACAATTTAAAATTTAAAGAGAACTTTCTTACTAATTTAGCAGGAGAGCTATCATAATTTTTTTATTTATTTAAGAATAAATATGTTTTTCATAAAAAAACTATATTTTTTTGTAATTTGGCAACCGCAAAAGTCAAACTTATAAAACAGACAATTTAAATTTATTATGAAAAAATTAATTTTTATTTTAGGATTACTAGTATTTATTTCTAATCCATTTTTAGCCCAAACAGATTCAAATGAAAGTCTGATTATTGATTCTTCAATAATTGAGCCTAGTGCTGAAGAAGATCCACAAACACAAACAGAAGAAGTTCAGGAAGTTGCACCTGAAGATATTCAACAAGAAGAAGCTGAGGAAGAGAATACTTCAGTTACACAAGCTTTAAAATTGAAATTCATTGAAGGAGGGCCACTTTTCATGTCATTTGTTTTAATTGCTTTGATTTTAGGACTTGCTCTTTCAATTGAAAGAATTATTTATCTAAACTTGGCGACTACCAATTCCAAACAACTTTTAGATGATATTGAAAAAGCTTTATTTAATGGAGGAGAAGAAGCAGCAAAGGAAGTATGTAGAAATACTAGAGGTCCTGTAGCAAGTATATTTCTTCAAGGTCTTGAAAGAAGCTCCGAAGGTGTGGAAATGGTCGAGAAATCAGTAATTGCTTATGGAGGTGTTCAAATGGGCTTACTAGAGAGAGGATTGTCTTGGATTGGTTTATTTATTGCTCTTGCTCCAATGCTTGGTTTTATGGGGACTGTAATTGGAATGATTCAAGCTTTTGACATTATTGAACTTAAAGGAGAAGCTAAACCAGATGAATTAGCAGGTGGAATTAAAGTTGCATTAATTACTACAGTTTCTGGTTTAATAGTAGCTATTATTCTTCAGATTTTTTATAATTATATTGTTTCTAAAATTGATTCTTTAGTTAACCAAATGGAAGATGCTTCAATTTCTTTAATTGATGTTTTAGTAAAGCATAACGCTATTAAATAATTACTATTATTAAAGATTGAAAATGGAAAATAACAAACAAGATTTAATCACTAAAATTGTAACTTATTCAATTGTATTCTTTGGAATTCTTTTTACGATTTGGGTAATGAAAGATGATAATCCATCAGAAATGAGTTATGATCAACAAAAGCAGTGGGCTATAGTAGAAGCCAAAAGTGAAGGGTTGTCCTCAAAAATGACTGCAACCGAGTTAAATGCTCACTTATCTAATAGAACTGCTGAAATTTCTCTTGAAAAAGAAGAAACTCTTTGGAGTGATGTTTCCACTTTGATAAATTTTTCATTATTTATTATATATCTCGCTACTGGTTTAGTAATTGCTGCATTTATTTATTTAGCTTATTTAGATTTTCAAAAAGCTAAAAGAATATTAATTGGTGTAGGAATTTTTGTGGTTTTTATGATTTTAATTTATTTATTTTCAGAAGGAGAATCTGGTTCAGATTTAAAAATTGCAAGTACTGCTATTAATTCAACTATTATTTTAACATCATTAGCTATTCTAGGATGGGTAGGTGGTTCTTTAGTAAAATTTATTAAGTAATGGCTAAAAGAGAAGTAGAAGAAATTAATGCTGGCTCAATGGCAGATATTGCTTTTTTGCTTTTAATTTTTTTCCTTATTACCACTACAATGAATTTACCACAGGTTCACGAGGAGAGACTTCCTCAGAAATCAGATGTTGAGTTTTTGCTAAATGAAAAGAATGTTCTTCAGATAATGGCAAATAAAAACGATAAAATCGGGATAGAAGGTGAATTTGCAGAAATAGAAGATATTCAAAATGCAGTTAAAAAATTTTATCAGCATAAAGAAGGTACTCCTAACCAGCCACAGTATATTGAAGTATCAAGAAAAATTTGCGAAGACACTTTAGAATCGCTAGAAAATGCTTTAAATGTTTATCCTGACGCTCCTTTGTTTAAAATAGAACAAGATGCTTGGACAAGAAGGCTAGACGCTTGTGCTGCTTTTGGAAGTGGTTTTCAAACACTCCCAAATAATGCTACTGTATCAATACAATTAGACAATGCAACTAAGTACGTTACTTACATGTCTGTTTTAGATCAGATAATGCAAGGTTTAAATTCTTTAAGAGACAGTTTGTGCAAAGATAAATTTGGAGTTTCTTTTGAAAGGCTTAACGATAAGGTTGAAAGTGATAAGCAAAAAATATCGGCAATAAGACAGGTTTATCCTAAGAAAATAATGAAAGAAAAAAACAGATCAGTCCAATAAAAATTCAAGATGTCTAAATTTTCAAAAGGTAAAAAAAGAAAAGATCCAGCAATTTCAACTGCTGCTCTTCCAGATATTGTTTTTATGTTACTTTTTTTCTTTATGGTTACAACAGTATTTAAGGAGAAAGAGTCTAAAAAATTAGAAATAGATAAAGTTGCTATAAAGGAAACAATTGATTTAGAAAAAAACATCAAAGCTTCTTACTTTTGGATTGGCAGAGTTCCAGGTAAAGTAGATGATTTCAGGGTGCAACTAGACGATGATTTAATTAATGATTATTCCGAAATTAGAGAATATTTAATAAAACTCAGAAAAAACCCAGAATATTCCCAAGTATGGGACTCTAGGTTTTTTAATGTCTTTAAGGTGGATAAAAAAACAGAGATGCGAATTGTTAGAAAAGTTCACGACGAACTTAAAGAAGCAGAAGCATTCAAAGTAGTTTATTCAGTCAACAGAGAGAAGTAATTCTTTTTTCCAGAATATTCTCTTTGCTAAAACTATAATTCCAATAACAACTCCAGCGGGTATTATAACATAGTTCACAATTGATTCAAGTTGAATCTCGGAAATCAAATTTATTTTTATTGCTTGCATACTTAATAATGCAAATAAATTAAAAGCAAAATGTAAAATAATAGTTAGCAATAAGTTATTGCTGTAATCGTAAATAAGTCCTAATAAGATACTTGCAAATATTATGGAAAGCAAGTTGTCTATTTGAAAATGAAGAACCCCAAATAAAAAAGACGTAATTATAATTCCAATTATATTGTTTTTAAAAATCCCAATACATAATTTTTGTAATATTCCTCTGAAAAACAATTCTTCACCAACTGCTGGTATAATAGCAAGTAATAGTATATTAAATAAAAAACCTGGATAATTTGAAGTTATAAATCCCTCTTGAAGTTTGGTATTAAATTCTTGTTGATTTTCAAGAAATTTTGAAACTTCCAAGGGCAAAAAATCGATTCCGATAAAGTCTGTAAATAAAAATAAAAGCTGAGTAATTGATAGTAAAATAACAAAGTAAAGAGAAAGCTTTATAAAGTCAGTTCTTTTAACCGTTCTATATTTAATAGAAAAAGATTTTATTAAAATTAAGAATATAAAGGAAGGAATTAAGAAAGTGCCCATTTGGTCAAAAAAAGCTAAAGCTTTATGAGCATAAATAAAACTAAATTTTTGGGTTGTTAGATCATTAAATATTTCGATACTGTTTAAATCCCAAACTGCATCTATAAAGCCAATAGCGAACATACTAAAAACAATTTTCGATATAAGAACAATAGTAATACACAAAAAAAAGAAGCCAATATAATTTCTAACTGGAAGTAAATCTATATTTTTCATGTCGAAATATAGTAATTAGTTGTTAATACATAACTTTGCAAAAAATTTATGGTAAAAATAGGTGACATATCTTTAGGAAATTTTCCACTTTTGCTTGCCCCAATGGAGGATGTAAGTGACCCGCCATTTAGAGCTTTATGTAAAAAATATGGAGCTGATATGATGTATACTGAATTTATTTCATCAGAAGGCTTGATTAGAGATGCTGTTAAAAGTGTACAGAAGCTTGATATCTTTGAGTACGAAAGACCAATTGGAATTCAAATTTTTGGTTCAGAGATTTCTTCAATGCGAGAAGCAACAGAAATGTGTGAAAAAGCAAATCCTGATATAATTGATATAAATTATGGTTGTCCAGTAAAGAAAGTTGCATGCAAAGGGGCTGGTGCAGGAATTCTTCAAGATATACCTAAAATGGTAGAAATGACAAAAGAGATTGTGAAATCTACTAATCTTCCAGTAACAGTTAAAACTAGACTTGGTTGGGATGAAAATTCAAAATATATTGTAGATGCTGCAGAAAGGTTACAGGATGTAGGAATTAAAGCAATTTCAATTCACGGCAGAACAAGAGCCCAAATGTATAAGGGTGAAGCAGATTGGTCTTTGATTTCAGATGTTAAAAATAATCCAAGGATGCATATTCCAGTATTTGGAAATGGAGATATAAATTCTCCAGAAAAAGCATTAAAATACAAAAATACTTTTGGAGTTGATGGTATTATGATAGGTAGGGCGAGTATTGGAAACCCTTGGTTTTTTAATCAAATAAAGCATTTTTTAAAAACTGGCACTCACTTGGAAATGCCCTCGATAGAGGAGCGCGTAAAGGTTGTTAAAGAACATTTAGATTTTAGTATTAGCTGGAAGGGCGATAGGTTAGGAATAGTTGAAATGAGAAGGCATTATGCTAATTATTTCAAGGGGATTCCTAATTTTAAGCCAATTAGGACACAACTAGTTACTTTGGAGTCTAAAGATGAATTAGACGAAGTACTAAATGGAATTGTAAATCAATTTGAATTAGAACTAATATGAAAATTTACACAAAATCGGGTGACAAGGGTGAAACTTCCTTATTTGGAGGGGAAAGAGTTAAAAAAAATCATTTGAGTATTCATGCATATGGCACTGTAGATGAGTTAAATTCATGGATAGGTCTTATAAAAGATACTATTGATGACAAATACAATCCATTTTTAATTAAAATTCAAGAACAGTTATTTATCATAGGATCCTATTTAGCTACTGGCGATAATAAAAAAATGATGGTACACCTTCCAAAACTTAGCGATAGTCCAGTTCTAGAACTAGAAAACTCTATCGATGTTATGCAAGGAGCTCTCCCAGAAATGAAAAATTTTATTTTACCAGGGGGCCACTCAATTTCTTCTTATTGTCATCTTGCAAGATGTGTTTGTCGAAGAGCGGAAAGATTAACAATTGAATATTCAGAAATTCAAAATGTTAACCCTATTATAATTACCTACTTAAATAGACTTTCTGATTATTTATTTGTTTTAGCTAGAAAAGTTTTATTTGACTTAAATATTCCCGAACAACCGTGGTTACCAAAAAAATAATATTGAGTGTATAAAAATTATTTTTTTGAAAAATTATTTGCAGAGTCATTAAAAAAATTACTTTTGCCAAATCATATAACTTTTTTTTATGTACTGGACTTTAGAACTTGCAAGATATTTAGAAGATGCTCCTTGGCCCGCAGCCAAAGATGAGTTAATTGACTTTGCCATGAGAACAGGATCTCCATTAGAAGTTGTAGAAAATCTTCAAGCTATTGAAGACGAAGGAGAGATTTATGATACTATTGAAGAAATTTGGCCAGATTATCCTCAGAAGGACGATTTCTTTTTCAATGAAGACGAGTACTAAAAATATATTTTCTCTTCTACATTGTTTTTTTAGAATTATTCTTAACAATAGTTCCAACTATTCAACTATTTTTGTTTTCCGAAATTCGCTAAAATGTTTGATGGTATATTAAAAAAATTATTTGGAGATAAAAATCAGAAAGATCTAGACGAGCTTTCACCAGTGATTGATTCTACAAATCAATTTTCACAAAAACTAATTCATATTAGCGATGATGAACTTAGGGTTAAAACTAATGATTTTAAAAAAGCTATTAAAAAAGCTGTTGAAGGTTCCATAGAAGAAAAAAAGAATCTTAAAGAAAAAGCCTCATCAGTAGAGCTAGGGATTTCTGAAAAAGAAGCTATTTATGATAAAATCGATGCTCTTGAAGTTCAAGAAAATGAATTAATTGAATCTACCCTTTTAGAAATAATGCCACACGCATTTGCAGTTGTAAAAGAAACTGCAAGAAGATTAGCAGAAAATGGGCAGTTAAAAGTATTAGCTAACGAAAATGACAAAACCCTTTCACGAAAATTAGATGCTGTAGAAATTCAAGGCGATCATGCCATTTGGAAAAACAATTGGGACGCTGCTGGAACACCAGTTGATTGGTCTATGGTGCATTACGATGTTCAATTAATGGGTGGAGCAGCATTACATAAGGGAAAAATTGCTGAAATGATGACTGGAGAAGGGAAAACACTAGTTGCAACACTGCCGGTATACCTTAATGCTCTTGTTGGAAAAGGAGTCCATGTTATTACAGTAAATGATTATTTAGCAAAAAGAGATGCTCAATGGATGGGTCCTATTTATCAATTCCATGGACTTTCAGTTGATTGTATTGACCTATATCAACCACATTCTCCTGAAAGAATAAAAGCGTATAATTCAGACATTACTTTTGGAACTAATAACGAATTTGGGTTTGACTATTTGAGAGATAATATGGTTTCAGAAACCGAAGGTTTAGTTCAACGAAAACACCATTATGCAATTATAGATGAAGTTGATTCTGTCTTAATTGATGATGCTAGAACTCCGCTAATTATTTCTGGACCAGTTCCTAAAGGAGATCAACAAGAATATGCGGCATTAAAGCCTAAAATTGAAAAACTGGTTACATCTCAGAAAAAATTAATCAATGGTTTACTCATAGAAGCTAAATCTAAAATTGCTAAATCGGAAAGTGATGGAGTAGATAAAAAACAACAAAAAATTCTTTTTGAAGAAGGGTGTTTATCTCTATTTAGATCTTTTAGAGGACTTCCTAAAAATAAAGCACTTATAAAATACTTGAGTGAGCCTGGAGTGAAAATTCACCTTCAAAAAACAGAGAATTTTTATCTACAGGATAATGCCAAGGAAATGCCAAAGGCTGATGAGTTACTATATTTTGTCATTGATGAAAAAAATAATACAATTGATTTAACTGAAAAAGGAATTGATCTAATTTCTGGTGAAAACGATCCAGAATTTTATATTCTTCCAGATATTGGGGCTAAAGTAGTAGAGATTGAACAACAAACTCCTGATACTCAAAAAAGAGTTAAGTTAAAAGATCAGATGATGTCTGATTATACTATTAAGGCGGAAAGAATTCACTCTATGAACCAATTGTTAAAAGCATATTCTTTATTTGAAAAAGATATTGAATATGTTGTAATAGAGAATAAAGTGAAGATAGTCGATGAACAGACTGGAAGAATCATGGATGGTAGAAGATATTCTGATGGTCTTCACCAAGCAATTGAGGCAAAAGAAAATGTTAAAGTAGAAGCAGCTTCTCAAACTTATGCAACAATAACTTTACAGAATTATTTTAGAATGTATCACAAGTTAGCTGGAATGACTGGGACAGCAGAGACTGAAGCTAAAGAACTTTGGGATATTTATAAACTCGATGTTGTTGCTGTTAAAACTAATAAGCCACTTATAAGAGACGATCAAAATGATTTAGTTTATAAAACTGCAAGAGAAAAATACCAAGCTATAATTGAAGAAATTGAAAAAATCCGATCAAATGGAAGACCAGTTCTTGTTGGAACAACGTCGGTTGAAGTATCAGAACTTCTTTCTAGATTACTAAACCTAAAAAAATTACCTCATCAGGTTTTGAATGCAAAATTACATCAAAAAGAAGCTGAGGTAGTCACAAAAGCTGGTAAGCCAGGTACAGTAACCATTGCTACCAATATGGCGGGAAGAGGAACAGATATTAAGCTTGGACAAGGTGTTAAAGAGCAAGGAGGATTAGCTATAATTGGGACAGAAAGACATGATTCAAGAAGAGTAGATAGACAGCTTAGAGGAAGATCAGGAAGGCAAGGAGATCCCGGTTCAACACAATTTTTCGTATCTCTTGAAGATAATCTTATGAGACTTTTTGGCTCTGAGCGTATTGCTAAAATGATGGACAGAATGGGTCATAAAGAGGGGGAGGTTATTCAACACTCTATGATTACTAAGTCAATAGAAAGAGCACAGAAAAAAGTAGAAGAAAATAACTTTGGGATTAGAAAAAGATTATTGGAATTTGACGATGTAATGAATAGTCAAAGAACAGCTATTTATAATAGAAGAAAAAATGCATTATTTGGAGATAAATTAGATTTAGATCTCGATAATATGATTTATGATATTTGTAATGTTATTGTTGAAAATGCCCAGCAAAATTCAGATTTTGAAGATTTTAACTATAATGTCATTACAAACTTTGGCATAGAGTCACCTTTTAATGAGAAAGTTTTTTTAGAACAAGATGCCAATATATTAATAGAGAACTTATACAGAGAAGCTAAAGAAAAATATCACAGAAAGTCAGAAAACATAAAGACAAACGTTTTCCCAGTTGTAAAAAACATTTTAGAAACCCCTGATAATAAAATTGAAAATATAGTAATTCCATTTACAGATGGAAGAAGGGCAATGAAAGTAGTTGCTAAGCTTAGTAAGGTATTTGATTCTGAAGGATTGGAAGCTCTTAAAGCATTGGAGAGAAGTATTACTCTTGCATTTATTGACAACGAATGGAAGGAACATTTAAGAGAAATGGATTTTCTAAAACAAAGTGTTTATCACGCGCAGTATGAACAAAAAGATCCACTTTTGATATATAAGTTAGAAGGTTATGAGCTATTTCAAGGCATGATGGATAAAATGAATAGAGATATTATTTCATTTTTAATGAAAGCTCAACTTCATAATCCAGATGAACAAACTCTTTCCTCAGATAATAGCCCTAGGCCCAAACAAGATTTTAGCAAATTAAAAGCTGGTAGAGAAGATATAGCTCAATCTACAAGAATGAATAATGAAATGGCACAGCAAAATCAGTCTGGACCACCCGTTAAACATTCCCCTGTTATGGTTGCCAAAAAACCTGGTAGAAATGAAAGAGTTAAAATTTTAAACCTTCAAAACGGTGAAACTAAAGAAATGAAGTTTAAACAAGCCGAACCATTAATTAATACTGGTGCTTGGCAATTGGTTAATTAATTATTAATGAAACTAGTTTTTATATTAGTTATAATTTTCTCCTCATTTTATTTAAGAGCGGCTACTTTTTATGTTAGTAGTTCTAGTGGAAACAATAATAATAACGGATTAAGCGCACAGTTTCCTTTTAACTCATTAGATAAATTAAATACAATGAGTTTTTATCCTGGAGACAGTATATTATTTAAGTCGGGAGATTATTTTCAAGGTATGTTCTGGATTAAAGGGTCTGGCAGTTTTCAACAACCTATTATCCTTGATAGTTACGCAGGAACAGTAAAACCCATAATTAATGGTAACGGCTATCAAGCTGCAATTTTAATTTATAATAATGAGCATATCTGTATTAATAATTTAGAAATTTCTAATGACGGATCACATCTGGATTCATCTGGAAACATTAAAAGATTAAATGGTTTTGGTGGGGCGTCAAATTTTTGGGGATCTGGAAAAAATGTTCGATTTGGAGTAAAAGTAATAGCCGACTTATCATCACTAGAAAACTTCCAATTAAATAATTTATACATTCATGATATTTACCCTTCACCAACTGATTCTTCAAATAACCACAAAGGCTATGGAATAAAATTTGAATCATTATCTGACACAAGTAATTCTTTATATAACACATTCTCTAACATAGAAATTACTAATAACAACATTACTAAAACGGGCCATTATGGAATTTGGATTAAATCTTTAGGGTTAAATGGAATTGACTCAATTAAAAATAACAAAATTGAGCTAAGAAATTGCAATTTTGAGTATACTGGAGGATCGGGTTTTGTCCCTAATAAATCATCAAATGTACTAGTTGAAAATTGTGTTTTTAACCATACTGGTTCAGATATAGACTCACGAATGTGGAAAAGAGGAAGCGGAATGTGGCCTTTTGATTCAAAAAATGTTGTTGCACAAAATAATAAATTCATGAATGCTCACGGTCCACAAGACTCTTATGGAGCTCATATAGATTTTGGCAATGAAAATGTTGTGTTTCAGTATAATTTCAGTTACAACAATGAGGGTGGTTTTGTAGAAATTCTAGGGGATAATATAAATTGTGGTTATAGATACAATATTAGTGTAAATGACGGCTATAGGGTAGACCCCAACAATAATCAGTGGGATAAAAAAGGCAAGATTTTTTGGGTAGGAAACTTTTGTGGAAATAATCAAACCAGATGCCCTAGTACAGGAACGTTTATTTATAACAATACAATTTTTGTGAATGACACTTTAAATCCTGAAATATATTTTTGGCCAAATATTGGAGATGTTCATGTTTACAATAATTTAATTTATGTTGGTTCAAATGGAATTAAGATTCCAACTCTAATTAGGAACACATTAAATACTTTAGATATAAGCCATAATATATTTTATGATTCTTCCAGAATAAATTTAGATAATGATTTATTGAATAATGCATTATTTCTTAATCCTCAAATGATGAATTCTTCAATTTTAGGAGTTAACAACCCTATGGCTTATAAAGTTCAAACAAATAGTCCTGCAATTGGAAGCGGTAGATTAATCAACGGCAGTACTGACACAACAAATTATTTAAATAATAACGGTGGGAAAGATTATTTTGGAAATTCAATATCCAATTTTGACCCACCAAGTATTGGTGCTTTTAATGAAGAATTAATGAACAGTGTCAATTTTTTTGAAGATAATTCTTTAACATATTTTCCTTCTCCTACAATTGACAAAGTAAATTTATTTTTTAAAGATTATAATGGTTTGGTTGAAACAGATATATACGATCTCAAAGGACAGTATGTTGGCCACTGTGACGGTGAAGTAATCTCATTAATAAATTTAAAAAAGGGAATTTATATTCTTAAGGTTAAATTAGAAAAAGAAATTAAAGAACTTAGAGTGCTAAAACTTTAACTAACTCCCCAAATTAAAGGAATTCCAAAATAGACCATTATTAAGATTAAAATAATTGAGAATATATTTATCATTATTCCAGTTTTAACCATATCAGATATTTTAAGCAATCTAGATCCAAAAACAACAGCATTTGGAGGAGTTGCTACTGGCAACATAAAGGCACATGAGGCAGCTAGAGTAGTTCCCACAAGCAATAAATAAGGATTAATTTGCATTAGGTTTGCTAATGGAATCATAACAGGAAGAAGCATTGCTGTAGTCGCCATATTAGAAGTCATTTCAGTTAGGAAGTTAACACCAGCAACTACTATTAAAATAATTATAAATGAATTTGTAAATGTCATGAAAGTCAATTGTTCACCTATCCATGTATCTAGACCAGTTGACTGAAACCCTTTAGCAATTGATAAGCCACCGCCAAATAGTAATAATATTCCCCACGGTATAGTGACAGCATCTTTCCATTTAAGAATAGGTTCTTTTTTATCTTTAGACGGTAGTATAAACAAAATAATCGCACTTGAAATTGCAATCATACTATCATCAAAATTAGGAATTAAAAGATTTATTGTGTTTTTTCTAAAAATCCAGCAGAATATAGTTAAGGTAAATACAAAAAGAATTTTCTTTTCCTCATTGCTAATTTTACCCATTTTAAATAAAAGTCTTTTAATTTCTTCTTTTCCACCTGGGAACCCAACTTTATTGAGTTTAAAAGCATATTTAGTTAATAATAACCAAATAAAAACCATTAAAACAATGGATATGGGAAGACCAATTTTCATCCATTGAAAAAACGAGATTTCGATATTAAAATTATCTAGAGCAAATCCTGCGAAAATAAGATTTGGAGGAGTTCCAATTAAAGTCGCTATTCCACCGGCTGAGGCACTGTAAGCTACACCAAGCATTAATGCTTTACCAAATATCTTATTTTCATTTTCTAAAGTATCAGGATGATCATTCAGTTGATTTATTACTGAAAGTGCAATGGGAAGCATCATAACTGTAGTAGCAGTATTAGAAATCCACATAGACAAAAACCCTGTTGCCAACATAAAACCTAATATTATTTTATCTGTACTTCCACCAAGTTTTAATATAATATTGAGGGCTATTCTTTTGTGAAGATTCCATTTCTGAATGGCATTTGCTAATATAAATCCTCCAATAAATAAAAAAATGTATTTATGTCCATAATTAGATCCAGTTTCTTGAATATTTAGAATATTTAGTGAAGGAAATAATATTATTGGTAAAAGAGCTGTTACTGCAATTGGTACAACCTCACTAATCCACCAAATTGCCATCCATAGAATGACACCTAATAATCTAAACCCATTTTCTGACATCCCATCTGGAATATTTAAAAAGAAAGTAGAAACAAAAACCAAAGGACCCAATATTTTATAAAGTGATTTTTTAGTCATTTATATAAGTTTGAAATTTTTGATGAATTTTTTCCAATATGACTTTTGCCATTTTTTCTTTAGATTCAAAAGACCACCCTGCAACATGAGGACTTAAAACTACATTTCGAAACTTTTTTAAATCTTCAAAATATTTATTATTTGAATTATTAATATTAAAATTACTGGACTCTATATCTAAAACATCCAAACAAGCTCCAATAATTTTTTTTGATCTTAAAGATTCTACTAAATCCTTTAAAATTACCGATTTTCCTCTCGCTGTATTTATTAATATGAAATGCTTTTTAAATTTTTTAATAAAATGTTTATCAAACATTCCTATAGTTTCTTCGTTTAAAGGGGTATGTAAACTTACAAAATCTGCTGTTTGAAATATTTCATTAAGATCTACTTCCTTAACATCTTTAGATCCAAATCCAGAAAGATACTTATCATAAGCAATTACTTCCATTTCAAATCCAGAAAGTCGTTGAGCTAAGGCTTTTCCCATATAACCATAACCAATAATTGCCATTACTTTACCTTTAAGCTCAGTCCCTCTATTATTTTCTCTTTCCCAGATATTTTTTCTTACTTCAAGATTTGTTATATTAATGTGATTAATAAGATTAAGGATCATTCCCAATGTGTGCTCGGCTACTGCATCTCTATTACCTTCTGGACTCCTAAATACCTCAATATTATTTTCTTTACAATATTTTAAATCAATATTTTCTAATCCAGAACCTGGTCTGGCAATAAATTTTAATTTTTTAGCAAATTTTAGTTGATTTCCAGTTAATTTAAACTTTGACCTAATAACAATCCCCTCTATTGATACAGCGTTGAGTTGAAAATCTTCCGAAGTCCAATTTTTACCATCTATAATTTCCCAATTCCAAGATGAAAATGTTTCATGAATTGTAGGATGAAAATCGTCTAAAAGTGCAACTTTCATTTTTTAAAAATAAAGTACGCTTCCGATTAAGAAATATATTAAAAGTCCAATAATATCATTAGTAGTAGTTATAAAAGGTCCCGTAGCTAATGCTGGATCAATTTTATATTTATTTAAAATTAATGGGATAAATGTTCCAAAAAGACCAGCATATGTAAATACCGCAACTAATGAAACTCCAATTGTCAATGCAAGATAAAAATCACTTTTAGTAAACCAGCAAAATAATAGAGCTATTGTAGCACATATCAATCCATTAAATAAAGCCACTATAAGTTCTTTAAATAATTTTTTAAATATGGATTCATAGTTAATGGTATTATTTGCAAGAGATTGCACAATTATGGCTGACGATTGTACCCCAACATTTCCTCCCATAGCAAGAATTAATGGGATGAATGAAGCCATTACTGCATTTTCTTTAAGTTGATATTCGAAAAACCCAATAACATAAGCACCCAGAATACCTCCAAGCAACCCTATAAGCAACCACGGAAGTCGAGCCCTGCTAATAACAAATAACGAATCTGTAGATTCTACTTTTTCAGAAATACCACTAGCCATTTGGTAATCTTTTTCAGCTTCTTCTTTAATTACATCTAACGCATCATCAATAGTAATTCTTCCTAATAATTTGTTGTTTTCATCAACTACAGGAATTACTACAAGATCATATTTTTCCATTTTAGAAGCTACAGATTCTGAGTCTTCATTTATTTTTACAGAAATAGAATCTTTTTTATAAATATCTTTAATGAGGGTGTCGTCTGAGGCATATAAAAACCTTTTAAGAGATAGAATTCCTTTAAAATCTTTAGATGAGTCAATAACATAAATAGTATAAACTTGATCAACATTTTCTACTTGTTCTCGGAGTTTTTGTAAGGCATTTTTCACTGTCCAGTTCCAATCGGCAGAAACAAAATCAACATCCATAATTCCACCAGCACTATTTTCATCATAGTTCATTAACATAGAAATATCTGAAGAATGTTCTTCGTCTTTTAACGCTTCTAAAACTTCTTCTTGTATGTTTTCTGGTAAATCTTGAATGACATCTGTAGCATCATCTGCATCCATTTTTTCAATAGATTCAGCAATTTCTTCTGCAGATAATGATTCAAGAAATTGTTCCCTGGTGTCTTCTTCAATTTCCACTAAAACTTCAGAAGCTAATTCTTCATCTAAAAGATGATACAGATACTGTGATTGAGGAAGATTTACAATTTCAAGTATTTCAGCTATGTCTGCAGGATGCAAAGGATTAATAGCCTCTACAATAAAGCTATTGTCTTCATTTTCAATTGCTGAAATTAGATTGTCTATAAATTGTTTTGTTAATTCAAATTGCATTGAAAAATATTGAAATATAATTATACTAAATTATGAATTATTAACTAGTTAATTTTAGATTCTAATAAATTAGTGATTTCTATAAAATTATTTACTTGAAGCTCTTCAGGCCTCTTGGTCATTAAAACATGATCAATTTTATGCTCTCCCAGAAGCGACTTTAGTGAGTTTTTAGCCATTTTCCTCCTTTGATTAAATATCGCCTTTACAACTCTAAAAAATAATTTTTCATTACAATTTAGCTGTTTTACATCATTTCTACTAATTCTTATTACACCAGATTTTACTTTTGGTGGAGGATCAAAAACATCTTCATTTACTGTAAATAAATACTCAGCTTTAAAAAATGCTTGAATTAGTACTGATAAAATTCCATATTTTTTTGTTCCAGGTCCAGAACACACTCTTTCTGCAACTTCTTTCTGAAACATCCCAACCATTTCATCGATAATATTTCTATGGTCATAAATTTTAAATAAAATCTGAGAAGAGATATTATATGGAAAATTTCCAGTTACTGTAAAGTTACTAGTGAATAAATTTTTCCAATTTACTTTTAAAATATCTTCATTGTAAACTTTTAATTTTGGATATTTTAGATTAAGAAATTTAATAGATTCTTGGTCGAGCTCGTAGGTCTTTAAATTAATATCTTTTTGAACTAAAAACCTTGTCAAGGCTCCAGTTCCAGGACCAATTTCAAGTAGGTTTATCTTTTTATTTTTTGAAATAGAGTTTGAAATTCGTTCGCTTATACTTTCATCTATTAAAAAATGTTGACCTAAATACTTTTTTGGTTTAACGTTCATTATTTAAAAAATTAGATACATGTTTTAAAAACACCATTAATACTAAAAAGAGATATGTAACAGGTGGAGAATATCGCCCTTTATTTAAATCATATTTTGGTAAGCTTCTCATTTTTAATTATCGAATATAAAGTTAACATACTTCATTAACTTATTTTGATCAAAATACCAATATTAAAAAGTATTGTGATTAAGTGCGCTCTTTTCTTAAATTTACAAACTATATGAGCATACGGCAAGAAAAAATAGCGGGTGTAATTAAAAAAGAATTAGGTAAATATTTTCAGCTTAATGCAATTTCTATATGTAAAGGGGCCATGATTACCGTAACTACTGTTAGAATGAGTCCTGATTTATCTATTGCGAAAGTTTATATAAGTATTTTTGGAGGCAGCAATAATGACGAATCTTTTGATTATGTAATAACACAATCTAAATTTATAAGACATGAGATTAGTAAAATAGTAAGAAACCAATTAAGGAAAATGCCTGAATTACGATTTTTTAGAGATGATTCATTTGATTATGCACAAAAAATAGATAATCTTTTAAAATGAAAAAACTTTATAAATTTCTTCTTAATACACTTCCCAGACCTCTTTTAATTAGATTAAGTTACGTTTTTAAGTTTTTTGCTCCATTAGCTTATTATGGCAACAAAGTTCATTGTCCTGTTTGTGAAAAAGACTTTAGAAAATTTCTTTCATATGGTTCAAATATTGTTCACCGAGAAAATGTTTTGTGTCCTTATGATTTAACCCTTGAGAGACATCGTTTGATGTGGCTATATTTAAAGAAAAGTACATTTTTTAAAAATGATAATCTTAAAGTACTTCATGTAGCTCCAGAACAATGTTTTCATCCGATTTTTAAAAAGCAAAAAAATCTGGATTATATAACTGCTGATATAGTATCACCAATTGCCGATTTACACTTCGATTTGCATGATATCCCATTAAAAGATAATTCTTTTGACGTGATTTTTTGTAATCATGTTTTAGAACACGTAGAAGATGACCATAAGTGTATGAAAGAACTTTACAGAGTTATGAAAAAAGGTGGTTGGGGAATTTTTCAGGTACCCATCGATTATAATAATAAAATCACATACGAAGACCCTAAGATCATTAGTCCAAAAGATAGAGAGAAACATTTTTGGCAAAAAGATCACGTTAGACTTTACGGTTTAGATTATCCCAATAGACTAGAAAAAGCTGGTTTTAAAATTGATGTTTTCGACCCTAAAGATTCTTTGTCAGAAATTGATCATGAAAAATTAAGGTTAAACTCCTTAGAACTTATTTTTATAGCTCGTAAATAATGTACTCAAAGTCATTTGCCATTAAAAACATTTCCGAAATTAAAATTATTTCTGATGAACTCGTAAGGCTATCTGAAGGTAATAATTTATTTCTTTTTGAAGGTGAAATGGGCAGTGGAAAAACAACAATAATAAAATCTGTAGTGAGCAGTTTTGGGGTTAAAGATGCAAACTCTCCAACTTATAGTATCATAAATACCTACTCTGGAAATAAAGGCAGATTAATTTATCATATAGATTGTTTTAGAATAGAAAATCAAAATGAGGTTGAAAATATTGGATTGTTAGAAATAATAAATGATGAAAATTTATGTTTTATTGAATGGCCAAAAAAAATTAATAACTTTTTACCAACTAATTGCGTAAAGGTAAATATTAAAACAGAGCAAGAATTACGTAAAATCATTGTTTCAATATGAGTGTATCTCATGACATATTAAAATCATTAGCTTTTCAGGCTTCGCTTTCTCCAAAAGAAGAAATGATAGAAACTGGACAAAAAAAACAGAGTTTATATATTGGAATTCCAAAAGAAACAGAACTCCAAGAGCAAAGAGTAGCATTAGTACCTGAGTCTGTTGGTTTTTTGGTTGCCAATGGACACAGAGTTGTTGTAGAGTCAGGAGCAGGTGAAAATGCTAATTTTTCTGATACCGATTATAGTGAATCTGGTGCCGAGATATTGCATGATACCAAGGAAATATATAAAGCTGATATTATTCTTAAAGTAGGTCCTCCAAATATTAAAGAAATTGCTTTAATGAAGCACAAACAGACTCTTTTCTCTGCATTACAAATCGCTGTTCAGCCAAAAAATGCATTAGAAAAGTTAATGGCCAAAAAAGTTACAGCTATTGCATGGGATTATATTGAAGATAAAAACGGTTCTTTTCCTTTGATAAGATCTATGGGTGAAATAGCTGGAACTACTTCTTTTTTAATAGCCGCAGAGTTAATGAGCAATGCTAATAATGGCAAAGGATTAATGCTTGGGGGAGTTGCAGGAATTACACCACCAGAATTGGTTATAATAGGTGCTGGTACAGTCGGACAATTTGCAGCTAGTGCAGCTTTAGCTTTAGGAGTTTCTGTTAAAGTTTTTGACAATTCTTTATTTAAACTACGAAGGTTACAAAATGAAATCGGTCAAAAAGTATTTACTTCTGTAATTCAGCCAAAAGTTTTAGAAAAAGCATTGATGAGATGTGATGTTGCTATTGGGGCATTAAGTGCTAATCATGGAAGAACCCCATGTATTGTAAATGAAGAAATGGTTAAGAAAATGAAATCAGGGTCTGTAATTGTTGATGTAAGTATTGATAAAGGCGGTTGTTTTGAAACATCAAAAATCACAACTCATCAAAAACCAACATTTATTAAACACGATATTATTCATTATTGTGTTCCAAATATTGGGTCAAGAGTTTCTAGAACTGCAAGTTATAGTTTAAGTAATATTTTTTCACCCTTACTAATAGAAATTGCTAATATTGGCGGATGCGAAAAATTAATTCAAAACGCAAAGGGATTCAGGCACGGAGTTTATATTTATAACGGAACTTTAACATCTTCTATTTTAGGAGATGCTTTTAAACTACCCTATAAAAATTTAGATTTGTTAATTTCAGCGCTTTAAAAATTAGCTAACGTAAAGACATGACTTTACTGAGTCTACTATTTTTTTAACGTTAGGTAATGCTTCTTCTATTAGAACTTTAGAAAATGCAAAAGGTGTATCAGCTTGCATAACTCGCATAACTGGGGCATCTAAATAATCAAAAGCATGTCTTTGCAAGTGGTAGGCTATTTCACCAGAAATAGAGGCTAAAGGCCAGCTTTCTTCAATTATCACACACCTATTAGTTTTTTTGACAGAATTGACTACTGTTTCATAGTCAATAGGCCTAACAGATCTAAGATCAATTATTTCACAAGAAATTCCGGACTTCTCAAGCTCTTTAGCTGCAAGATCAACAACTTTTAATATTTTACCAAAAGAAACTAATGTTACATGATTTCCCTTTTTTTTAATATCTGCTTTTCCTATAGGAACTAAGTATTCTCCATCGGGAATTTCGCCCTTATCTCCATACATTTTTTCAGATTCCATAATTAATACAGGATCATTATCTCTAATTGCAGATTTTAAAAGTCCTTTTGCATCATATGGATTTGATGGAGTTACTACTTTTAATCCAGGAACATGAGCATAAAATGATTCAAAACTTTGAGAATGAGTTGCAGCTAGTTGCCCAGCAGGACCATTACCTCCCCTAAATACAATAGGACAAGAATATTGACCTCCACTCATTTGTAAAATTTTAGCAGCACTATTTATAATTTGGTCAGAAGCTAGCAAAGCAAAATTCCATGTCATGAATTCAACAATTGGTCTTAGACCGTTCATTGCAGCTCCTACGGCAATTCCTGCAAATCCAAGCTCTGCAATGGGAGTGTCAATGACTCTTTTAGCGCCAAACTCATCAAGCATTCCTTGTGAAACTTTATATGCACCATTATATTCAGCAACTTCTTCTCCCATTAAAAAGACTGTTTCATCTTTTCTCATTTCTTCAACCATTGCTTCCCTAAGAGCTTCTCTATATTGAACCGTTCTCATAGTGTAAATTTTGCCAAAAGTAATTTATAAATAAGACTTTTTAAATTAAATGAATAAATTTTTAAAAAAAAATATTTTAAAAATTGTTTAACAAGCAAATTTATTTGTAGATAAAGAATAAAATTAAATTATTCATAAAGGTTCTAAATAGAATTATTTAACTTTGTTTGTATAAATATTAAATAATTATTTCACATGAAAATATTAGTGTGTATTAGTAAAGTGCCAGATACAACAAGCAAAATAAATTTTGTAGATAACGGTACGAAATTTGATGAAAACGGAGTACAATACGTTGTGAATCCTTATGACGAATGGTATGCTTTAGTTAGGGCTTTAGAACTGGTAGAAACCCAAGGAGGATCAGTAAGTACTATTACTGTAGGAACTTCCGCAGATGATCCAACAATTAGAAAAGCACTTGCCATTGGAGCGAATGATGCTGTAAGAATAGATGCAGAACCTGTAGACTCATTTTTTGTCTCAAAACAAATAGCTAACTATGCTTTAAAAGAAAATTTTGATATTGTTATGACAGGTAAAGAAACTATAAATTATAATGGCGCTCAAATTGGAGCAATGGTTTCAGAGTTATTGGATATGCCTTTTGTTTCTTTAGCTAGTAAGTTAGATGTTGTTGGTAATGTAGCTACCTTAGAAAGAGATGTTCAAGCAGGAATTGAAGTAGTTGAAGTAGAGTTTCCATTTGTAGTTAGCGCATCAAAAGGAATGGCAGAGCAAAGAATTCCTAATATGAGAGGAATTATGGCTGCTCGAACTAAGCCTCTAAATATTATCCCTGCTGATGATCAAAAGCCATTAACTTCAGTTTTGAAGTTTGAATTACCAAGCCCTAAGACAGGATGTAAATATTTAGATCCTGAAAATATGGATGAATTAGTAGAGTTATTACACAATGAATCAAAAGTTATTTAATTATGTCAGTATTAGTATTTGTAGAATTAAAAAATAAATTAAGTAAAGCTGCAAAAGAAGCAATTACTTATGGTAAAAAATTAGGCAGCGTCACTCTTATAACATATGGGGATGCCCCTGACAATGTTCTTTCTGAAATGGGAGAATATGGAGCTGAAAAAATATGGGTTTACAGAAATTTAAATGAAGCCAATGACCAAGTTTTATGTAATCTCATTGTAAAATCAGCTAAAAAAACAGATGCTGAATTTATTATTCTTTCTCAAGATCAAACAGGGAAGGCTGTTGGACCAAGAGTTGCAGCAAAAATTGAAGCAGGTCACGTGTCAGGTGCGATTTCTTTACCTGAAAATTCCGATGAATTTACTGTCAAGACCAATGTTTACTCTGGTAAAGCAATTGCATATGTCACTGTTCATTCTAAAATAAAGGTAATCTCTATTCTACCTAACTCAATTCAACCAGTAGAGAATAAAGTTGACACCTCTATTTCAAATTTTGAAGAAGATTTAGGACTTGGTAGAATAAAGATTAAAGATTTAAAACCACTTGGAGAGGGAATACCACTTCCTGAAGCAGAGCTAGTGGTTTCAGCGGGAAGAGGATTAAAAGGACCTGAAAATTGGGGGATTGTTGAAGATTTAGCGAAGTCTTTAGGAGCTACTACTGCCTGTTCTAGGCCAGTTGCTGATATAGGTTGGAGACCCCATCATGAGCATGTAGGTCAAACAGGTGTTGCTATAAGACCAAATCTTTACATTGCAGCTGGCATTTCAGGGGCAATTCAACATTTAGCGGGTGTAAACGGCAGCAAAGTAATTGTTGTTATAAATACAGACCCAGAAGCGCCTTTCTTTAAAGCTGCTGATTATGGTATAATTGGCGATGCTTTTGAAGTATTACCTAAGTTAACTACAGCTGTTAACAATTTTAAATCTTCACAAGTCTAATTATATATTTTAATTATCTTTATAATTAACTGGTAAGCTATTATTTTCAGTCGTAAACTTATATGGAAAAAATAAAATTAGATATTGCAGGACTTTCCTATAGTCAAACACAATCAGGTGCTTATGCACTTGTATTATCTGAGGTTATTGGCAAAAGAAGATTGCCCATTATTATAGGAGGGTTTGAAGCTCAAGCAATTGCTATTGAGCTAGAGAAGATGACTCCTAGCAGACCACTTACCCACGATTTATTTAAAAATTTTTCTGATCATTTTAAAATTAATCTAATTGAAGTAATTATTTATAATTTAGTAGAAGGTATATTTTTTGCTAAATTAATTTGTGAGCAAAATGGAAAAGAAGTTGAGATAGACTCCAGAACATCAGATGCAATTGCTTTAGCTGTTCGGTTTGAATCTCCTATTTATACATATGAGTTTGTTTTAAATTCTGCAGGAATAATATTGGATGATGATAAAGATGATAAAGATGAAATTGCCCCTGAAATAAGTTTAGAAGAAATAACCAAGAAACCTAGTGAGAGAATGACTTTAAAAGAACTCAAAAAACATCTTAAAAATTCAATTGATAATGAAGATTATGAAGCAGCTTCTAGATTTAGAGATGAGATTAATAATAGGCAAGAAAATTAGTTCCAGTTATTTAATTCTTTTTATTTCAATATTAAGTTTATTGTTTTCGGGATGTAAACACTCAATTGATAGAGAATTGTTAGGCGTTTGGCAAATAAATACCATAACCGATCAAGACGGCGAAACGTCTATTGTCCCTGAAATCCAAAAATATTCCATAGAATTATCGAAAAAGAGCAGCAAAAAAATATTTATAATTGATGATGTAAAAGGTACTTGGAGCTTAAAAGATTCCATATTAATATTTGAAAATATTCCTTACAGTAAAACTCATATTGATTCTATATTTGTTGTGAATGATCAAAATGGAAATTCCTCTTTAGTCTTGCAAAATGGAGACAACAAAATAGCAACTATTTTTGAGGGTAATGTTATTGCTGAAAAAGTCATTTCTAAAATGAAGATTATTTCAGTTAACTTAGAAGAACTAAATCTACTTATTGATAAGGATTTATATAAATATGATAAAATAAACTAAAGATTTTGGATATTTCGTTTATATCAATTTTAAGAGGAATTATTGGGGTTTTACTTGTTATTGCTATTGCCTATGTATTTAGCGAAAAGAGAAGTAAGATTTCTTGGAAAGTCGTTGGTTATGGCCTTATTTTTCAAATTTCACTTGCTTTTTTGATTCTAAACCCATTTGGAATTTCATTTCTTGAATATTTTAGACTTGGGTTTGAAATATTGGGAAAAGTATTTGTAGCCATACTTGATTTTAGTAGTGCAGGAGCTAGTTTTCTATTTGGTTCTTTTCTTGATACTGAAAAACATGGCTTTCTTTTTGCTTTTCAAGTACTTCCTACTATTATTTTCTTTTCAGCCTTAACTAGCCTGCTTTTTTACTTAGGAATTATTCAGAAAGTGGTTTACTTACTTGCATTATTAATGACAAAGCTTTTAAAGCTTTCTGGGGCTGAGAGCTTATCAGTAGCTGGTAATATATTTTTAGGCCAAACAGAATCTCCTTTAATGATAAAAGCCTATTTATCTAAAATGTCAAGATCTGAATTATTATTAGTAATGACAGGCGGAATGGCAACATTAGCTGGTGGAGTATTGGCCGCTTATATTGCTTTTTTAGGAGGTAACGATCCTTCTGAAAGATTAATTTTTGCCAAACACCTTTTAGCTGCATCTTTTATGGCAGCACCTGGAGCTGTAATAATTTCTAAAATATTAATTCCTCAAACTGAAAAAATTGATTCCAATATTGAAGTGCCTAAAGAAAAAATTGGAAGTAATATTCTAGATGCTATTTCAAACGGAACTGTTGAGGGATTGAAACTAGCAGTAAATGTTGCTTCAATGCTTTTAGTATTTATAGCTTTTCTTGCTATGGCGAATTTCATTTTATTAAAAATTGGAAGTTTGACAGGATTAAATTCATTTATTTCTGAATTTAGTAATGGTCAGTTTAATGAATTCTCATTACAGGTTATTCTAGGTTATTTTTTTGCTCCCTTAATGTGGTTGCTTGGGGTTTGTAGTGAGGATATTACCTTAGTTGGTAGACTTATTGGTGAGAAATTAATTATGACTGAATTTATTGGTTATATTTCCTTAGGAGATTTGAAATCTGCAGGTGCTTTTACAGAAGAAAAATCTATAACTATGGCTACTTACATGCTTTGTGGATTTGCAAATTTCGCATCAATTGGAATTCAAATTGGAGGAATTGGTTCACTAGCTCCAACAAAAAGAAAGCTGCTTTCTGAACTTGGGCTAAAGGCTTTATTGGCTGGAACATTGGCCTCACTATTATCAGCAACTATTGTAGGTATGACTTTTTAACTTTCAGTTGATAAGTTTTTAATCCTTTTGACACTTATTTAATAAATACATTCTATTTTTAAATTCTAAAATTTATAATGAAACAGTACCATAAATTATTGAATCATATTCTAGAAAATGGTGTCCAAAAAGGGGATAGAACTGGCACAGGAACTATCAGCACTTTTGGTTACCAAATGAGGTTTGACCTATCTAAGGGCTTCCCAATGTTAACCACCAAGAAACTTCATTTAAAATCGATTATTCACGAACTACTTTGGTTTATAAAAGGGGAAACAAATATTAAATATTTAAATGATAATAATGTTAGAATATGGGACTCTTGGGCCGATGAAAATGGCAACTTAGGTCCAGTTTACGGTCATCAATGGAGGAATTGGAATTCTGACGGAATTGATCAAATTAGCATTTTAATTGATCAAATTAAAAACAATCCTAACAGTAGAAGAATGATTGTTTCAGCGTGGAACCCTAGTGTTTTGCCTGACACATCAAAAAGTTTTTCTGAAAATGTTTCCGATAATAAAGCAGCTTTGCCTCCATGTCATGCCTTTTTTCAATTCTATGTTTCAGACGGAAAATTATCTTGTCAGCTATACCAAAGAAGTGCAGATACTTTTTTAGGAGTCCCATTTAATATAGCTTCTTACGCTTTATTTACAATAATGATTGCTCAAGTTACCGACCTTGAAGTTGGAGACTTTATCCATACTTTTGGAGATGTTCATTTATATAACAATCATATTGAACAAGCTAAAGAACAGTTGAGTAGAGAATTCCGTCCTCTTCCAAAGATGAAAGTCAACTCAAAAATTAAGAATATTAATGAATTCGAATATGAAGATTTCGAATTAATAAATTATGATCCGCATCCTCATATTAAAGCATCTGTATCAATATGAAAATTTCTATAATAGTAGCTATATCTAAGAATAACGCGATTGGAAAGGACAATCAGCTAATATGGAATTTACCAAAAGACATGAAGTTCTTTATGGATACTACATTGAATCATCCCGTAATTATGGGTAGAAAGAATTTCGAAAGTATTCCTGAAAAGTATAGACCTCTTAAGAATAGAACTAATATAATTATAACTAAAAACAACACCTATAAAGCCGGCGGATGCTTAGTTGTAAATACTATTGAAGATAGTTTAACAAAAGCCAAAGAAGATAAGACAGCTAAGGAGATTTTTGTAATTGGAGGAGGTCAAATTTATAGAAAATTTTTGGAAGAAAATTTAGTAGATAGAATGTATATTACTCATATAGATGAAAGATTCGAAGGAGATACTTTTTTCCCAGAAATAGATTATAAAAATTGGAGTTCAAATGAAATAATAAATCATAAAAAGGATATAAAAAATCCACATGATTTTAGAGTTGTTGTCTATAATAAGATAAGCTAGGCTACTTTCAACTTACTGACTTTTGATTTTGAAAATTGTTTTTCAGCATAAGAAAGATCAATAATCAATTCTTTAATATCCTTATCAGGAGCATTAAACATTGAATCGGTAAGAATTGCCTCGCAAATTGACCTAAGCCCCCTTGCTCCTAGGTTCAATAAAATAGCTTTATCTACAATAAATTCTAAAACTTCTTTCTTTATGATTAAATTAATGTCATCCATTTCAAACAATTTTATATACTGCTTGGTTAATGCATTTTGAGGGTCAGTAAGAATACTTAATAAAGTTTCTTTATTTAGAGGATGTAAATAAGTTAAAACAGGGAATCTTCCAATAAGTTCCGGAATTAATCCATATTTCTTAACATCCAGCTGATTAACATGAGAAAGCATAATTTCATTATTAAACTCTTCGCCTGGAATTGTACTAAATCCAATAGACTGACTTTTTACTCTTCTTTCAATTATTTTAGAAATCCCGTCAAAAGCACCCCCGCAAATAAAAAGAATATTTTTGGTGTCTATTTGAATCATTTTCTGCTCAGGATGTTTTCTACCCCCTTGAGGCGGAACATTTACTTGAGCACCTTCCAAAAGTTTAAGCATTGCTTGTTGAACACCTTCTCCTGAAACATCTCTAGTTATTGAAGGATTGTCACTTTTTCTGGCAACTTTATCAATTTCGTCAATAAAAACAATTCCTCTTTGTGCAGATTGAACATCGTAATCAGCAGCTTGCAATAATCTAGAAAGGATACTTTCAACGTCTTCACCAACATAGCCAGCTTCAGTTAAAACAGTTGCATCAGCTATACAAAAAGGTACATTTAAAAGATCGGCAATAGACTTAGCAAGTAAAGTTTTTCCAGTTCCTGTTTCTCCAACCATAATAATGTTTGATTTTTCAATCTCAATATTATCTTTTGTTTTGTTTTTTTGTAATAATCTTTTATAATGGTTGTATACAGCAACAGAAAGCACTTTTTTTGCTTCATCTTGTCCAATTACATGAAGACTTAAATTTTGCACAATTTCCTTAGGAGTAAGAAGTTTAAGAGTTTTTTCAATTTCATCTTTAGACTTTACACCACCTTCTTCCTTAACAATAGAATGTGCTTGAGTAATACAAGAATCACAAATGTGACCAGTTATCCCAGCAATTAGAACATTAACTTCTTTTTTTTCTCTGCCACAAAAAGAGCATCGTATACTTTCTTCAGTTGGTTTTGACATAGATTATTTTCTAGTTAGTACTTCATCAATCATACCATAGTCTTTAGCCTCTTGAGAAGTCATCCAGTAATCTCTATCACTATCTTTCCAAACAGTCTTGTAATCTTTTTTGGTGTGATGAGAAATAATATCATAAAGTTCTTTTTTTAATTTTTGAATTTCTCTAGCTGTAATTTCTATATCTGATGCTTGACCTTGAGCACCTCCAAGTGGTTGATGAATCATAACTCTAGAATGCTTTAATCCTGTTCTCTTACCATCTTTTCCAGCACATAACAATACTGCACCCATTGAAGCAGCCATTCCAATACATATTGTAGATACATCTGGTTTTATATATTGCATCGTGTCGTATATTCCAAGTCCAGCATATACTGAACCTCCTGGAGAATTGATGTAAATTTGAATGTCTCTTTTAGCATCAATTGATTCTAAAAAAAGTAATTGAGCGGTAATAATATTTGCAACATAATCGTCAATAGCAGTTCCTAGAAAAATAATTCTATCCATCATTAGTCTGGAAAAAACATCCATAACAGCAACATTCATTTGTCTTTCTTCAATGATATTTGGTGTCATTCCAACTGGAACATTGGGAAGGATTGAGCTGTAGCTGTCTAAAGTCGAGCTTGATATTCCCATGTGTTTTATGGCGTACTTTCTGAATTCTTCACTACTATTGTTCATATATAATCTTTTTATAAAGTTAGAAATTTATTGATTTAGCTCGGCAACCTTTTTAGTAAAATCTTCATGAGCTATAAACTTATCATTAATCTTTAAAGTAACTTTTAAATATCCCATTACTTTTTTATCATAAATCATATCGTTTATTTTTCTAGCTTCATCATTATTAGAAAGTACTTTTTGAGCTGTCTTTTTTAATTCTTCTTCGGAAGGAATCATCATTCCATACTGAACATACTGATTTCCCATAAGATCCATAGTGAATTTGAGCAACTCTTCACCATCTACTTTTAAATTTTGATCTTTAATAATTAAATTTTCAATTAGTTGCCACTTAAGTCCTTCTGCGTATCTAATGTAATCCTTATCAATATCCTCTTTTTTAGCTTCTTTATTAGAAGATAAAATCCATTTTTTTAAAAATTCATCAGGTAATTTAATTCTAAGTTTTTTAATTAAAGTTTTAGAAATATCATTTTTCAAGAGTCTGTCAATATCCCCATCAAACATTTTATTTAAATCTTGCTCAACCTTACTTCGGAACTCTTCGATAGTTTTGGCTTCTCCAGGACCATATATTTTATCAAAAAGTGCGACATCAATATTTGATGGCTCTAGTGTTTTTACCTCATTAACAGTCATGAAAACATCATTTTTATAATTTTGAGCTCTTTCTTTATCAATACCTAACATAGCAGCCATATCAGCATCTCCTCTTGAAATTTTCTTGGGATCGAATTGAAAATCATCTTGAGGTTTACAACCTAAAAGTTTTTTCTTTGACTTTTTATCTTCTATAAATTCTAAAGAAACAGTAGAACTTTGATTAAAACCTTCTTGAACAATATTTCCATCTTCATCAAGTTCTTTAAAATTTGCCATAACCATATCTCTTTCACCAGCTTTTTCTACACTTACTAACTTTCCATATCTTCTTGCAAAGTCATCCATTTGCTTGTCGATTAAAGCTTCATTTACCTTTGGTTGGTATCTTGTATACTTAAGTCTACCAGGTAAATCAAGTACAATTTCAGGCGCTAGCCCTAATTCATAATTAAATTCAAAATCGCTAGGATTATTCCAATCTATTTTAGTTTTAGTATCGTCAATTGGCAGAGGATTCCCTAGAATATTTAAACTGTTTCCAGTGATATGGTCATAAATAGACTTATTTAAAAGTTTATCAATTTCATCTGCCAAAATAGAAGGACCATATTTTTTTTTAATAATTCCTGTTGGAACGTGACCTTTCCTAAATCCAGGAAGTTGCATTTGTTTCCTGTGTGTCTTTAAAGAAGCCTCATAAGGGGCATTATAATCTTCGTTGGTAATTTTAACAGTTAAAATAGCATTTAAGGAATCTATTTTTTTGAGATTAACATCCATGTCTTTTATTTAATATAAAAATGGCATAAAGCTTTTCCTTATGCCATTTGATTGTTTAGTACGGGTGAAGGGAGTCGAACCCCCACACCTTTCGGCACTAGATCCTAAGTCTAGCGTGTCTACCAATTCCACCACACCCGCATTTATAGTTATGCTTTTAAAAAGCAATTTGCAAATTTATTCAATTTTATCAAATAGAAAAGCTCAAAAATAATTTTCTGTTACCTTTACAATCATATTTTTATAAATAACATGCTATCAATAGATTTTTCTGAAATAGGCCTTCCTAAGTCTCATCATTATTTATTAGGCGCTATTGGTCCAAGACCAATTTGTTTTGCAAGCACTTTAGATGATAAAGGCAACCCAAATTTAGCTCCCTTTTCATTTTTTAATGTTTTTAGTTCTAACCCTCCAATTGCTATTTTTTCTCCATCTAGAAGTGGGAGAACCGGAGAACATAAAGACACTTTTAATAATGTTAAAAAAACAAAAGAAGTAGTTATTAATTTAGTAGATTTTAAAATGGCAGAACAAATGTCTTTGGCAAGCTCACCGTATTCACCAGAAATTGATGAGTTTATAAAAAGTGGGTTAACGCCAATAAAATCCGAAAAAATTAAACCATTTAGAGTTAAAGAATCGCCTATACAGTTAGAGTGTGAAATAATAGAGATTAAAGAATTAGGAAATGAAGGAGGCGCTGGAAACCTAATTATTTGTAAAATTTTAAAAATGCACATTGCTAAAAGACTTCTTAACGATAAGCAAATGATAGATCAAGAAAAATTAGATCTAATAGCAAGAATGGGAGGGGATTGGTATTGTAGAACGGATAAAAATTCAATGTTTGAAATTAAAAAACCAATGACTTCAAAAGGAATAGGATTTGATGAACTTCCTAACGAAATTTTAAATAGTAGTATTTTATCAGGAAATGACCTTGGCAAATTAGCTGGTATTGAAACTTTACCTGACGAAACAAAAGTTAATGACTTTAAACTAATAGAGCTTAGTGATGTTTTTTTGAAATATGAAGATAATGCTTCTGCACTTGAAAAAGAATTACATCAAAAAGCGAAAGATTTTTTACTTAACAATGAACTGGAAGCAGCATGGAAAACATTACTTTCGTTCAACAATTAAATAGATATGGAACTTAAAATAAATGGTAAGATTAAGCTAATTATGGATTCACAATCTTGGGATTCAGGCTTTACAAAAAGAGAATTTGTAGTTACAACAAACGAGCAATATCCTCAGGATGTGAAATTAGAGTTTATAAAAGATAAAACAACTTTATTGGACGGACTTTCAGAAGGGGAAGAGGTTGAAGTTTCCTTTAACGTTCGAGGTAATGAATATAATGGAAAATACTATGTTAATTTACAGGCATGGAGATTGACCAAAGTTGAGAGTAATTCCAATACGGATTCTGGACCTCCTGAACCTGATTTTGAGCCAGCTGGAGATCAAGACGATGATTTACCATTTTAATTAATATTAATCCTTAATGACCCTGCTTGAAAAATACATCAAAGGGGTGCGTTTCTTTTTACCTACGCCTTTTAGCATTGCCTTATTGCTAACTAGTTTTGTGATGGCTTTTGCAATGTTTTGGCCATGGCATAATTCCTTGGATGGTTATAACAATTGGTCCGAAAAATCTTCTCTTCTTTTAAATTATTGGTATGAAGGTCTTTGGAATTCTGCTGGATTAGCATTTGCAATTCAAATGATGCTAATGCTTCTTTTAGGTCATGTATTAGCCTTAAGCCCAATTGTAAATAGATTCATAAGTAAGCTTCTTCCTATTTGTTCAAATAATGCCAAAAGTGCATTTATAATAACATTATTTACCTTAATCATTAGTTGGTTTAATTGGGGCTTAGGGTTGGTTTTTGGTGCAATTTTTTGTAAAAAAATAATGCACTATGCTAGTGAAAAAGGCATTGCTTTAAATGCTGGACTAATGGGGGCGGCTGGTTATTGTGGATTAATGATTTGGCATGGTGGAATATCCGGCTCTTCATTAATTAAAATAACGGAGCCTGGTCACTTAGCTTCATTAGCAAGCGCTAATATAAAAGAACATATTCCTAAAATAATTGATTTTAACAGCACTGTTTTTTCTAGTATGAATTTGGCAGTTACCCTATCGCTATTAATTACTCTTCCTTTAACAATGTTTTTGATTGGAAAAAGAGTGAGCACAAGTATTCCAAAAATGAAAAGTGAGCTAACAAATAATGCTTTAGAAAATAATCTAATTGGTGCTGAAATCTTAGACTATTCACTAATTACAGGTAGAATTATTGGTTTTCTAATTTGTTTATTTTGTGTTTATTTTGCTTTTAAAGATCCAACACCTCTTCTTTTCATTTTATAACTCCAAATTATTTAAACACCATGCTACTTGGATTGGGTATTTTTTTTCATGGAAGCATTATTAAATTCATAAAATCTACAGAGACAGCAATTGGTGGAACTGTTGGTATTCTAATTCAATTTCCCTTATATTTTGGCATAATGGGTATTTTTAAATCTACAGGTATTATTAATGATTTATCTTATTTTTTCCAAGAGCTATCCAATGAATATACTTACCCTATTTATACCTTTATCAGTGCATCAATTATTAATTTTTTTGTTCCTAGTGGTGGTGGACAGTGGTATATCCAAGGGCCATTAATTATTCAATCTTCCTTGGAGATGGGAATTCCTCTAACTAAAAGTATTATTGCCTTTGCTTACGGAGATCAATTAACTAATATGATGCAACCTTTTTGGGCACTTCCGTTATTGGGAATTACTGGACTTAAAGCAAAAGAGATACTTCCATATACTTTAATAATGATGTTGGTTGGATTTATAATCTTTACAGTGGGGCTATTGGCATTCTAATTTTAAACATTTAAAAATTACTTTATTAGATGAACATTAATAGTTGTTTATTATATTTATGATGAGGGCAATAAACGTAATACGTTTATTCCTTCGTTGTGCTTCATGCAGAAAAAGACCGTAACTAATGATAATAGAAGAACTTAAATCCAAAGGAATTACCAGTCTTGAAAAAGTAACAGAATACTTATCTCGAAATAACAATGGATTCTTTTTCTTACCTGATAACTTATCAAGTTTGGTAGCCACTCTTGCGCAAAGGAATAAGCCTAAAAGTTGTTTAAACCTAAATTCTAACATTGGAGAAATTCTATCACATTGTTCTGAAATAGAAAATAAGGTTGGAATTGATGTTAATTCACAAAACGTTGAATTAGCAAAATATTTGAATCCCAACTTACAATTTGAAAATCTTGACCCACTTTCTTATACTTCAGAAACTCACTACAATTCAGTGATTTGTTTCCCTCCTTTAGGTCAACGAATTCAATTAAACGGTAGAAGAATTCAAGCCGAACAACTTTACTTTTCTAAATCCCTTGAACTTCTAGAAGAACAAGGAAATGCCGTTTTTATAGTAGCAAATAATTTCTTGACTGCACCAGTTTTTGAAGAACTCAGAAATACAATTTTAAATAATTACTCACTTGAAACGGTAATATCTCTGCCAAAAGGAATTTTGAGAAATATAGGAGTTGAACTATCAATATTGCTGATAAATCACAATAAGTTTGAAACAACAAAATATTACAAAATCAAAGACAGAGATTTTTCCAAAACGACTCTTGGTGATTCTGATTTTTCCGTACTGAAAGACAATTTGACTGAAAGATGGGATTACAACTTTCATAACCCTAAAAACCGAGAGTATGAAAAGGAATTAAAAAATCAAGAAACTAAAAGAGTTGAGGAATTAGTTGAAGTCGTTTTAGGGACACATTTCTCAAGAGAAGAATTTAAGGAAAAAGGGGATTACCTTTGGTTAACAAGCCGAAATATTTCAAATGGAAATCTAAACTATACCGATAGCGATAAATTCATATCGAAAAGAGAATTCAGTAGACGAGAACAAAATGCAATCCTAAGAAATGGAGACATACTAATTCCACGAATTCAGCGGAATAAGGAATCGTTTTATGTTCACAATGATAATGAAGGGAAAATCATTGCCTTCCAGCACTTTATTATTCTCAGAGGAAAGAATGCAGATTATGTTGCTTCTTATCTTAATACCGATAATGGAATAAAGTTTTTTAATCAGCAAATTCAACGACATGCACGAGGAAGTGTAATGCCAACAATTTCGATAAGTGATTTAAAGAACATTGAAATTCCAATTCTACCAATAGAGGATTTAGAATTGGCGTCAAAGAGAAAACTTGAAAAGCTTTCATACGATGAGTTGTTAGTAGTCAAGGAAAAATATGAAGACCTTAAAAAAGTATATAAGGACACGAAAGACTCCCACCGTCAAATCTTAGAGATAATGCAACAAAACCATAGTGAAGTAATGAGCACTATGGGAAGAATTGAAAATAAAGTCGATGACATAAAATCTGTATTGACAGAACTAGTATCTGATTTTAATTCGATTAAAGAACTACCACGTGAGATGGACGAGAGAATAAATCGTCTAAATCAAAGTTTGGACTCCAAGCTTGATGAACTCATTTCTGATCAGAAGCAATTAGACTTCTACATAACAGAAATAAAACGATGGTTTGACTTTTATGACCTTCTTGAAACAAAAAGCAAAAAGTACCTTCCAGAAGCAGAATACATTTTTGACCATATTTCCAAACTTGAAAACCCTGACTATTCACCTTTCATTCTCCAATATTGTAGGGCTTTAGAAAACGAACTTCTAAAGAAAATTTTTAGAGCATATGTCAAATCTCTAATCGATAGAGAAATAGAAATTACGAAAGAATTTGAGTGGGATCTTGGGCGAAAGGAATCTGGAAAACCAAATAGTGAGAATACTTTTAAGCTTGCAAAACACCTTCAGAGATGTTTAAGGAAACCTGAAGAAGAGTGGTTTTTTGAACTTGGCTCAATGGAAGTTAATTTAAGGTATTTGACAGGTAAAACAGCAGAAAAAAGCCCCTTACTTATAGACTTAAAGAGTTTTGTTCTTGACCGATTTGAACAAGATATCTTAAACATTGAATATCTCGATGAAATCAAAACTATAATTCGAGATTACAGAAATCAATCTGCTCATCCGAATCTAATTGACACAGAAAAAGCAATCAGATTCCATAAGGAAATGAAAGAGTGTTTAATCGGCCTAATGGAGAATTATAAAAAATAAAAAAACACGAAAGCACAACAAGGTATATAGTGCATGGCTTCCTATCGTCAGCCACGACACCATATACAAACCGTTATACATAAACAACTAAGAATTGAAAATCTATATATTATTCATAATTTATGTTTGTAGTATATCTTCATTTGCACAAGGGGTGATGATAAATGAGATTATGACCTCTAATGATCATACTATCGCTGACGAAGACGGAGAATATCCTGATTGGATCGAATTATATAACAATTCAAGTTCACCTATAAATTTACAAAATTTCAAATTAAGTGATGATCATAATCATATCGATAAATGGAGCTTCCCTTCAATTTCCATAGATGCTTATAGCTTTTTGATAGTTTTTGCATCCGGAAAAAATCGGAACTCTATCCATGAGTTACATGCTAACTTTAAAATTAAATCTAGTGGAGAGTTTATAACTTTATCAGATCAAACAAACTTCATTATAGATAGCATTCCCCCAGTTTCTCTGGAAACAGATAAAACATATGGACGACTTTATGATGGAACTCCAAACCTCGGTTTCATATCCAACCCCACACCCAATCAATCTAACAACAGCGAACAGTTTATAAATGAAATTATTTTTTCTCATCTCTCGGGTTTCTATAAAAACTCTTTTGATCTTACTTTAACCAGTGATGATTCTGTATATTATACGCTGGACGGATCGATGCCATCCTTACATTCAAACCTATACACTGATCCAATTTCGATTTCATCTATCGCTCCTAATACCATTTCTTTAATAAAAACCAATCACATTCCCTACGTTCCCAATATATGGCCAAATTATGAATTCGGATTTCAAACACCGCAAAATGATTTAAACAAAGGAGTCGTATTAAGAGCAATGTCTTTTAAAAATGGAGCTCCTACGAGCAAAGTATACAGCCATACCTATTTCACTGAAAATATTGAATATACATTCCCCGTAATATCGCTAATTACTGACAGTTTAAACCTATTTGATAATGACACAGGTATCTACGTTCCAGGAATTCATCTAGATAGCTCAAACATGGATTGGACGGGAAATTATTATCAAAGAGGAGATGAATGGGAGCGTATTGGAAATATTGATTTTTTTGATGGTACGGGAAACTTAGTACTCTCTGAAGTGGTAGGGTTTCGGATTTCAGGTCAAAAATCACGATCGGCACCTCAAAAATCAATTCGGATATATTTCAGGGATGAATACGGAACATCTAAAATTAATTACCCATTTTTCCCATCCAGGAGCTATAACGATTTCAAAAGAATTCTTTTAAGGTCATCTTTTACCTATTGGTGGGGCAGAAATACGCTGTTTCAAGATGACTTACTTCAAACTTTTGTATCCCAAAATAATTTAGATTTAGATGTTCAAATGAGCCGACCATCAATAGTCTTTATAAATGGGGAGTATTGGGGGATTCATAATATTAGAGAACGCCAGGACAAACATTACCTAGAATCTATCCATGAAATTGATGGGGATAGCGTGGACATTATTGAAGGTAATCTTTCAGTAATAGAGGGAAATGCTGATGATTTTATTGAGTTAATGAATTTCGTTGAATTAAACGACTTATCTAATTCGTTAAACTATGAGTTTGTAAAAAATAAAATAGACATTGATAATTACATAGATTATTTTATTGTTGAAATGTATTTTAACAATCAAGATTGGCCAGCAAATAATGTCAAACTATGGCGATCACAAAGTCCTCATTCTAAATGGAGATGGTTATTATATGATCTTGATGCTGCTATATCTGATTATGAGGGGAACTCATTCGACTATATTAGTGGGGCAACAGATAAACAATCTATTCTTTTTAATAGCTTACTTAGAAACAATGCGTTTAAAAACAAGTTCTTAGATCGATTTATTTTTCACCTTAAAACGACCTTTAACCCGAATAGAATTAATGAACTTATTCATCAATTTCAGTCAATATATGAACCTGAAATCGCTGAGCATATCTTAAGATGGAGTAATCCCGTTGATTATAATTCTTGGAAAAATAGTTGTGATTTCTTACGAACTTTTATTGAAAATAGGCCATGTCACATGAAAGATATACTCATAGACCAGTTTAATTTAAATGATATGGATGAATTCGACTGTTTATACAATAATAGCATTGACGTTAAGATTTTCCCAAACCCCAGCTCCGGAAAATTTACAGTTTTAATCAATAAGCCCAAAGAAGTAAAAGCGTCCATCGCAGTTTTTAATGGGTTAGGACAAAACGTTTATAATAAGATTCTTAATTCTAATATAAGTCAAATGGATCTGAGCTTTCTTGGCAATGGTATATATTTCTTTCGGTTAGATATTGATGGGGTTTATGAAACAAAAAAAATAGTGATAGATAAAAAATAAATTATATGTATAACAAAACCTAAACTGCATTAAAACGCAGTTTAGCTAGACGTTGCCCACAATAGCGGAAATCACTCAGACGGAATTAATTTGGGTACTGAAATGTGGATTTTAAATAGGTAAGATCTAAGATAAAACAGATTGAAATTTGACTTTGCTATGAGAAAATTATGGCGGATTTTTAGCTTGTTTGCGGATTTAAAAAAAAATAAAAAAACAGTGTGCCGAAAATACTCGGGCGGAATTTCTCACTCGGGTGGATTTTTAAAAATTGCGAAATACAAAATTGACTGATTGATTTTAAACAAATACGAATAATGACAAAAATTTGATTGAAATATTAAAAACTACAGTGGGCAACACCGTGCATAATTTATTGCTGGTGGATTTTCCTTGCGGAAAATCCTCGGACACTTCCAATGTTGGTTGTTTTTTTAGTATTTTAGTCTTATAACGTCGCAACAAAATCATGCACAAACACGTTGTGCCCAATGCCGCGAAAAACCAAAATTAAGAATCAAACAAAGCGAAAAACAAAAAAACTAAATGGCATTAAGCTGGAACGAAATAAAAGACAGAGCGTTAAAATTTTCTAACGATTGGGGAGAAGAAACAAAAGAACGTGCTGAAAAGGATAGTTTTTACAATGAGTTTTTTCACGTATTTGGTATTCAACGAAAAAAAGTTGCAACTTTTGAAGAACCTGTAAAAAAATTAAGTGGTAATCAAGGTTTTATAGACCTTTTTTGGAAAGGCACTTTACTGGTTGAGCATAAATCAAAAGGTAAGAACTTAGATAAAGCTGTGGATTTATCTTATAGACCTCAATCTTTTACAAATGAAACTGCACGAATTGAATATTTGTTTGACTTATATAATCAATATACCGCACCATTATTGAACGAAAAGAAAACGAAAAAAAAGAAATAAAACACTGGGCACAACAACGTATATAAAAAATAGCGGTTCTGGTGCTTAAACGAAAGATAAACAATAAAATAAAGGTCAGTTATAAACCGAAAAATTAGTGCATAAAATCCGCTACTTTCCATATACAAGACCGTTATAGACAATTAGAATTACGCTAATCTGAAATCAGTAAATCCAAAAAATGAAGAAGCAATGGACATCATGGCAAGTCAATATAGTTTACCTATTGCTCTTTATTTCCATTTCATGGTTTTATGGGATTTTTGAGACTATTAATCATGGACCGTATTCTCATCATCAATGGCGCCAATCGGATTGCCTTTCCATTACACAACATTACTATCAAGGAGATTTGCCATTTCTAGAACCAGAAATCCATTGGCAAGGTAAGGATCAAGCAGGTAAAACAATTAGTGAATTTCCGATAGTCTATTACGTTGTTGGAAAATTATGGCAACTGTTTGGTAAGCACTATTGGATTTATCGGTTGATTAATTTCTTGATTGTTGCAATTGGCTTGTATTACCTAAAAAAACTTTCAAATAAGTTGTTAGAGGATCCATTTTGGACGATTTTCGTTCCATTACTTCTCTTTTCCTCACCTCTGCTTGCTCATTATTCCAACAACTATTTGATGAACGCGAATGCGCTATCCTTTGCAATTATTGCCTCGTACCTATTCTATCGACATCGAATCGAGAATTCATATAAATACTTAATCTATTCCTGTATTATTTTCCTCTTGGCAGGACTACTAAAGATTACGTCTTTGATGCTTTTCTTCGCATTCTTCGTGGTTTTCTTATATACAATGCTTTGGAAAGAAAGATCGTTAAAGACACGCTGGAAAGAATTGTTACCATACGCAGGGACATTGATTGGTATTTTTGCATGGTACATGTATACCGGTTGGTATAATGCCAATAATATGTCCGATGTTTTCCTACAAGGCGTGCTTCCAATCTGGGAATTGGGATGGGCTGATATTCATTCAATTTGGAAATCGTTAAACAACGATTTAAAGCCTTTCTATTTTAATGTATCGGTTTTATTCTTTCTAGGTCTGTCTGGAATAGGGCTATTACTCAATTATAAAAAGACGCACAAATACCTATTTCCATTAACAGCTGTGGCCATTATTGGTATCGTTTGCTATATCTTACTCTTTTTCCAAGTTTTCGATCATCATGAATACTATTTGATTGGCTTATTGTTCATTATCCCATTACTCTCTTTACTGTTATTGACAAGACTGATAAAACATAATCCAACAATTTTCAAATCAGGATTCCTAAAAATCACGGCAAGCATCGGACTGTTATTTCTGATTTACTCAGCGGGAATTCAAACTCGCGCTCGATACGATATTAGTCAAGAATGGGTAAGAAACTCTTCTGTGTTGGATAAAGCAGCAGTAGACTATTGGGACTGGTTTCACTGGAATTACGGAGTCAGACTGAAAGAATTAGAAACGATTGAACCGTACTTGGAGCAAATTGGCGTAAAGAAAGAAGATAAGGTTATTTCCATTCCAGATGAGAGCATCAATATTTCACTTTATCTAATGAACCGTGATGGCTGGTCAGATTACGGCAATCTTGAATACCAAGGTGCAGCTCGCATTGAAAAGGCCAAAGAATGGGGAGCCAAATATTTAGTAATTAGTTATCTTCCGTTGCTAGAAGAAGAATATTTACAACCGTACCTGACCAATAAAATAGGAGAAACAGAACACGTAACTATTTTCAAGTTATAAACAGTAACTGAGAATGAACCTTGTTTCTAGAGGAATAAAACGTATTTATAGATAGCTTGATGATCAGTGACGAATAATAATAATCCGATATTTATTTGGAGAAGTTTGCCCTTCCATAAAATGACAAGTTTTGTATTTACCTGATTTCTAAAACATGTCTATAACAAAACCTAAAACTGCATTAAAACGCAGTTTATCCAAGCGTTCTAAGAAATTACCATCGAAACAAAAATTGCACTCTGCGTATACTACGACAACATACAACCGAACGTCTTTAGCCAAAAGGGTTCCGTAGTTTGCTAAAGTGTCAGATGTCAAAAAAACTTATTTATAATTTGTCTAAATAGATAAAAATGAATCCTTGTTGAATCATATTTTTAAAACCTATGACTTTGACATTACATTGTTTACTACATTTGCAATAGATATTAAAACATTTAAATATGAGTAAATCTACTTTTTATACCTCAATAGGTTATAAAATACTGATGGCCCTTTCAGGACTATTTTTAATGTTTTTTTTGCTTCAACACCTAGTAATTAACTCCCTATCTGTAATAAGTCCAGATGCGTTTAATGAAGCTTCTCATTTTATGGGAACCAACCCATTGGTACAACTTTTATTGCAGCCAATACTAATTTTTGGTGTAGTATTTCACTTTATAATGGGTTTCTTTTTAGATTTAAAAAACAGAAAATCAAGATCAATTAATTATGCTTACAACAAGCCATCTGCAAACTCATCTTGGGTTTCTAGAAATATGATTATTAGTGGTTTAACGGTACTAGCTTTTCTAGGTATTCATTTTGTAGATTTTTGGATTCCCGAAATTTCTACTAAATATATTCAGGGAGACATGAGCGGTATGCAAAACGGAGAGTTTCGGTACTTTCATGAATTACACGAGAAATTTGCAGCTATTCCAAGAGTTATAGCCTACATTATTGCATTCATTTTCTTGTCCCTACACTTATTACATGGTTTTCAGTCCTCTTTCCAAAGTGTTGGAATAGCAACTAGCAAAACAAGAATGACTTTTTATAAATTTGGAAATATTTTTGCAATAATTGTACCTACTGGTTTTATACTAATAGCATTGTTTCACTTTATAACCCAACATTAATAATTATGGCATCATTAAATTCTGGAGTACCAAATGGGGAATTGAAGGATAAATGGACTCAGTACAAAGACTCTATTGATTTAGTAAACCCAGCCAATAAAAGAAATATAGATGTTATAGTAGTTGGAACTGGTCTTGCTGGAGGATCTGCTTCTGCAACTTTAGCGGAACTTGGCTACAACGTTAAAGCTTTTTGTTACCAAGACAGTCCAAGAAGAGCACATTCTATTGCAGCCCAAGGAGGAATTAATGCATCTAAAAATTACCAAGGAGACGGTGATTCAACTTATAGATTATTTTACGATACTGTTAAAGGAGGGGATTATAGATCTAGAGAAGCTAATGTTTATAGATTAGCAGAAGTTTCTACCAATATTATAGATCAATGTGTTGCTCAAGGAGTTCCATTTGCTAGAGATTATGGCGGACTTTTAGACAATAGATCTTTTGGTGGAGTTTTGGTTTCTAGAACTTTTTACGCAAAAGGACAAACTGGACAACAGCTTCTTTTAGGTGCTTATTCTGCAATGAATAGACAAATTGCAAGAGGAAAAATACAAATGCACAATCGTCATGAAATGCTCGATGTTGTAGTTGTAGACGGTAAGGCTAGAGGAATTATTGCAAGAAATTTAATTACTGGAGAAATTGAAAAACATTCAGCCCACGCTGTTGTAATAGCTTCTGGTGGTTATGGAAATGTATATTTTTTATCTACTAATGCAATGGGAAGTAATACAACCGCTGCATGGAAAATACATAAAAAAGGAGCCTATTTTGCCAATCCATGTTATACTCAAATTCACCCAACTTGTATTCCAAGGTCTGGGGAATATCAGTCTAAGCTAACCCTTATGTCAGAGTCTTTAAGAAACGACGGCAGAATATGGGTTCCTAAAAATATGGAAGACGTTAAAGCTTTAAGGGCTGGAACTTTAAAAGCTACAGAAATTTCAGAAGAGAACAGAGATTATTATTTAGAAAGAAGGTACCCAGCTTTTGGAAATTTGGTTCCTAGAGATGTGGCTTCAAGAGCCGCAAAAGAAAGATGTGATGAGGGATATGGTGTCAACAAAACTGGAGAGGCAGTGTATTTAGATTTTAGCTCTGCAATCACTAGATACGGAAAAGAACAAGTTCTTTTACAAGGAGAAGATGCAAACGATAATAATTTGATCAAAAAAATGGGTCAAGAAATTATTAAATCAAAATATGGGAATTTGTTTCAGATGTATGAAAAAATAGTTGACGAGAATCCTTATGAAATGCCAATGATGATTTACCCTGCTGTACATTATACTATGGGAGGAATTTGGGTGGATTATAATTTAATGACCACAGTTCCAGGACTATATGCTATTGGAGAAGCAAACTTCTCCGACCATGGCTCTAACAGACTTGGAGCTTCTGCGTTAATGCAAGGCTTAGCAGATGGTTATTTTGTTCTACCATACACTATTGGAGATTATTTATCGGATGACATTAGAACAGGACCAATTTCTACAGAAACTCCTGAATTTAAAAAAGCGGAAGAAGATGTAAAAAACACTTTAAGTAAATTATTAGGAAATACAGGAATCCATACGGTTGATTATTATCATAAAAAGCTAGGTAAGATAATGTGGGATAAGTGTGGAATGGCTAGAACAGAGCCTGGTTTAAAAGAAGCTATTAAAGAAATAAAAGAGCTTAGAGAAGATTTTTGGAAAAATGTAAAAGTCCCAGGTGAATTAAATGAGCTTAACAAAGAATTGGAAAAAGCGGGAAGAGTTGCTGATTTTTTAGAGCTTGGTGAATTATTTGCAAAAGATGCCCTTACTAGAAATGAATCTTGCGGAGGCCATTTTAGAGAAGAATATGCGACTAAAGAGGGGGAAGCAAAAAGAGATGATAAAAATTTCAACTTTGTTTCAGCATGGGAATACAAAGGTGAGCCCTCCGATGCTAAGCTGCACAAGGAAAAGTTGGAATTTGATAATATTGAAGTAAAAGAAAGATCTTATAAATAACATAAAAGATGAATTTAACACTTGAAATCTGGAGACAAAAAAGTAATTCTGAAAAAGGAGCCTTAGAAACCTATCCAATAAGTGAAGTTTCTGAAGATATGTCTTTTTTAGAGATGTTAGATGTCTTAAACGAAGAATTGATTGAGAAAGGAATTGATCCTGTAGCATTTGACCATGACTGTAGAGAAGGAATTTGTGGAATGTGTTCTTTGTATATTAACGGAGAAGCGCATGGGCCAGATAGAAGAGTAACTACTTGCCAACTTCATATGAGGAAGTTTAAAGATGGGGATACTATATTTATTGAACCATTTAGAGCTAATGCTTTTCCTGTTGTAAAAGATTTAGTGGTAGATAGATCAGCATTTGATAGAATACAACAAGCAGGAGGTTTTGTTTCGGTAAATACTTCTGGAAATACTCAAGATGCCAATACTATACCTATTCCTAAAGATGATGCAGATACTGCTTTTGATGCTGCAACTTGTATTGGTTGTGGTGCATGTGTTGCATCTTGTAAAAACTCGTCTGCTATGCTTTTTGTATCGGCTAAAGTTTCTCAATTTTCTTTATTACCTCAAGGTAAAGTAGAAGCCAAAGAAAGAGTGATAAATATGGTTAATAAAATGGATGAAGAAGGTTTTGGTAATTGCACCAATACAGGTGCTTGTGAAGTAGAATGTCCAAAAGGTATTTCGTTAGATAACATTTCAAGAATGAATAGAGAGTTTATAACTGCTAACGTTAAAAAATAATTATTTACCTATTTGAGCTTCAATTATTTTATCTCGGATGACTCTATTGTATTCAAAATCCCATATTAATTTATTTTTGGTATAATCATAATAAGCTATTGAGACAGGTTCTTTTTTTAAAAAATCAAATTGATTTTCTTTTTTGTATTTAAACAAACTAATCTCAGCCTTAAGACGGTGAGCTATTTTCTTTTTAGGAATATTCTTGGCATCTATTTTGAAATATTTTGAAACATAACCTTCATGGGACAATTCAAATTTATAAATGCCTTTTGAAGTTATTTTTTTTTGGAACTTATGACTAGATATTTTAAAACTCTCAAATTCAGTATTATTTTTAGAGATTTTGACGGTACAATTTTTTAAATGATTTTTGCTATTTTCATAAGGTATTAGCTCTATTTTTAATTTTATAGAGACTTCATTTTGAGACTTCATTATAAAATTTAAAGTTGTTAAATATATAACTAGAAACAGTATTTTTAAATTCATTTTAATAAGGTTTTCTCAATATATGTTGAAATAAAACCACAATACATTTTTAAGACTAAAAAATTTCACGAGCTATATTCTTAACGGCTTCACCTCTACCCATTGTATAAAAATGTAATATAGGCACCCCTGCATCCATTAATTCTTTCGATTGCTGAATGGCCCATTCTGTTCCTATTTTTAAAACATCCGCATTAGACTTAGATTTTTCCAATTCATTTGATAATTCTTCAGGAAAATTAGTATTAAAAAATTTAGGTATAAAGCTTAGGTGCCTAAGAGTTGTAAGAGGCTTAAGCCCAGGTATAATAGGAACGGTAATTCCAATCCTTCTGCATTTTTTTACAAATTCAAAATATTTTTGATTATCATAAAAAAGTTGTGTAACTATATATTCAGCTCCAGCGTCTACTTTTGCTTTTAAATGTTTTAAGTCACTATTTAAGTTCATTGCTTCAAAATGTTTTTCGGGATAACCTGCAGTTCCAATACAAAAGTTAGCTGGACTATTTCTAGTTTCTTCATATAAGTATTGACCATTATTCATATCATCTATTTGCTTAATTAAATCAATAGCATATTTACTACCACCTTTTGTAGCAACAAAAGAAGATTCATTTTTTAGTGGATCTCCTCTTAAAGCAAGAACATTGTCAATACCTAAAAACTTTAAATCAATCAAAGCGCTTTCAGTATCTTCTTTTGTAAACCCTCCACAAATAATATGAGGAATTGCATCGATTTTATATTTATTCATTAAAGCGGCACAAATCCCAACTGTACCAGGTCTTTTTTTAATAGATACTTTTTTAAGAAGTCCATCTCCCATTTTTTTGTACTCATAATCTTCTCTATGGTAAGTAACATTAATAAATGGAGGTTTAAATTCCATTAAGGGATCAATTCCATTATAAATGTCCTCAATGCCTTTACCTTTAAGAGGAGGGAGTATTTCAAATGAGAATATTGTTTTTTTGCTACTATTGATGTAATCTACTACTTTCATTTAAAGACAAAATAAGTTCTTAATATCAAGAAAACCAAACTACATACATTTCTATAAACAAGATTTGTTTAAACAAGTTTACAATACTAATGACTAATAAAGAATATTATATATGTCAACAACTTCATTTTTAGGGTTTATATAGTACATTTGCTTAAGATGAAAAATATTAGAAATTTCTGTATTATAGCCCATATTGATCATGGTAAAAGTACCCTAGCTGACAGACTATTGCAGACTACTGGAACAATTTCTGATCGAGAAATGAAAGACCAGGCCCTGGACGATATGGATATCGAAAGGGAGAGAGGAATAACTATAAAAAGCCATGCCATTCAAATGGATTATTCTTTCAATAATCAAGACTATAAGCTAAATTTAATTGATACACCAGGACATGTAGATTTTTCATATGAAGTTTCTAGGTCAATAGCTGCTTGTGAAGGTGCTCTTCTTATTGTAGACGCATCTCAAGGTATTGAAGCTCAAACAATTTCTAATCTTTATCTTGCAATAGAAAATGATTTAGAAATTATCCCAATTTTGAATAAGATGGACTTGCCAGGGGCAATGCCTGATGAAGTTACAGATCAAATAATTGATTTAATTGGATGTTCCAAAAATGACATAATTCCAGCTAGTGGTAAAACAGGATTAGGTGTAGATAATATTTTAGAGGCGATAATTAATAAAATACCTTGCCCCAAGGGTAGCGAAACTGAACCATTAGAGGCTATGATTTTTGACTCTGTTTTTAATTCATTTAGAGGAATAATTGCTTATTTCAGAGTTTTTAATGGCGTAATAAAAAAAGGTCAGCAAATTAAATTTTTAAATACTGACAAAACTTATAATGCAGACGAGATAGGAGTTTTAAAAATGGAGTTGACTCCAAAAAATGAGTTACGATCTGGAGATGTTGGTTATATAATAAGTGGGGTAAAAAAGGCAAATGAAGTTAAAGTAGGGGATACTATTACTTCGCTTTTAGATCCTTGTGAAAATGCAGTTCAGGGCTTCGAAGATGTTAAGCCAATGGTCTTTGCAGGAATGTATCCAGTGGAAACAGACGATTACGAAGAACTAAGGTATTCAATGGAAAAACTTCAGTTAAACGATGCCTCTTTAGTTTTTGAACCAGAATCGTCTGCTGCATTAGGATTTGGGTTTAGATGTGGCTTTTTAGGAATGCTTCACATGGAAATTATTCAAGAAAGGTTAGAAAGAGAGTTCAATATGGTTGTTATTACAACTGTTCCCAATGTTTCTTATAATGTATTTCTAAAAAAGGAGTTAAAGGAGATTATAGTTAATAATCCTTCTGAACTTCCAGAGCCTTCAAAATTAGAGTGGATAGAAGAACCTTATATAAAAGCACAAGTAATTACAAAAACAGATTATGTTGGTGCGGTTATGAATTTGTGTATTGAAAAAAGAGGAGAGTTAAATAACCAAGTATATCTAACTCAAGACAGAGTTGAACTAAGCTTTAAAATGCCTCTTTCGGAAATTGTATTTGACTTTTACGACAGGCTAAAATCTGTTAGTAGGGGCTATGCATCCTTTGATTATTCGCCCGTTGGACACAAAAAATCCGATCTTATAAAATTAGATATTCTTTTAAACGCCGAGCAGGTAGACGCTCTTTCTGCATTAGTACATAGATCTAACGCATTTACACTTGGAAAAAGAATTTGTTTGAAATTGAAAGAACTTATTCCTAGGCAACAATTTGAAATCCCAATTCAAGCAGCTATAGGAGCTAAAATAGTTTCAAGAGAAACCATAAAAGCTTTAAGAAAAGATGTAACCGCAAAATGTTATGGTGGTGATATTACTAGAAAAAGAAAGCTTTTGGAAAAACAAAAAGCTGGAAAAAAAAGAATGAGACAAGTTGGTAGAGTAGAAGTTCCACAAGAAGCATTTTTAGCTGTTTTAAAATTAGACTAGAAAAAAGCCCTCATTTGCATACTCCCATTGTGGACTGCTTTATTATTCTCTGATTTTCTTCCATTATAATTAATTGAGATCTGAATATTGTTAGACATGTTTTTCTGAAAACCTATCCTCCACGTGGTATTTTGACCTACCTGAAGTCCTTCTAACATTTCAAATCCTATAGTGCTATTGCTTTCCCCTTTATAATTTATTTTAACAAAATGAATCTCTGCATTTAATAACCCTTTATCTCTTTTACTTTTTCTTAATTCAAATCCAAAATCTTGCAAATAAGCAGTCTCATTACCATATTCTACAGCATTTCTTTTTTCAGAATATCTACCATTAAATGCCAATCTAAATAATGTATTTGGTTGAAATGATATTCTATTATTTATTTCTCTATTGTCAAGATTAAAATTTCTATTTTCCATATATGTTGACGAGTTTTTCTTTAATTCCCTATTGAGTTGAGAGTTCAACATAAACTTTCTATTTAAATTCCAACGCAGTTTTATTTGCTCTTTGTTGGTAGATTTAAAATCAGTACCGTTTATCAAAAGATTCTTATTAGCAAATAATTGATTAACTAATTCTAAGCTGTATTTAGAACTTGATCTATTAAAAAACAAACTATTTCTTAAACTATTTGACATTTGTTCAATGATTGGATTATCTGCATTTACTAAAGGATTAATCAGTGTTTCAAAATCTAAATAATTTGTCTTTTTATTTGTGTTAATAGCAGTTTGATTGTAAAATTTATTAATAAATTTTTCTAAATATGTTTTCCCATTAGCCAACTTTCTAAAGTCAATATTTAAATTTTGATTATACTGGAAATTATAAATTTTTATGTAGCTATTATTAGGAGTAAATACTCTGATATAAGCTGCTTGATCACTGAAAGCAGCTACCTCAAATTCATTGAGTTCTTTTATGCTGTTTTCATTATAATCATTCCATGTGTAAATCCCTTGTCCAGCAGGAACTTCTATATAAATAAATTCTTTTTGTAGCTCTAAGCCTGATCCAATTTCCAGGAATGAGTTGGTTGTAAGTCCACCCTTTAGTAATTTGAGATTATAACTGAGCCTACTTGCCAGAGAGTTTTCAGGTAATATGTCAGTTAGAGTAGAATCTAAAATTTGAAGCATTCTATATGAAATCGAATAATTTAGGTTAAAATTTTTCTTTGATGAAATCCCTACTAGAAGTCCTGGACTAATAGCTTTTGTTGCTTTTTTGAGTAATAAATCACTTTTAAACCAGTCGTATCTTTCTTGATAGAAAAATTGCAATTTGGACTTAGAAGAGTCTAAATTCTCAATAAACACTTTCCAGTCATAAAAACGATAGCTATTATTAACTAAAGTATCTGCGTTAAAAAATTTATTATTTTCATTAATATCTTTAAACCCTATTTTTAATTTCCCAATTGGAATAAACAAGTCAGTTTTATGTCTCAAAAAATCTGTACTATAAACACCATCTGAATTTAATAGACTTCCGTCAAATTTTATATTTAAATTTTTATTCCATTTAAATTTTAAATCATTTTTATATCCACTAAAGTCATTTTTAATTAAGAAAGAATTTAAACCATATTCAATCAACCCATTTTTTAAATACTCTAACTTAACTTTTGCTGAACTTAATAATTGATCGTTTTCAATAAATAATTCATTAATATTCCAATTTCTTTCAAATTCTACGTCCCTAAACCTTTCAATTCTTTTAAAATTTTTGGAAATACTTTCAATTCTATATTCTTGAATTAGATTCCACTTTTCTTTTAAATTATTTTTATTCTCATACTTTATGAGTCCAGCAAAACCTATATTATCATTGTTATCTATATTAGAAAAAGTATTTAAATCCATATTTGAGCTACTTAATTCATACTTTATAGAATTTTTCTTCCATAATGTTTCCCCACCAAAACTTACTATTTGTCTTTTTTTAGGGGTAACTAATCTTTTTATAGGGCTGTAATCACCATTTTTTACTAAGCCAACTAATGGAATTGTATCTGGAGCAACCCATTCAAAAACTTTCCCAAGTGCATTATTTGTTTTTAGATTATAGTTTCCATTTCCTTGCCCAACATTACTAAATGTTAACTGATACAATGCTTTCTCTTCATTGATTGAATAAATATATATTTCGTAATTTAGGGAATCAATTTTTTGGTACATATTTGAACTTTCACTAAATCCAATACTGTCAATTCCAGATCCAATTGCTTGTTCGATATTGTCACCTATATTTTCTAGTACTAATCTATCTTCTAAATCAAAATCTTGTTGAAGAGATTGGTTCTTGCTATCCTGTTCTCCATATCCGTAAATATAGAATGTAGAATTATTTTTTTTAAATGTTGTAGATGACTGCAAAAGAGATCTTGCATAATTCTTATCACTGTACTGAAACTCTACTATTATTCTTTTATCTTTTGTAATTAAATTTTTTGCAGTAAAACTGATTTCTGAAGTGTTATAATCAATAATATAATCGTTGTTTTGTCCTCTTTTAAGTAGGGCTCCATCTATATAAACATTTTCTGTCCCACTTAAAATAATTATAAAATTTTCATTTTCATTTCCAAATAATCGATAGGGCCCTTGGTTACCTTCAATTCCTTGGATTACATTTCTTCCAAATTTCCCTTTACTAACTGAAACACTATTTTCTGTATTAATTTCTGTGTTTTGATTATTTTTAATTGAATTTTCTAATTTAATTCCTTGTCCTCTTTTATTATATTTTATAAAATAGCCTTCCTTGTTTTTAGTCCAAAAATCCCCAGCCGTTAACTTCCATTTATCGGCTAAAACTTGAATAAATACTTTGTCAAAATCTTGAAGTTGTTGCGTATTTCCCTGAGGTTGAATAGGTATGTTATCATCTGTAATAGACGCTAAAATTTTTAGTTTAGGAGAAATCATTCCTGACACCTGTAGATTAAGATTAGAGTTAAGAGAAAAGTCTTGATTATTTCCAATCATAATTCCCCTTGAAATACTTCCAGTTCTATTTAAACTGGTTCCTTTAAAAAAGTTTTCTGATTCGCTTGTGTTAGATAATCCAACAGACTGGTAATATTGCTTGTCTTTGAAAGATCTGTTTAAACTAATAGGATGTATGAAATGTTTTTTATTAAAATCTATTAGTAATGGATGATATTTAAAGGTTACTGAATCATTACGGTTCCCAAAAAATATAACTTTTCCCCTTAAGGGTAATAATTTATATGCTAAAGAATCAATTTTTTTATTTGAAATTATTGCGTGAAATGTTATTGGATTTATAGAGAATGTATCAATTGTTATTGTGTCTTTATCAATATATCTTTTGGAAGTTAAGATTTCATAGTCAAAACTTTGGCTGTAATTCATATTTAAGATTACACAAAAAATAATAGATAGTATTTTTTTATTGACCATTTTGAATTTAATGAAACTCAAATAAGCTTCAAATTTGAAACGTAAGATATGTAGATTTGTTTTTATCCAAATAAATAAAAAAGCATTTTTCTTATTTGTATATAGTTGATTTTTAAAAGAGCATTGTTTATAAGTATAAATTTATTACGATTTCTTTATACAATTTGGAGCCATTTTTGGTAAAAATAAAAGTATGATAAAATTTATTTTAAGATCAATATTAATTTTTTTAATAATTTTTCAAAGCTGCGTTCCTGCTAGAAAATTTGAAGAAGTTTCTAAAAAACAAGAGGTTTGTTCTGTAGAGCTTAAGTCTCTTAAAACTTTAAAAACAGAACTCCAAACTGAAAACACTGAATTAAATTCTGAAAACGACAGGTTAACTAAACTTTCATCAAGATTAATTAAAGATACTACCATGCTAGGGAAGTCTCTAAGAATGAAGGAGAGGCAATATGATAAAATAGGGGTTCTCAATCAAAGAATTCAAGAACAATTAGAACTTCTTCAAAAAGGGCAATCTTTTGAAAAACAAAAATTGATGGAGAAGTTAGAAAAAAGAAAATCTGACTTATTAAAGTCTGAAGATAAATTACGAGTTTTTGAAATTGAATTAAATAATAAGAAAATTCAACTTGAACAGTTGTCTTTAGAGTTACAGACTAGAGAGAAAAGAGTTAATGAACTAGAATTAATAATTGCTAATAAAGATGCAATTGTTAAAGCTTTAAAAGATAAAGTTGCAAAAGCTCTTCTTGGGTTTAGGGATAAAGGACTTTCTGTTGTTGAAAAAGACGGCAAAGTTTATATTAGTATGGACGCTAAATTACTTTTTGCCTCTGGAAGCACCAAAGTAGACTCTGAGGGAATTAAAGCTTTGAAGGAACTTGCTAAGGTTTTAGAAGACCAAAAAGATCTTGAAATTTTAGTTGAGGGACATACAGATACCGATAAAATGAAATCAAAATCACATCCTGTTGATAATTGGGAATTAAGTGTGCTCAGAGCCACTTCAGTAGTGAAAATAATGTTAGCAAACAGTAAAATGGATCCAACTACCGTTAGTGCTTCTGGTAGAAGTCAATTTGCTCCAATTGATTTAGATAATAAGTCAAAAAACAGAAGAATTGAGGTTGTCTTAATCCCCAAATTAGATGAGTTGTTTGAGATTATCAATAATTAATCAAAGTTTATAAAAATTCATTTCATCTACGTAATTAAAAACTTCTGGAGTAAGTAAATATCTTACATCTTTGTTTTCAGAAATTGCTTTTCTTATGAAGCTAGAGGATATTTTCATAATTGGAGCATCACATTTTATGATTTTAGGATGATTAAAAGTGTTTCTTTCTGAATCATTATCAATTTCTTCTTGTGCTGTTAAAACTCTTGGGTAAACATACAAATGATGTGATTTCAAAATCTCTTCATGATTTTTCCATTTCTTAAAAGATCGTAGATTGTCCTCGCCCATAATTAGATTGAATTCATAATCTAAATATTTTTCTTTTAAGTAGGTTAATGTATTAATTGTGTAGGATGGAATAGGCAAATTGAATTCTTCATCACAAGCTTTTAATTTAGGATTCTGTTCAATTGCTATTCTCACCAAATTTAAACGATGATAATCTTCTAATAAAGACTCTTTTTTCTTTAATGGATTAAGAGGACTAACAACAAACCAAATTTCATCTAAATTAGTATATCCAACCATATAGTTTGAAATAATTAAATGCCCAACATGAATTGGGTTAAATGTTCCAAAATATAAGCCAATTTTTTTCATATTAAAATATAAACTTCTTTACAGTGTTAACGATGTTTTTAGATGCATCTTCTAATATGTCATTTAAAATAATCTTATCAAATTTGTCTAGATATTTCATTTCATAAACAGATTTTTCAATTCTTACAGTTATTGACTCCTTAGTCTCGGAATTTCTTTTTTTGAGCCTTTGAGAGAGCACATCTATTGATGGTGGTTTTATAAAAATTGATAATGCATCTTTTTTAAAATAATTTTTTAATGAAATACCACCAAGAACATCAACATCAAAAACAACATGTTTTTTTTGATTCCAAATTCTTGAAATTTCAGATTTTAAAGTTCCATAGAAATTATTTTTATAAACTTCCTCCCATTCTATGAAATCATTTTTTTTTATTTTTTTTTCAAATTCTTCAATCGACAAAAAATAATAATCTTCCCCTTCAATTTCGTTTGTCCTAGCTTTTCTACTGCAAGCGGATACTGAGAAATTTAATGGTAATTTAGTTTCTAATAATTTATTAATAAGTGTAGTCTTCCCAGCTCCAGAAGGAGCAGAAACTATAATAACCTTCCCTTTAAAAGTCCTTGGATTTATCATAAAACATTTAAAACCTGTTCTTTAATTTTTTCCAATTCATCTTTCATACCTACCACAATTTTTTGAATAGATATATTATTAGCTTTTGAACCAAGTGTATTTATTTCTCTTCCCATTTCTTGTGAAATAAAACCTAGTTTTTTACCCGAGTTAAGTTCTTTTGTAGAGTCTATAAAATGATTGCAATGCTCTTTAAGTCTCACTTTTTCTTCTGTTAAATCAAGTTTTTCAGAATAAAAAATTAGTTCCTGTTCAAGTCTTTTCTCATCAACTTGACTTTTTAAATTAAGTTCATCAATAGCTTTTTTTAACTTGTCTCTTACTTTGGGAAGTCTTTCTTTTTCATATTGATTTATCTCTTTAAGACTTTCCAAAATCGAGTTCACGTATTTGACAAGTTCTTTGTTTAAAGCATTGCCTTCTTTTTTTCTAAAACTATTTAAATCCTTGCATGCTTCTTTAACTGCATTTAATATTTCACCATTTGAATCTTCTTCAATAGTATCTTTTTTATGTTGAATAACTTCTGGGAGTTTAAGCGCATAGCCAATTAAATCATTGTTAATTTTTAGTTTTAGCTCATTTGACACTTCACTAAGTTGATTGTGATAATTAATTAATTGGTCTTTATTAATGATGATTTTTTTAGAAGATTCTTTCTTTTCATAATGAATCATAACTTCAATTTTTCCTCTTTTCAAATATTCTTTTACAAATGATCTTACAGATAAATCAAGATTTTTAAATGCAGAAGGAAGCTTTAATGAAAGGTCTAAAAATTTACTATTAAGTGACTTTACTTCAATATTAATTTGAAGCTCATCAATAGTAACTTCAGACTTTCCAAAACCAGTCATAGATTGAATCATAATAGTAATTTATATCAAAAGTAATCAATTGATTTTATTAGTATTTATACTTACTAAATAAACACCTCCAAATATTAATAAAGAACAAAAAACGCTTATTATCTCTAGTTGTTCTTTTCCACTAATTACAGCAATAAAACTTGCTAGAACTGGTTGAAGATATATGTAGGTACTAACCACTGTTGGACTAACGTACTTTATACCATAAATATTAAATAGATAGCAAAGAAACGTGGTAAATAAGATTACAAATCCTATTTTTAAAATAATATCATTACTCATTTCCCAGTTTATTTTGTTAAAATCATATATTCCAAAAGGAATTACACCTATTAGTCCAAAAGTAAATACCCATTTCACAACAGTTATTGGACTATATTTACTCATAAGAGGTTTAACTAAAATTAGATAAAGACCAAAACTTATGGCATTTAAAAAAATTAGAAAATCTCCAGTTAATCCACTGACTTCAGTAACAGAATTATTGTTAAAAATTATTATTACAGCTCCAGTTAATCCAATTAATATTCCTAAAGCTCGATAGGGTTTTAATTTTTCTTTTAAAACTATAATAGATAAAACACTTACTATTATTGGACTTGTCACCATAATTATTGATGCGTGTATAGTTGAGGTAAGTTCTAACCCGCTGAAAAACATAAGCTGATTCGCTGTTACTCCAAAAAGACCGCAAAGAGCAAACTTTAAAATATCAGGCTTTAATATTTTTTCATAAAAAAACAAGGAGGTAATCCAAAAAAGAAAAGTTGCTCCAATTGCTCTAAATAAAATGAAAGTGAAGGGAGGAAGATAACCACCATTCATCACATCTTTTCCAAAGCCATAATTTACAGCGTAAATTAAATTGGCTCCTAGAATAGCCAAATGAGCAAATATTATTTTTTTTTTCAAAGTTTCTGAAACAAATTATTTTGAATATATTAAATAATTAGATTTGTAATCGATTAATAAAATGAAAATGAAATTTAATACTAAAGTAATTCATGCAGGAGTTCATCCAGATGTTGCTACAGGTGCTATAATGACTCCAATTTATCAAACTTCAACTTATGTTCAAGAAGAAATTGGTGTTCACAAAGGGTTTGAATATTCAAGAACTGGAAACCCAACAAGGCAAGCTTTAGAAAATAATCTAGCTGCTATTGAAGAAGGTAAATTTGGAGCTTGTTTTGGAAGCGGTCTAGCAGCTATTGATGCTGTGATTAAAATGTTAAGTCCTGGAGATGAAGTTATTTCGACTAATGATCTTTACGGTGGATCTTACAGAATATTCACCACAATTTTTGAAAAGTATGGAATAAAATTTCATTTTGTGGACATGCTTAACATCAATAATATAGAAGAAAAAATCAATTCCAAAACAAAATTAATTTGGGTTGAAACTCCAACTAACCCAATGATGAATATTGTCGACATAAAAAAAGTATGTGAGTTGGCTAAAGAAAATAAAACAATGGTTGCAGTTGATAATACTTTTGCAACACCTTATTTGCAGAATCCATTAAGCTTGGGTGCAGATATTGTAATGCATTCTGTAACTAAATATTTGGGCGGACATTCAGATGTTGTAATGGGGGCATTAGTTTCTAATGATTCTAAAATAGCAGAAGAAATTTATAGGATTCAAAATTCCAGTGGTGCAGTTTGTGGGCCAATGGATTCTTTTTTAGTCTTAAGAGGAATAAAAACTCTTCACCTTAGAATGCAAAGACATTGTGAAAATGGAGAAAAAATTGCTAATTTTTTAACTCAACATCCTAAGGTAGAAAATGTATATTGGCCAGGTCTTACTAGTCATCCAAACCATGATGTAGCAAAGTCTCAGATGAAAGGTTTTGGGGGTATGATCTCTTTTACTTTAGTTGGAGACAGTTTAGAAATGGCTAAAAAAATAGTCAGTAAAACAGAATTATTTACTTTAGCAGAATCTTTGGGTGGTGTTGAGTCATTAATTGGTCATCCTTCTACTATGACACATGCCTCTATTCCAAGAGAAGAAAGAATAAAATCCGGGGTGGTTGATTCACTTATTAGGTTAAGCGTTGGTATTGAGGATGTAACAGATTTAATAGATGATTTGACTAAAGCACTAAACTAGAATATTTTTTCAGCAGCTAAGGGTTTTAATTTATAGTATCGTCTAATAAAAAAAATAAAATTGAAAAAAAACATAATGAAGCTATCTACAACAGTTATTTTAATATTACTAAATCTATTTATTTTTTCTCAGTCTAAAATAGATCGATCCAATTGTAGAGATGGTGAAGACGTTGAATACTGCAAGACTCATAAAATGATGAATAAGCTAAAAAATAACCCATCTTTTTATAAGCAATTTTTAAAAGATCAACAGGAGTTAAAGAAAACCGAAGATCAAATATCTGGCCAGTCAAGATCGGGAGTGGTTTATACAATTCCTGTGGTGTTTCATGTTTTACATAACGGAGGGGTTGAAAATATTTCAAAAGATCAAATTCTTGATGCTGTAGCTATTTTAAATAGAGACTTTAGGTTGCAAAATACAGATGCAAATAATGTCCAATCTACTTTTTCTAGTATGCCCTCTGATATTGAAGTAGAATTTAAGTTGGCTACAAAAGCACCAAATGGCCAATGTTTTAGTGGAATCACCAGAACACAAAATGCTTTAACAAATGATGGTAGTAGCGGTCAAGCTCAAGTTGCTGCTGTTACAGCTGGAAATGATGTTTACAATTCATCGTGGCCAGGAAACAAATACTTAAATATTTTTGTTGTTAATGAAGCTGGAGGTGCTGCAGGTTATACTACTAATCCAAGTAATTGGAGCTCAACTTCAATGAGAAATGGAATATGGATTCTTCATGACTACGTTGGTTCAATTGGGACATCTGATAACTCTTCTAGCAGGTCTTTAACTCATGAAGTTGGACATTGGCTAAATTTAGAGCATTTATGGGGGCCAAATAATAATCCAGGAACTGCTACAAGTTGTTCTTCAGACGATGGTGTTAACGACACTCCTAGATGTATTGGTGTAACAGCTTGTATTTTAACTTCTAATTCTTGTTCTAATGATGCTCAAGATGGTTACTGGTCAAGTGATGTTGTGGATAATGTTGAGAATTACATGGAATATTCTTACTGCAGTAAAATGTTTACCAATGGTCAAAAGACAAGAATGAGATCTGCATTAGTTAGTAGTGTTGGAGGTCGAAATAATCTATGGAGAAATAATAACCTTATTTCTACTGGAACAAATTCAGATCCAACAGTTTGTGCTGTTGAAATAAGCGTTGCTAAAGATTTAGTTTGTGGGAATGATAATGTTCAATTTTTTGACGAATCTTATAATAATATAGTTTCATGGAACTGGTCTTTTCCTGGAGGATCCCCATCAAGTTCCAACACTAAAGATCCAATCACATCATATTCTTCATCTGGAAACTACGATGTCACCCTTCAGGTTACTGACGGTTCAGGTAATGTAATGTCCAAAACCTTTTCTAGTTTCATTACTGTTTTAGGAAGTAATGGTAATACTCCTCCAATTTTTGAAGGCTTCGAAAATATGTCTTCTCTTCCAAATAATAATTGGACTATTGATAATTTAAGTGGTCCAGGTTTTCAGGTTGTTTCTTCAGCTTCTGCAAGCGGAAGTCGATCTGTTAAATTAGATAATTCAATAGGTACAAATGGCTCCGTCGATGAGCTGATTAGTAATACTATTGATCTTTCAAATAGTGATGCTGCAAGTATTTCATTTAAGTACGCTTTTGCTAAGAGAAATAGTTCAAATACAGATTATCTTCAAATATATGCTAGTAAAGACTGTGGAGATAGCTGGGCGCTGAGAAAAAATATTTACTCATCTGTTTTGGCAACTAGAGCGAATACCAATTCTAGTTTTACACCTACAGGTTCAGATTGGAAAGTTATTTCTATAAGCCCTAACACATTAAATAATTTTTTGGTAAGTAATTTTAGGTTTAAGTTTAAGTTTGTTAACGGTGGGGGAAACGATCTATTTATAGATGATATCAATTTATCAGGCTCGGTTTCTATTAACGATTTAGAAAGAACTAATAACTTAACAATTCAACCCAACCCTGTTATTGATAATTCCGTAATATTATTTTATTCTAACTCTAATCTTACCAATGTAACTTTGGATTTGTATGATGCTATGGGAAGATTGGTAATTTCTAAAAGAGTTGCGAATCTTAATAATGGAGACAATAAGATAGAAATTCCTTCTTCAGCTTTAGAGTCAGGTTGGTATTTAATTATGTTGAAATCGCAAGAAAAAATAATTTCTAATAAGTTTTTAAAAAAATAATTCCATGAAGAATTACTTTTGGTCCATACTTTTAATTGCAAGTATTATTTCCTCTTGCAAAACAGACTTTGAGTTAAATGCACCTCATAAAACAATACCTGTTGTTTATGGATTGCTAGACCAATCTTTAGATACTCAATTTATTAAAATCAATAAATCATTTTTGGGAAACTCCAATAATGCAAATTTTGCTTCCATAAATGATTGCACCCAATTTGAGTCATTAACTGCAGTTATTGAGGAGTACAATCTAAATAATACTTTAGTTAGAACTAATTCTCTTAAGGAAATGATCTTTGGCAACTTAGATCCAGGAATTTTTTACGAAGATTCTCAGAAAATATATTATTTAGAAACTCCAAGTGGATTTTTTAATGACGACTATACATATAAGTTAAACGTTTCAGTCCCTGATAAAAATTTAAACTTTAGTGCAGAGACTCAAATAGTTAGTAGCTCTAGATTTATTTTCCCTCAAATATTTCAATTTACATTTGCAAGAAACGGCTTAGTTATTGTTCAAGATTTAGATCTTGGGACAACCGATCAATACGAAAGTCCAGAAATTAAATGGGAAACTGCTGTAAACGGTAAAAGTTTTGAGCTAGTTATTAGGTTTCATTTTGCAGAATACACTTCAAATGTAGATTCTACAGAAAAGTTTATAGATTGGAACCTGGGAACTCAAACTAGTGTAGATATTGATGGAGGAGAGACAATGCTTCAACTTGCTAACGGAAAAAGTTTTTTTGAAATCATAAATAATAGGTTATCTAACTATGAGTTCGAAAGTCAGGTTTTGAAAAGATCTTTTGGTAGTGAATGCATTGAAATTATTGTAACCGCTGGAAATGAAGATGTAAACACTTACATGCAGGTAAACGAACCTGTGACAAGCGTAGTAACAGAAAGACCGATTTTTACCAATGTAGAAAATGGAATTGGGTTGTTTGCTAGTAAGTTTACTATGTCTTCTAAAAATTATCCAGGCTTTGCTAATTCTTATTTGTCTAGCGGAACAATACTGGAGCTTTTAACAAATCCTCTAACTAGTCAATATAAATTTTGCCGTAATACAACAACTTGTCCACCAAATTCTAACTCAGGTCCAGATCAAATCAGTCACATATTTTTAGGTTCGGGGCTAGACGTTAGTTGTAATTAAACGTTAGAGATCATTAGAATTTTTTTAGCTTTTTCGTTATCAACTATAATTTGTTTTTTCAAATCTTCTAAGGATTTAAATTTAAATTCATTTCTAATTTTCTGTATTACTTTTGTTTTTAAAATAGTTCCGTATAAATCTTTTTCATAATTGAAAAGATGAATTTCAATAGTTCTTTCTTCTAATTTGTTTAGGGTGGGTTTAAACCCAATATTCATAATTCCATTTATAGTTTTTTCATTTGCTTGACAAACAACTGCATAAACACCATCTGCTGGAATTATTTTTTCAGCTTTATCTATTTCAATATTTGCAGTTGGAGTTCCTATAGTTTTTCCAATACCATTGCCATGGACTACTTCACCTGAAAACTCATAATAGTGTCCGCAATATTCGTTTACTAAATGAATGTCGCCTTTCTCAATTGCTTTTCTTACTTTGGTAGAGCTAATTTTAATTTCTTCAATTTCGTGAGCTTTTATTTCTTCAAGCTTAAATGGATATACTTCACTATTTTTTTTAAGTAATTCTATGTTTCCCTCCCTGTCTTTTCCAAAGTGGTGATCATAGCCAATTACCAATGTGTGAGTTTGAAGTGCATTAATTAAAAGTTCATTAATATATTGTTGAGCTGTGAACTTTGAAAAATTAATTGTAAAAGGATAAACTACTAAATGGTCTAAACCTAAATTTTCAAGAATATCTATTTTCTCTTTAAGTGAATGAATTAATTTTAAGTTTTGATCGTTAAATAAAACTTTTCTTGGGTGAGGGTCAAAGGTTAAGAGTACAGATTCTCCCTTGTTTTTTTCTGCTATTTTTTTAAGTCTTTGAATTATTTTTTGATGACCAAAATGAACACCATCAAACGTTCCTACTGTAACAATAGGGTTTTTTATATTCTTATATGATTCGATGTTATAGTGAACTTTCATCGTCAAATTTTGAGCGAATTTACATTTTAATAATTAATCAAAACCTAATGATTATTTGAAGTTTAAATAATATGTCAAATTTTATTAACATTGAAGTTTAAATAATATAAATTATGTTAGATTTGCAGCGTAATTAAAAAATATAAACAATGTCTCAAGTTAAGGGGAAAATATCTCAAATTATTGGTCCAGTAATTGATCTAAACTTCGAAAATGCTGATAAACTTCCTAATTT
>Ga0213869_10000104_pt1 | contig 67583 bp, 62 predicted proteins | sample PICome_10_FD_160083 | JGI IMG/M metagenome (GOLD analysis project Ga0213869, IMG submission 160083) | Coastal seawater microbial communities near Pivers Island, North Carolina, United States - PICO132 | ecosystem: Environmental > Aquatic > Marine > Coastal | place: USA: North Carolina... | reverse complement strand
CCAGATAGAAATAGGATTAAGGCAAATTATGATGATTAAGAAGAAAGAGATATTTAATAAATGTTTAATTAAAGTTGAGAAAAAAGAAGAAGAATCTATTTTTTCTGATGTAAAATTTCCTAACGGACATATTGAAGAAGAAGAAACATTTGAACCAGAATCTGAAACAATTGAGGAAACAGTAGCCCCGCCTGTTGAGGAAATTACAAGAGATAAGGAAGTAAGTGTCGACACCAAAGAATCAGTTGTCGAACCAAATATAGAACCAGTCGAGGGATCTTCAACACTTGAAGTAGTTGAGGAAACAGGATTAAACGAAATAAACATTGACAATATTAATGTTAATTCTGAGGAGTCATTAAAATTAAAAAATCCAAATGAAGTTTTCTATGAAATGTGGAAGCAAGCCAGACAAAAGGCAAAAGAAGCAAAACGCGAAGCCCTTGAAGCATATTTACAAGCCAAACAAATTAAGGAACAATATAATTTAGATGTTTTAGATTCAGAATCAGAAAGTGAAATTGAATCCGATGATTTAATTGAGGATGAACATGAAGTGGAAGTTTTAGCATAATTCTTAAAAATTTTTTATCAACACAAATTATATAAGGATGAATTTATTAAAATCACTTAAAAAATCAGTTAAGGCGCATCACCTTCTCTTTTTAGGATTAGCCGTCGCCGCCGTTGCACTCTACTTATATTCTTCTAAAAAATCAACTGTCAAAGATATGATGTCAACACAGAACAAAGAAAAAGAGGCTGATGAAGTTCACAAAGCTGTCCAGATGGATTCAGGAGTCCATCCAGCAGCTCCATTAGGTGAGAATGGTGCCCCAGCTACCGTTCAGGGTATCAAAGGACGCAGTGCTGATATGAAAAACTGTGCCAAGCAGGCTATGCAAGATCCTGCCTCACTCCTTCCAAAAGATGAGAACAGTGAATGGGCTCGTCTTAACCCATCTGGAAACGGAAGTTTAGACAATGTTAACCTCCTTAAATCTGGATACCACATTGGTATTGACACCATTGGAAACACACTCCGTAATGCCAATCTCCAAGTCCGCTCAGAGCCAGCTAACCCACAGGTTAACGTCGGTCCATGGAACAACACCACAATCGCTCCTGATTTAATGCGTGTTCCTCTTGAAATCGGATGCGGTCCACAGTAAATTATTAACCAGAAATCTAATTAAGGATATATCGGACTTAATTTGTATTTATTCCTTTCTGACTTTAATATAATAATGAAATTCAACTATTTTACTATTATATTAATACTTTTTGTCTTACTTCTCTCATTTAAGATGTACCATGACTCTGAAATGTTTCAGTTGCGCTGTATTATTTCAGATGTAGATGGTAATGAATATTGTGTGAGAGACCGTACCAAATTAGATGAGGCGGCGGATTTATTAGCCACCACTACAACAAAATGCTCTAAATTTGTCAGTATGTTGGCACAAAAAAAACCGGATGACCCTATATCTAAGCGCTTGATGGAAGGGTTCAATCCCAAAAAAATACGCGAAACATTACCAACAAGTAGTCATACCGCATATAGTGAAAACAAGGGCGAAAAGATGGCATTTTGTTTGACAAAAAACAAAGATGGTAATACTAACAAACTTATTGATCCAAATACATTGATGTTTGTAGCATTGCATGAATTGTCACATATAGCAACTGTAAGTGTGGGACATACGCCAGAATATTGGAAAAACTTCAAATACATTTTAGAAAATGCGGTTGAAATGGGACTTTACGACCCAGTAGATTACAATAAAAATCCAACTGGTTATTGTGGAATGACCATTACAGATAGTCCTTTTTATGATTATTAAATAATTAAATTAGTTATTATCAATAATCTAATCTAATTATTTCCTTGATTTGCGTTTACGCGTTTTATTCTTTTTATTCGTCTTACTTTTTTTGCTTTTTCTTCTTTTACCGCCACTTGCTGGGGTATTTTGAGGAGCTGGTGGCACAGCTATTTCAGGAGGCAAATCTTTTGTGGAATTAGGATACAAAACACTATTACTATTTAATGATTGCAAATCGGCAATCAATTCATTTATATTATATGCCGTAGCAGCACATTTATCAGAATATAAATATTTCGTGATTACATTTGTATCTAATGCACTAGCAATTTTTGTTGTGCGTACAATATCCTTATGAGAATTTGTTATTAATGTCAAATAACAAGTAATAACTCCATATACATCAACATTGTGACGATATACGTCTTCAACATATTTAGCTAGATTAAAATAATCTATCATTCTTAGGTCGTCACTTAAACATTGCTCTAAAACAGCATAAGCAATTTGAATAGCAATAACATTTAATACCTCATCAACATTTCCTCCATAAGCAACATCGGCTATATAAGAAAGATGACCGTTTATTTTTGAATTTAAATCTATTCGCATCACATCAACACTTTGTAAAAGTCCGCTTCTTAATTTTTTTTTAAAATCAATAGCCATTTCATCTTTTGTTGCTCCGGATAAACTTGGCAATATATGATGATTAATATAATCAACTAGAACAAGATTACTTCCTTTTTGAATAAATAAAATATTTGTAAAAGGTCGGTTAACCATAATAGTAGGACTAATATCTTTGTCAATTCCAGAAATGGTTCTTGGGTTAACTTTGGCAGCTAATCCCCAATCAATAAGTCGCGCAAAATGACCATCATAAACAATATTTGCCGCTTTTGCATCCAAATGAAGTAGACCTGCCTTATTCATTGGAATAACACCATTTAAAATTAGGTCAATTAACGTATTATTTAAACTAATTAAATGTTCTGGGCTAAACTTTTCCGGTTTTGTATATTTATTTACATCAGGACCACCATTCGGCATAGATAATCCTTGAAATATATTTGATTTTGTTGCTGCTTTCAAGCGGTTTATTTGAGTAGAAACTGGGACAACTTCACCAGGTATACTTGGAAACTTTTTTTTTGTCAGAGCATTACATGTTTTATCACTAAAATTAGATAAATCAATAGAATCATCATATGTTGGATTTATACAAGGCTTCACTTGATTAACTATAAAATAATTTTCGTTGTTTGGAATAAGTTTAATCACTTCATCTGCTTCCTGAATGGCCTTCCATTCTTGATTAAAATTGCGTATATCAAGCATCTTTGTAATAAATCCATTTGGACGTTCTTTTTCTCCTTCACATAATAATGCTGGGTCAAAAACACAGCCATATGCTCCTTCTCCAATGACATTACCACCTTTCATTTTTATTATAAAGAGAGAAATTAAAATCTCATTATAATAGCTATAATTTATAAAGTTTTTCGATGACATTTACGTGTTTTCTTATTCATTCTATATCCTTTGGGACATCGTTTTCGCGTTGGCGACAAAGAAAATACATTAGGTTTTGGTGATGGTTCTAATACTCTAATTTTCTTACATTTTCCAGTTTTTTTATCCCGGCGAGTTCCTTTTGGACAACGTTTACGACCTGGTTCCAATGATAAAAGTTCAGTTAGGGCTCTATCAGATGGTCCGGATTCTACACGTAAGGGCAAGGGCAAGGGCAATGGTGTTTTTTTAAACGTTACATTTCTTTTAACTTTCTTTGGTGCTGGTACCGGCGATGGGGTCTTGTCAATAGCTCGTAATCTGGTTGCTATTTCTTCAATAGGAAATCTTTTATCAGCATAACCTATCGAAAAAAGATATTTTATTAAAATACTCATAATATCCTTTCTAATTATTCTATCAAGACGATTATTTGAAAAAGTAGCATCATAATATGAATATAAAAACCCGTGAATATCACAATTATGTCGGAAGACCTGATAAAAAAAGGCGTTCTCATCAAAATTATTACGTATTCCATCTTTGAATGAAAATCTCAAATAAGCACTAGCAATTTGTTGAGCTATAAGATCTAACCCGCTCTTAGGACTTCCTAGTAAACGAATCAATATACCAAGTATATAGTCCAGATGACCAATACCATCAAAATGTCTATCAAAAACTTGCTCTCTTTTTGTTTTTTCATCTGTAAAATAATTATCTCTCAGAAACTTTGTGTAAATCGGCATTAAAGTTTCATATGTTTTATTTGGAATGGAACTAATTGTGTGACTCTTACTAAAATTATTTAAATCCCGTTGAAAATCTGTGTAAAAAAGTAATCGAGTAAATGGTTGATTCACCATGATAGAGTATTGTTCCAAATCTTGAATTGGTGCTATTGTAGGATCATCAAAATGAATAGCTAATCCCCAGTCAATAAGTTTAGCCTTTTTATCTCTCTTGGAATAGACAATATTGCCCCCCTTAATGTCCATATGGAGGGTATTCGAATTATTTAATGGCACAATACCATTAACCATAAGTTTTATTAAGGCGCGATTAATGTCTGAAAATTCCGTTTCAGTTAATGGTTCAATGAATAAATTTTCAATACTAGCTCCTCCGTCAGGAATCTGTAACATCATAATTTTTCCTTCTCCAAGTGCCTTTCCAAAATCCCAACTCTTTATTTCTTTTCTCAACAAAGCATGGCATTTTTCATTATAATCTTTATAATCACTTATTGTAGGCAATTGTGGTTTACATAAGGTAACACCACTTACCATATAGTAATCTTCGTAATTAGGAATATCTTTAACCATATTTAAAATACTTTTGATCTCTCTATCTTCATCATTTGCGTTGCGTGTTTCCATAACTTTTGAAATATAATTTTGCGGACGTTGTGTATCTCCTTCACACTTCAAAGGGGGTTTAAAAACGCATCCATATGTTCCTGAACCTATTACTTTTCCGCCATGCATTTTCATATATATATTAGATTCGATAATAATTGAAAAATAAAAAGATATTGCTATAATAGTAAAACCGCTAGAATATGTCAGAACTATTTCCTGATTCAGATTCAGAAGATGAATATCCTACTTATGCTGATGGTACTAGATGGTTAATGGGTAATGAAATAACGCTTAAAAACGCACAGAGAGCAGGATATCTTGCTATTTGTCCTGAATTTATTGAAAAACGCAACAATGATTTTATAGAATTTCTAAAAAATGTTTGCTCAAATAAATATCTGCTAGTATTTAATTATCATAGACGACCTAATGAATATGAGAATAAACTCATTGAAGAATTCTATGGAAAATTGATGTAATAAAATAGCCACTACACATTTATAAATAAGTTATGTCTGTTGATATTGAAGACTTCAACAAAAAGAATAATGATGATATTAATCTAGATAAATATCGTCCATTAGTTGAAAAACTCTATGAGTTTGTTAACGAGAACGGTGGTAATCATAATCTAAAACAATTATTTATAAAGCGATTACAGAAAACATCACGAGAATTTGGATTTCAACCTAAAAAGTCATTTCTAGTAAAAGTCTATGGATCAATGGTAGAAGAGCAGAAACTTCCAAATTCTCCAATCTTTTGGAAATGTATCCAAAAAAAACCAGTTCGGAATACATCAGGCGTGAATCCAATTACACTTATGTATTCTCCTTATCCTAATGGCAATGATTTCACCTGTCGTTTTAAGTGTAAATATTGTCAAACCCATCCAGACTATCCTAAAAGTTATGGGCCCGAGGCACCAGCATCGGCGCGTGGTATTCAGAATGACTTTGAGGCTATCGCCCAAATGAATTCTAACTTGCGAAGATTGCGCGAAAATGGCCATGAACTTGATAAGCTCGAAATGAATTATGAAGGAGGTACATTTAGTGAAATTCCAAAAGAGTATATTATTGACTTTCATCGAGATACTTATTATGCAGCCAATGTCTTTTTAGATGATGAGAAACGCGATCCACAGTGTCTTGAAGATGAAATGGCACTAAACCAGATTGCCAAAATTCGCATTATTGGAATGACCATTGAAACACGACCTGATACAATAGATGCCGAACAACTTAAATTCTTCCGTTCACTGGGCGTAACACGTGTTCAGATTGGAGTTCAGCACACCAATAACGCGATTTTGAAGAAGAGTGACCGAGGACATACATACGAACATGCAGTTGATGCAACACATCTGCTCAAAACAAATGGATTCAAAGTTGTTCATCACTATATGACGGCGCTGCCGTATTCTGAACCCGAGGACGATACAGAAATGCTAGGTATTGTGTATAATTCCACACGAGGAAGACCGCATGAAATTAAAATTTATCCATACTCAGTAGTTGGATATTCAGCTTTCCAGAAAGAGTATGAAGAGGGTAAATTTAATCTCTACTCTGACGAGCGACCAGAAGCATTCCGCGAAGTGATGAAATATGCTCTGGAAGATTGTCCACCAGATATTCGTATTTGTCGTGCTGTTAGAGATATTCCAACGACTTATATTCTAGGAGGATGTACTACGCCAAATCTACGACAACTTATTATGGAGGATTTGGAGAAGGAAGGGAGAGAATGTTCTGATATGCGGAGTCGTGAAATTAGTCGCAGAGATACATATGAACTTATTGATGCCAAATACTATGTGACAAAAACTACACAGAATGATTATCTTATTAGTTTGGAAAGCGTAGACCGTCGTGCCTTATTTGGATTTTTGCGATTGCGACTAAATACACCCGGTGATGATGCTATTGTATTTCCTGAACTGTATCGCACTGCTATTATTGAAGAGCTTCATGTATACAGCAAATCTGGTATGCTTGTACCTGTCGGTCAAAAAAAAGAAGGAGCCAGTCAACATTGTGGGGTTGGTAAAACACTGATTAAAAAGGCAGAATGGCAAGCTTGGCTAAAAGGATATCACTATATTGCAGTTATTTCGGGAGAAGGAGTGCGCGAATATTATAAAAATCAAGGCTATGATTACGACCATAGTGGTCTCGGGCGCTTTATGATAAAAGAATTTAAATATCCATTCGATGAAGAATTGTTTATGACATTTTTAGCATTAATCTTTGCCACTCTTGTCATTGTATGGTCGCTTCTATTTTGTATCGAATAAAAAATAAAATAAAAATATTTTTCATCTTTTTTTCTAACTTTTATGTAAAAAAGATGAAGGCCATTTTAATGGTATTGACAGTTTTAGTTATTTAGCAAATTTCATGAAAGTGTAAAATTAATAAGAAATGTTATGATGACATTGACAGGATTAAGTTTTATTTTCTCTTTCCAACAACAAATAAAATCAAAAGATGACAAGATTGACAGATAAAGATGACAAAAATTTTGTCTTACATTAATAATAATAATGTTTCTTCGCAATTAAAAGATTTTTTTTTAGAGGGTAATGATAATAACTTACAACAACATTTAAGTATAGATGATACTAATGCTATTGAATTTATTATTATAGAATTCTATGAATTATGGAACAAATTAATTTATCTTGAATTAATGGCTACCGGTTATGATAATTACAAGAAAATATTTGAAGATGATAACAAAAATCAATTGAAGTTATTTGCTCCTATGAATAGAGTCATTGGTAGAATATTTAGCAATGAAGTAATTATGAATGAAATCGAAAAAGGCTCATCTTTCTATCCGAAGGGATATATTAAGTATATTAAATACTGTGTAGACTTTTATAATCGAACAAAAAATTGAAATGGAAATTTAAAAACTTATTGAAAACAAAAATCACATCAAACTTCAAACTTGAAATGCCAATCAATCCTAAGAGACTTCTTACAATTTTGACTAATGAAATTACACAACGCATCATGATTGGTTCCATGTCTTTGCGAGACCTCGATAACGCCCATTCATATGCTGACCGTGATCGAATCTTGAATGCTGTTGCCGATACCGCTCGTGAAGAGTTTTGGAAAACAAATTTCCGGCGATTTAATGCTGAACTGATGATGCGTACTGCCGACGTATTTGAAGTCACCGAAGATATGTCAGTAGGATGGGACGGAGACCGTGAATATATTCAAAATATATACATCAAGGAACGTTTCAGCGACCGCGAGCATCCACGACTTATTAAACAGTTTGCTGATAGCCAATGGGAAGAGGAAGAGTGGAATGACTTTATGGAATTTGTGAAAGAGGAACGACGCAAAGAGATTTTGAAGGAGTTTGGTGTAGAAGACGAGATGTATTTTTAGAAAAAAAAATTGAAACACTTTTTAAATTGCTAATTCAACAACAACAGTTACAATGGCTCAACACACTAGCACTCTCTCACAACTCGCACCCAATGAACCAAGTATTTGTATTCCACGCGTTCATAAAAGTTTCTCCGATGGAATGATTATTGAAGGAATGAACCAGCTTGGTTATGGGGAAGTAGAAAAAGTTGATATGATTCACAAAACTGACGCCAATGATAATGAATACTACATGGTGTTTATCCATTTCAAGCAATGGAATACCGACGAAGAGACAAGTAAGCAGAGAGACGCTTTTATGCGAGGAGAGAAGCAAAAGATAGTTTACGAGGAAGAAACAGGAGCATATTGGATTCTTAGCAAGAGTTATACCAAACGACGTGAAGAACGTGGAAAGAAGTTCCAGCAAGGAAAATCCAAAACAACGTCAAACAATGAAAAACCATATGTTGATATGGACGGATGGACTAGTGTTCCTGTGAAAAAGCAACGTACTAACAAAAAATATTAATACCAATAGCAAATGTCAATACTAAATTTTGATATAAAAATTAAGAATACTATAATTTTAATAATTTATAGTATTTTTTTATATTAAAATTGATACCCAAACCTTTCTAATGTTTTTGATTGAAAATTTTCAACAATCTTTTTTGTTTCATCATTATAGTATATTTTATAATCTTTGTCTTCTCTTTTTTCTGAAATGTTTATTTTTTGCATTTTCAAACTTATATTTTTAGAATATATTTTAGAAATTATATTCTTCATTTGATCTTCTATACCATCCTCATATTTAATAATAGAATTTACTATTATATTATCATTGTCATCACATATCCACGATAATAATTCTTCATTTTTGTCTTCAATGTCTTCGAGGTTTAGTGATTTATTTAGATATTCCTTAAACGACATATTTTTTGATGAAAATCCTGCTCCATCTCTTTGTCTATATGTAAACCAAGAAACATACCAATCATATGGATTTCTAATTACAGCAATGGAATGATAGTCAGAATAATTTTCAATTATAGATGAAATTGTTTTAGCACTACTATGTTTGCATAATCCAATATTATTAGGTTTATTAGAATTTACTACGATACTATTATTAGATATGATTTTTTGTAAAAATGCTTGTGTTGAAGTCGTGCCTGTTTTAGGAATAGCAATATAAATGAATTTGTTATTATGATCTATAATACACATATATAATATTGGTCTATATTTTTTATCTGTATATTACTTAAATCAATAAACAACAACTCCACGCATTTGCCAGCTTGCCATTTCTCCATAATGCGTATAAGTATTATTTGTTCGTTTTATAGATGTTAAATTTGTATTCCATTGAAGAGTTTTTGGACGCATTAATCCGCTATCTTCACCCCATAGACAAGGATTCAGCTTTAAGTATCCTTCTTCATTATAAGGAATACTTGGATTTCCATTACCCAAAATCCCATCAACGTGACAAATTAAATCGCCTGTATCCGCATTGTATAGTTCAACATCAATACACATTGGAGCGTGGCAATGTGGTGCAGCATAAATTAAAGCAAACCCTTTACTATTTTTTGCTTGATAATGCTTATCCACCATTTCTTTCACCTGCCAATGTGCTGTAATACTATGAATTCTCTCCGAAGGCGGTGTACCTCGTGGCGCTTTTGGTACATCATATTCACCCGAATAGGCTTCCGTTTGATAATAAGCACGCACCATCTGTTTATGGCCACTATATTCTTGGAACCAATAACGGAATTTCAAGTAATAAGTCATTTCAAGTTCAGGCTGTGTTTGGTCTATGTCTAAAAGTACCCATTTATGATGGCAGCAAGATTGACCTCCCTGATATGTTTCTATAAAGCAGCTAGGATTATGCTGTCGAATTAAATCGCCATAAGGTTCTGGGCGACAATTCTTCTGAAAACGTATTCCATTAATTGCTCCAATTTTTCCGTCACTACAAATACACGTATTACCTTGCTCGGTCTTGACAAACATCTGACTGGTGCCTTTTTTTTGATGATAAGAAAAAGTGGGACCAGACCCAATGGCACTCATCATATTAATATCCCTAGTCACGTGACTAAAATCATAATAATCGCTTGAATCACTAAGACTTACACTAAGATTACGCGTCAAGGAAACTGTGCGTAAACCATTATATTTTGTATCGGATAAAATTTTAATAACTGGTGATAGCTTTGTTCCTGGATCGTGATTTCCCAATTTTTGTTCGAATGTATTTCCTGTACCTTCCACAATAATAGAGTAGGGCAAATCTTTCATTGCTGTGGCACCGAAAGCAACACCAAACCAAACATCACTAGGTCCTGTTAACAACATATGAATAATATTTTTACCAGGTTGGATAGAAAATACACAAGAAACACCTGTCGTTGTATCATTCATCATTCCATAAATAGCTGATTTATTAGAATCACCGCATTTAGTGTGGTCGTGATATTGATTCACATAACTACCTGTGCTATTGTAAAAGCACCCGTAAGGCACGTTGTGTGTGCTGATGAGAGCGGCCGATTTGTTTACATTTTGTACTGTCATTCCACGTAATCGCGCCTGATTGTAACATTGGCTCGCATTTAGAAAAACCTCATTACATTCTCCTACAATCAGATTATTATAAAAATGTTGTACGGTCTTGTTGATGCGTGTGGTACAAGGACATTCTAAAAGTCCAGAGTAAACTGCATCTGATGGGGCTGCTGAATTTTTTGGCATAATTCCTGGATGAAAAACAGGGTCATTCACATATTTTGGGTCGCGATTGCGGGTGTCAATTTGCATTGGCTGAATGTTGAAATATTTTGGTGAACGCAAAAGCTGGGCGTATCCATTAGGATATCCGTGAAAAGATGCTCTGAACTCTCCACCATTGGCCTCTGAAAAATAGAGTGAATTCACATTGAATTCTGACAAATTTCGGAGCTGCCATTGTGCCCTAGCACCGTGATTGTATTGTCCCATATCATTTTCATCTATGGTGTTTGGAGTCACTTCATAAAAATTCGCATTATCATTTCGCAAATAGGCTTCATAATGATGATTATAGGCCCAAGTAATTGGCACCGGTGTTTCACTGCCGTTTGGATACCGGAATACCTGATTTACTTCGTAGCCAACAATCGCAATCATTTTTCCATCAAACCGTCTAACAATATTCTCTGGAAGAGGAACAACAGGCATCATAGTCCAATAAACTTCCGCATATTTTGAGGTAATAGGAGGTGAATATACATCAAAATATTCAGATGAGGCGTTAATTTTTGAGAATTCAGTTGGAAACACAGGATATTCACTTACGTTTGGATTTGAAATGCCATAAACATTTCCATTCATATTTCCTAGACATTGTAAGAGAGATAGAGAAAATAGCATTATTATAATACATCTTCGTTGGATTAGATTTAAATATATTATATTTAGTAATAAAATTGAGATTAAAATATTGTTCTATATATTAGAATATACATATAGCAATGTTATTGACGATAATTTTATCTTATGTTGCGACAGCGTTTAATGTGGTACCTTTACAAATTTCGACAACCTCTCATATGAGTCCCAGCGAAAGTCACTCAGAATCGATTACACATACAAAAAAAAGCTCTAAGAAGTCATCATCGCATTATGACTATGAAGAAGATAATATTGATAGCACATCAACTACAACTACATATCATAGCACAGCAACCGCAAGCACAGAAAGCACAGAAAGCACAGAAAGCACAGAAAGCACAGAAAGCACAGAAAGCACAGAAAGCACAGAAAGCACAGAAAGCACAGAAAGCACAGAAAGCACAGCAACCGCAACCGGTACAGTCATATTTGGTTTTGTAGAAAATGATTCAGATAGTTATACAACAACAATAAATGCTGAGGATAGTTTAGCTAGTGAAAATGATAGTGAGAGAGATGGAAAAAACTCCACCACTCCTCTCATAGCTGGTGTAAGTGCGGGTCTTTGTCTTGTACTAATTATTGGAATGATGTACAGACGTAAAAAGAATGGTGATATAGATAATGTAGATCTGGATTTGGGTGTCGATTCAACAGTATTACCTAGTGTTTCTGACTCACAGGGATATTTAGTGCCTGTTCCCTCTATTAGAGATGTTAATTATAACGCGATTGAACCTGAACAATGCGACTATCAAAGAGCATCTGTATTTATTGAATATGAAGATGATGACGCATATTATGAAATAGCTGGGGAATGCGCAAATGAAGTTATCTATGACGAAGCAGGAGAATTTGAAAATGAAGTAAACTCATCGCTCTATGCGTTGGCGTTTTCATCATCGCCTAAAAATGGTTTAGACCCTGAATATGAAGTAGCATCAAAATAATTGAATATATAAATGATTTAATACTAATTTAATAAGACTATATAATAGAAGATAAATTATGGCTAATCCCATTTCCACTGCTTATTTGAAAAAAATTGCGTGTCGTCTTCAATCGGCAGTGCGCTATTCAAGCAAAACAAATAAAAACGTTCATATGCCATCTATTAATACAAAAGAAGAACAGCCAGAAAAATTGTATTCGGAAATTATTCATGCTATTCGCTTTCTAGAAGCACCAGAGTTCAGTCACATTGAATTTAATAAAGACAAACAGAGTAATGTTAAAAACAGAATCAATTAACTTGTAATATTATAATCTCTTTTTATAGTAGTATTATGTCTATTTTTCATAAGACAACAACTGAAATAAAAGAAATTATAACTAAACATTTACCGGTAAATAATAAACAAAAACAGGAACATGGTGAAGTTTTCACTCCCCTTTTTTATTTAGAGCAAATGTTAGAAACATTGCCTCATTCAGCATGGAGTAATCCTAACTTAAAGTGGTTGGATCCTGCTAATGGAATCGGTAATTTTCCAATGCTTATTTTTGAAAAACTTATGCTAGGCTTAGAGCGAAAAATCCCCAATAAGAGAGTCAGGGCAAAACATATAGTAGAAAATATGCTATATATGGTGGAAATCGACGAGAGAAACGTAAAAACTTCACGCGAGATTTTTGGACCAAACGCAAATATTTATCAAGGCAGTTTTGTAGATAATCCAAATCCTTTTCCAAAAGTAAAACACTTTGATATTATTATAGGAAATCCACCATATAATGAGGGAGGCACAAAATCTCACGGAAAAAAAAATATTTATGTCGCGTTCGTCCAGGAATCATTGCGTCTTCTCACTCCTGGTGGGTATTTACTCTTTATACACCCTTCTAATTGGCGTACGCCCAAGAAGATTAAAGCGACAGGAGTGGATTTAAATGATGTGTATACCAACCTTTCTCTCCTCAATGTTATTATGTATCCTCAACCCAAAATCATTAAAGATATGGGAGTGATGATGTCACTTGATGTAGTTCTTGTACAAAACCAGTCATTCAGTGGTAAAAAAACAAGAGTTACAGATATTTATGGTAAAACAAGTGAAGTGGTTATTCAACCAAATACACTCATTCCAAATTACGGCGCAGATATTTTAGAAAAATTGGCCAGAAAGGTCAGTCAGTCGGGGAAACACATTGATTTAGTAAGAAATTCGGAGGCGCATAAACAATTTTCTACACCAGGAAAATATAAAAACATTCATGGAATAGTGAAAAAAGGAATCAGAATATGTTCATCGCGAAATCCGCATAGTGATGCGAACATACGTAAACTTTTGATTAATGGAATAGGCAGTCATAATTACGTTTTTTATGATAGCCAAGGGCGTTATGGATTTACACAGAATATGGTTGCTGTTTTAAACCCATCTACTCAAACCAGATTGCTTATGGGGTCTAAACTATTCCAATATTTGGCCAATGCTACAAAAATCATAGGAAATAATTTTAATATTGCTACTGAATATTATTTACCAATGATTAGCACAACACATAAGATTAAAACAGAACGCGACTTGTACGATTTTTTTGGATTTTCATCAGAAGAGATAAAAGAAGTAGAGAGAACACGAATCCCCCAATATGCGAATAAATTTTTAGGATGCTCTAAAAAGAAACGCGATTCTAAACCAAGATCTGGTAAAAAAACAAGGAAAAAAAGAGATTAATATAATAGTTTAATTCATGCGAACAATTTAATTTTATTATATTTCAATACGAAAGGCGTTGCCATTTTCATCTTCAAGTACATCATTTTCCCATTCAACATATTAATTTTCTTCTCCTGATAAACAATATATTCAACAGGTTCATCATTTTCCAAGATAAAGTAGCTAATAAATCTCTCTTCCTTCATCCAATTATTAATATGATTAACACGTGTCCATATTGTTGTTCCTTCTGTTTTAATTGACAGTGCCCAAACATTTATTTTGGAGGAGGTATTGTCCATTTCCTGAAACGCAATAACTTGTCGATAGTGTGGTAGATTTGTAATAAGTTCTTCATCAAACACACCGTGTTCAGATGTCATTTTTGAATGGCTAGGCAATTCCTGTGTTGTATTGCTAATTTCCATCATCATTTCTTCGATGGCACAAGTCCTTTTAAATTTTTGGCGACTTTTTTTTTCTCTCAATTTTTATACCTAATGGGACAATCGACTAGTTATAATAAAAAACCTACTTACACAAAGAAAGATGTTTTTGAACATAATAAAAATAACCCAAAATATCTATGGTTAATGGCAAATAAACGAGTATACGATGTAACTGAACTTATACCTTACCATCCAGGAGGACATAAAGCATTATTTAATAAAATAGGAAAGGACTGTACAAAAGATTATTTACAACATTCCAAAGGAGGAAGAAAACTGTGGGTAAAATACTGTATTGGGTATTTACAAGAATGAAATGGAACTGTCACATTATTATTTTCGCGTTTAAATTTTTCTTACACTATGTAAATAAAAAGTGCGAAGGTGTAAAAAGCTGGCATTTAGGAAAAATTGAATACTTCTATTCTTGCATTAAATATCTAATCACAACTGAATTAGATATTTATTTAAATGGATATTGAGCGCGAAAGTGTTCAAAGTGTATATGAGGAAATTGCCGAACACTTTGATCAAACTCGTCCAAATCAGTGGCCGTGGATTACCGAATTCATAGAGGAAACAGATTCATATTCAGATTCTCAAAACTCTGGCAAAAAGAAATCAGTACTAGACGTAGGATGCGGAAATGGACGAAATATGATGGGATATAAAAATTCGGAAGTATATGGAATAGATAATTGTTCACGATTTATTCAAATATGTAGGAATAAGGGGCTACATGTTACATTTGCGAATATGTGTCATATTCCATACCCAACACATTATTTTAGTCATTTAATGTGTATAGCTGCGTTCCATCATTTAGCCACGCCCGAACGACGTAGACAATCACTAATAGAAATGAGGCGCATTACTAAACCAGGGGGGACCATGCTTCTCTCTGTTTGGTCAATAAGACAACCGGAAAGGTCCAAGACGCGCTTCGCGAAAACCGGGGATACTATCGTACCTTGGAATAAATTTGGAAAAGTATACGAACGATACTACTACATATTCGAAGAGGACGAGATTTACGCCTTGTTCTCAGATTCAGGATGGAGTGTAAAGAAACATTTTTGGGATTATGGTAATGAAATTTTCGTATTGACAGCATAAATTAAAGTTCAACATTTTCTATTATTTCAGCTGTGACCTTTCTATCTATATCAAATTCAATATTCGTTTCAACAATTTCATTAGAATTTTTATGACCACTATCACTAGCACCACTAGCATCACTAGCACAACTAGCACCATATAGATTAGAAAAATATCCCTGTTCAGCTTTTCGAATAAATTCACCATAATGTATTTCTTCACGTTTAAAACAACACCATAATCGTTTACACCAAGATGACGCACGAGTAATAAATTCCGTATGACTTTCTCTTTTATAAGCGCCGACTATTTCTATTTCTCGGTCTGTAAATTCCAATGCTAATAAGTCTCGCTTGTATTTTTCTTTATAATAAATACTGTCCTGAAAACTAAACAAGACATCAAATTTTTCCTTTATTGTGATATAATTTTCGAAGATTTCGCTATTATAAGTGAGTATAATTTGTTTCCATTCATCCAAATCTTTTGCATCATCTTCCAACTTGAAATTGCTTATCACATGATGAATCTTTCGAAATTTATTGATAATGAAAACGTGTTCTTCAAGAGATTGTTTCACATCCTCTTTACATTCTTCAATGCGAAAAAAGCGATAAATTGCCATTATAAAAGCTATTAACGTGCTCATAGAGATTGTAACAACATTGAAAATGTTTTCATCAAAATCATAATGACTCCTTATAGCTTCCAAGAAAGTAATCATTGTAGATAATACGATAACCATCACTTGGATAATATTCATTCGTAATTTTAGGAAGGCATATTTATAAGAAAGTAATGCGCGATTTTCAGACGCTTTCTTACGATATTTTTTTATCTCTGCTAATTTTTCTATTTTAATATTATTCCAGTGAGTCATTTTTATAAATTAAGTAATTACTAGTATTTTTTTTATATATTTTATTATAAGAATGAACTTTAATTATAGGAAACAAGTGAAAAAACGTAAAAATAATAATAGTTACAAAGAATTGCTTGGAGAATTTATAAAATTAAATCAAATTACCTTACATCAATATGGAAATGATTATGAATGGAGATATCAGTATTTTTGTTATCGACATTTAGTTGATATAAGATTTTTGAAAATGCCAAAACAGAATATTAATTCGGTTGGTGAATGTGTTTTAATAGAGTTTGAAAGACCTCTTCATTTGGAATTTGTTATTAGAAATGCGCTAGATAAATTGGGAAATAAATGGAAATACACTATTGTTTGTTGCGAAGATAATTATGAATTTATTAGAAGTTTGGATAATAACATATCAACTGAATTTAATATTATTAAAGTTGATACAAGAGATAAGAATAAATTACTCAAACGCAAGGATTTTTGGAATAAGCTTACGGGTAAAAAAGTTTTATTTTATGGTAATGACTCAGTTTTTTTTGTGAAAGAAGGTATTAAAAATTATTTTAAATGGGATTTCATTTGTGCGCCCATATATGATGAATCAAACAAGAATATGATTCTTGGAGGACCATCATTAAGTATGCGCACTAAGGATATTATGTTAAAAGTGATTGATAAGATATCCATTGATGTAAATGAATGCGAAACCCAATATTTTTTACGTGGTATCAGAGAATTAAAGTTGTGTGATTTGCCGCCAATTGATGTAGCCAATTTATTTTGTTCAAAATCCAAATTTGTAGATGGATGTTTCGCAGGAGACAAATTTTGGGATTCTAATCAAATTGTGAATGTTGAATATCATATGACAAGTAAAATTATTGACCCTATAAAAAATAATGAAAGCTACAAAAAAATTTACGATGAACCAATATTTCATAAGTATGCCCTTGGAATTTCTATTCCAGATGCTCCTATTCGATATGAAATCATTAAAGAAGGAGTACCTCCAAATGATAATAAATTATATGCTCATCTTCATTGTTATGATATAAATGAATTCAACACTATTTACGGTAATTATTTGCCATTAATTAAAAAGTATTTTAATATAGTAATTACCTATTCAAAAGGAAATTCGAGTATTCAGTCAGTGTCAGAGTCAGAGATTACCCTCTTAAAAATACCAAATAGAGGTCTTGACGTTGGAGCGAAGTTTTGTGCGGTGGCGTATTTAATCAAAGAGAGAAAAGAGTATGATTATATATTATTTTTACATTCAAATGGTAATGATAATGAAAGAGTAAAGTATTTTGATCCAATTATAGATAATTTAGATGATGAATTTATTAAAAATATAAATACACACGACTCATATTTTCCTGATTTAGAATGGAAAATTATAGGTGATATAATGTATCCAATTACAGAATTACCAGATGAAGAATTTGTTGTTTGTAAAGAACGTAATTTGGTATATCGCAACGGATTATTAAATTATATGAAAGCCACAAATAATGGAAATACTTTTATTGAAGGTAATGTATATTTATTATCAAAAAAAATTGTTGATAACTTATTTACTGATCCTTTTATTTATAATATGTTAAATAGACCCGATGATTTTGATGGTAATTGGGTAAGGATAACTTACAACCTTAAAGGTAACGCAAAAGAAATGTACACCGAGTTTAAGAATAGGCGATTAGCACCTAGGTATGAAAGAGGTGATCCAAATGAAGGATTATCACGAGATGCGTACTTTGAAAACGCATTTGAACGAATAATTCTAAATTTTTGTAATAATCCAAAAAAAATGAATGTAATGGGTTTTGTAAAAGAACTAGAAGTAAAAGACTACGATAAGGAGAGTAAATTTACAATAATTATGAATTATTTTAATAGAAAAGAACAAATAATTTACACATTAAAACAAATGAATAAATTATATAGTAAAAAGTATAATCTTGAAATTATTATTGTAGATGATAATAGTGAATATGGAAATACATTGTATGATTATATTGATAGTAAGGAAAACACATTACAAATTAAGTATTTATATTTATCGGAAAAAGAATGGATTAATCCAGTTGTATCAATGAATGTAGCCATTAATCATATATCATCGGATACAAAGTATGTAATTTTACAAAATAGTGAAATATTCCACTGTGGCAATATAATAGAACACGTATATAATAATTTAAATGATAAAAACTACTTAGTTTACCCAGTTTACAATTCTAAATCATTTGATGAAAATAATATAATATACGATTTATTTAATAATGAATGTAATAATAATGACTATTATGTAAAATTACAACTTGATAGTAAAATAAAATCAAAGGATTGGTATCAACACAAAATATATGATAACAGAAATTATAATTTTTTAACAGCTATCAAAAAAACAACTCTTGACAAGATAGGTGGATTTTGTAATGAGATGAAAGATGGGTTGTGGTATGATGATGACGACTTTTTAAATAGAATAGGTAAAATATGTAATATTACATCTGTTTTAAGTGATAAGTATTTTGGAATTCATCAAAAACATCATAGTTGTACAATGAATAATGATAAGGACACTCAAAATACTCTAAAAAATAAGAATAAAGAAATATTCGAAAGAAATAAAGCACAAAATATTATTTATATGGATCCTAGTGTCGAAAATTTAAATTTAAATTTAAAAATTAATATTCCGGGTGATAATGATAATAAAATTTCTATAGTAATGGCTTATTATAATCGTAAACAACAAACAATAGAAACTTTTAAAGGTTTTGAAAAAATGTATGCTGGAAATTATAATTTTGAAGTAGTTATTGTCGATGACAACAGTAACGATGAAAATAGATTAGAAGAGGATATTAAACAATTTTCATTTCCAATAAATTTAATTGTAATCAGTGCAGAAGAAAAAGGAGACAGAGTTAATCCTTGTATCGCATATAATAGAGGTTTTGCTGAGGCAACAGGAGAAATTATTATTATTCAAAATCCTGAATGTTATCATGTTGGTGATATATTAAAACATACTTTAGAAAATCTTGATGAGCAAGATTATTTTAGTTATAGTTGTTTTACAGCAAATACACCTGAAATAACAAAAGAAATGATAGAATGTAAGAATGTTTTTCAGTTAATAAGAAGTCAAGAATTTTTAGATAAAAATGTTACAGATGCTAGTACTCAAATGAATTGGTATAATCATCCTACTGATACTGTTCATGGAGGAAGAGATACGGCATATCATTTTTGTTCTGTTATTTATAAATCTAAATTAGATTTAATAGGAGGTTTCGATAAAAGATTTGCTGATGGGTATTGTTTTGATGATGACCAATTACTATTAGCTGTAAAGTATAATTTAAAATTAGATATTAAAATAATTGAACCAAAAAAATATTTTGTTATTCATCAATATCATACTAGAAATGATTCTTCATGTTGTAATAAAGAAGAAGATAATCATTCCATTAAAAGTAAATGGTTGAAAAATAAACAATTATATCAGTGTTTAAAATTAAACTATGAATTAGAAAATGGGAAAGAAAAGTCACTCAATGATATTTCAAAGGTATTAATTGATAATAAAGTATATAAAACACATTTTTTATTGGAGAATAAACTAAACAATATTTTAAATGAAATTAATAAATGCCTAATAGAAAACTTTGTTAGTTTTTCTTCAAAAACAGAAATATATAATCCACAAAATATTTCTTATCACAATAATATTCCGAAAATACTATTTACATATTGGGATATGAGTAATTTATCATTTATACATTTCTTAACTTTGTATACAATAAAAAAAAATCATCCTGATTTTGAAATTATTTTGTATTATCCAAAAAAAAGAGTTTGTATAAATACATGGAAATCATTCGAAAATAAAGTAAAAATTAATTGTAAAAATTATATAAATTATCTTAAACTTCTGGATATCAAAATTATTGAAGTAGATTTTGAAAAAAATATACCAGATATACCTTTTTATTTATCAGAAGTTATAAAATCAGATATTTTTAGATTATATATATGCAAAGAAGTTGGAGGTATTTGGTTTGATATGGACACTTTTTGGATAAATAGTATAACAAATAAATTTTATTGTAATTCTACAGATTATTATCCAGATTTACATCTTTTAGATAATCATTACAACAAAAAAAAATCAGTAATATCTAACTTTAATAAAAAAGATAATATTTATAATTATTCATATTTTGTAATGTGTAGTAACAGTCAAGATAATTTAAAAGAAAATTATCCACATTTCTGTCAATATATTTTAGCTCATAATAAAAATTCAAAAATAGTTAATTTATTGTTTAATTCTTGTTTAGAATATTTAAATTGTGATATATATGAAAGTATTGGTACTCCAATGTTTTCTAAAATATTATCAGCATATATGCTTTCCGATAATGAATTTAATTATAATAAAACTATATTTAATATTAATACTTTTGCACCATTTAAATGGTTTCAAATGGAACAATTATTTGAAGAAACAATAGAAATAAACTTAGAAAAATCAGCTTGTATACATTGGTTCAATGGTTCTCCATTTAGTAAAAAATTTATTAATAACGTTTCTCATTATAATATAGATTCTATAAATGAGTGTTCATTTAAAAATATATATAATAAATATTTAACAGATGATGATAAATTATTTTTAAAATATCTTGATACAAAAATTAATAATAAAAAAATATCTATTGTAATGGCATACTTTAATAGAAAAGAACAGCTTATTGAGACATTAGAATCTATTAAAAAGTCAAAGTACCTGAACAAAGAGATTATAATTGTAGATGATAATTCAAGAGAAGATCAAAGAGTAGAATTATTTATAGATAAATATAGAAATTATCTTGATATAAAGGTTATTACTATTAAAGAAGAAGAAAAAACATGGGTAAATCCTTGTATTCCTTATAATAAGGGTATTAAAGAAGCTTGTGGAGATATAATTGTATTACAAAATCCAGAAGTTATGCACGTTGGAGACTGTTTAAGTTTCATTAATAATAATTTAGATGAAAAAGATTGGTTATCATTAAATTGTTATGGTAGTCCAAATTTTCAATTTAATGAAAAACTAAAAAATAAAACATTTAATGAAATATTTAATAATATTAATAATCTTAACTTTAATATTGGAGGTAATTCAGTTGAACGAGATGACGTGGGTGGTTGGTTAAATCATTATGAAAAACATTTTGTAGCATATCACTATTTAGCAGCAATTCATAAATCAGATATTGATAGTTATTTAGACGGTGGATTTAATAATAAATTTAAAGATGGTATTGGAGCAGATGATGATGAATTAATAAAACGTTTAATTTATTATAAATTCAATTTCAAAACTACTAAATTTGAGAATGGACAGCCATTTTGTGTCCATTTATTTCATGAAAAACCAAAACAACTTAAAAACTTAGATTGGAGAGATAACAAAAAAATTTTCATAGAAAGTTGTATTAATATGAATATGTTTCCTGAAAATAATATTGCATTAGCACCAAAAAATGAAACTCCTATGAGTAGACGAGTACTTATTGAATGAATATCGAAAAATCTAAAATTAATAATTTAAATAATTAAGATATATTTTAATATTCATCTATTATAAATTCCTATATTTCATAAATAATTTATTTAATTTATATTAAATTAAATTATTAACCATAAGAATAAAAATTATATAGAAATAATTTTAAGCATAACTTGTGTGTAAGCATAAATACTAGTAGTTTTACATTTCTATTAAATTACATCTTAATATTTTATTTACCAATTTCCAATTATATGATTGTATTAAAAATATATTTTCATTAATATTTTCTATATTATCACCAGAAATAAGATCCGAGAATAATATTAATATTATATCTTTGTTACTATAATGATTTATTAAAATCATTTTTATCTTTTATATTAAAATTGTTCTGAATCAATCCGCAGGGATTTGTATATGCGTCAGAATTTATAAGGCAATTATGTATTTTTTCTAAATATTTGATAAAATTTTGTTTTTGTGTTTCTTCATTAGTTGATTTATCAAAATATCCATTTAATTCTTTTGTATGATTCATCCAATGGATTATATCATAATTATTAATGTCTTTATCCATTTTCACATATTTAAAGAGTGCATCAAAATCAGATCCTCCCAACCTATTTAAAAACCATCCAGAACTATTATTTATATTATCAAACATAAATTTACTTATTAATTCACTATTTTGCCATTTAATAAAATTATAATATTTATAAATTTCTTCCCAATTTATTTCCATTTTAAATATATATATATATATATATAAAATATCATTTAATTTAAAATATAAAATGTAATATCTATCTATTACCAAATCCGTTTTCTCTATGTGATTCGATTTTCTTATTTAAAATAAAATTGTTTCTTCGAAAACTTTAATTATATCATCTTTACCATAAGCATTTATTAAATGATTTAAATAAAAGCAAAAATATTATCAATTAGTGGAGGATATTGAAAGAGAAACATCAGAATTTATTACACCTTTGAACATTTAAAACGCCGACTTTTTTATTAAATATTATATATTTTTTTTTCATATAATGGTATTAAATTAGGATTACTTAATATAATTTTAGTAGATATACTATCTTTTTTTGGTATAAACTTTTGATATTTGTTGTTTTTATAATTATTTGTATTTAATGGAAAGTTAATATTTGTTTTTACTTCCAATCCTTTATCTTTAATTTTTAATAATGTTTTATCAAAGTCATTTATTAAATCTTTATATCTAATAAAAATACAATTTTTTACTTTATTTGGTAAATCTTCAAGCATCCATTTTATTTTAGTATGTCGTAATTCAAAAATATTTTTATATCTCTCTCCTGTATAAATATTTCTATCTTCCATTAATTCTTTTTTCGTATCACGATTCATATCATTGTCGTTAAAACTCCAAAATTCTTTATTTAAAAACTCATCTATTTTTTCTTCCTCTGACATATTGTTTTTATATCTTAATGGTAAATGATGCAATTCTCTATAAAATGAGTTTATCCAATCAGGTAAATTTCTAACAATACATATAAAAAGGGTATCATCCGAATTTTTCAACTTATCATCTTGAAATCCAAAAAAATGTTTCCACCCGTATTCCCAAGTTATATTTACATCAAAATTAATATTGATTATATTTTCTAAATAATTAGTTCCTGAACATCTTTCTCCATAAATAGTATATTTTTTAAACATATATATATTATAAGAAATAAAATTTAAATTTCATTTCTTATAGTATATTAATGCCTACTCATAAAAGCAGTGATTATAAATTATCAGCAGTTAAATATTATTTATCTCATTCTAAAAATCAAATACAGACCTGTAAAATATTCGGTTGTTCTCCAAGAAGTTTAATGAGATGGGTAGATAAATACAAATCTACTAAAAATATTACACGAAAGAAAAGAGATAAAGATAAAAAATTTATTATATTATTTATATAATGAAAATTTTTATTTTTGGATCTAATGGAATGTTAGGTAATTATGTTCAATCATATTTATCTAAATCATATGAAGTAATCCCTTTAACTCGACAGGATTATGATTTAAGTCAATTATCAATTGAAACTTTAAGGAATTTATTACAACAAAAAAATATCCAACCAAGTGATCTGGTTATCAATTGTGCTGGAGTTATTCCACAAGCTTCTAATCAAAGAACATTAAATTCGAGATTGTATTTTACAATTAATTCATTATTTCCAGTTATTTTAAGTCAAGTTTGCCTTCAATTTCAAGCCAAAATGATTCATATTACAACAGATTGTGTTTTCTCTGGTAAAGATGGTAAATATAATGAAAAATCATTACATGATGAAACCAATGATTATGGAATGTCAAAATCATTAGGAGAATTATGTAAAGCAACAATTATAAGAACATCAATTATTGGAGAGGAAGTTAATAATAAACGTTCTCTTTTAGAATGGGTTATCAGCAATAAAAATAAAACTATTAATGGATATACAAATCATTTTTGGAATGGTGTTACTTGTTTACAACTAGCAAAAATAATACAAACAATAATACAAAATAACAAATTTTGGAATGGTGTTCGCCATATATTTACTCCTCGTACTGTTAGTAAATATGAACTAGTATCTATGATAAACGATACATATAACTTAAATATAGTAATTGATCCATTTGAGACTGATGTAGACTGTGATAAAAGTATATCAACTATATATACAACTAATAACGAGTTTAATATTCCAGATTTGAAAGAACAAATAGAAGAAATGAATTTATTATCTTTTTAATAAAATATATAAAAATATCATTTTATATATATATATAACAAAAATGAAAAAAACTGTTATGACTATTAGTGGTATTAGACCAGATTTTATTAGGATGGCAAATATATTTAAAAGATTAGACCAAGAGTTTAATCATATATTAGTTCATACTGGTCAACACTATGATGAACTATTATCAGGTGTTTTTTTTGATGATTTAAAAATAAGACCACCTGATTATACATTAAATACAGGTAAACAAGGTGGAACACATTATCATCAATTAAGTTATTTATCGGTAGCAATTATGGATTTAATAAAAAATAATAATTTAAAACCAGATATAATTATATTCTTAGGTGATTCTAATTCTGTATGTGCTGCGTTACCATTAAGAAAAGAAGGATATACAATTGGACATGTTGAAGCAGGTATGCGTTCTCATGATAAACGCATGTTAGAAGAAATAAATAGAACTGTATGTGATCATTGTAGTCATATATTATTTGTTTATCATGATGATTACAAAACCCACGTTGCTAATGAAAATATCAAAAAAAATGTACACGTTGTTGGAAATACAATAGTTGAAGTATGTAAAACATTTATTCCAAATGTAGAAAAAAAAAATAATATGATATTATTAGATATACATAGACCCGAAAATTATAAATATGAAAATCGTATGAAAAATATTATAAAATATGCAAATGATTGTTGTAAAAAATATGGATTACCTGTAAAAATGTTAAAATTTTTTGGTACTTGTAAATATTTAAAGGAGTTTAATATTGATACTGGTGATGTAGAATTAATAGATTTGTTATCCTATAAAAAATATATAGATACTATTTATCATTGTAAATTTATTATTTCTGATAGTGGAACAGGCCAGGAAGAACCAGCATTATGTAATACACCAGTAATAGTTCCACGAGATTTTACAGAAAGGCCTCAATCAATAAAATTTAATTGTAGTATTATGTTGAAATTAGATGATTTATCAAATGAAAAAGCAACACATAATTGGTTATCAAAACATTTTAATAATGATTTAGTAATAGATACTAAATGGCTTGGAGATGGTTCTACATCAGAATTGGTTGTTAAGCATCTACAAGATTTTTTTGAAAGTAATTAATACAATAATTATTAATTATTAATTATTATATTACATTATTAATTATTATCACATCTATAAACTTCCTTACATTTAGTAGCGTCTGCCCTTAATAAACGCATTTTATCTTTTTCTTCATTGAATGGTTCATCAGGATGTTTCACAAAAAATGCTTTTTCCCTCTTATTTAAGTCATCATATTTTTCACTAACATAAGATAATGTTAAAAAAATTCTTTTCTCTCCATTTTTACAATTAACTGGGTGTGGATTTCCATGCCAAGAATAATCATCATTTTCAAAACTTAGTAATGTATTAAATGCTGGTAAAACTTTTTCTCTGCATTCAATAAGTTTTGCATCATTATTAAAAGAATTTTCACCTTTCCATATTTCAAGGTGTCCACCATTTTCCTCTTTCCAGTTTTTACTAAGGTAAATACCTAATGTTACCTGCTTTTTTTGTTTGCTAACAGGATGTAAACCAGCATCTACATGAATATCTAATTTATCTCCATCATTATATTTATGAACACCCCACCAGTTTTTTGTGGGATCATTATATAATTTTATATTATAAATATGCGACAGTTCTTCTAAAAATTTATCAGATGTTAAATATTTAAATATTTCATTAACTGTTTTTGATAAATTATTCTTATCTCTCAGCGTATATTTATTTTCAAAAGGATTATCATATCTATCCCAAGCATCATCAGGAATATTTAATATTTCTTCTCTTGCTTTTAAAGCAATATTTTCTGGTAAAATATTTTTTTTAGTGAAATATGTAAAAGGATCTCTTTTAATATTAATATCTTTTAAATTCATTAAAGATATATTATTAACTAATTTTAAATCAATTAAATATTTCTTTAATTCTTCTTTTGATAATGGATTAATTTTACTATTATAATCTTTAATATTATTAGAAACCATTAAATTTTTATAAGGAGGTTTAATATACATATACCCTTCTGGACCATTTACTAATCTCATTGATTGTGTTTCATTGATTAATGATTCTAACATTTTTTCACCGGGTCTTAATTTGCCATCTATAATAGGCTTATTGTATAATTCAGAAAAAATTTCAATAAGATCAATAACAACACAAGATATCAGTTTTGGAATGACAATATCACCACTTTCACCATATATCAATGCGTGTTCTACTAAATCTACGCTTTGGTCTAATGTCATAACAAAGCGTGTCATATTTCTATCTGTAATTGAAAAATGCTTAATATTTTCATCTTCACCTAACTTATGTAACATAGGAATAATGCTACCTCTTGAATTTAATACATTACCATAGCGAACACATACAAATTTAATAGAAGGAATATATTTAGATTTTTCAATTATTAAACATTCCGAAGCAGCTTTTGTCATACCATAAATATTTACAGGACTACAAGCCTTGTCGGTACTAATAAAACACACTTTTTTAAGATTCGTTAATAGTTTTAAATTATTTTCTATTTCATCTAATACATTCTTTGTCCCTAATAAATTTGTATTAATACACTCATTTGTTTCATATTCACATCTATCTATATGTTTCATAGCCGCTGCTAAAATAATAATGTCAAAATTATATCTGATAATAGTTTGTTTTATTTTTTCTTTATCTGAAATGTTTCCTATAATGAAATTTACCCTACTATTATAATTATATTCAATTGTTAATGCCCAATGTTTTGATTCATCTCTTGAAAAAAGAAAAATTTCATTATTTTCATCTAATAAATAACGTTTAGTTAAAGCTTTTCCAAGTGACCCTGTACCACCAATAATAAGTATTCTATTCATATAAATATTAACAATAAATTAAATTAATAATATTTAACATAAATCAAACAACATTCATTTTTATTTTTATGTAGAAAAAACCTTATCTCCAATCTTTCCGTGAGTTCGTCCAATAAAAGAAATGATATGTGTAGGAGAGACAGTATCCACTTCATCAACCAAAGCTTCATAATTTTCCACGCGAGCTTTACCTAAAAAATAATTCACGTCGGATAAGTTTTTCAAAATATCCACGAATTGTTGACCAATCCATCCCTTATGTCCATAAATAAGAATGCGCATTGATTTAATATTATATAATAATAAAAATTAATAACTTTTTTTATATAATTAAGGTAAATATGTGTTTAAATATTCTTCATATTCGGCATATGTGCTAAATGGAAGGGTGGTATGATTGCGAATAATACGGTCTTTAATATAACAGTCACAATTTTCAAATGACTTCTTCGATTGCTTTACCAAATGTTTAAAAAGCGATGGTTTGAAATCATACCATTCGTCATCTGTAATATCAGGCATCAACACCAAATATTTACCTGATTCAAGAGCTTGCCCCCACTCCACAAGGGAATATAGATGACGTTGGTCATTACACAGTGTTAAAGTAAATACATCACAATGATACAATTTGTTTGTTTTCTTCTTACCTTTTTTAGTTTGATAATATCTTTCACAAGAGTGACACACTGATACATCACCACTGTGATGACAATCTTGATAAGCACACAATTCATCACATTCATAGCATTTTACAGTCATTATAGTCTATATAATATATAGGTATTAGATACACTATTCTAAATCAATTATTTATATTGTTGTTTTGATTGGAAAGCACACAATCAGTAAGTTTTTGATAATAATCATAACACATTTCTGGATTCTTTTGTAAGCACTTCGAAAATTCATCATGATGTAATTTACAGTTTTCAAATACATCCTGATTATTTGTATTTTCTTGTTGTCTATTATTTCCACTGAACATTCCAATAGCTCCACGTACTGCCTCTATGCCGACTCCCATACCTATACCACTTTTAACTGCTTCTCCAAAAGTGCTTCCTTGTTGCATTTTCGACTGCTGTTGTTTCTGCGGCTGTGGTTGTGGTTGTCTCTGAGTATGTGGTTGTGGTTTTGTTTGTGGAACTCTTCTTTGTTTACGATGTTGTCTTGGCATTCTTTTGTATATCTTAAAAATATTATTTTTTTATATAATGAATAAAAAAAATTTGGGTATTATTGACGTTCAAAATTTTTAGTACACGAGAAGGTGAAAACTTATTAAGATTTTTTTTAGAAAAGAAAGCATCGCAATCATATGTGTCGCATATATTAGTCACTATTAACTCATCAACTATTGCTGTATTCTGAGCATAATAATCGTAAATTGTTGAACCACCAATAATCCAAACTGTATCAAATTGTTTCATTTGGCAGAAAATATCTGCCTCTTCTGGACTAGCACACCATTTCATAGGAATATTAACATATTTATCCGGACAAGGACTTCTGCTAATAACTATATTATATCTTTCTGGTAGTAATCGACCAATACTTTCAAATGTTTTTCTTCCCATTATAATGGCATTATTACCAATACCTTTTGTTTCATCAGCAAAAAATTTCATATCTTCACGGAAATGCCAAGGAATTTTATTGTCTTTCCCTATACCATTTTTTTCATCCATCGCTACAATCATTTTGTATTTCATTTATAATGATTTAAAATCGTATATTTAAATCATTGATATAGATATGACAAATACCAATATTAATATAGAATCTTCCAAAACATTAATTCTTCCTACAGAATTGTTTAAAAAATTACCTATAAGTAAAAGTGTGAATGATTTTGTTGAAAAATCCCGTAATGAGGTTAGGAATATTTTAGATAAAGAAGACGAGAGAATGCTTTTTATTGTTGGACCTTGCTCTATACATAATGTGGAAGAAGCTAAAAAATATGCCAGAGAATTATATAAAATAGCTAAAAAAGTGAAGAATAAAATAATGATCGTTATGCGTGTTTATTTTGAAAAACCTAGAACAACAATAGGTTGGAAAGGACTTATAAATGACCCAGACTTGGATAGTAGTTATAATGTAAATAAGGGATTATACAAGGCACGTGAATTACTACTTTACCTTAATGAATTAGGGCTGCCTTGTGGCTGTGAATTTTTAGATACAATCACCCCTCAGTATATTTCCGATTGTATTACTTGGGGTGCTATTGGAGCACGAACAGTTGAAAGCCAGACTCATAGACAATTGGTTTCAGGTATGTCAATGCCAATAGGTTTTAAGAATGCAACAAGTGGAAATATTCAAGTAGCAAAAGAAGCAATAATTTCAGCATCGATGCCACATTGTTTTATGGGAATTACTGAGTCGGCTGAACCCGCTATTTTTACCACAAAAGGAAACAAAGATACGCATATTATTTTACGAGGTGGTAATGATGGTCCAAATTACTATGAACATATAACTGAACCTATTAAGGATATTCCTGTTATGGTGGATTGCTCGCATGGTAATTCCTTAAAAAACTATAAAAATCAGCATAAAGTATTTAACGAGATAATTAGACAACGCTTTAACTATGGTAATAAAAACATAATAGGTCTTATGTTGGAATCAAATATTAATGAGGGTAAACAAAGTTTATCTAATAATCCAGAAGCATTACGTTATGGAATAAGTATAACTGATAGTTGTATAAGTTTGCAAGAAACAATTAGTCTTTTGGAATATGCTTATAAATATAATATCTAGAATATACAAATGAGTATTCAGTATATTGTAGAATATAAGGGCAAAGATATAGGGAATTTGCCACCTTTATACACAGATGATACTATTGACACAGTAAAGCGAAAAATAATTATAGCTATGAACGGTGATGTACCCTATGATAGTATTTATCTCTACGGTGTTAAAGAAATGGAATTTACTCCTGAATACCTTTATGAAGTGTTGACACAAGGAGGTAATCTTGTTCTGACATATGAGAGATTAGAGAGATTTCTCTCTAACTTTGTGGAAAAAAAAATAATGGAAGAACGAAAAGATATCTATACTGCAAGTGATTTATATGCCTTACGATTAAATGAAAAACATTTGGTAAAATTTCCTATTGGCATAGCAGCAACTGGGAATAGACGCTTACCATTTTATTTTCCGGCAGTTTCTGATTCAAGTGAACCAAGAGTAGAGGATTCCTTTTTACTAAAAAATGCAGAGAAGATGATATCTACACAAAACGCTGAATTATTAATGGATATGGGAGAACTTCATCAAAATAAATTATATTTAGTATTAGCTGATGATATTTTTATCAATGTCTCTCCTGAAAAAGCGTCACATATTATTAAGGTTTATTATCCATTTTTAGAAAAGGCGGGAATAAAAACACGCAGCGAGTACGACACAAAACGTGAAAAACTTATAGAACAAAATAGTAAGTTTCTCTCCCCATCTGTTTTAAAATCCTTTGAAAGTATTGATTTGTTTCATGAAATAGCCAATGAATCCGGGGTGAATCCAAGAAATTCAGGAATAAAATCCATCGATTTTAATTTAACACAGAAGAGAGAAATTGTATTACCTCTTGAAAATTTATTCAAGATTCTCCATGCTACACGCGAACACCCATTTGTTAAATTTAATCCAGGAATGCGTCAAGAAAGCTTGGTGCGTTTATTTAGCGACGCCCAAACAATAACAGGACAGAAAATTCCATTTCTATCTAAGTCAATGATTATGCGATTAGTTAAATCAGTAAGTAAATATCAGTCACTTGGAATTTATATATGTGAAAACATAGTGTGCTCCATCATACAAAACGGAAGCGTACAAATAATTTGCGAATTTGACGATGCTATAAGCTTAGAAGAAGTAGACCAGCGAATTCGTATATTGGTGAATCCAGTTCTCAGTCAAGTGAAAAAATATGTGGAACACAGTGGTCTTCAATTTGATTTATTTGATGGATTTAAAAAAGACGAAACACGCGTTGATTTAAATACGTTGAATTTCGCTTCCTCTTATGTATTGACGAAAAAAATTAATTTAAAACCTATTATGAGTTGTGTTTCGGCTGTTTTTAATGTTACCCAAGATAACTTAACAAAGGAAGGAGGCATTCAAATGCGATTTAAGCGTGTAGCAAATTATAATGAAATGGATGCTATTGATGCTTTTATGAGAAATGCTATTAATCAAACACGTGGCAATGTTCGTGAATCGATAATTCCAATAATTCGTGATAACTTTAATTTAACCCAAGAAGAAGCCGAGTCGAAATTTATTGCTTTTATTGGTGAAGAGGAAGTAAAATTAGGAATGTCTGAAAATGCGAAACTGCGAATTAGAGATAATCCTGGATTTAAAACCACACTCGAAAAGGAGAAATTTAGCAGTATTCTAAATGTTTCAATGGATATACAAGATAATTTACAGTATTTGGATGTTGTACCAATTTATTTGAATTCTTTAATACAAATTAGCCAAGGTAAATTTAGTGATAAAACAAAGGCTGTTTGTACTCGTAAAGTAGAGAAGAAAGATGAAGCTATTCCTGAAATAGTCAATCCAAGTGAATTGCCTTTTGCTGATAATAAGACACCTGTTATTGAAGAAGGTGAAGAATTAGTTTTCGATGATGAAGGAGATGATGATATGCTTGATGCTCTTTTATTAGGAAGTGAAGATGATGAGGAAGAAGAAGATGATGAGGAAGAAGATGATGATGAAGCAGGCCAAAGCGAAGCTATGCAAAGCGAAGCAGGCCAAAGCGAAGCTATGGTAGGAGGAGCTCCCGATGATGATGAATTGGTAGCTGATATTACAGGAATGGCATTGTCTAATCCTAATCCATTTTCGAAACGCATGGAAGACCGAGACCCAGCGTTATTTTTAAAAAAAGACCAAGGAAAATTCAAGGCATATTCGCGAATGTGTGCTTCCAATATGCGTCGTCAGCCTGTTATTTTAACTGAACAAGAAAAGCGTCGTATTGATGAGGAGCATCCTGGTTCATACAATCAAGTAATTAAATATGGGTCAGACCCTAAAAACCCTTATTATTATATTTGTCCTAGATATTGGTCTATACCCGAAAATACAAGTTTATCAGAAGAAGAAGTATTGGCTCGACAACAAGTACCATTAAAAGTCGGTGATGAAGTAAAATATAAACAGGGTGATGACCAAATAAGTGGCACCGTAGTAGAAGTCGAAGACGCACGAATAAAAATAAAAAACGCAGATAAAAGCGAATCTTGGGAACCACGAGAAAATGTTTTGAAGGATATAATAATTCCTCCAGATGCCAAAAAAGTACCAAAAGGGAAAACCATCTATGAATTTACTGTTAAAAAAGGCGCCAGGGCACATAGTGACTTCGTAGATGCCGATGGAAATTACATTACGCATTATCCTGGTTTTATTTCTGGTGATAAACACCCTGATGGGTTATGTATGCCTTGTTGTTTTAAATCGTGGACGGCCAACGAACAAGTTAGACGCAGAAAAGAATGTGCCCAGGAAGAAGGCGAAGCGTCATCATCACACGTTAAAGCACGAAGAGAATATACCGGTCCACAAAAGGACTACATTAAAAGTCACGATAAATTTCCTCTTGAAGAAGAGCGTATGGGTTATCTCCCATTAGAATTACAATTATTTTTCCAAGAGGATGCGAAACAGTATCAGGTGAGTGAATTAGATCCATCATTAAAAGAAGATGCAGTTACATTGCTCCGTTATGGTGTAGAATCAAGTAATAATCAATCATTTATAGGTTGCATTGCAGCGGTTTATGCTGATACAACAGATGAAGAAAACAAACAACGATTTATAAGACAATTTAAGCAAGTAAAAAAAAAGCAAAAACAGGCCAAAAAGGACAAGACAAAACAAGAATTAGCCCTTCAAGAAAAACAATTGGAACGCAAACTGAAAGAACTTGGTACGCCAAAAATAAAAGAAATGCGCGAAATTATAGCGAATTTAATAACAATAGATAATTTTACCAATTTTCAGAATGGAAATTTAGTGACTGAATTTTATCCAGGTAATGTAGATGGTGTTAGCATTGATGATTATGCAGGTTCCAATTTATACAAACAATTAGATACAAGTGATGAGGACCAAGTCTTTTATTTTGAGCGTTTAATAGCCGCTTATGAAAATTTCTTGGCTTATTTACGTAATGATGATAATGAAATTGCCTATCAGTATTTGTGGGATATTGTAACAATGCCAAATCCAGATTTATTTCCATCAGGAATAAACTTAGTGATTTTAGAAATTCCACAAGATGACGCAACATCGAATGTCAATATTATTTGTCCTACAAATCATTATTCGCGTCAAGGATTCGACACTAACAAACGTACGCTTATGTTAGTGAAAAAGAATGAATTCTATGAGCCCATTTATCTCTACAATAACATTAAGGGTGAAGTGAGCCAGTTTTTATTCCGCGAGCAAAACTTATTAGGTAAACCAAATATAAAATTAGTCTTATCAAAGATTCGCAAATATATAAATGAGTCGTGTAGACCACTGAATAGCATGCCAGAAAAATATAAATATAGAGAGAATATTCCGCTAGATAAGGTAGTTGAAATATTAGCAAAAAAAGAAATAGAAATTACTGCATTAGAACTTCATTACAATGGCAAAGCAATAGGGGTTCACATAAAATATCCAGATGGTGACGAAGGATTTATTCCTTGTTATCCAAGTAATTATCAAGTCACTGATGATTTGCCTATTATTTTTATGGATGGAAAAGAAACGAAAAATCGCAAAAATCTTGAAGAAACGGTTAAATTTTTACGAAAAACAAATAGAGAAACAGGATTACCAACTAAACCAATGTGTAAAGTGGAAGAGGAAAATTTAATAGTTGGTGTGATAACAGAAACAAACCAACTAATTATGCTGGATAAACCAGAAGAGTTACGTGAGGCTGATGATGCTGATGAAAGCGAAACATTGAAAATATGTTCTGTGAAGCCATATGAAAAAGCTAGTAGAGCAGCTATATCCGAGAAGGGAGTTGATACAGAAAGAGTGAGATTTATGAATGCTTTGAAGAGAGAAAAAAGAAATTACACTGAATTCAGAAATTTGGTTCGCGTCCAACTCAACAAATTAGGAAATATAAAGATTAAAAATAATATTCTACACGAAATAAATCGTGAAGATAAAGATTTATTGGAATCTTATCAGCAGACCATTGAAAAAATCGTTATTCATTTAAAAACCTTAGTAAATGGTATTGTTGAGTTTGTAGAAAGAGGCAGTGGAGTGAATGTGGAAGAACATAAATATCCAAAAATAAATTCATTGACAGGTTCTGATAATGAGGAATTTTATTACATAAGATTGGCTGACGAGTTGTTGCGATTTAAACGCATTCAGCTTTTTATGTTAGAAACCAATAAGTATTTATCATTTTCAGAGATTCATTACGAAATTAATGATGATGAATTGCTTCTTTTAGAAAGTATGATTAATAACCAATTTTTCCAGGGACTGAACGCCGCCTATAAGCGTAATACATACGTGCATTTTAATACCTTTGATACGGCAATGCCATTAAAAACAGTTCCTTATTCGGAAAAAATTGGAGTACAGACACTCTGTAAAATTAAGGCGCGGTCGGCTCTCACTGAATGGGAACAAAAGATAGTTGGTGATGACGGGTTTAGCATTAATGAGTTTAATACGGCTTCGAAAGAACAACGAAATACTGTTTGTACGTATGAGCTGATTATGACTATTTTAGAGAATGAGAAAAATAGAAATGAGGCAAGTAAGGTGCACGATTTAGAAGACATTACATACCAAGCAATTAAAGAAATACTTATTGAGAAATATAATGGATACGATGAAAATAAAGTACTCAATCGATTATATCAAGAGGGTAAAGAACAATGGGTTCGCGCCATTCGTGGAGGAAAAATGACATTAGAGCAATATATACGTTCCGACCAATATGCGTTCACATTATTAGATTTGTGGATGTTGGCCGATTACTTTAATATTCCAATACTATTTTTCGGACAGTTTAAGATGAATATGAACGGAACAAAATCATTTGCTACCAAACATTATAAAAAGGGAAAGGCAAAACACTATTATTTAATTCGTTTATATAAGCCAGTACAAAACACATATCCACGCTATGGATTAGTGGTAGATCCAAGAAAATCTATTTACATAAATATAAATAAATATACAGCATTACTTAATAGATTCTTACTTTTATTTATGGATAAATTCGGTAAAAAAACACCTCCACCATTGACAATTGGGGAATATATCGAAAATTAAAATAATACGAGATAAATAAATAATGTGGCAATTTTTACATTATTTGTTTTTTGGTGCGTTTTTACAGCCCAATGCCAATTCCATATGTCGTTCAGGCGAACTTTGTCCGATTAATTGGAATACACCTACCAACGGTCATTTACAATTAGAAATGAAATTAAATGATACTTGGTCTTCTGTTGTGGATGGCGAACATCATTTTCTCTCTATTATTGTTGATGAAACTACGCAGCATTATGATTGGCAAGTTCCGTGGTATTTAACAACATTCTGGGAAAATCCAAAGCGTATTGTTTTAACAGACATGATAACAAAAGAACAAGAATATAGTGATGAATTCTTAGTGCCAGGTATATCGTTTCATACGCAAATTACCAATTCATTATATCCAACACAACAAGAAGTTATTGAGTGGAGTTCAAATGAACCAAATGGGACATTATTTGGTATGATATTAGGAAATTATGGTACAGTAGTGCCTTTTATTCTTAGTAATAATGAGACATTTACTTGGAATGTATCAAATTATCCTAATGAAAATGTAGAATTAAAACTTTTAGCAAATAATGAGCAAACTTATGCGTATTCTAATACCTTTACTATATTGCCAGCTACCACTACAACTACCACCACGACAACAATCACCACAACAACAAATAATACAAATACATCAAAGGATAATGATAAATTTCATATTTGGTTATTGCTAATTTTAATCGGCATTTTTATTGTAATAACATTAATTATTGTTTGTATTTATAGTCATTGTAAAAATGATATTTTAATGGGTGTTGGTGATGGAATTGGTGGAGGCCCAAATACAGGTCGTGTTTATCCCTCAGATTATAGAAGAAAACCAGCATATCAAAATACCATTTATGAGCGAACTTCTCAAATAAATGATGGTAATATTTATGATTGTCCACCAACTTTGCCTATGCCTGTTCCGAGGTATGCACAAGGTCATTATCAAACACCATCACCAGGAGGAAAAAGACCAATAAATAGCTATAACAAATTAAATCATAATCAGTATAATCAGTTGGGAAGAAATAAACCTAATTTACCGCCACTTTATATGGATCCTAAATCAAAACGCACTGAATATGTGGATTATATAACAAAAATATAAATTTAATATAAATTCATAAAGTTTATATTAAAAAAATTCTTTCTAGATTATTTATTTCTTCTTGTTTTTTTATTTCTTCTTGTTTTTTTATTTCTTCTTGTTTTTTTATTTTTCTTTGTTTTTTTTCTTTTTCCACCCTTCTTTTGTGATGCTTCCAATTCTGCTCTTTTATTTTGGAAGTATTCTAATTGTTCCTTTTTCTCTTTCATTTCTTGTTCATTAAGTGATTTATCAGCTAATAATTTTTCGTGGTCATGAACCCCAAACTCTTTCATTTCCAAATTTTCTTTTTCTCGTTCTAAATTTCTAATTTGACGAGTTATTGTACCAATATTAGTGTCTAATGTTCGCTTTTTACTTATAGACAATCCATCCTCCAATAATTTTATTTTTTTAAAATCCTCTTCACTATAAGACTCTGGTGCTATTACATTAAATGGAAATAATGGAATTTTATATAAATCTGTTAGTAAGGAGTATTTGGAAGTACAAACATATTTTTCTCCTTTATTAATACAATTTTTTGTATATTCTATTAATTTACAAATATACGCTCCTAAATCCATATAGGTTTCATATAATCCAAACTCATTGATTGGATTTATACGCGGTCCTAAAAATACAGGTAAATATAAATTGTTAACAGTTTTTGTTTTTTTAGTATCATCTTCTTCTAATTTATTAACAATCGATAATTCATAAATTTTTAAATAATACAAAGACAACTCATCTGGTCCGCCAATACCTGTTTTTTTTCGGAGTGTAACAACCCATAATTCTGAGTTAAGAGTTAAATCAAAGTCCTCACTATCCCCACCTGTATAATTATATGGAGCTATTATATCATTACTAACAAATTCATAATTATTTTCTAAAAACCTAGAAGCATTATAAACTTTTATATCCCTTACCTTTGAACCACAATAACCAAAATTACCAATATAGTCATTTTTACTTAATGGAACTATATCATATGGAGGATATGGTAAAGTTTTCTCAATTAAACCATAATCTTTATAATCCAATTCTATTCCACCACGAACACCTGTATCCTCATCGATTAAATGTTTTATTCTTTCTAATGTATCTGAATTTTTAAGATAAATATCGTGACAATCGCTAGTTTCCTCAATTGGAATTAATTTTTTTGCCAAAGCATCATTTATAAATAATTGTAAGTCTAAGTGAATAAAAGTTGTCTGAACGTAATGACCTATATAATTAGACCAATTTCCTTTACTAAATCTGGGTTCAGCTTTATCTGCTATATAACATAATCTCCAAAATCTTAAATCACTATGAGACCTATAAATGGCAAATTCTATGACTTCTCCACTTGTTTTATTGCGTGAATTTAAAACAACTATTCCTCTATTTTCATAAGCAGTTGGATTAAAAGATATTAAATAAAAAATATAATCGTCAATATCTATTGAAAGAGATGGGTCTGTTGACATAATTTAATTTATACAATATTTACATTATAAATTAGATATTGTTCAAGAATATAATATATAATATATTGTATCTCATTCATTTTTTGTTACAGTAGTCATAATGCTAACTGAGCTAAGCTTTCATTATCGCTATCGCTATCATCTAAACTCATCGGATCAAAATCTGATTCATCATCATTTATTGGTGTTGATGATGCTATGAACGTCTGAATTTCTATGCCATATTTCATATAATCTTTTATTTTTTGAAGACTTGTTAAATGATAAGGTATTTCACTCGATAAATAATTAGTGATCTTGTAATCTTTTGTTTCTTCATTTTTAGGTATTTTTGATTTTGAATGTCTTAAATGAATGATGCGTCCAAAAGTAGGATTATCTAAAATGAATTTGTTAAGTTTTGTAGTAAATACTCGTCTATAAAATGTTCTCTCTTCGCCTAATGAACTATGAATGGATAACCAATACAAAGTAATAATTGGAGTAAATTTATTGATAACTTCGTCTTTTGAAAAATCTACGTGAATAAATAAATTACTGTGATGTGTAGTTGCTCTTAACATTAGTATTATTTCTTCAAATAAATCTTCTTTACTAAATTGAGTATGATAGTCTTCTATACATAAATGTCTAATATAGGTTTCATTTTTAATCATAAAATAAGGTAAATCTAAATAATTTTTAACGAATCGATGAAAAATTTCAGGAATCGTATAATTGCGGCATTTCATCGTAATAAACAATTTGTAAATATTCTTACGTGTAAATTCAACATTATTATAAGGATTTTTGGGAAACTTTGGATTCATATATAAATCGTCATTCGTACATAAAGCGTTTTTAATAATACGCAACAAATCTCTTATGACAAATTCATATTCCGTATTTTCGTGAATTAATTTGATTTTCATTCTTTCTGAATAATTTTCTAATGGTTCCATACTTAAATCAAAAGCCATATCGTATTTACGGTTTTTTTTTGCGCTATGTCTTCTGTAAAAATCTTGAAATACTTTTTCAGCTCTCAAAGATTTAAGATAGTTGGATTTAATTTCTTCCCACTGCTCGTCATTACAGCCAAAATATCTTTCCATATTTTTAAATAAGCAAGCACTAGATTTTACTGATGCTTCAAATCCGTATCCATAAAAATTATACATCTCTATCTTGTATCCAGTAAATGTATCCGCTATTTTATGAAACATATATACAAATGGTTTTTTTGGATTGTAAAAAGGGCCTAATGCCGATATCATTATTATTACAATAATAATAATGATTATATTTATGTTTATTTTTATTCACAAATAAAAAATTTAATTGTATTTTATATTTAATTCAACTATATTTGTTTATGTAATCAAATTTACATATCAATCTCATAGTCATCATCTTCATCGCCCATCTGTTCTGTCTTGATGTTTGCTGTATTATTATGAAGAGCCAAGTTAGAAGCACTACAAGGATCATTTGGATTATCTACCGTACCAAACATCTTGGCAATCTTCTCTTGCGACTTATCGCGCTGTGGTGCCTTGGCCGCCAATTTACCCATCTCATTAATATCCAAGAATACATTACAGATACCTGTACCGAAGTATCCCTGTTGTCCGCACATAACATTGGAAGAAACGCCACGCATAGTATCCAATTCGGCGTGTCGCGCTGCACGCAAGAACATCTCGGGCGTCTCTTCAAAAGATGCCTTGGCAATGGGTCCGATATTATCATTGTTGATTCCGTGTCGGAAGATGGAAATAGGCTTGTGCGAATAAGTCATGCGGTCAGCCAACATAGCCAAGTGATGACTGTTAATGTATGTGCCATCCGATTCAATCACCTCTGAGAATTCATTGTAAATAGCTTGACGCGCTGCTTCAATACCCAAAATCTTGTAAATCTCAATGATACTATTACTGACTGTTTCATTCGTGTCAATGTAATCCAATCCCAAAATATCCAACAGGTTTGTACCAACTGTATCTAGAACCCACATATCCTTGGAAACATATTTGCCATCTTCGTATGTGACACTCTGTGGTTCCTTTCGCAAAAGAACACGATCAATGTTCTTTACACCACGAAGAATAATGTTATCAAGAAGCTGATTCTGGAAACCAGTCAAGAGATAAATTTCATCCGATTGGTCGAGTGGATTCTGTTTGATACTCTTCTTATTCTTAATCACTTCATTCATTCTGATGCGGAAAATCAAGTTATCAGAGTTATAGTCCGAATAGACACAACTGACACTATCGGAGTAACTGTTTTTAAGAGCGAAATTCACGTCATCCATTGTAATATTTTTCTCCAACATTGAAATCTTATCGAACTGGAATCGAAGAACCCATTTAGATTTCTCCTTAGTGGCCTTAGCCTCCTCCACACATTCATCAAAGAGTGATTCATATTCATTGTATTGCTGAATCATAGCACAGTCAGCATCTATCAGTGTTGCAGTATCATCAGGATCATAACAGATTTCGCAAGATGTAACAATATCACGAAGTTTAGTGTGTTCAATTACTGTCATAATGTTCTGTGCCTTCTCACGGTTAAATTTATCTTCATCTTTCAAATAAATAGTTACTGACGGGTTTTTGGTATTTTCCGTGAGTGACAAAATCTCCTCTACACGTGGAACACCACGAGTCACATTAGACTTGCTGGCTACACCAGCAAAATGGAAAGTATTAAGCGTCATCTGGGTTGTTGGTTCACCAATAGACTGAGCCGCAATCATACCCACCATTTCACCAGGAGCAACAATGGATTTCTTGTATTGGAATACAATTGCATCAAGAAGGAGTCCAAGTGCCTTTTTATTGAAGCGTTTATTGATAAGAATCTCCTTTGGAGAAAGGAAGAAATTATACATAACGCGGAATAGCGCATTTGGTTTACAATAGACTGAAACACTAAGAATATTTTCAAGAACATTTTCAATCATCTTGAATGCCTCCAAAGGTGTAATATCTACAAGAGAGTTGCTCTGAATATTCTGCTGATTCTGAATATTTTGAATAATGTGTGTGAATGCAACTGGTATATGGACCATTGATCCGCGCTTGTAGTTGAAAATATTGCGCACGATTTCGTGTTGAGCTTTTGTCATCTGCTCCACATAAAACTTGCAAACAGCAGAAAGTTCCTGTTTTTGAGAACTAATGCGTCGCCCAGCTTCTGGTGTAAAAATCACATCATCTTTAACATTCATTTGGTAATGAGCATAAATATCTTCAAGAGACATATCGACCAATGGAAGATTCTGATTTTCAACACGAACTGTATCAAAATTATCTCCACCATAGCTGAACTGAACGATTTTATGCTGATGGTTGCGAACCGTCATATCGTATTCAATCTTGAAATCTTCCATACCTTTAATCAATCGACGCTGAATATAACCCGTTTGTGATGTCTTGACAGCTGTATCAATAAGACCAACACGGCCTCCCATAGCGTGGAAGAAGAGTTCCTCAGGAGTCAAACCACCAATGAAACTGTTTTCCACAAAACCACGGGCACCAGGCGAATCATCATATTTCTTAAAATGGGGAAGTGTACGGTCATCGAATCCATAAGGAATACGTTTTCCATCAACGTTTTGCTGACCTAGACAAGAAATCATCTGTGAAATATTCAGGTCCGATCCCTTTGATCCCGCATTTACCATAATAACAAAGCGATTATCTTTCTCCAAATTCTTGCGACCAATTTTACCCGACTCGGCAGCAGCCTCATTCAAGATACCATTCACTTCTGACTCCAACTGTTCATGGTTAGTTTTACCTGTCTTATTGGTAAAAACACCCAGCTGAGTTTGGTGAAGCAAGTCAATAACATCTTGTTTCTTTTGAGTAATTTTATCTACAATAGCATCACTGGTCGCTTTGTTAGCAATAAGGTCACTAATACCAACACTGTACGCACTGCTTCGCATATAATTTGTCACAATATTTTGAAGGTCATCAATAAATTTGGCAGCAGTCATATTTCCAAAATCATTGACTACACGCTGTAAAAGTCCCTTGGTGCCCTTACCAAAAATACCTTTATCCAACTGTCCTCGATAAATCTGACCGTTCTTAATATCAAGTACATTATTGGATGTGCTAAAATCTTCATCATCGCCAAATAGTTTATTTTTGTATTTCAATGTGAGCGGTGGCATAATCTGTGAAAGAATGTCAAAACTGGTGATAACATCTTTATCAACCAATTCGTTCACATTAACATCCTTGAAGTGCATCAACAAATTCATAGCATCACGTGGAGTAAAATTAATATCTTTACGAGTGAAGCGGAATGCACCCAAAAGTGAGTCCTGGAAAATTCCCACAATAGATCCATTGTTGGCTGGACTAATAATTTGGTATGGAACTGCTGCCAAATGCTTCAATTCCATTTCTGCTTCAACATCCTGTGGCATATGAAGATTCATCTCATCGCCATCAAAGTCAGCATTATATGGTTTTGTATCTGCAACATTCATGCGGAAGGTGTCACCCTGTTTCAACACACGAACGATGTGACACATCATACTCATTCTATGAAGTGTTGGTTGACGGTTGAAAAGGACAGCATCACCATCCATCATATGACGGTGAACTGTATCACCATTCTCCAAAACAACAGAATTACGATCCATATAACGAAGTGAAATATTGTCACCGTTTTTCTTTTCCAAAATCTTGGCTCCGGGATACACATCAGGTCCATTCTGAATCAGCTTCATCAAGAATTTCTTATTTGAGTCATTTACAACAACTGGCTTAGTAATGTTTTTCGCAATTTTAAGTGGCACGCCCAATTCACGAATTGACAAGTTAGGGTCAGGTGTAATTACAGAACGGGCACTAAAATCAACACGCTTACCCATCAAGTTACCACGGACACGACCCTGTTTTCCATTCAATCGTTCTTTGATTGATTTGAGTGGACGACCAGAACGCTGTGCAACCTGTGCCACATTAGGAATGTTATTGTCGATTTGAGTAGCCACATAGTATTGGAGTACAGTAGTCCAATCGTTAATGACGCCAGCATTAGCGTTGGCATTAATTTTCTCTTGAAGTGTGCTGTTCGCCTTAATAATATTCACCAAAATATGACTAATATCATCTTCACTACGCTGTTGGGAATCGTGTTTAACGGAAGGGCGCACAGCAGGAGGAGGCACAGCAAGCACCTGACAAATCATCCATTCAGGACGCGAAAAGGTTGGACTAAATCCCAAAAACTGGATATCATCATCAGAGATGCGTTTGAAAATTTTAAGAACCATTTCACTTGAAAGACGGATACTGCGAGATGTATCTTCATTAGTACCTGGAAGGTTATCCCACTCGGCATAAAGACTTGCTAGTCCATCTTTGCGAATCTTTTTTGGTTGCATACAACCACATCCATCATCAGTGTCTTCACCACATCGCTTAATTTTACTAGCAATGGAGAATACGTAGTTAAATTTTTCATCCTCATTCATATCTTTCACAAGTGCTGCATATTTTTCCTTTGAAATCAGAAGCTTGCTACATTTGAAACAAACCGATCTGAGAATGCGGATAATTGAGGATAAATATTGATAGTAATAAACTGGACGAGCCAATTTAATATGACCGAAATAACCAGGAGTTTGCATATAGTTCAAACCATCAGTTGGACAAATGATTCCTGGGTCTAAAACACCCATACGAGGATCAAAGAGACCATTCAATACTGGGCGATTATTAATATATGTATCTCGTGATGTAATCTCAGCAACAGAGGATTTCAGAATCTCCTCAGGAGATAACATACTAAACTGAATTCCAATAATTTTCGAATGAGTGGTCATTCTTTCCTTCTATATATTGATAATATTTATTTAGATAGATATTAATTTTAATAGTTCAATTTTTATGAAAATTGAAATGAAAAAAGAATCTTAATATTTTACAACATACATTATGTCGAGCGACCAAGAAATTGCTGGTTACAAACTCCGTCCCCGAAAAAATCTAAGAAAAAAACGTATTTCACTTGATGATGCGTCTTCTTCTGATGACGAGGAAGTTGAAGTTGTTGAAATTGGTTCCGATGAGGAAGATGTATTTGATGAGGGTACTTTCAAGAAAATGCTACATCAGATGTTTCCCTCTAAGGATATGAAATATAAAATTAAAGAAATGGATGCTATTACAGAAAAAATGGATAGAGAAGATGCTAAAAAAGCTAATAAGAAAGAAAAACCAAAACCAACACGAAAGTCAAGGCAAAAACCTGTTGTTGAAGTATCATCAGAAGAAGAAGGTAGTGACAGTGACTTCGAAACTATTGATGAAGATGATAGTGAATTTGAAGAGGGTGAGCCAGCAACAATTAACATTGTTCTGACGATTAATGATGAAATGTTCGATACTGATGATAGTGATGATGAAGATTATGAGCCAGAATCCTCAGAAGAGGAGGAAGAGGAAGAGCCAGTAAAGTCAAAGAGTAGGCGTTCTCATCGTTCGCGAAAACAAAAAGAAACGGAAGAAGAAAGTGATGATGATGAACCATTGCCAATTATCGATATTGAAAAGGAAAAAGCGCTACTTACAAAGCTGGAAGCAGCTGTAACTCTTCTTGAAAAAGATGAAAACACAAAGGGTTCGGCAGTTTTTGCAGAAATGAAAGCTTTTGCCAAAAAACAAAAGGTGCGTGTAGAAAAATCCACAAAGAAATGCGAAAAGAAAGACAAAAAGAAGAATCTTAAAGAATTCAAGTCACTATTGAGTACTCGCCGTGAAAATAATGAGCTGGTGTATTTTACCAAACTACCCTTGAAAGAGCAGCGACTTATGATTGAAAAGATGAAAGATGCCAATAAGTACACCAAGATTGACAAGCCATATCGTTTTAAGCTTTTGGAAATGGATATTCCAGAACATATTAAGGCAGTGGCTTTGAAAAAAATGTCAACCTTTCAGAGATTGGAACCAGGAAGTGGTGAATACAGTAAGTTGAAGCAATGGATTGACGCTTTTATGGCAATTCCATTCAACAACCATAAAAACTTTGAGCTATCATTGGAAGCGAATGGTCCAGACAAGTGTCGCGAATTTATGGAATCTTCAACTAAAATCCTTGATGATGCGGTATTTGGTATGAATGATGCTAAAATGCAGATTATGCAAATGATTGGTACTTGGATTTCAAATCCAACTGCCATCGGTTCAGCAATTGCCATTAAGGGTCCGCCTGGTACTGGTAAAACCACACTTGTGAAGGAGGGCATCAGTAAGGTACTTCAACGCCCATTCAGTTTCATTGCTCTTGGTGGTTCAACCGATAGCAGTTTTTTGGAAGGTCATGGCTACACTTATGAAGGCAGTACTTGGGGTAAAATCGTCAGCATCTTGATGGAGTGTAAGTGTATGAATCCAGTAATTTATTTCGATGAGTTGGATAAAGTCAGTGAAACTCCGAAAGGTGAAGAAATTATTGGCATTTTGACACATCTCATTGATACAAGTCAAAATACGGAGTATCGTGATAAGTATTTCTCAGAAGTGAAGTTTGACCTCAGCAAATGCCTATTCATTTTCAGTTACAATGATGAAACTAAAATCAATCCTATTTTGCGCGACAGAATGTACAAGATCGAAACAAAGGGTTATGATGCTAAGGAAAAGTCGACAATTGCGAAGATTCATCTGTTGCCATCGATTCGAAAACAGATTAAATTCACAGAGGAGGAATTGGTCATCAGTGATGAGGTGATTTCCTATATTGTCCAGAATTTCACTGGTGAGGAAAAGGGTGTTCGCAATTTGAAGCGGTGTCTCGAAATCATTTTCACAAAGATGAATTTGTATCGCTTCACAGATACGACGACAGACTTCTTTAAGAAGGGAATGCTCGAAAAAGTTGAGTTCCCATATACGCTCACTAATCGCGATGTGGATAAGCTTGTTTCCAAAAAGGAGATGAATACATACTTGGCTACAATGTATACTTAAATTTGTGGCAATACTATAAGCAAAGCAATACTATAAGCAAAGCAATACTATAAGCAAAGCAATACAATAAGCAAAGCAATACAATAAGCAAACTGATATAAATATAAAATTTTTTTAATGATTAATTTGAATATGATGGGAGTAGCAGCGAATGATATGGCTTTTTTATATGACCAAGGAACTCAAAAAAAAATAGGAATTGGATTGGTTTCATATTATATTTTTCGCCAACTATCCATATTTAACTTAATTTTCTTAATTTTCTTATTTTTCGCAGGAAAAAAATATTATGAAGATATGAAAAAAGCAACTAGACGCCATCAAGGTTTAGAACAGTAACTCTTGAATTGTTTTAGATTTTAGATAATATTTTATTTTAGTTTTCACCAGCATAAACTTCAAACCCTAATGCAATCATAATATGTGATGCTCCTTTTTCAACATATTCCATTTTCTTTCTCAAATCAGCAACAATTGAACGATGTTCTTCTAGTTCTGTTGATTCTGTTTTCATGTATTCATCTTGTTGTCTTATTGTTTCATTTAATTCATCATTTTCACTACGCAAAGTTTCACAAGATGATTCCAAATCTTTAATTTTTTGTTTTAATTGAAAATTCTCTTGATCCACTTTTCCAACTTGAATTTTTAATCGTTTAATTTGATTCGCATTTTCAACAGAATCTTTTAATAATTTTGGTTTATCTTTTACCAATTTTTGTAACCATTGAATATGTTGTAAAGTTTTAGTGTGATTATGTACGAATGTATATTTATTGTGATAAACTTTTCCTGAACATCCACATCTAACACCATTTGATTTAAAATGACTTGCTGAATAATCACTTACATCATCAATATAACGATTTCCAAATTCATTTGGCAAATACTCAGTTGGTGTAAGTGCAATTTCTCTATGTTGATTAATATTCATAGCTCTGATTTATGTATAAATTATTATAATTCTTATAGTAATTTATACATTCAATTTTTATTAATTAAAATTCAGTTGGAAGAGTACGGTTACCACCACGCTCGTTCAAGTAAGTCATCTGATCCTCAGAGATGCAAGCGCAACCAGTGGATGTCGAATATTTAGAAGGACAACATTCTGGTCTGAATTTATTATCTTCAAAGTAGAAAAGCTGATCTTCCTTCAATGGAACTGGGGTACCTTGATATTGTTTATGCTGTTCTAAAACATCCTCATAACCCATATTTCCAGCGTATGCGTGAGCTTTGGAAGTCCAAGAATTCATTAATTCAGAATTACCCATATCACCAAGTGAAGCAGCGTTAGCTAAATTTGTCATAGCTTCCTTAACGGAAACTTTCGAGCAAGAAGCAACAGTCATTGTAGCCACTAAGAAACCCAAAGCAGCAAATATTAAAGCGTTTAATACATTAATCTTAAATCCTAAAATAGAGAATTCCATTTATATATATAAATGTTATAAAAAAATGGAATATAGATTCATATTCATATTGTTTACATTCAAAAAATGATTTTACTCACTGTTTAGTTAATTTTTCAACTTGCTCTCTTCCTTTCTTAATTGTGAGTTTTAAAGCATCCTGGAATGACATTTTGCGGCAGGAGCAAACTGTTGAAGCACAGATAGCAAATCCAACAAGTAAAAAGACGATAGCATTGATTACGTTAATTTTTAATCCTAAAAGAGAAACTTCCATTGTTAGTATTATACTATTTAGACAGATAAAAATCTATATTTTTATTGTAATCAAATAATTTACAATCCCCAATATAAAAATATTCTTTATTAGTTAAAAGATGAGTGAGATATTCTGGTTTTTCATTATTAGTGACTAAATTTTTTCTTTTCTCTCCTAAATTTTGAATAGAAGAGAGACCATCTGTTCCTAAAAACCAGCCATAGTCATGAAGTTCCTTATCATTCATTATTTTTACGGTTCCTATAACCTTCTCTCCTCTCTTTAAAATATCTCCGACGTCGATGTCACACATCCTTATATATCCCCGGTCTTTTGTTTCAATAAGTGTAGCTGGATGAAATCCATTTTCGTGTGCGTAATAAATATCCTCCTTATTTACACATCCTAGTTTACTCATAACATTATCATTGACCTCATCCCAATCCATAAATGTATAATCACCAATATTAACAGACTTTTTACTTGTATTTAAACAGTATATAAATTCATCTTCAAATTCTTCTTCTGGAATTTCGACTGCATCCGGATGATTCTGAACGAATATCCATTCTTTCTCATATTTGACTTGATGTGTTCCACTGACAACAACATTACCTAAACGATACATAGTTTGTTCTTTTGCAGAAAGTTTTAAGAGTGAAGTTACTTTGCCGCCGCCATATAATTGTGTTCCCAATGGTAAACTCTCAATAGAATAAAGAGTACCATTTGATGCCCTTATTAGAGTTCCTTTTTTGAAACAATGAGACATACCAGACATAGAAAGGATCTCTCCCAATGCTGTATCTATAAGTCCTATTGGAATAGATATAACAGTTGTCAATGTTGTAGCAGCGATAGCCTCTGGCCACTGAAATGTTGCCCATAAAATAGCAACCATACTAGCTAATGTAACCATAAATGCCGTTAAAAATCCGTAAATTACTCCCATCACTGAGATTGTAAAATACAATGCACCCATACCCGTAAACATCCCAGCAACCAATGTAGCGTGGCTTTTTCCCATAACATCTTTTATTTTAATTATTAATTTTTGTATAGGGATAACAACAAGCAATATTCGTTGCATAATATCGCGAGAGAAATCCTCCACTCCAACGCGTACTTTGTCAATAATTTTTCGTATATCATCAATGGCCTTACCTAAATCACCAAAAATACTATTTAAAATATGGACTACTGCTTTAATAGGCTCTGTTGCTACATTCCCCAAATCCTTAATAACATTACTTACACAATGGTTAAAATTCTCTGCTGTGTAATCAAAACTACTTTTATCTGGTGAACCATTAATAAAACCGGCAAAAGGAATGACTACTGGCGAACATCTCTCTGACGTCCAGTTCGCACGAATATATCCCAGATGTTTTCGCACATAAAAATAAGAAAAGACAACGAAAAAACATAACAAAATAAAAATCATCAAAAAAACTGACCCATTATATCTGTCTAAAAATCCTTGCTTTTCATAGAGTTTATTAAATCGATCCATGAAAATCAATTAGTATTGTATTATACCCATATTATTTCTTAGCGACTTCGTCGTCATCCCAATCCCAAAAGTTATATTTTCCTATTGGTATACGTTGGGTAGATGTTCTTAAACAATATAATATAGGTGTTGAATATGAGTGGTCCAATGGTACGGCTGCTGGGTGTTCTCTCACTGGAATAACTTTCTCTTTATGGAAAACCATATGGCTACCTGTCACTCTAATATGTCTTCTATCTTCGCCACCATTGGGTAAACAATAAAATTTCTCTCTAATAGTGCCATCAGTGTTTGTATTTTTTAGTTGAATAACTCCCTCAACTACATCACCATTCTTCAAGACATCACCCAATTTTATCTTCTGGATTTCTCTCAATTCGCCATCTCTTAATCGTATTTTTGTCTTTGGATCGAAACACAAAGCTCGCACTAGTTGACCTGGTGGACCGGCCCATCCAGATTGCATTGTATTAATAGAGCCCTCCATAATAAAAAGTAGTGACGTCATAATACCAAGAAATTTACCTAAAACATCTTTGGTTCTCAATATAAGTTTTTGGATTTCTATCATTATATTTAAAAATACCCCGAATACTGTTTGGATAATTTCTGTGATGAAATTTCTAATGGCATCCATTACTTTGCGAACATCATTAATAGCTGTCTGAAAATCACCACCTAAACTTCCAATCACATTTAAACTTTGCTGAATAGGTATGAGAATGACTTTCATAAAATCTTTCAACATAGATTGGATACAAAATGAAAATGTAGTACTGGGATCTTCACCGAAGAAACCAGCAAATGGCATTACCATTGGATTACAGCGGTATTTTACCCAGTTATTCTTAATGTTTTGAATCCCTATACTTAATAAAGGAGCCAAATAAAGAATGATAAATGTAAGTAAAATTATTATTGTTAATGTAATATCTCGAACATTCATAGTATTACATTATGTAATTATTTTTTTTTAGGTTTTTATATTTGAATTAAAATCTCAACATTCTCTCTAACTTTGATTTTAAGGACTGTTTGCGTTTTATTTTTCCTCCTACCATATTATCATATTTAGCCTGTTCTTTGCTACTGACTAAAATCTGACTGGCTATTTTTGATAGATGATTACCGGAATTTGGAGTGACTTTCATACCTCCCATTGTTGGAGCTTGTGGTACGACTATGGAGCTAGGACTTATTGTTTGTCCTCCTTTTCTTGTACGTCTTCTTCTTTTTTGCTTTTTACCTTTTCTACCCTTTTTTGTTTTTCTTTTTCCACCGTGTTTATTATTTAAATCGTTTTGCGATTTGATATTTTTCTGAATTTCTTGGTGTACTGATTTAAAAGGATTTCCTACATTTCCATATGTTTCGACAGGTGGAATAGCGTTATTAAAATCAATCTCGGACATATTTATATATATAAAGAGAAAATAAGTATTTAATAAAATAGTATCCTATGGCAATGAATCCTAATGAACGTTTAAAATTACAAGAGATGATAAAGGCAAATGATGTTGTAGACCAAACAGACCGCATTCGTCAATTAAAACATAGTGGTCCCATCTATAATGACGTATCAGCATACGTCCAGCTCACTAAAAAATATCCAGGAAGTCAAAATAAGGAATTTTTTAAAAAACTTTGTCTCTCTAAATGTGCATTTTTATTTAATCATTACACTGATATTTACAATAAAATGGTAAAGAATGAGTTAGATTTAAATATACTTTTGGAGTTTGTTAATGTGTTGGCGGAAGTAGAACGAGGCGACTTAGACCAACATGAAGCCTCCTATAAAGTAGGCAAAGTATTAAAAGAAATGTATATTGATACAGCTATGAAGAGAGAAGAAAAGATGAAACGAAAAGAAGCTCGTGCTAATGGCAATAAAAAAGTGGATGCACCTAGTGCCGGTAAGAAAATTTCTTATCAGGGTTACAAAGCTAAAATGCTAAATGGTAATAATTGAAAAAGATAATAAAGACAATGTTGTATATAAAGATTAATATACTAATGGTCCAAGCAAAAAATTGCTTAGTGATTGTCGAGTCTCCTGCCAAATGTAAAAAAATCGAAGGGTTTTTGGGTCCAGGTTATCGCTGTATTGCCTCATTCGGCCATATTACTACCCTTCAAAGTCTAAAAGATGTTGATGTACAGAATCATTTTAAGCCAACATTTAAAATGATTGAAAGCAAATCGAGTCATATACAAAAACTCCGCTTGATGATTACAAAAAGCGATGAGGTAATTTTGGCTACGGACGATGACCGCGAAGGCGAGGCGATTGCCTGGCATATTTGCGAGCTTTTCAAGTTGCCTGTTGCCACCACCAAGCGAATTATTTTCCACGAAGTTACGAAGACAGCGATTCAGCGCGCTGTATTGGCACCAACAACAATTAATATGGATACCGTACACGCTCAGCAGGCTCGACAAATCATTGATATTATTGTCGGTTTCAAGCTATCACCACTTCTTTGGAGTCAAATTTCGCGTAACAGTAAAAATGGATTGTCAGCAGGACGCTGTCAAACCCCTGCATTGCGAATTATTTATGAAAATCAGAAAGAAATAGATAAATCGCCAGGAAAGATGGTGTATAACACAGCCGGTTACTTCACACAACACAATCTAGCATTTTCCTTAAATCATAATTTTATTGGAACTGATGATATGGAGCAATTTCTTGAAGATAGTGTCGAACATCAGCATGTATATACGTGTGGAAAAGTACGAAGCACAACAAAAAATCCTCCTAAACCATTTACAACGAGTCGCATTCAGCAGACAGCCAATACTGAATTGCGATGCAGCCCAAAGGAAACTATGGCGCTGTGCCAAAAACTCTATGAGAATGGTTTTATAACCTATATGAGAACTGATAGTGAAACATATAGTAAAGAATTTCTGGGATTGGCTAAAAATTATGTGGGGAAAAAATGGGGCGAAGATTATGTGCGTCCAGATTTGGATAAAATGGGAGAAAAACCGAAGAAAAAGAAAAAGGAGGAGAAAGATAATAACGCTCAGGAAGCTCATGAAGCAATTCGTCCAACCGATATTAATCGCACAGAGTTGATATCAGATTTTAGTGCAAAAGAACGCAAAATGTATGCGCTTATTTGGCGTAATACAGTGGAGAGTTGTATGGCGGCAGCGAAATATAACGCTATTACGGCAGTTATTAGTGCTCCCCAAAAAAAGGAATATAAATACTCAACCGAGCAAGCAGTTTTTCCAGGGTGGAAAGTAGTCGCTGGTTATGAGAAAGAAAATGCTATCTATGCCTATTTAAAATCACTTAAAAGTGTTGACACTTACAAAAAAATCGTGGCAAAGGTTACGGTTAAGGAGTTGAAGACGCATTATACAGAAGCGAAACTAGTACAAATACTAGAAGAAAAGGGTATAGGTCGTCCATCCACCTTCGCTTCGCTTATTGAAAAAATCCAAGAACGCGGATATGTGAAGCGCGATAATGTAGAAGGAAAAAAGTTGAAGTGTATAGATTACGAATTGGAGGGAGAAGAAATGAGTGAGATTGAAAATACTCGTGAATTCGGCAATGAGAAAAATAAACTGGTTATCCAAAGTGTAGGAATTATGGTGATTGAATTCCTGCTTTCGAATTTCGAGCAATTCTTCGATTATGATTACACTAAAACAATGGAGAATAATTTGGATAAGATTGCCAAGAATGAGCTAATTTGGCATCATTTGTGTCGCGAGTGTTTGGACGACATTGATAAAACTCCCTGTATTCAAGAGAAAAAGCAATATCGTATTGATGATAATCATGTTTATATGGTGGGAAAATATGGACCTGTCGTAAAATACACATCCGATGATGGAGAGACAACAAAGTTCAAGAATGTGAAGAAGGATTTGGATGTCACTAAGATTGAAAAAGGCGAATATTCATTGGAAGAATTGCTTGAAGAGCAACATTCAAAGTCACTGGGAAAATATAAGGGGGATGATGTTTTTGTGAAAAAAGGCAAATATGGATATTACGCCCAGTGTGGTAAAAAGACGCAATCCTTGACACGCTACGATAAGGATATCCTCGAAATTACATTGGAGGATGTGGTGGAATTGTTTGGCGACACTCCCAAAGATGTTGTGCGATCAATCAATAATGATGTCTCTATTCGCAAAAGTAAATATGGATTGTATATTTATTATAAAACACCAAGCCATAAAAAACCGGAATTCATATCATTGAAAAAGTTCACAGAAAACGTGGAAGAATGTGATTCTTCTGTGATTTTAGAATATGTGGGTCAACATAAGAAAAAGTGATTCTGAATGTTTACCTTGATATTTATATTTATGTAAACTTATAATTTTAATTTTTTATTTTATCATTTTATTATAACTATGTCTGCTGTATCTAGAATGCCAAAGATGCCTAGTATGCCAAAGATGCCTAATATGGGTAATATATCAAATGTTACCTATCTCAGTTATTTAACATATGCTTTAATTATTTCAGGATACCTAGTGACTATGTTTATGCCACAGTCAGCCATTGAGGGGTACAGTTGTGTAATTGCAGGAGTCTTCTTTTATATGATGTTAAAATTAGTTCCATTAACAAAAGCCGCCAATGTTTCTTTCTCAATGTTTTTACCTTTTTTGCCAATTATAGCAATTTTAGGGATAGTTTCCTGGACGCTTGCAATCAATGTTAAGTATTTCAAAAACATCAGAAAAGGTGACGTAACAAATGAATATAAGACATTTAATTTCCTTTCTTTTATTTTATTACTTTTCCAGTTAGGATTATTAGCACGTCTTCACACAATGCCATATGCCACTACCCTTATATCACTCATTGTTTCATTCCAGATATTAGTGGTTTTCATAATGCAAATGAATTTGGAATACTTTATTACAGACGGTTAAGTTAAGCGGGTTCAAATTCAAAATACATATTTTGATATGTCATGGTTGCCGATTTAAAATGAATTTTGTAAGGTGTATTTTTATTTTCTAAAAGTTTAAAAACATTGGTACATATTTTCAGTTGGTGTTTTTTTGATAACTGATTAAACAAAGTTTCAATAAATCCTTTTAAAAGATTGCATAATCCTTTATTATAGTTTGGATCTTCTTTGAGAGGAACTTCGAAATATACTGTATTGAGAGATACAATATCATCACTATAAGAGAATGAAGATGTTTCTGGGTGATATATCCAATTGTTTGTATTAAATATAACGTAAAATGGGCTAACTATTTTCATACTGAATACTAATAATATTAATGAGTAATTTTTAATATTATTTTATTGTATATAAGAAGATGCCATCGGCTAGAAATTCTGCTGCGTTAAAAAGACCTGCTTGGATGAAAGGTGTGGTTAATTCTGTTACATTTACTATGAACCGCTTTGCTCGTAGAGCTGTATTGACTCGTAGTTCTACTGTTAACAATAACTGTGTAGTAACATTAAAAGATATAGCAACATTTAATGCATTGAATAACCGTTGGGAATTAATTGAAGATTATACCCTTCCAAGTAACTGTACACTTACCATAAATGAAAATGAAATATTAATCATTGATAATGGTAAGAGATTAAATAATAATGGTACAATAACTAATAATGGTACAATAGAAAATAATGGTGGTACAATAGTTAATTTTGGTGGTGGTACAATAACTAATAATGGTGGTGAAATAAATAATCAAAATGGTGGTGAAATAAATAATCAAAATGGTGGTGAAATATTTAATCAAAATGGTGGTGCAATAGTTAATTTTGGTGGTGAAATAATTAATCAAATTGGTGGTATAATAAATAATCAAAATGGTGGTACAATAAATAATAGTGGTGGTATAATAATAACTAATAGTGGAATATTTAGTAATAATGGTACAATTTTTAATGGTGATGTAATTAACTGTCCCACAGGTACAATTATTGGTCCAATCACCGGAGTTGCCCCAATGACTCAGTGTGCCCCCCCCCATAAATTAATTAAAAATTAATAATTAAAGCCAAAGTATGAATTTAAATTTTTTATTTTCTAATTTATATTTATACTACAAATATGGTAAATATGAATAGTTCAAAACGTGCTCGTCAGCAAGATTCTATTAAAAATCTTCCAACTTGTGGTGGTAGTAAAAAATCTGGATTAACCCGCTTTATTGGAAAAGACAGTTCCATTAGTTTAGGAAGATTTGGTATTAAATCTGATACTCGTCCTGTTTATGGAATGAACTGTCCTGATAATTTCAGTGTTAAACGTAACCAAACGTGTGCTGGTGGCGTAGGAAAACAAGTTAACATGCGTCATTGTGGTTCTGGTGCAGCAGGTGCAGAACAACAATGTATACTTTATGTAATAGATATAGCGAGGCCAGTGATGGGACCTAATGTATGGCTATTAGATGAAAATTATACCCTTCCAAGTAACTGTACACTTACCATAAATGAAAATGAAATATTAATCATTAATAATAGTGGTACAATAAATAATAATGGTACAATAAATAATAATGGTACAATAACTAATAGTGGTGGTCTAATAGATAATTCTGGTGGTACAATAACTAATAATGGTACAATAACTAATAATGGTATAATAAATAATGATGGTACAATAACTAATAATGGTACAATAACTAATAATGGTATAATAGGTAATGGTGGTGAAATAATTAATCAAATTGGTGGTACAATAACTAATAATCTTTTTATAGATAATACTGGTAGTACAATAACTAATAATGGTACAATAACTAATAATGTTATAATTTATAATCCTGATGGAAGTGGTCCCTGTGCCGCAGGTACAATTACTGGTAATGCCGTGTCCCTGCCCCCAACGACTCAGTGCCCGCAAGTAATCAGTGCCCCCAAGTAATCAGTGCCCCCTCCCAGTCCGATTAATTAAAAATTAATAATTAAAGCCAAAGTATGAAATACTTATTATATGTCTAAGTTTGTTGATATATTAAAAAATACACCTATATCATCAAATCCAACAATTAACAAATGTTTAACAGCGAATTTTAAAAACATTATGTTATATGGTCCGGAAAATTCCGGAAAATATATTCAAGCTCTTCGTATTATAGAAAAAGAAAGTCCTACTTCTCTAGCCTATGATAAAAAATTTATTGTTTCTTATGACAATGACGAGTATGCTTACCGGATTAGTGATATTCATATCGAAATAAATTTCGAATTCCTTGGTTGTATTGCGAAAAGTTTATGGATAGAGATTTACAAGCAAATTATGTTAAGTGTGAAAAATAAACCATTTATAATATTATGTACGAATTTCTGCTCTATAAATAATGATTTGCTAGAAGTATTTTACACTTATATGAATAATCAAAATAAAAATATTCGCTTCATTTTTTTAACCAAAAATATAAGTATGTTTCCGAATGAGCTTGTCGAACAATGTTTAGTCTTTTCATTAAAACAAGTCCCAGTAAGCAAGCAAAAACCGCTTATTATTCGACATAATTTTGTCGAAAAACTATGCGAAATTATCAAAGCACATAAAACATTACAAATAAAAGCATTGCGAAATGTTTTATATGATTGTCTAACATATCAATGTGATATTAATGAAATCATGTATGAAGTCGTGAAAAAATCTATACAATTCGTAGAGCCACCAGAAGAGAAAAAAATTAAGTTATTGAATGAATTTAATATAAATTTAAAATTATTCAATAATAATTACCGCTCTATTTATCATCTAGAAAAAAATATTTTTTCTATAATTAACTCACTCTATCTATAATTCTTTTTAGGCAGCTACCTTCTTCTTCCGCACGACCTTCTTCTTAGGTGTGGGAGCTGGTTCAGGCTCAGGCTCTGCTTCCTGAGCGTCTTCCTCATCGGATGATTCCACAGTAGTACTGGCAACCGTGTCATCAGCGCCACTAACTCCTGCGTCTGCCTCCTCTGCATCACGGTCTGCGCGAAGTGTTGCCTTTGCAGAGTTATTAAGGACAACATGGCATGTACGGTTTCCGAGAATCGATGCCTTAGGCTGAACAACTGCCTGAACAAGACGCCATGTAGTACCAAACTTACCATTGGCAAACCAAATACCACCTGACTGAATGACAAGTGCAACATTCTGTGTCTTCTGTACAAGCTCGACAGGCGTCAGTTCCGGTCGGTCAGGGTTGGGGAAAATCATATTGCGATCAAGATCGTAAATCTCAACCTTAAAAGTATCATCATAGTATGGAAGCTTAATTCGAAGAGTCGGTGTCCGCGTTAGGTCGGGCTCTCCCGTCTCCTTATCCTTAGGATACTTCAACATTGGCGTGAATAGAGCATCAACAACTGCATCACTCATCTTCGCCTTGCCAAACCAATCCTTGGAATTCTTAACTGCATCTGCCTTGATTCGTGTCTCGTACTCCTTCATCGATTGAAGAAATGCGGTGGTATCCTCATTGTAGTTAGCGTCCTGCTCGCGTGGAAATTGAAGAGACAAATCATAACTTTCAACATTACCAGTCTGAGGATTTTCATAACCGCTCACACCCCATGTCATCATAAGAGGAGTAGAGAGATGAAGAGATTTATTATCAGCAGCGCTCTGAATTCCTACACTCTTGCCTCCGGACTTGTTTGCCTTTGGCGTTGTGTACTTGAAATCAGTAGCAGCAGAGAAAGTAGCACCATTGTGAACGTTAGAACTCATTGTAAGTGTATAATATTACTTTATATGTCAGTGTTGTCTTTAAATCAATTTTTTGCAAAAAGGATACAAAAACAATATCCTACCTTTATATAGGTGTAAATATGGCTATTTCAAATTACTTATTGAAAGACCTTCCTAAGTTTGAGCGTGGAACAATTCGTGTACCAAAAGATGATTTTTTTATTCCGCGTATTTCGGAATATTATCTACTTTTTAAGAATAACTACACATTGCCACAATTAAAACAAATATGTAAGCATTATAAGTTGCCAAGAAGTGGCGTTAAAAAAACATTAATCACAGTGATTTATAATTATTTATTTTACTCGGATGCTGTTGTAAAAATCCAAAAAATGGTTCGAGGAATGATGCAGCGAAAATTAAATAAAATGCGTGGGCCTGCTGTCTTAAATAGAAAACTCTGTGTAAATGATTGCGACTTTTTCTCTCTGAACGAATTAATAAGTATTCCAATGTCCCAATTTTACAGTTTTAAAGACGAAGATGGATTTATTTATGGATTCGATATTCTCTCTCTTTGGCAACTTTTCGGACAAAAAAAAGCGGCAGAAAATCCCTACAATCGCAAGGTATTTCCTGAGGAAACTTTTGGTATATTACGTCGACTTGTCTCAATAAGTAAAAATATGAATCAAAAAATCGATGTGAAATTGAAAAATGATAAGATGAGTAGAGAGAAAGAATTAGAATTGAGAATAGTAAATGCCTTCCAGTTTATAGATACATTAGGTAATTATACAAACCATACTTGGTTTATGGAGTTAGATACTGTTAAATTATTTCGATTTTGTCGCGAACTTCATGATATCTGGAATCACCGTGCTCAAATAAGTGAAGAGACTAAACAGCGAATATCACCCAATGGTAACCCATTTAGGAATATTTCTATGGACTCGGAAATGAATATTTATGAAATACGTAAAAATTGTGTATTGGTTATAGAAAATATGTTGTACGATGGAATTACTGATGATGATAAGAGTTTAGGCGCATATTATATTTTAGCCGCCTTAACTCTACAAAGTCAGGATGCCGCCGCTGCGTTACCTTGGCTATATCAATCGGTTGCATGAAAGCATAAACAAAGCCAATTATAACGCACTAATTATTTATAATATATACTGTAAATTGATTTAAAGAATGACTACCATAGTAGTGTATAATATGCCTCGTAAAGCTGCTCCCACACAGACTACTTCTGCGAATACCGCTACTCCTGCGAATACCGCTACTCCTGCTGCCGCCACTGCCAAGAAGGCCCGCAAGCCTCGTGCAACTAAGACTGCTGCACCTGCCACACCTGTTGCAGAAACTGTAACTGAGACCGCTGCTCCCGCTGAGACCCAGCCTATTGCTAGTGGTCTCCAGGATGAGTTCGCCGAGTTCCTTGGCAAGCTCAACCAGCTCGCTTCTCAGTTCTCGTCGCTCCGTACTGATTTCCGCTCTCTTGAAAAGAAGTGGACTCGTGAGCTCCGTGTCGCCCAGAAGACCGTTGAGCGCCGTAGACGCAAGGTCGGAAACCGTGCCCCAAGTGGTTTTGTCAAGCCCACTCTCATCAGTGATGAGCTTGCCACTTTCCTCGGAAAGACTTCGGGAACCGAAATGGCTCGCACGGAGGTAACTCGTGAGATCAACAAGTACATCCGTGCTAATGCTCTCCAGGACAAGACCAACGGTCGCAAGATCATTCCTGATGCCGCTCTTGCCTCCCTTCTCAAGCTCGGCTCGAAGGATGAGCTCACCTACTTTAACCTCCAGCGCTACATGAGCCCTCACTTCGCCAAGCTCGGTCAGGAAATCCCAGCTGCTAACAGCCAGTAAGCATCCAAATTATAAAACCCCAAAAAAATAAATAAATAAAAAAAATAAATATCATTTAATAATTTTTAAAAAATGATATTTATTGAAAAACTTATGGTATCCGTTAACTTATACCTTAACCTCTAACTCTAATAAAAACGAATAATCTGCGTTATTTAAATCTAGTATGTTATTATTGTCATCATATAATTTAATGTGAAATTTATTTAAAGTAACAGGTCCAGAATAAACGCGTTTGAATGGCTCGCCTGTATCAGTTTCATACATTGTGTTAGAATCTTGTGAATATCTGGTATCTATACGAGCAAATATATTATCCATAATATTATTAGATGGATAACATGCTTCGTGAAATGTCAAATCAGACTGATTTAAAAAATCATTAATGCTTAGTAAGTAATAGGTCGAAGTATTTGGCATAGCAATAGGACAATCAGCCAAATAATAGGTAGTTCCATTAAAAACTGATAATCCACCAACATTTCCAAATTTTTGTGGACAATTTTGGTTAGGAATATTTTTTTGATATTCTCCATTAGCACTGTAATAGGATTTTCTAAATCCTAATTTCCAACCGAAAGTCTCATAAATATAATTATTTACATTCACATCGAAATTAAATTCATACTGATTAAGTGCTGGTGCCGCTACCGATTTAAAAGCGAACATCCCTAATCCACCACTTGGTGGAGGTATTGGTGTAATATAATCTAATTGTATATTGGTAAACCCAGCACTTGTTAGAGCAGAATTAACATTTACTTTTAATTGATCAGAAGTATAACTACCAGGAGGAATGGTAATAGCAACGGGAGCATTAGGTGCAGAGACATCAATGATTTCAAATTTATTATTGTTCTCTTTAATATCAAATGTATATTCAGCATTTGGCGCGTTAAATGTCTTCAATTTCATCGATAAAACATTGCGTATAGGATTAGGTAATGACACCAAAAAATCAGTAGATTTAGCCTGTTCTCCCTTAACATATGGTCTAAATTTGGTATTCACATTAATATATTTTTGAATAATTCGTGATGACATTTATGTATATACACTAGATAGATTATTTAAATCGTGTTTCTTTTTAAATTCTTCTACTTCTTCTTTCATTATTCGCGAATTCATAAACTGGACGTTGCTCAATGTATAATTCCCAACGGAAAACAGTTTCGCGGAATTCACCAAATTTGACTTATCATTATGGTCTATGGATTTTATATGAATTAACCAATCATAAAATGACTGACTTGCTATCCTTTTTCTCAGATACTTATAAAACAAACCCATAGTGGTAAAAATCGTAAACCGCGAATGATTATAATCTGTTCCAGAAAGCATACAGACACTTTTAAATTCATAATGCGTCATATTCAAATCGTTCAATATATCACGCATTGAATAAAGCGTACACGTAGTTTTATCCAAACTAAAATTTCGCAAAACTCGTTGGCAACCATACACAAACATATCCATATCTTCGCTCATACAAGCCCATACATAATTCTTGGCAACTAAATAAGCACAAAGCTCATCCGCCTCACCTACTGCCTCCATATAATTGCCACCCATCACCTTAATCAACTCTTTCACATTACGAATATCGGCATTCGTAATGCGAATACATTTTTTCTTCTCATTTTTAAGCATTTTTTCCAATCGGCATTTTTCTTCTTCACTTTCAGTGCTATTTATTTGTTCCTCTAACTTACTGCATTTTTCCTTAGCTACTTTTTTTGTTTCATCACGCGCGTTGAGTGCCTCATTTTTCTCTTCAGGAGGAGTACCATCAAATATATAAACGGGGACAATATGATTTCTCCTAAACGTCTCCAACATACGCAACATGTTTTCGAGGAGTGCGTCATCACCTTTAAATTGATAAAGGAAAATACTTGTGTCGATGGCAATACGCTTATGCCTCATGTTGGAAAGCGGAATTTCTTTAATCCCTCCTTTTGAGTACTCCTTCAAGTACTTGTTTAGCATTTTAACACCCATTCTATCTATGGATTGGCTCTTATGTTGCTATTTATCATATAGATTTAATTAATCAATTTTTATTAGATTACAACTCACAAATACTCATTCGTAGTCCTTTATCTCTATCTACATCAGAAACCAAAACAATCCGCTCTATAAATCCATTAGCTAAACCCTTTTTCAGCTCTTCACAAAAAGACATTAATGTCTTCTCATCGCCATTGGGAAATGCAATTAAATTCTTCAAATTTTCGTCTGCCCAACATAAAAAATCAGGATAATTACTCAACAAAACACTTTTTAAAATATAATATTCCAAAACGTGGCTATTTTGTTTATATTTACTAGCCGATTTTCTCTCTAATAAATCTTCATAGGATAAGTCATAATGATATAAGATTTTCTGGGTTTGAGCCAACGAATGAATCAACTCTACCTGAATTAAAAAGTGAAAATAGAGAGAAAAAGTATTCCAATCGGCTACCGAATATCTCTGTCCCAATAAATCAATAGCTATAAATGCTAAATTTAGTATTTCAGCCAAGGTTTCTGTGTAGGTTTCGCTCAACAACGCATCACTAATATTCATTCCCAATGGAAATACTTGAAACAAATCATTAGCCATCTTGCTTTGGTCCATCAAGGAAAAATCCAGTCCATAATTATGTAGACACTCGTGAATTAATATTTTAAACCATTCTTCTTGGCGATAAATAACGATTTCCCCATCTTTTTTACATACATCACTAAATGCACTATTCACATTATCTACACCAATAATATCTTCTCTCATAGATGGTAGTTCTTTTTTTTCATCTGTTAAAAAAATTTTAATAGTAAGAGTTTCGGCGCAAGCCTCTGGCACGATTTCATCTAAAAAACAAAACCAGGTTTTCAAATGAGAGAGATATTTCGGAAGTTCTTCCATAAATTTTGAAAAAATTTTCTCTCTAACAACAAAAAATAAAGATACAATTCGCTTGCCAATTTTTAATTTTATATCAACAATTTTCGAATATTTCGCCATCATTTCTATTGTGTTTATCATTCTTTCTGGGAAATAATAATTATCCCCACCAAGATATTTTTCTATTGCCTTTTTTACTAATCTTTCGCTATCATCCATAACAACTATTTTTGGTTCAGCTAATTTGTCAGCTTTTTTACCTGATTCAATAAGCATTTTAAATAATTTTTTCACACATTTTTCACTTTTTGCAGTGATTTTTGGGGCTGTTTCTGTAATAAGTGCGGATGGAATTTTTTCTATAAAAAGGTCCATTCTTTAAAATAAATTAAATACGCTTACATTTACATTAGATTTTTTCTCAATCTCATAAGCTCAACAGTTTTTGTAGGTTCAGTGCGCGGTTTATATGATTGTAATGTAGCGTCTTTTGTAGCTAAAAGTACATCTCTAAGGTGTGGGTGTTGTGTAAATTTAGCTTCTAATCCACGATATAAGATTTCTTTGCCTAGTTTTCCAGCGAATTCTAAATCCGGTTCAACATCTTTGAATTTTTTGGCGCGTTCTGTGGATTTTCCCAATTCACTGCGTGAATCCAAAGTAAACTGATAATATATTTCAGGATTAGATTGTTTATATTTACTTCCTTGATAATAGTGCTCGACAGAATTCCATTGATGGCCGTCTAGGTCAATGGTGGCTTCCCAATCATTAGATAATTTTTTTCGCCATTCTTCAATGGTGGCTAATTGTTTAAATTCTCCACGGCGTTCTTTGGGAATTTTCTCTCCACTGCCTTTTCCTGGAAGTGGTTTCGCATTGGATCTACCATAAAATGTAAAAACAGTATTTGGGTCACTATCCATCACTTCTAAAACAATACTGACATCCTTTTCTTTCTCTCCCAAACGCACACTAACAAACTCAGGTATTAATGCATATGCACCTGACATTTTTTCCAAGCATTTATCCACAATTAAATCACGAATGGCAAAGGGGAGCTGTTCATAAGTGAAAATACCGTGCTCCTTATAAGTAATAAGTTTATAGTGCCATCCATTATAATCCATTGTTATATAATAATCAGGTGTGAAACTACCTCGTTTTTCTAATTCTTCGTCATTCAATTGGCCACATTGGAGTACATTATCTAAGTCGCCTGAATCGAAATTCTCCTCGGAAAATAAAATAAACTTTGTATTTAATGCGCGTTCAAGCGTGGAAATAGCCCAAGTATCACCCCAGAATTTACAAGTATTTAAAACAGCGCGGAATTGTTGAATGGTTGACACACCTTTCATAAATTTATACTCCTCCAACATATTTACTGATATGCGTTGTTCGGCTTTGATTCGTTCAAATTCTTCTTTCAGTTTTTTGGCTTGTCGAACTATAACTTTTTGCTGCGCCGATTTTTTTTCGAGAGCGAGTTTTTTACGCAATTCATTGTTTTGCGCTACAATTTCAGTGAGTCTTTGTCTATCAGCAGCAATAGAAAGCGATGTTTCTGTATAGAGTTGATAATAGGTCATAAAGACATCTTCTGTAACAGTATCACTTAACATTTTTCGTAAATCACCAACTGTATATGTTTTTCCTACTTGTGCGAAAGCATCGCGAATTACAGCAAAAAGACAATCGCCACCACCTTCATTATCCGTAATATTATAATTTTTATTTTGCATAAATTTTTGAATCCATAATCCAGTACCTACTTCTTCTCTCTCCTTTACTTCCTCTTTTTTAGAAGCAGGAGGAAGTGGTGGCAAAGTATCTGCTGCATCTGGTTCTGCATCTGGTTCTGCATCTGGTTCTGCATCTGGTTCTGCATCTGGTTCTGCATCACTACCACTACTTTCTTCATCTTCATTAGCTTGCGCGTCTTCATTAGCTTGCGCGTCTTCATTAGCTTGCGCGTCTTCATTAGCTTGCGCGTCTTCATTAGCTTGCGCGTCTTCATTAGCTTGCGCGTCTTCATTAGCCTCAGCCGACGGCATTAAAGCCCCACTTAAATCAATAGAGGCAAATAAAAGAGGTCCACTCATTTTATCCAAATCCAAATCTCCATCCTCATCTAAAACATTATCTAAATTTTTTGTTAATACTTCATAAACTGCAATAGGTCTCATACTATTATCAACTAATACCAAATATACATTATAATATGTAATATCATCTATTATTTTTGCAGTTCCAAGAACAACTTCCACATTTTTACCTAAAATCTCTAATTCATACACATCAGCACTATGATTTTCATCATTGGATTCAACTTCACTAGGTTCTTTATAATTAATTTCTGGATTTAAATGCGATTTTACCATGATATAAATATATATATTGATTATATTTATATTATGCGCGACGCAACATTATTAGCAATGATTATTCTGTATTATAACCGCCATTATTTTTCCTGGTATTCAATGAAAAAATACCTAACTAATATTCCATTTGTCAGAGATAAGTTATTCACAACCTATGTCGCATTACAACAGTCATTACATATTCCCAAATATTATCGATTAAATGCCTTGCCAATTAATGGTATATCAGAAGATGAAGCTATTAAACGTCTAGATAGAATGGCAACTAATAAGGAAGACAACAAAAAAATTTCAGGTATTATATATAGTAATAATAAACTTCATAAAGAGAAACTGATGCGACTTTTTTCAAGATATGCGCTTTCCAATCCGCTCCACCCTGATATTTTTCCAGAAATCCGCGCAATGGAAATCGATATTGTTTCAATGGTGGCACATATGTTTGGTGGCACAAAAAACACGTGCGGTAATGTTACCACAGGCGGTACAGAAAGCATTCTTCTTGCGTGTTATACCTATCGCGAAATGGGACGCAAAGAAAAAGGTATTAAATCACCGAATATTGTGGCTTTTACATCAGTTCACCCAGCGTTTGATAAAGCTTGTCATTATTTTGGTATTAAACTCATTAAAAAAACATCATTCAACGGAATGAAATGGGCTATAAATAGCAACACTATTTGTGTGGTAGGCTCAGCGCCGACATATGCTTATGGTATTGTAGATCCAATTAAAGAAATGGCAGATTATTGTTCTTACAAAGACAAACCTTTTCATGTTGACTGCTGTATGGGTGGATTTTTAATGCCTTTCTTACAAGATAATCCAGTTACTTTTAAAAACGAAGGTATTACGTCTTTATCTGCGGATACTCATAAATATGGCAATTGTTTTAAGGGCTCATCTGTACTTCTTTTCTCTCACCCATCCATTAAAAAACATCAACACTTTGTGAAAACGGATTGGGAAGGTGGAATGTATGCCACACCAACATTACTCGGTTCTAAATCTGGCGCCCTTATTGCTTCTACTTGGGGAAGTTTAGTTTACATTGGTTCAAAACATTACACAGCAATAGCAAAAGATATACAAAAACAAGTTCGTAGAATAGTTGATATTTTTGGAAATAATAAAAATAAAAATATCCAAATTATTGGAAATCCCGATGTTAATATTGTGGCGTTTTCTTCCAATACATTGGATATTTACAAAATTGTTGCTGAAATGAAAAATCTAGATTGGGAATTATCAGTTTTAACTAACCCAGCCGCATTCCATTTTTGTATAACATCAATACACAATGAAGGTATTATTACTCGTTTTATTGTAGATTTGCAGAATTGTATCACAAAAGTAGAGAAAGAGCCAAATAAAAAATTAACAGGTGCATTAGCTATTTATGGTTCATCAGCAAAAATAGAAAACTCCATTTTTACTCAGGACGTAGTCAATGAATATATAGGACTTCTATCAAAAGAAAACATAATTTAGAGACCAAAAACATTGTTAAGGTCATCTAAACTAGATGTTTTCAATTCCTCTTTTTTCACTTTTTCTTGGGATTTTTCTTGGGCTTTTTCTTGGGGTTTTTCTTGATTTTGATTTTTATCCATTCTAAATTCCTATACTATTATATTTTTATGTATTTTATCCTAAAATTTGTAGACACTTTTTATTGCGCTGATGCCGAGTCAAATTGGAGTTGTTGTAAAGTGAACCACCACACATTCCACAAGCAGTACATCGGT
>Ga0213869_10000103_pt1 | contig 67753 bp, 55 predicted proteins | sample PICome_10_FD_160083 | JGI IMG/M metagenome (GOLD analysis project Ga0213869, IMG submission 160083) | Coastal seawater microbial communities near Pivers Island, North Carolina, United States - PICO132 | ecosystem: Environmental > Aquatic > Marine > Coastal | place: USA: North Carolina... | reverse complement strand
TTTGGTTAATCCAATGCACATCACCGCCTCTTGCTATGTCAATGACCTTGAGAGGGGATTGCATCATGACATCATGAGATGGCTGGAAAAAACCGCTCCATACCACGGTCTGGATGGAGCAACTGGAGATGAGTATCATCACCATCGCACCGGTGAAGACAACGGTGATGCCCACCTTAAGCGACAATTGCTGGGTCAACAAGTGACGATGGCAGTGCGAGATGGTGCATTGCATCTTGGAACTTGGGAGCAAATCCATTATGCAGAATTTGACGGTTGCAGGGACAAACGAATCCTCGTCAAAGTGATGGGCGTTTTTTGAACCAGAACCATGGTTTTCAGTCGAATTGAACGCGGAATGGTTTTACGGCCCCTCGGACACGAGCGGTTATGTCTCTTGAAAGCGTCAACCTCGACCGTGGATTTTTTCACTTTACGACCCCTTATCGCTGGTACAACTGGATTTTTTGGATTATTGGTTTCATTCTGGTCATTGCAGGTGCAGCCACGCTCAGTATGGAAGGAGGCGTTCTCTCAGCGTTTGGGTTTTTGGCTATAGCCTTGTTTTCACCACCTTCATTGGAAGCGGATTTGCACAATGTCCGAAAGAATGCTCCTCAGCCTGACGATTTGGAAGCGGCTGCTTTGAAGAAGGGATATGAACTTGAATCATGGTTTTTTGGTCGTTCCTCTTACACTCCAACCTCTGACCCGAACGACTGGATTCTTCCTGCACCGGGCCCCTCTACATGGAATCAAGAGGACAGGTATGCACCGGACGGTGATGGCACTGCTATCCCAGAACACCCGAGTAAGGTTGGAACACCTCAACCAGCTACGCTTTCGACATTCGGAGTTTGCATGGTCATGTTCATCGTTCTTCTTTGTGTGTCAATCGGGTCAATAATGGTCGACCAGCAAGCAGCAATTGACAACGGAGAATTACTCGAAGAAGACGGGGGGATGAAGTACGCTCCCCTTGCAATTACAATCATCGGCGCTATCTGGCTTCTTCTCGGATTCTTCCAACACAAGCGGCAACAGCAGATGATTGATACGCCAACATCGATGGTTCGTTCTGTTGCAGTAGGTTCCGCAGAATTGGTCGGCCAAGTTCGTCCAGCTCATGAAGGGTGGATTAACGTGCTTGTCGACGGGAATCATAACAGAATGATTCCTGGTTGCGTGGAATTTAAGTGGGAATACGAAGTTTATGTTTGCCGTCAAGTTACCTCGACCGATTCTGAAGGCAACACGACTACCAGGGAAGAATGCGACTGGAGGACGATTCGTTCCGACAAGGGGGGCGTCCCATTCATGCTTCACGACGGTACTGGAGGCCTTCGTGTTGAATCTGGCTCTTTCAGAAGAAAATCAATGGGTAATTACGTCAAGCGCTGGACTTCCAACCACGCCGATACACTTCGCGACCACTTCCAAACTCAATTTGCAGCCACACTTTTCCGTGATGGGGATGTTCGAAAACACCGTTGGACAGCCTACGCTCTTCGAATTGGTAATCCAGTCTACTTGTTGGGCATGGTTAAACCGCGAAACCGAGCAGAATTGGATGCAGAAAACATTGATGGAACCATAGGGCACATGACAATTTCAGTTCATGGAGAAGATACTCCTGGCATGAAAGCCAACATTCAACGAGGTACAGAATTAGCAAATCTTGGCCGTATTCGTTCTTCTGCAGAGTTGCTGATCATGCCAATAGTTTGCGTCTTGTGCGGTATTGCTCTGTTCGCTCTTCTTTGAACACGAACCGTCATCAACACGCATGGGTGGTATTATCACCCGCATCCCACTGGACGCATCATGACCGAAGACGTCGTAATTATTGGCGGAGCAAGAACACCGTTTTGTGAATGGGTTGGCGGAAAGCGCGGCGATGGCAAGCAAGGTGGACTTCTCAAATCGTTGAGCGCACAAAACCTTGGCGGACTCGCTATCAAAGCAGCGTTGGAGAAGACCGGTACCGACCCATCAAAGGTCGATCATGTTGTCATGGGGTACGCTCTACAGACATGTGCACAATCGATATACGGTGCTCGTCACGCAGGTCTTCAAGGCGGAGTTCCTCAAGAAGTCCCCATGCTAACGCTGTCTCGAATTTGCGGTTCAGGTGTACAGTCCATTGTTTCAGGCGCTCAAATGATCATGCTTGGAGAAGCCTCAACGGTCGTGTCGGGTGGAATGGAAAATCTCAGTCAAGCGCCTCACGTCATGCGTGGGGGCCGAGAAGGATGGAAACTCGGGCGTTCACCGAAGGTTGAGGATTACATGATGACCAACCTCCAAGACATGACCTGTGGCTCATTCATGGCCCAAACATCGGATGAATTATGCAAGCGAAAAGGAGTTACTCGAGAAGAGATTGATGAATTTGCGGCACTTTCACATGCCCGCACTACCGCCTCAATCGAAAACGATGTTTTTGAGCAGGAGATTGTTCCAGTGACGGTCAAGAGCCGCCGCAGTGAAACAGTGGTTACCCACAAGGACGAGGACCACGTTGTGAAAAATACGACCGCTGAGTCCCTTTCTCAACTTCCAACCGCTTTTGGACCTGAGTCCTTTGTCACAGCCGGAAATGCTTCAGGGGTTGTCGACGGTGCTGCTGCGGTGGTCATTAAATCCGCTTCACAAGCTAAGGCGGACGGCGATGCACCTCTCGCAAGGATTGTTTCTTGGGGTATTGTTGGTCTTGAACCTGCCATCATGGCTTACGGACCGGTACCGTCATCGCGAAAGGCGCTTGAAAAAGCAGGCTTGAACACATCAGACATCGATCGATGGGAAATCAACGAAGCCTTTGCTGGACAAGCGGTGGCATGTATCAAGGATTTGGAATTGGATGTCGAGAAAGTCAATGTGAACGGTGGTGCTGTTGGCCTTGGCCACCCTCTTGCCGCAACCGGAACACGATTGGTGCTCACTCTTGCTCATGAATTGAAACGTTGCGGTGGCCGATACGGTGTTGCAACGGCTTGTATTGGTGGCGGTCAAGGTATCGCTATGGTCATTGAATCAATGTGAGGCTGAAGTCTCAAAACATCTCTGTTTGAACTCAGTTGAAACACGAATATATAAGCCGGACTTTGAAGCACAGAACATGTTGAATCCGTTTACTTGGATGAGCCATGCCAGTGTTCAGTCTCCAAAGAAATCCTTTGCAATCGTCATGTTGATTGTATTGGTTTTTTCAACTGGAGCAATGCATCTTCAATTCGATAACAGTGAAGACGGTTTTTTCCCTGATGACGAAAATGTAGACTTGCTCAATCAACTTGAATCCGAGTATCAAGCCTCAGTTGACTTTGTCCGGACAATACGTGATGTAGAAGAAGGCGACTTGCTGTTGAACTCAACATGGCTTGAACTGGCCGAAATAGAAGCCTTGATGTTGGAGAACGAAGATTTCAAACCTCTTCATTATCCGTTGTTTGGTACACAAGCGAACAGTGGTATGGCGGGTTATGCTCTCCAATGGCAACTCTGGCAAGATACAGAGAATGATGAGTGGATTCTTCGTTTCCAAGAGGCGCTCACCGGTGTTCAAACAGCCAACAGTTCTCAGTTGCAGGACGCACTTACAAACCTTACAGCAGCATCTCAATCCATGCCTCAAGTTGGCGAAATAACTCCCGACCAAATGCGAGCATGGTCTCCTGGCAATCCTGCTGATTGGCTGCCGCGAATGGATGAAGGCAACAACCTCTCCGAAGAAATCGGTGCTCTCATCGGTCAGATGAACGGCCTCACTGGGGGACGGACTGCTGCAGAATCGGGTCAAATCATGGCCGTGACTGGCCCTCTCAACGGTCAACTTGTCCCCCTCTCCTTTCTCCAGGACATCGACTACAGAGCAGCAATCCTGAGTTGCATGCCTGTGGCTGAACGAGATGACCCATGGAACATGAGTGGCCCAGTCCTCACTACCCTTGTGATCAGTACTGAACCTGCAGATTACGGTCACACTGTTTTGGATGATGTCCAATCTGACATTGGAGAGTGGTCTCAAACAATGCTTGACAACATGACCGCTTCGACTGGAAACGAAGAACTTCGTACCTTTTCTTTCGCACAATTCGCGCTGGGTGCAAACGGCAGTCTTGGCAAGGAAATTGGAATGCTAACCAGCGCTGCTTTGCTGCTTTTAGCTGGTATACTTTGGCTTAATTTTAGAAGCGTCAGAGACACTGCTTACGTCACGTTCTTGACGATTATTTCGATTGCTGCTACCTACGGAATCGCTGGTTGGTTGCAGTACATGGGAGTCAACATGGTGTTCAACGCAGCGATGAATTCGATTCCTGTGCTGTTGTTGGCCATTGGTGTTGATTACGGCCTTCACGTGGTACTCCGCATTCGAGAAGAAATGCAAAACCTTGACTCAAAAGATTCTATAGAAAGAGAAACTCTGGCTGATTTTTCGCATGAGGCTCGAATGATTGCTGTCCGACGAGGGACCGTATTGACTTCGATTGCCCTTGTTATTGCCATTTTCACAGATATGGTTGGATTCCTTTCGTTCCGATTTTCTGCACTTTCCTTCTTGCAAGTGTTTGGTACCGTCATCGCAATTGGTTTATTCGCAGTTTATCTCTTGAGCATCACAGCATTACCGGCACTTATGCTTATTTTCCCTTCAAAGAAACTTTCACTCTCGAAGGCCAGTAACCTTTCCATTGGTCGGGTGTCTTTGGCTTTGGGAAGATTGTCGACCCAGCCCGTGAAAGTTGGAGTTATTGCCCTACTCTTACTGACTCCGATGTATTTCGGTTTCCAGCAATTGGAAGTTGGTTTTGACCAACGGGACCAGTTTGATCAAGACATTCCAGTTGTGGCGGACTTCCTCATGCTTTCTGATGATTTCCAAAGCAGCCGTTCACCGCTTTATTTGGTTGTTGACGTGGATGCAGTTTCACATGAAGGCAAGATGGCTTGGGATGCTGCCCATGGGATGTTGATGGACAGCGAGGACGTCAGTGGGACTCCGAACGGTTTGTGGAGTCTGTTATCCGAGGCTCAAGTTCGTGATTCGACCCTTAATGAGCTGATGACTTCACTCAATGCTTCGTCAACCGCATCGTACCAGGCGCTCTCAGATTATCTTCTGACGAACTCTTCTGGACGACAGTTGACCGGCGCAGTACTCGCTTCGGATGGCCAACAGACCGTTCTTTCCTTCCAAGCAGAAACTCTCGACTGGCAAGCGACCATCGATTTATACGATCGATTAACCCTCGCTGCTCAGAGTACCGAGGATTCGTTGGAAAGTGATGCTACACTACGAATTGGTGGCCGTAGCCTCATTGTAGCGCAAACGACCTCGGACGTTGCCGAGTCAGCAGTGATTTCAACCTCAGTTGTTGCGTTTGTAATTCTCGGAATGCTTGTTGGCATCCATACGACCCGTCAAAAGGACATCAAGCAAGGACTTGCTCGAGGATTTGTCTCTTGGATTCCATTGATGATGGTCGTCGGCTGGGTCTACGGAATCATGGGCTACACGGGCTACCAAATCAATGCTCAAACGGTGACGATTGGAGCATTGTCACTCGGTTTGGGTGTTGACTATGCAGTTCACTTCTCCATTCGACTTGAGGAGGAAGTTGAGCTTTATCCCACACATTCACAAGAGGTTTGGGTGACCAATGCATCTGCTACTACCGGCCGGGCAATGTTCGCTGCAGCACTTACGACTGCAGGTGGATTTTCAGTATTGAATCTCTCAGCTTTACTTCCATTGCGGCTCTTTGGCCAAGCGTTTGTCGTTGCGATCACCTTAGCTTTGTTGTCGAGTTTGATTCTCCTGCCGGCGTTTTATACGCCGTTCCTGAAGCAAGATGCAAAGCGTTTTGCCCTTGAACACTCTGAGGCGGAATAATGGATTCAGTTGCAATAGCGATGTTTTGGATATCTTCGGTACTGATTTTTCCGTTTTGGTTCCTGATGTGGTTCATGCCTGAGCATCAATTCACCAAACGTTTTGTCGGTGATGTGCGCTGGTGTGTTGCCCCACTCCTTCTTTCGTACACGGTATTGGCTCTACCGAACGCTGCTGAAGTTTTGATGACTTTTGCTACACAGATGCCAACTCCGGAAATCGTCGTTGGTCTGTTTGTAGAAGAGGAGTTTGTGGTTTTGGCTTGGTTGCACTTGCTCGCCCTCGACCTCTTTGCAGGACGCTATGTTTGGCTACGAATGCTGTCCGCAGGACGCCCAATGTATGTCTCTACACCGATTCTCATCATGTGTATGATGATGGGTCCTCTTGGCTTTTTGTTGGGGCTTTTAGCGACCTGGAACGAGAAATATTCAGAGCCTCTTGAATCAGCCGTTCTGTCTGATTAACTGTTTCTGGAAGAGGATGGTTCAAAACCGAACACTTGTTGCCATAATCATGGCAGTGAGGCATTCTTTAGATTGCAGCCATATTCCATTTTCAATGCCTGAGAAGAAATGTACATTGTATCAAAACTGGATTCATTTGACTTTTATGCATTGGGAGGTTCAACCCGAGAAAATCCAACCTCATCTTCCCGAAGGACTTGAATTAGACCTTTTCGAAGGCCGAGCCTATGTGGGTGTTATTCCCTTCACAATGGAGAAAGTACGGCCAAGAATGCTTCCTTGGGTTCCCTTCATCTCTACCTTTGGAGAGTTCAATATTCGTACATATGTTGTGAAAAACGGAATACCCGGTGTTCTTTTCCTGACTCTGGATGCTCAAAGCCGTGTTACTTGTTTCCATGCTCCTCGCTCCTACGGCCTCCCGTATCGACACGCAAAAGCGAAGGTGAACGTTGTTGATGATGCGACCTATTCCTGGAATTCCGTTCGAACCAACGGAGGGGAATCCCTGGTCGGTACATCTCACGCTTCAGGTGCAATTCAGCAAGCATCACCGAATTCGCTTGAATACTTCTTGTTTGAACGGTACAGCCTTTACACTTCGCATGATGGTCAAATCCACCGTGCCTATACGCACCACCTCCCCTGGAAATTTAAGAACGCTGAAGCCCATGTTAAAGTGAATTCACTTTTGGATTCCTATGACCTTGGTATTGAAAACTCACTTGTTCCTGAGCACATCCACATGAGTTCAGGAGTTGAAGTTTGCACCTGGAATGTCCACCCGATCGAGGTGATTCAATGAATCAGAAAGACATCCTTCTCATGGACGGAGATTGTGGTCTGTGTACCCACACTGCTGTTTTTCTTCACCCCAGATTACGCCAAGCCAATTCCATTCATTTCGTGGCTATTGAAAGTCAAGAGGGGCAAGAATTGATTTCGACCTTCCCTGCGAAAATGAAGGACGCAGATACCGTTTATCTCATTCGTAATGGAACTCCATACATGCGTTCATCCGCAGGAATACGTTGCCTGCTCTACATGAAATGGTATTATTTGATGTGGTATCCAATGCTTTGGCTCGTCCCCCTGCCTCTGCGCAATATTGCCTATCGCTTTGTAGCCAAAAATCGTCATCGTGTTTTCAAACGCCCTGCCACATGTATCTTCCCCGGACTTAATCTCAACTGAAACCTCATGACCTTGTTTCTCTTGGTCAAACTATGTCGCAGACTTGGATTATCGATTCGAACTGTTTTATTCACTTGGGCTCGATGGCGCCGGACACCTTTATGCGAGATTTGAAAAAAGTGATATCCGGTCATCAACAATCACTTTTCGTCACTTCGGGCGTCCACGGAGAGATTCAAAATGTTCGATTCCAACGGTGGTCGAAAAAGCCCAAAGTTTTGGACGAATTTATGCCAGTGATGACCACCGTCACCATCGATGAAAATCAAGTGAAAGGTCTAGCCCAACTGATTGGCGAAAAAGCATCACCACAAGATGTTGATCTTTCACTCATGGTTTTGGCCTCAAAAATGAAACGTGAAGGTGAGGATGTCATACTGGTCACCGATGATTTCAAGATGACCACCACCGGAGAGAAAGCGAACTTGGGTTACGATACGTGTCCTCCGTCGACGTTCATTCAACGCCTTGCTTCACTGAGTGGTTCGAAGAACAAAGGTCGTATGAAGAGTCTCTCCCGAAGAGTTCGTGCTGCAGAGATGCGATACGCCATCAGTCGTGTTCATCAATACGATATTCAAGCTAAATTGACATGGATGGTTGATTCACTGATTGAAGACAGGCCACAAGCACAAAAGCGTCCAACTTCCGATGCATCTGAGATGAATTTGAAAATCGCTCTTCAAAGAACCCTTTCAGGTGAGAATATCAAAGGTAAATACACCAAGAGGCTCGGTGCTTTACCTGAAATCTGCAAACCTATTCTTTCACTTGACACTCACATTTCACAATTGACTTCGACCAACACCTCAGAAGAATTGCTTGAAGCATATCAAGAAACTTTGTTGCTTATGAGTGAAGTTCTCGAATCGATTGGCCTTGACTTGGCACCTCTGGATGAAACTGCGGCTGAGCTCGCTCACAGTGCGTTGAGTGGATATTTGTACCGTTCTGAAACAGCGTTAGGCTTGATGGCGAAAATGTCTGGGAAACGTGACACAGCACGCCTTCATCTTTCCCGGGCACTTCAATCGGCCACATTGATTGACGACTCGTTTGCTGAAATGCATGCTGTTTACCAGTTGGGGCTTTTAGCCATGGCATCGGGTAAGTGGGAACGTTCAGCAAGGTTGTTCGAAACCGCTGTAATCCAAGCACAATCCATTTCTGCAAACCAATTACCGTATTTGGTTTGTGCAGGAATTTCTAGGCATCTTTGCGGCATTGAAAGGACTGCTCAAAAACACATTCTGTCGGCCAATCACCTTGTAAGCGAAGATAAGAAAAAGGCCTCGCTGGTTTTGATGAAATTGGGCGAGGCTCTGCTTGCTATTGACCAACCAGGATTGGCACTGGAGGTTCTTGATGAGGCAATGGAATGTACGCTTGAGACGGGTTCAGAAGAACAATTGGAACTACTGGCTGAGCATATTCTGATGGCCAATGCCGCAATGACACATGATGATGTTATTCAACATGAAGGGCTGAGGACACTTCTTGACGGGTTAAATCAATTGACGGAACTTGAAGCCGAAGAATTCGCCAAAAAAATCCAAGTGATTGAGAAGCGAGCAGATGAACATACTTTGCCGTTTGAAGACACTTGGAACGATTGGCAACCATCAACGAAGTTGATTTCCCTCGATGCTACTTTGAAAGTGATTCGTGCAGAGGTTGATGAAAATCAAGATACTTTGGTGGTCGTTCATCATACTGAATTAGGTTCGATCGGAATTTGGCTTCCAGACGGAGAGTGGAATGTATCCTCAGGCCATCTGCTTTCCATCGGTCAAACGCGGGTGAAACTGGCTCAACCAACTGCAGATTTACAGGACAAACACAGTCTGCGAGGGCTGGTTGCGGTTGAGGATACTTCAAAACTGATGTTCAAAGCACCGAGCGAGGAATTCATCGTCGAATCCGAAGATTAGAATCCAGTTAAGTCGACGATATATCGAATGACGACGACGATGAGTATTGCGAGGAAAACTTGCATAAGTTGCTTTTCGGAGAGGTACTTCATGCCGTATCTCGCTCCGCTCCTGGCACCAAGGAAAGTAAGTACCATGAAGATAAGAATGAGCAAAAATTCTTCTCCGAGTTTGGAGAACATGCCTGAAGGTAATGCGAGAAGGTGTGCGAAAATAGCGACAGGAACGACGACCATCATGAAGTGAAGGCTTGTCCCGATGGCTTTGCGAGGTTCAAGTTGTCCAAATGTTCGTAGAATTGGGACGTAAATGACGCCAGCACCGATAGCGAGTACACTCGAAAGTATTCCTCCGATACCAGCGCCGATTTGCAGAGCAATAGGTTGAGGTTCAGTTGGTTGTTCCGTATCGTCAACTGCTTTCGATTCCGCCTCCATCTTGCGTACTGTCTTGTAGATGGCCCAAGTGATCATCACTAAACTCAACACTTTGAACACGAAGTCCATTTTATCATCGATGAGGGCGACGATACCTACGCCGAGAATGGCACCTGGGAGTGCCCCTTGTAGGCCTATTTTCAGTGCTGCATTGTCGAAGTGTTCCTGTTTGCGGTGGGCAAGCCCACTGCCCCAACTTACCACCGCTGTGAGGGTGAGTGACACTGCGAATAAGGCACCATTGATCTCCCATCCCAGGCCATAGTGCAAGAGTGGAACAAAGAGCATCCCACCGCCCATTCCGATTGGAGCAAACATAAACGCAACCGCAAAGATGCACAAGGAAATGAATAGAGTTTCAGCTATCATCACATCCTCTCCTTTAGCCGAAACAGCTCTCAGTCTGTATCGGTGGTAGAGGTCCTGTTTCAATACTCTTTTCTCATAGCAGGGGTTCACCAATAGGTTCAATAAGTAAAGTCCAGAACCCAGAAACATGTCTAGTGCGCTCATTATTGCTGGAGGAGTTGTTGGGTTTTTCCTTCTTATCGGAGTTATTTGGTTTTTCTCAACTTGGAACCGGCTTGTAAGTCTCGAATTGAATGTTGACAATTCTTGGGCGCAAATTTCAGTGTTGCTCAAGCAACGATACGACATGATTCCGAACCTTGTCAACATTGCCAAAGGCATAGCAAAGCAGGAAATCGCTTTCTTCGACAAACTCTTCGACGCCCGACGTGCCGCAGCAGGTGCCCTTCAAAGCGGTAACGTCGAGGGGGCTGCTCGAGCAGAATCGACCTTCGCAGCCATGATTCCTCGAATAAACATGGTCGCAGAACAGTACCCTGAATTGAAATCTGATTCCTCGTTCCTTAACATCCAAAACCAATTGGTTGCTCTAGAAAACAGCATTGCAGACCGTCGTGAATTTTACAATTCCAGCGTGACTACGTTCAACAAAGCCATTCAAATGATTCCTACAGTATTTGTTGCCAACGTCAAAGGTTGCGAACGGCGTTCCCTCTTCGAAATCTTTGACCACGAGCGCGAAAACGTCGTTATCGAATTTTGATGCTGTACTCGGTCTTAGCGTAACTTCTTAACGCATAGGCCTAAACGTGAATTGGTGAAAGGATGTTTCTCATCATCGGCTCTGGACATCTCGCTGTTCGCTTAAGCCAATGGTGTGCACTACGTCGACGCAGTGTACTGATCGGTCTGGCATCGAACCTTCCACTCGATGGGCCTCTGGAAGGATGTGAAATCATGGCGTTACCATCGCCAATGCCACTCAATTCACTCCCACTTGAAGCCCAAAAACCCACTGCAGTTCTTTTGCTCAATCCTGAGGCATTAGCCGATGAGAATCCTCTTGAAGCCCTTCAAAATCACTGGCAAGATGTTCCGATTCTAACGACGCTGTCGCTTGAAGGGGATGGCGTAGATTTGATCAGCGTCGATGATGTGTCCTTCGCAGCAATGCAGGATCGCATCCGCTCATGGGAACAAAAAGACGGAGCCAGCGTTCTTCATCATTACCTACATTCCGTTCCTGCAGGTTCGAAAGTGGCCATATTTTGTCATGACAACCCAGACCCAGATGCATTAGGTGCGGGTTTGGCAATGTATGAGTTGGTTCGAAGCATGGGGCTCGAGCCCTCGCTGTTGCATGGAGGTCTTATTGAGCACCAGCAAAACCGTGCGATGGTACGCTTACTCGATATACCCGTTCGACGGCTTATCCTTGATTGGGAAGTCCAAGATGTCCTCCGAGATGCTGCAGTCGTCATGACCGTTGACTTCCATCGACCTGGGGCTAACAACATCCTTCCAGAGGATTGCGTACCTCATGTTGTACTCGACCATCATACCTCGGATGAATCGGTTGCAGCAGACATCTCCATGCTTCGTCCTGAATATTCGGCGACATCATCCTTGGTCGCTAGCCTTCTCATGAGTTTGAACCACCCAATGACTGCTCGTGTTGCTACAGCCCTTGCTTTCGGCATTCGAACGGACACTCTTGGTTTCACTCGTCACTTTAATCCCGTGGATATCCGTGCTCTTTCATGGTTGAATGCCTATGTAGATTCAGATTTGATAAGTTCTATAGAAGAACCTCCACGGTCGCAACAAACATTGGAATCTTTCGCTGAGGCTCTTGGCTCAAGGACACTGGTTGGCTCAACCCTTCTTGCTCCACTTTCTTCCATGCCAAACAGAGATTCATTGGCCCAAATCGCTGATTTCCTTTTGCCTACCGAAGGCATTGATACCGTTATCGTTTTTGGACCGCGGCGTGGTAAAGTGATTCTTTCAGCACGCTCAAAGAATGAAGATGTCCACCTCGGACGTTTGCTTTCAGATACTTGGGGTGGTGGCCTTTCAGGTGGCCACAAGGCACTTGCTGGTGGCCAAATTCCATTTGATGTTTTACTCAATCAACTTCCAGACGACCCCGAGGCAGCAGAAGTCCAAGCCATTGAGGCAATGTCACTTCAACTTCGTCAACTCTTTTCGGACGGTGAGGGCGAATGACTGAAACTCCTTTCATTGACATCAGTCCGACCCTTCGAATCCTTGGGACCGCACACGTATCTACCGCCAGTGTTGAGGCGGTGCGTGAACAAATTTCTACTTACCAACCCGAACGAGTGGCTGTTGAATTGTGCGATTCACGGCATCAAGCACTGACCAGCGACCGTCGTTTGGATAAAGAGGGGTTGTTGAAAGTCGTCAAAGAAGGTAAAGCTCCTCTGGTTTTGTTGCAATCATTGCTCGCTGCTGAACAACGGAAAATGGGATTGGATGAAGGACAACAGCCCGGTGCGGAACTTCTCGCTGCGGTTCAAGAGGCTGAAGCAGCCGAGCTCGAGGTTGCTCTCATCGACCGTGATATGCAAACGACGCTTCGGCGCGCTTGGAAGAAAATGCGCTTTCGAGAAAAGGTTCGAATCCTCTGGTCTTTGCTCGGTGATGATGAGGACGAAGATGCGCCTGAAGTCAATGAATTACTTGAGGACCAAGATCTCCTTACCTCATTAATGGAGGAATTGAGAACTTTTTCGCCAGGTGCTGGCCTTGTTCTCATCGATGAGAGAGACTCTTACCTTGCCGGTAAACTCGCACTTCTACACGAGGATGAGAAGAAAACGCTGGCTGTCGTCGGTGCAGGTCACCTCAAAGGTATTGAAAAGCACCTTTTAGAACAGTCAATGCCGAACAAATCTTCCTTGGATGATTTGAATCAACTTCCAGTACGGGGTCGTTTTTCAAAGAGTATCCCTTGGCTCATTCCACTCTTTGTGATGAGCTTGATTGGCTATTCAATCGCTTCTGGTTCGCGTGACAGTTTGATTGAAATGTTCACCGTTTGGACAGCAGCCAATGCCGTGTTCGCCGCTTTAGGGTGTGCACTTGCTCGTGGCCACCCATTAGCGATTCTCACTGCAGCAGCTGCCTCTCCGATTACCTCTCTCAATCCTACACTTGCAGCTGGTTGGTTTGCAGGTTATGTTCAACTTAAAATCAAAGAGCCGACTGCTGAGGATTTGCAACAATTCCTCAAATTGGAGAGCCTTGGCTCCTTTTGGTCCAATAAAGCAGGACGTGTTTTGATGGTGACCTCTCTGTCAAACCTTGGCAGTATGGCAGGTGCTTGGTTTGCGGCAACTGGACTGGTTGGAAGCCTGCTTTAATCAATGGAATTGAGCACTTTGAGCAAATCGATATGCTCTTGAACATCGTGCACTCGGACGATATCTATTCCTTGGTAGTAAGCCATTGCAGCAACTGCAAGCGTTCCACTCAGCCGTTGGTTGGGGTCGTCGTGCCCTGTCAATTGTCCAATCATGGATTTGCGCGACACGCCCCATAGAAGAGAGAAGCCTTCGATTCCTCGGAACAACTCATGCCTTTGTAAAAGGTCGATGTTGTGTTCAAGTAATTTCCCGAATCCAATTCCAGGATCAAGCACGATTAATTCTGCAGGTAAACCAGCAGCTATCAATCCACGTGCTGTTTCAAGTAACTGTGTACTTACTTCTTGTGCGCAATCGTCGTAGGAGGGTTTTTGTTGCATGGATTGGGGCTCTCCTTGCATGTGCATGATGCATACTCCGCATTGCTTTTCAAGAATGAGTGAGACCATTTCGGGGTCTCTCAGTCCCGAGACATCATTGATGAGATCAGCCCCAGCATCAAGTGCTGCCCGGGCAACCTCTGGGCGCCGAGTATCGATTGAAAGAAGTCCAGTCTCGTTACGAAGCCGCAACGCTTCGATGACAGGGACGACCCGTTTCAATTCTTGCTCAACGGAGACATAATCTGCATTTGGGCGTGTTGACTCGCCTCCGATATCAATCCATGTGGCGCCTTTTTGCCACATCTCCAAAGCAGTTTCTACAGCCTGTTCAACTGTGGTCATGCGACTCTGTTCATGAAACGAATCCGGCGTCACATTGAGGATTCCCATGATGTGGCACGGCTGTTCTTCAGAGCGGTGTAGATTCATCGAGAGGTGGTCTCGGCGATTTCGATTGGGTGGTAAGGAGGCGCCCATCAACCTCCCGAGTTCGGCAGATTTGATAACATGTGAGTGTCAAGGTCACCTATGACCGACGACAATCTCGCCGATTCCCCGCTTGACTTGGGGTCTCCGCAGGAGCCAATCATCGGTCAAGAAGCCAATGAGCACCGTCACGAATTGGCAGAACGATTGATTCGTCGTTTGAATGTCAAGGACCACAACGCTATTTTTGAAATGATTTCTGCAAAAGCCTATTTTGGAGGGATTCTCATTGCCATTCTGGCCTTGTTCTTCTGGATATTTATTTCATCTGCGGACGACAGCGTGGATACCGGAGTATCTATTCTGGGAACGCTTAGTTTCCCTGATGTCGCAATTGCTGTCATGGTCTTGGGTCTTCTTTCGGCATTCTTTAGGGATTACAGCCGCGAGCTGGGCCACCTGTTCCCATCCTTGGTCTCTGGCGTGATGATTATCGTGTGCGGCTTTTACGCCATAGAACCCCTCGTCTACGGTTTTGTCACCAACGAACTTGAGGCACAAACCGCCCTTTGGCGTAGTGCACGGCTCGGATTACTCTGGGGTGGTGTTTCATATTGCGCACATTATTTGGTCGACGCTTTCCTTCTCTACTGGCTCAAGCAATTCTGTGCGAACCATGACATCGACATTTCTCCTGTCGAAGAGTCTGTTGCGCTTGAACTCCATCCAGCAGATTGAGTTGAGACTGCACCTTTCTTGTAGGATTATCAACTCGATGCATCATGACAGGTGAGCGTGTCGATGTTCTTCGCTTAGGTTATCGCCTTGGGCGTGACCCTCGAATCACGACACACCTTGCCCTTGTGGGGCGTGCTCTTGGTGCAGATCGCTTTCTTCTGGCTGGAGATGAAGACCCGAAAATGTTTGAAAATCTCGAATCGGTTGCCAATCGTTTTGGTGGGGGCATGGAAACTGAACACATTCATTCACCTATGGGTTGGTTACGTCGTTTTGTTGAAGAGGATGCAGGCGATGGAAGTCCAGGCATTGCCGTTCATTTGACGATGTATGGTGAGCCTTTCCGTGAAGCAATACCTCGCATCCGTCGTGACCGGCCAATGGTCATCGTTGTCGGAGGCGCTAAAGTTCCCGGTGATGTCTACAAACACTGTCAGTACAACGTAGCGGTTGGTAACCAACCTCACTCTGAAGTCGCCGCTTTAGCACTGTTTCTGGATGCTTGGTACGGCGAATCTGGAAGCAACCGTTCCTTTGAGGATGCGCGGCTGATTATTCAACCCACGGCGAACGGAAAGAGAGTTCGGGATTTAGACCGTGAAGAAGAAGAGTAAGATTCTGCTTACTTGCGATGTATGGGCCTTTTTCACCGCTGGTTTAAGTCCAAACTGCGGTCGCTTCTCTCATCCGTATTCGATGCCAATTATTATGGGGGTTCGTTTTCGACGAAAATTGATGTCGGGAGGTGTTACACAAACCGGCAGTTTCTGTCCTGGACGGAATCAACGTGGAGTAGCAAACGCTCCTTCCTTCGTAGATGCTGCTGATGGGTTGTCTCAGGGAGTGGTTTTACCACCTTCAGCTGAGGGGCCAGGTCTTCTGCTGACTGCGGATGGAGGCCGCTATCGAGGGACCTTGTTTGGAGCGAATGGTCACGGTGAAGGGGAACTTGTTTTCACCACAGGGATGATGGGTTATCAAGAATCACTCACGGACCCATCGTTTGCAGGTCAAGTCCTTACGTTTACCTACCCATTGATTGGAAATTACGGAATTCATGCTGGTGCATCCGAGTCATCTGGTGTTTGGCCTCGAGGCGTCGTTGTCCGGCACGCAATGCATCAACCCGACCACCGGCATTCCATCGCTCCAGTCGAAGATTTGCTACGGCTTCATGGCGTACCCGGGATTCAAGGTATTGACACTCGGGCCATAACCCGTCGAGTTCGTGAACTTGGAACTGTTCTGTGTGTCTTTGGGCCAGCAGACGATGAAGCTCTACTGCAAACTCGTTTGAACGAATTAACTTCTCCGGACCTCGAAGACCTTGTCGAACAAGTTTCGATATCCACTCCAGTCGTTCTCAATTCGGGGGCATTGGATGTACTCGATCAACCTCTTCCTCGACTTGGGGCACTGGATTGCGGAATTAAGTTCAACATTTTACGTAATCTATGCCGTCATTTCGAGGTCGTGTGGTGCCCACCTGAGACCTCGTTTGAGGTTCTTGTCAACGATTACCAAATCGATGCTCTGTTCTGTTCCAATGGGCCAGGAGATCCTGCACATTCGGGTAAAGCAACCATGGCTCGCAATACGCTTGCTCAAGCCGTTCAAGCAAAATTGCCAGTGATGGGGATTTGCTTAGGACACCAGTTGATGGGACTCGCATCCGGGTTGCAGACCTACAAAATGCGCTACGGTCACCGTGGAGCGAACCAACCCGTTATCGATTTGAAAACGGGACTTGTCTCCATCACGAGTCAGAACCATGGTTTTGCTGTTGCAGACCCTGATGCGGGGATGTTAGCTGCTCACCCAAGTGGTGCGTGCTCCCCCCCCGGTGAGAACCTCCACGGTGCAGAAGTAACCGTACGCTTTGTGAATGCCAATGACAGAACCGTCGAGGGGTTGGATTTGGTTGGACATCCGTCCTTTACCGTTCAATTCCACCCTGAGGCTTGCCCAGGACCGCACGATGCAGCCCCTCTCTTTGAGCAATTTCGAGATATTGTTGACCGTGCACTTGGAGGTGAATACTGATGCCTCGACGTGATGATTTGAAGACCATTCTCGTGCTTGGCAGCGGTCCTATTAAAATTGGACAGGCAGCTGAGTTTGACTTTTCAGGAAGCCAAGCCGTTCGTGCATTGCGAGAGGATGGTTACGAGGTGATTTTGGTAAACTCGAATCCTGCAACCATTCAAAACGACCCTGAGATGGCAGATAAGGTGTACATCGAACCACTTCTTCCGGATACTGTTCGTCGCATCTTGGAGATTGAGAAACCATGTGCCTTGTTGGCTGGAATGGGTGGCCAGACGGCTCTCAATATCGCCAGTGAACTTGCCCATGACGGTTCCCTTGAACGGCTCGGAGTCGAACTCATTGGTTCTGATTTGGACGCTATTGACAAAGCAGAAGACCGTGAATTGTTTAACCAAGTGTGTGAATCCATCAACCTCCCTATCTCCGAGGCTATTGCTTGCAACACCATGGATGAAGTCATTGCAGCAGCAGAATCAATTGGTGCTTGGCCTGTTTTGATTCGTCCTGCCTTTACATTGGGCGGATTAGGTGGGGGTACGGCATGGGACATCGGCCAACTGGTGGAAATTGCCACGTTAGGATTGAGAAACTCTCGAATCAATCAAGTCTTGATCGAAGAATCAATTCTTGGTTGGCAAGAATTGGAGTACGAAGTCATGCGAGACGGTGCGGATAATGCAACGATTGTGTGTACCATGGAAAACATCGACCCCATGGGCGTCCATACCGGCGAATCAACGGTCGTAGCACCTCTGCAGTCGTTTTCTGACGCTGATCACCAAATCCTTCGAGACCAAGCCCTTTCACTTATACGGGCGTTGAACATCAAAGGTGGTTGTAACGTACAGTTTGCCTTTAACCAATTTACCGGAGAAATTCGAGTGATCGAAGTTAACCCTCGTGTATCACGTTCCTCAGCATTGGCAAGTAAGGCGACTGGATACCCTATCGCTCGGATGGCAGCAAAGATTGCAGTTGGCTATACACTTGATGAATTACCGAACCCAATCACCGGAGAAGGGACAACCGCTGCCTTTGAACCAACATTGGACTATTGTGTCGTCAAAATCCCTCGTTGGCCGTTTGACAAGTTTAGAACCGCAGATCGGGAACTTGGGACTTCGATGAAGTCGACCGGTGAAGTAATGGCTATTGGAAGAAACTTTGAAGAAGCGTTCTTGAAGGCTTGGGCTTCTTTGGAACAAGGTTGCGCCCACCCGCGCCCGCTCACACGTGCGGATGAATCGGAGGGTGAAGGAATGGCGGATAGGGCACTCACAGCACTTCCAGATTCCACTTTAGTTGAATGGTGCAGAGTCGCTACCGACCGTCGAATGGGCGCATTAATTGAAGCGTTCCGCCGGGGTTGGAGTGTTGAAAAAGTACATGAAATTACTCGGATTACTCGTTGGTTCCTTTACCGCTTTGAGAACATAGCAAAGATGGAACAAGAAATTACGCATACTTCAGCACTACCAACCGAATTAACTCGTGAACAGTTGCGCCACTGGAAGAGTCACGGCTTTTCAGACAACCACATTGCAGATGCTTTAGCTGGATTCCCTCCAACAGGGCCGCGCTCAATACCTGCTGGCCGCAATGAGGAGGCAGTCATGAGTCGAAGACATGCACTACGTCTACATCCCCGCTATAGAATGGTTGACTCCTGTGCTGCTGAATTTGCTGCGAAGACGCCTTACTATTATTCGACCTATGAATTGGACGATGCCAAAGGAATCGACCATTTGCCGGACATGGAATCACGGACAAAAGAACGCCTGGTTACCGTGGGTAGCGGCCCAATTCGAATTGGACAGGGGATTGAGTTTGATTATGGATGCGTTCACGCCGTCAAAGCGATTCGTGAAGCGGGAAAGGATGCTATCATCATCAACAACAATCCTGAAACGGTTTCGACAGACTTCGACACTTCTGACCGGTTGTATTTCGACCCGTTGACATTGGAGTATGTGTCTGAAATACTTCTTCGAGAGAAAGCACACGGTATTCTTTTGCAGTTTGGTGGTCAAACCGCCATCAATCTTGCACTGCCGTTGAGTGAGCGTTTACCGCTCCTCAAACCGATGGGTCTCGACCTTTCCATTATGGGTACTTCGTGCGACGCTGTGGATGAAGCAAGCGATCGTGAGCGATTTGAGGCCTTTGCTAAGCGTTCAGGATTACGAATGCCCAACGGAACAACAGGTACCAGTGCTGAAGATATCCGTAATGCTGCAATGGACATCGGCTTTCCAGTCTTGATACGACCATCGTATGTTCTTGGTGGACGGGGTATGGAGATTCTTTCCAACGAGCAACAGTTGAACGCCTATCTTGAAGAAGCCTATCTGGCTCCTGACAAACCCCTCTTGGTCGACGATTACCTTGGTCATGCTACAGAAATTGACGTGGACGCAGCTTGCGATGGAACCGATGTTCTGGTTGGTGCCATTATGGAACATCTCGAAGAGGCTGGAATTCACTCCGGTGACTCGACTTGTTTTATTCCTGCGCAAAACATCTCCGAATCAATGTTGGCTAAGATTGCTGAGCAGACGAAAATTATTGGCTTAGGTCTCAAGATCAAGGGTTGTTACAACATTCAGTTTGCATTACAAGGGGATGATTTGTATGTGCTTGAAGTCAACCCGCGCTCCTCTCGGACTGTGCCGTTCGTAGCGAAGGCAACAGGACTGCCGATGGCAAGGATTGCAGCGAACATTACCATTGGGATTCCCCTTTCAGAGCAAGAGATTCCTCGAAGAACTTCCGGCCAAATTTGCGTGAAAGCCCCGGTTTTCCCATTCATCAAACTTCGAGGACTCGACCCAGCCCCCGGGCCAGAAATGAAATCGACTGGAGAAGTCTACGGTTCTGATGTCACTGCAGACAAAGCCTACCTCAAGGCTCGACTTGCTACTGAAGTGCCTGTGGCTACATCTGGAGGCGCCTACCTTACCGTTCGAAATGAAGACAAGGAGGGCCTGATTCCAATTGCTCAAGAGTTGGTCGAACTCGGGTTCAACTTGTTTGCTACTCCAGGTACATGTGATGCACTTCGAGATGCAGGAGTTCCAGTGAGTGTTGCCTATAGAATCGCAGACAAGAATCATCCGGATGCACTTGACTTGATGCATAAAGGGGAAGTTTCGTTTATCGTGAATGTGCCTACTGTTTCTGGTGGTGCGGTTCGAGATGGTAACATGATGCGTCGTCTCGCCGTTGAATTGAACATTCCTTTTGTCACGACACTGCGTGGCGCTAAAATGGAAGTGGCTGCGAGTAAAGCACGGTTAAGTGGGCCTCTCGAGCCTCGTAGATTGACGGTCCACTACTGATCAGCAAGCGTCGTATGCTTCGATGATGTATTTGGTAAGAGGGCTTGTCCAAGCGAGTTCACTGATGCCATCTTCACCCTCAACATCGTAAATTCGAACAACATCTCGAACACGAACGTTGCCTTGTGCTGAGCGAGCAAGAATTGTAGCCGGTTTAACCGCTTTACCCGTTCCATGCGGGTCATAGACGGTATCCAATGCATCGGATAGGAACCATTCCGCTTTTCCGCCAGGCTCGCCTTCGTATGTCTTTTTGATTTTCTTTGGGCCAAACATGCCGCTTGATTTCTTTTTCTGCGTGTTGGCAGCGGCCTTTGAGGCAGCGGCCTTGGTCGTGTCTTTCTTTGGCTTTGATTGAGAAGTTGATTTTGCTGCCTTTGTTTTTGAATTGCTTGCAGCGCCACGACCCTTAAATTCCTCTTCGAGTTCAGCACGAATTTCTTTCTCAAGTTCACTTCGGATACTCTTTTCCAGTTGACTTCGAACTTTGCTTTCCAAAGCAGCAGGGTCGCCCTTTGCAAGTTTTTCGAGAGCATCATCACGTTCGTCTTGCATGGCTTGCATGACGTTGATGTAGTGTGCAGCGACTTGAATGAGTGATGTTTCCATCGACGCTTCTAATTGCATAGAAACAACTTCGCCGGCAGAGTCTCTCCACTTGCGCCATTGCAGCATTGTGTTGGCGTGAATATCAGAACCACATTTCGGGCAAAAACTACGCTTCGGAGGTTTGAGAACTGGAATCGCTCGCATTGCTTCTGGATCGATACCTTCGTGTTCACCGCTTGCTACATCGTGGATGTGCGTTGATGCTTCCATACCGTTGTCCATTGCTTCTCGGAACATCCCCTCCTTCAGGTTCAATTTTCCGGCTTGGATAAGTTCCCAACCGTTCGTACCACGAACGACCGCTCGAACAGCAGCGTTTGCAGCTGGTGATTGCCCCCATTCATGGTTTGCGTATACGGAACTTGACGGTGATTGAAGAGTTTCGCTGGCAAAGGCATCGGACAGGTCCACATCTTCACCCTCCGCTGGTGCGGCAATGCCGAGAACGATTGGATTTGCACCATCTTCAATTTTAGCAATCATGTCGAATTTTTCTGCCATTGAGAGGTCATCTCGTATGCGAATGACCTCTTTCAATTGGTTCAAATCGTGACCTGTTGCCGTGATTGGTCCTTGACCAGTAAGGTCGTGGCCACATGAGAGGCAGAATTTGGCTGCAGCCTCAACACCTGCTTCACAAGTTGGACAGTAGACTCCCGCCATGAAGAGCAATGGTTACCGACTACTTTTCAAGTGTGACGGTCGGAACGGGCTAAAACAGGTCGAATCCCATGTTCATGGACAATTCCATCATTCAGGAATGCACCGAAGGCAGGCATGGAGTAACTCAATGATTTCCACCTTTTCCATTTCCGCCAATATTGGAGCCAGGCGAGGACCTTTCTCTGTTCCCATGAGAGCAGCATATGCTACTTTGAATGCACTGCGAGGTGATAGATCAAGGTCTCGAGCGGCTTGTGGGATACTTGCGCCTATGGCTGCTGCTTCCCATTCGCATGCTTCCAGAGCAGCCGTCATATTCGCTAAAATCTTCTTCTCCTCGGCATCGAGCCGTTGAAGCATTTGCTCGTTCGGTTGCTCAAGAATGTTTATTTTCATTTCTCCGGGGAAATGTTTCGATTGAATCCAGTGGCGCATTCGGTTTAATCGGTCTTGCAATTGAGAGGTGACCGAGTCAACCGCACCCGAGGATTGAAGACTTGACCAAACGTCTTCATCGTTCTTTTTCGTTTGAGCCAACAGTGCGAGGTGTCTGAATGTGACGGCAGCCGCATGAGCTTCTTGGCCAGATACCGTACTCGCCATTCGCATGGCTCCGGCAGCATCTTCAATCTGAACGCGTTGACGTCGACTGAGTTCTTCACTGGCGAGTTCGTTCTCGAAATCTCGAGCAGCTAGACGTTCATATTCGTCAGCCAGTGTCACCAGGCCCATGCCTGTGTCGAATTCAATCGCCTTGTTTGGCTTGGATTTCGCAATGAGTAATCGGAGAATTTCCGGTGGGACCAATTCGAGTGCTTCTATTGGTCCTACTGTGTTTCCAGTCGAAGAAGACATAGCACCTTGGCCTTTGAGGCTGATCCATTCATACACCAGAGGTTGAGGTGGCTCATGGCCGAGTATTTGGGAAATCTCTCGTCCGGTCGAGTAGGAACCACCCGCAGCGCCATGGTCTTTTCCAAAAGCCTCACACGTAACGCCAATCCATCCCCATTTTGCCGGCCAATCAATTCTCCATGGCAGTTTCCCTTCACCTTTGGTGATGTCCGAGGAACCAGTTTCGCCGTATTCATCTTTCCAATGTACCAATGGATATTCGTATCCAGTCACTTTGACCTTGTCCAATCCTTTCTTCGAATTAAGTGGGCTCCATGGAAACCAATCGTCCGGTAATTCTCGGCTTGAAATGCGCTCAATACATTCTCTTATCTCATCGGCTTTATCGCATGCGACCTTGGAAAGTTCTGCGAAACGTCCGCTTCTATAGGATTCCAGATTGTCGATGAGCCGAGGATTCACACCAATTTCATTGAGCGCTTTCAAAAACGGTTCAAGGAAATGGTTTGCATACGTCCAATTTTCGTTCTCAAAACGTTCCCAGTCTGGACTTCCATCCTCTTTCGGGGCAGGAATTGCGCCGAGTTGGTTTCCAACAAATTGTTCGTAGTCAGATCCAAGGAAATCATAGACTTTCCGAAGCGGATCAGCACTATCAATAATGAAAACGAAATCAACATCGAGGTCTGCATTTCGAGCTGCTCGAGCGATCATGTCTCCGGTAAGGATTTCACGCAGGTGACCTATGTGGAATTCACCACTTGGCGTTATTCCAGTGGATACAATATGCTTCTTTCCTTTGTGGGAGAGAGACTGCGCTGCAACATCTGCCCAGTGCATACTCTCACCTCAAACGGGGACGGCACGAATGATTCCACGCAGCGGAACACCGTTGATTTCATTTCGAGTTGATTTATTGACCAATACGATGGCGAGTCCGACTTCTCCACCGGCGGCACGAATGGAATCAATTGTGCGGCCCATTGTCGTTCCAGTGGACAGTACATCGTCAACGATGACGACTTTCTTTCCAGCGACTTGTCCATATTTGTTGGAAAGAACACCATGGCCATCGTCTCCATCGACATTGCGATAAATGGTGTATTCTGAGCCTAAACAACGGGCTACTTCGTGCGCAAAGCTGATTCCGTTGATGGAAATTCCGACGATGGTATCGATGTCACTGAGGCCGAGTTCCTCGTCAGCCACATCTGCCATGATTGTGCCAATTGCTGCAATGCGTTCAGGTCGAACGCCGATGCTGCGCCATCCGATTCGGACATCAGTAGGTCTGTCTTTTGATTCGCCACCAGCAAGCAACCAAGAAATAGTGTCTTGCGAAAGGGAGAGTTCGTCCGCAATTTGTTGGGAATTCAAGCCTTCTTTCCTCAGTCCAAACGCTTGGGCACGTAATTCTTCAATACTCGATACCATTGTTCTCAAACGTGGGTAAGGCCACTAACTCATCAACCCTTTGTCTCTCTCGTATGTCGAAGAACCGGATGAACCTCTCCAAAGGCTTCAAGAAAGAGCGATACAGGGCAACACCATGAGCGACTTTGATTACGAGTCCCTGCTCGACCGGGCACGGGAAAACATTCCTCAAGAAATCTCTTCACGTTCGAGATGGCGCTTGCCTGAACCTCAAATCATGATTGAGGGTCAAAACACTATTTTTCGAAACTTCAATGAAGTCGTCTCAATGATGGAGCGAGACGACAATCACGTCTATCAATACCTGTTGAATGAACTTGGAACATCTGGCTCCAGGGACGGACCTCGTGCACGGTTTAAGGGACGGATTCCTCCGAAGAGGATTAAGAAGACGATTGTCAACTACGTCAATTCATTCATCAAGTGCAGTCAATGCTCTGCGCCTGATACGCACTTCATCAAGCAAGACCGAACTACTCTGCTCAAGTGTCAAGCATGCGGCGCAACACGGCCGGTCAAACTCTGATTCATTGGGTTAAATCAAGCATGAGATGCCTGGCGACTTTACCCGTTTTGAGGTGTTCAAGAACATCTTCAATTGATTGTTCATCAGGAAGGGAGTACCATACTCCTTCGGGGTAAACCACACAAGTCGTTCCGAATTCACAGAAGTCGAGACATCCAGATTTCTGTACTCGAACATTTTTGATTCCAGCCTTTTTCGCAGACATTTTCAACATGCGCATGAGGTCAAGACTTCCACGGTTTGAGCAAGACGGTCTTGATGCACCTTCAGGTCGTTCATGTCCGCACACAAACACGTGCCGTTGATAGCCTGGCTCTGTTCGTCCTTTCGGGTCGTTGGGCACAGTGCTCACTCCGGTTTGAGAAATGAGATTTTCTCGGCAAGTTGATAGTCAAGTTCAGTGACTTTTTCTTGGTCGTGGGTGAACAGTTCGATGACGACATACCCCCATCCAAAGTGAATCTCTGGGTGATGGTTTTCATTCTCGGACAGTTCAGATACTGCGTCGACAAATTGTTTTGCAGATGCAAAGTCAAGGAATTTGTACTCAGCCATAAGCCGGCCTTCAATCAGTTCCCAGCCTTTGGGGGCTTCCAAGATCTCATCCCCAAAGATGAGCGTCATCGCTGCCTTGGCTTTCTTTCTCCACCTTTTCGTGGAGTTTCGAGCGTCGCTTCATATCGGCTCTTTCAAACGCAAGAAGAGCTTTGTCGTCGATGTATGCTGGGCGTGTGTGGGCGATTAAAACAATCTGTGCGATAATGTCCCGTGCAAGAAATACAGTTCTCCCATCATCGGTGAGCAGTTCAATGTTGGATTTCCCTGAGGCAAGCAGTCGACCTCTCATCCACGATTCACCATCGGATGGTGTCGAACGTGAATCAAGTAGAATCTCGACTAAATCATCACGGCGAAGACCGTGTCTTCGCTCAAGTAAGTCGCCGTTATGGACATCTTCAAATTTCGTAAGGTCTGGAGAGCCCATGTCTTCCCAAAGGGGTGTTGCCCAGTCAGGGAGCGAGATTTTCTGCTTTTTCTTAGCGGCCATGTACCGTTCAAGAGCCGAGGCTACTTGAACCTCGCTCCTCGACTCCAATGAAACCATTGTTGAAGACAAGTTGAACGGATGTCTTCTTGAAGGGTGGGCGACCGGCTTAGAACGGGGAGAAGGGTATGAAAGTCTCGTGGCGAACACTTCCAACCGTTCTTCTTGAAGAGGAAATTTTGGATAAAGCCTTCTCTCGAGCCAAAAAGGCCGCGGACAGAGTAGACGACTCCGACCGAGTATTCCGTGTTCGCAAGCAAATGAACCGGATGGTCCAAACGGCAGCAGACATCATCTCGACTACTTTTCAAGACATGGTCAACATGTGGCCATCTCTCGACCAATCACCGCAGTTCGATGTTTCTATGATTGATGCATGCGTTGGTTGCGACGATTACCGCCATCACCTTTCGATGCTGCAATGGGGCAGCAAGCAGGTGATCAACATCGCAGGTCAGAACAGCAAGAAGATTGTTCGTACTGGTCGTACAGAATTAATGCATGATGCTCGTCGTGAAGCATATGGGAGAATCTCCTCCATCATGCGCCGAGTGGGCCCTTCATTGGCATGGTTAAGCGAAGCACGTGAAGTTCTCAAGCGCCTACCAACCATCGACCAACTTCTACCGTGCATTGTTGTGTGTGGTGCACCCAACGTTGGAAAATCCGCCTTCATTTCTGCGCTGAGTTCTGGAAACATGGAAGTTAATCATTATCCTTTCACGACGAAACAAATACACGTGGGCCATTTCACTCACCGGCGTTTACAATTCCAACTGGTCGACACGCCTGGTCTTCTTGACCGGCCGCTGGATAAGCGTAATGCCATTGAACTGCAAGCCATTGCCGCTTTGGAAAACATCGGTTCTTTGGTGTTGTTCTTGATGGATGAGAGTGAGGCCTGCGGAACTTCCATTGAAGAGCAGAAGCACCTTCTGGAAGATGTCCAAGAACTCCTACCGGGCACGGACTTGATGGTAGTTACATCGAAGGCTGACCTTCTCACACCTCTTCCCGAGATGTGGGATGAAGTCAATGCAGCCGAACAAGAATGGAGAGATGAAGGCTCGGAAGGTGAGCCACAATTGCCGTTGCTGTACGACCCTAAGGGCAGAGTTACGATGTCTGCAACAGAATTCGTAGGAATGGACTCAATGCGTCTTGAAATTGTCCGCCGCGTTCGAGTTGCTCGTCCAAATAATCCTCTGGAATTACCAGAGGGTTGGTATCGCAGAGACCAATGATTTCACATTTGTTCTACTGGAACGATTCCAAGCCCTTCCATACTGGTTCGCATTAGATTTCGTGCCAGCTCGGAGAGTTGGAAATTAAACACATTCAATTCTCCTTCTTGCAGAATCATACAATCACGGTAAAAAGCGTTGAATGAAGTCGCTAATTGCAACAATTGGTTCGCAAAAAGGTGAGGTCTGCGGTCAGTCACTGCCTTGCTCAGCACATCCTGGTGGACACAGATTGTCCTCAGCAATTCGATCATACCTTTCGGCATGGAGTCCGGTATATCGGCACTGGATTGAGATGCAGCAGCAGTATCGATGCCTGCTTGAACACACTTCCTCGCTATAGAACATGCTCTTGCATGGCTGTACATGATGAATGGTGCTGAGCCACCTTCGAAGGCAAGGGCTTCTTCCCAACGGAACGTGAATCCTTTATCCGGACTCACCTTGATGATGTTAAATCGTACAGCTGACGTTCCAGCGGCCTCTGCAATCTTTTCAACCATTTCCTGTGAGTAATCCGGATGGATATCCCCAACGACGGCAGCGGCTTGGGCCTGCGCTTCTTCCAACAAATCGTCCATGTAAACGACATTCCCTTTGCGGGTTGACATTTTCCCTTCTGGAAGTTTAATGAACGAGTAGAACAAGACATCAGGTACTTTTTCTCCCAGTTCACTGAGCGTCATACCAACTTGCTTTGCTTGCAATTTATGGTCTTCTCCAAGCACATTGATCAAGAGGTCACATTGTTTCCACTTCCAAATGTGGTATGCGATATCCCGTGTGGCATAGAGAGATGAGCCGTCGCCTCTTCGGAAGAAGAACTCCGTTTTTCCTTTCAAGCCACGAGCTCCAAGGTCGAGGAATTCAGCACCGTTGTCTGCAGTTCCATGAATCTCAAACGTCTTGAATTTCTCCATGAGTTCAGCGACATCTCCGTTTGTGACAAACATGGATTCTTTGGTGAATGTATCGAAACCAATTCCCAGCCGTTTCAAAGTCAAGAGCATTCCATCCAATACGGGTTGGTAAGCGTCTTGGAACGCTTGAAGGACGACTTCATCACCGTGTTCACTGGCATGGACCATACGGCCAATTTCCTTCTCAATCTCTTCTTTGTCTGAACGCTCTTGACGAATTGCTTGAGCCGCTTGGTACCATCGTACCCGTTCATGGTCGGCTTTACCTTGCCATTTCTCGTTTATTGGTTCACGGTCACAGAGCGTTTGTTCAACTTCTGCTTTCCCCAAATGTTCCAGCGCCCATGCAAGAACGCCGACTTGTTTCCCCATGTCGTCCACATAGTATTCGGCACGAACGTTGTTGCCGAAAAGACGGTGCAATCGGACCAATGTGTCGCCCAAAATCGCATTGCGAGCACGTCCAACATGGAACGGACCATTCGGGTTTGCTGATGTATGTTCAATCAGAATGTGGGTGTCATTTGCTGGTTTTTTCCCATAAGCATCTCCTATTCGAATTGCATCGTTCATGACTTGTTGGGCCAACCATGACGGGTTTGCTTTGATGTTGAGGTATCCACCAACGGCGTTGACTTCTCCTATGGCCTGATGCGATGAAAGTGAATCAGCAATTTGTTGAGCGATGTCTACAGGAGATTTGCCGAGTTCTTTAGCGAACGGGAAACAAGGAAGCGACAAGTCACCTTGATCGTGCTCACGGGAGCGAACAAGCATGTGTTTCCAATGTTCGTTGGCAACGCCGATAGAGACGAGAACCTGCTCGAGCAACGGTTCGAGTACTTCCCTAAGCATGTACATGAATTCACCTCACATCATAGGGTATCGACAAATACCAGCCAAGCCACCAAATCCATAAAGGAGTTGAGAGCCTTCTTCGGTATCGACTGATATATAGACAACTTCTGTATTGCTTTTCGAAGCCATGGTAATCAATTCATCAATGAGTGGGACATTCTTCAATTCTTTGGCGTTGTCTCCTGAGGCTTTACAAGATGGACAATCTGGTATTGGTTCACTTCGACCAATGCTCACATCCCATTCGTGATTGCATGAACCGCATTGAAGGGTTAGAGAATTCTTTCTCAACGCTTCAGAGATGAGAAGTCTTCCGACTGCACCTTGGTCGAGTGCTTGTCGAACCATCTTTTCACCGTAGGTGGCTTTCGGTGCTGACTTCACGAGTTCTCCCAAGAACACATTCATCACTTGCCGTTCTGCGTCAAGTTCGATTTCACCCATCATTGCGCCAGCGTTTTCGACCAATTCACGAACCCCGCTGTCATTTGAATAACCAACGTCAAATGTAGTTTTGGCTATTTTCTTCGCTATTTCGTGATGGAAATAATCGTTTTTCACGACGAAATCTTTGGTCGCTCCAGGTCCTCCAACGATGATCGCTTGGATGTCTTCGAGGTTTGGCAGCCAATACGATGAAGCGTGTTCGGTAGCTCGTTTGAAGAAATTGTGAGCCGCTTCTTCGATGAGCCGTTCGAAACGTTGAGCAGACTGACCACCTTGACGGTGCTTGCCCATGATGTTTGAGACCAGGTGTTCTTGGACGTGGATTCTTTTACCCGATGCAATTCCAAACGCTGCCTCAGAACGGTCGATGACAAACAGTCCGTACGACTTCTTGTCGACCAACATATCCTCAAGTTGGGTTAATTCAAACACTGAGTCGCAACGGTAACGGAAGGAAATCAAAGGTTGTGGAGGTTCTTCAACAACAACATTGATCATTCGATTTTTATTGTTACCGATGATAATTGAGCCGACGAATAAAGCGATTCCGTTTTCGCCTGCATTCTTGTACTTCGAAAGCGTTGAAAGTGCAGATTCAATCGCTCCTTGTACATTCTTCCGCGTACCTTTTGACTTGATGTTGGCGGCTTGGCCGTGTTCGTTTTGCAGAAGTGAACGGGCATCGGAGACTTGTCGGTCGGGTGGAATAATGATGGTCACCAGTTCTGTGCCGAACCCCTTCATTTCCCGCAGGTCTTCAAGCGCCATCTTAAGGCGAAGTCTGCGCGTTGCTAGAACTGCTTCGTCAGACATAGGGTGGCCTCAACCTAACGGCACCGTTGAGGGGTCTTCAACTCTCTTATGCCGCCGAATCATTTCGACAGAAGTTTTTGCTTGCAGGATGTGCTTGCTCGGTCTTTTCACAGGGATAGTCTCAAAGTATGGACGCGAGAGGGTTGTTTGATGACCCGTCGCCAAGTTGTTGCTCTAGGAGGTAGTCTACTGCGGCCGGAAGAATCGGAACAGCGAACGGCATGGTTTGGGCAGTTACGCCAACTGGCCGTTCACATCGAAGGTAACGGTCGCCATCTTGGGATTGTTGTTGGAGGCGGTCTTCCCGCCCGGGAAGGTATTGATTTGGCAAAGACCATGGTGAGTGATGCACACCGACTCGATGAAGTAGGTATTGCAGCAACTCGACTTAATGCGACCATCATTCAACAAGTTCTTCTCGACATCGGCTGCGATGTGGCACCAGTCATACCAACCTCTACTCAGCAAGCAGCGGAACTTTTGGACCAACACCATTTGGTCATTATGGGCGGTACCACTCCCGGTCATACGACCGATGCTGTCGCTGTGGCATTCGCACGGGACGCTGGCGCAGGGCACTGCATCATCGCCACGAACGTGTCGCATGTCTTTGACAAAGACCCACGAAAGCATGATGATGCTGAATCATTCAGTACGATGACGTTTGACCAATTGGCAGAAATAACTGGGATTGGAGAACCTCTTTCCCCTGGTGCTTCAGCAGTTATCGACCCCGTTGCAGTTGGTTGGGCAAAAGACGCAGCAATTACACTCGCAGTTCTTGATGGAAGGGATACGCTGCGCCTTGAACAGGCGTTGGACGGCCAATCATTTGAGGGCACATTGATTCAATGAGGTGAACAAATGGTAGATGCATCAAAAGTCAAAGAAAACATTGCGAAGATGACCAACAAGGCTCGAGGTTCGCTCTCGACTGGGAAAGTGCAACCCCACAAACACTGTCGCGTTTGTTTTACGCCCATCAAAATGTCCGCTGAACCTCGAGTTTGTAAAGACCAAGAGTGCATTGATAAGAACAGTCGAGATGAAAGAAATCAGAAACAAATGCGAATTTGGATGTTTGTGTTCCTTGGTTTGTTTGCCTTCAGTTTTGTAGGACCAATTGTGCTTCGATCACTTTGATTCGTTGCCTTCAGCGTTTTCGAATTCATCCATCATGGCTTGAGGCTGCTGTTCACCGAGTGAATCGACACGGGATACGGCTTTCATTTGGTCTCCAATTTTGAACAATTCACTGAACGCTTCTTCGATGTCCTTCGCTTGTTTGAGGAATCGAATCGGTGGCCAACCGCAGTCGATGACTCCGGGTTCTACCGTACTTTCCTCGACCCAAGCAGCGCAAGCATCACCGTGGCAAAGTGCAGAGAAGTTATCTAAATCCAACCAAAACGTGCGCCGTCCACAAACTGGACAGTCTTTGCACTCCATTGTCGAGAGTACGGTGATACCGTTTTCTCCAATGACGTCGATGTCCCACACAACTACAGAAGAGGACACCAGCAGCATTTGGTCGCTTTTTTTGAGAAAACTACGGAGGACTTGCCATGCTGTCTCTTCACTCGAGAAACAACCGAGGGCGATTGAACCTCCACCTTCCTCGATAGCAGACGGTACAAACACGCGTTGAACTTCATCCGCCATGAGGTACCGTGGCTGTTGTTGTGTTTCAAGGCTCGCTCAGTTTCGACTCCATTCGAGTTCAACAACTGCTAATCCACCTGGATGCGGCAGTGGTGCATCTGGTTTTTCTATTCGAACATGAATGGTTGCGACGTTGGATTTTAATTTCAGGATTTCAGCAACCCGATTGGCCATAGTTTCCAACAGGAGGATGGGCCTTTCTGACTTTAACATCACTTTGTCTATAGCGATTTGAATGTCGGCATAATTCAATGTGTTCTCGAGATTCTCCTCGATGGGTTGTTCAGTCAGTGTCGTCCATACACTGAACACAAACGGTTGTTCGTTTTCATGCTCATAGCTAAAGTATCCATGTTTTGCCATGACCGTGTAGGATTCTAAGGCTACGCGAAACGTCATCCAATCACCTATTCGTCTCTCTCGTGAACCCATATCAGATGATATCCAAATTGGGTTTTTACCGGTTCAGATACGCTTGCAACTGGAATACTCCATACTGCTTCTTCGAATTCTCGAACCATCTGTCCCTTGCGAAACCAGCCGAGGTCTCCTCCTTTTTGGCTTGACGGACAGGAACTCTTCTTGCGTGCAAGTTTTTGAAAATCTTTCAACTTGTTCACCTTGTCTTTTATTTGAACAGCCTCAGATTTGGATGTGACCAAAATATGAGATGCCCATGCACTGGGAGCGACCATGCACAAGCCACTTGCTTCAGTTATTGAAAGTCTCGCTATCAAGCATCTAGGTCGTAGGCAAGCAACCGCATGTAAGTCCCATACACAGTCGTTGAAACAGCCAGTGATTCTTCATTGAATCGATCCATGGTGTCGAGGTACGTGTGGTATTCCCAACTACCGCTGCCGTAACACACAACTGCTCGTCCGTTCTTGCCACCCAAGTCATAGACAAAAGGACAGTGATCGGAATTGCACGGCATTTGGTCGGGTTCGCCTTGCGCTCCATCAAGTAAACTGAATTGAATATCGTATTTGTCAGCAATCTCACTTCTTTCCTGTTTGTAGAGGTCAGTAATTCGCACGATGTGCCCATAATCGTCTTGGTTGTTGGTGAACAATGTTAGTGAATTGCCACGGTTTGCAAAATCTGCGTCGACGTGGTTCATGTCGAGGTTAATGTACAGTCTCAAATTATCGCGCAGACTGGATTGCATCTGCTCAACATATGCTCGGCTCCCCCACAGGCCTTCTTCTTCACCGCCCCATGTACAGAATCGAATCGTACGCTCTGGCGTTCCGGTTTCATTGATGACTTCAGCAATTTGTCGAGCCATCTCAAGGATGCTTGCGCTTCCAGAGGAATCATCCACTGCGCCTTGTGCATGGTAGACAGTATCGTGGTGACCACCGGCGATCACGACTTCAGAGGTACGACCTTGAATACTACCGCAGGGCACATAGATGGTCCTTTCTTGGTCGTTGGTGACGTCTATGATGAGTTCTATAGAAGCAGGCTCACTTGAGTTGATGACCATTGCTTCAAAAATATCTCCAGCATCTTTTGACATCGAGATAAACGGGATGTCTGTTGGAAGGCTTCCACCGTTTGCCTCAACCAAGGCGTCGTAGTTTGTCCCCTTGAAAATCGGTACGCAATCGTTGCCCTCAATTTTTCCGCACTGGTAGTTTTTGTTGACGCTGATGAGTCCTGCCAGGTCGTTGATTGCAGCATTGCTGTACAATTCTGTGTTTCCAACCTTGGAACTGTCACCTCGAACATAGCCGATGGTTCCAGTCGCTGTTTGCCACAATGCTTCATCGGTTCCGTTACCCAAGTCCGTGACTATGATGTCTTCATTGAACATGTATTCGGATTGGCCTGAGAATCCCTGAATGACATAATCAGAGCGGTGTTGGAAAGGCGTCACTTGAGAGCCGGCCGCAAAAAACCCTTCACAGGGTGAGCTATCGCCTAACACACCACGGACACAGAGTCTAAAACTGGGTTCAGAATTCACATGATGCATTGGCACTTGAAACTCGTTGTTTTCGGGTGTGTATCCCATGTCTTGCAACTTGCCAAGTATGTATTGTGAGGTATTTGTTTCCTCAATTGTTCCACTCATTCGACCTTCCCAATCTGGATGTCCAAGGTTAACAAGGTCTTGAGCGAAATTTCGAGTTTGGTCTTGGTCAAAATCAATCAATTCATAATCGTACTGACGTTCAAAACCTAACCAAGTCGGCTTGAAAACGAGAATTGTTGCTGTAACCATGATGACAGCCATTGCAATAGCGATAAGAGCGCCAACGTTGAGGGGTCCGTAGACTTGAACACCCAATCGTTGTTTGAACGTTAAGTCGCCTGCTTGTTCCTCCTCGTCTTCGAGATTAACGGATCTTTCTGAGGGGAATGCACCGTCCAAGATCTGTTTTGTTTCTGATGAAGATTCGCTGAGCCGAGCGATTAAATCCGCCTTGCGTCCACTGACAGGTAATCCTTTACTGCGCAGCATTTCTTTGAGTTCTGCGACGGAATTCTGGGACAGTTGCGTCTCGTCCATATATCTCTCAACCGGTTATGGTTCAAGAATGCCTTGGTTGAAAGTTCAGTCGATTTCGTCGCCCGTCCAACGTGTGCCGAGTTTGTGCTCAATACCAATATGGTCGAGGATTCTGGCGACGACAAAGTCGACCATATCATCGATGGTCTTCGGATGGTTGTAAAAACCGGGAGATGCAGGGATTACAATTGCTCCCCACTGCGATAATTTGTGCATGTTCTCAAGGTGTACGGTTGCATAAGGTGCTTCCCGAGGTACGATGATGAGTTTTCTGCGCTCCTTGAGAGCAACAATGGCTGAACGAGTGATGAGATTATCACCGATTCCTGCGCCGAGCTTACCGAGGGTGGTGCCGGAACAAGGGCACAGTACGACTGCATCGATGTTCGCAGAGCCAGAAGCCGATTTAGCGCCGATGTTCTTGTCGTTCTCCAGCAATGCTCCGGTCTGTTCAGAAAGTTCTTCTTTTGTGGTATTGCATTCGTGCTTGAGTGTAATTTCTCCAGCATTGGTAACAACCAATCGGACTGGAATCTTTTTCGAGGTTAGTACCTCAACCAAGCGTTGACCATAAATGGCACCGGATGCTCCGGAGATTCCTACAACGACTTCGCCCATGTTGCAAGGTAAGGGTTCTGCCTTTTATGCACTTGTTTTCACAATGATCCTTTCGTGTTCGAAATCCTCTATAGAACGATGCTAATGGATTCTCTCACGGCCTATGGATTCAAACATGGTGGCATAGAGTGCTTCGAGCAGTTCCTCTCGCTGAACGTGAAAACCTTCTCCAGCCAGTGAAGTGGTGGTGTTTTCATCTAACCCGCACCCAGCAAGCATTTCGACGCGACCTTTTGGAGTGTCATAGTTGATGGTAAAACCGTGACGAGAAGTCCAACGCAAAAAGGAGAGGCCGATGCTCGAGATTTTCTTTTCATTGACCCATACGCCTTGCATTCTTTGGTCCAGATGCCCCTCTATATTGCATTTTTTCAGTGCCTTGAGAATCCATAATTCGAGTAAAGAGATTACAGCAGCGACTGAAACTTCCCCCTCAAGGTCCCATTTGAATATTGGATAAGCCACAATTTGGCCTTCACCGTGCCAGGTGAGTCCGCCACCTCTGTCCACCGGATACGATGCAAAACCTTCAGGCGGTGCAATGCCATCATGGCGGGCACGCGGTCCTACTGTGACTATTTCCGGGTGCTCAAGTATGAGTAAGGTGTCGTTGATTTCATCGTTTATTCTCTGCTTTTGCAACTCTTTCATCAATTCAAGTGCATCAGCGTAGGGTACACTGCCCAACAAGCGGACATCGACGCCTCGCTCTCCGCTCATGTGCATTCCAGTCGGAACTGTAGCATCAATTCATGCCTCGTTAGAATTTGCCGGTTGAACCGAATCCGCCAACACCACGCTCAGTTTGACCAAGTTGTTCCATGCTCGTTTCTTGAATCGTGACCAGTGGTACAGGGGCAAAAAGAAGTTGTGCGACTCGTTCTCCCTTTGCCACGATGAATTCCTTTCCTTCTCCGATCCATGTCGCTAAAACCATCAGTTCTCCACGGTAATCAGAATCAATGGTACCGATGCCGTTTGGCATGATCATGCCCTTTTTTCCAAGCGAGGAGCGACATCGGATCTGCCCTTCCCATCCCTCCGGAATGGCTACGGCAAGTCCAGTTCGTATCATGGAACTTTTTTGTTTGGTGACCCTTGTCTCTTCAAGTGCATACAAATCCCAACCAGCAGCTTGCGGAGAGCCTTGGGTCGGAAGTCGTGCTTCATCGTCGAGCCGGGCAAATTGAACGTTAAGTCGGACTCTATCCATGCATCAACGAATGAAAGACGGCTTTTGAGAATTGTTGTTGGTATCTTTGTACTTGCTGCTGGTGCATGGCGGCGTTGCTTATGCCTCTAGCAAAGGGTACCGACGAATAGGACGGACTGCAAACCCTAGTGTACAAACCGATTGTGTACAAGGAGATGTAGCATAACCCCTCGTGAACACAAACAATCCACTTATCTATAAGATAAAACGAATTCAAAGTTGAACTCATTGTATGTAAAACACTGACTTTTAGAAATCTAAATTTACATTAACTTTGTTAAACGAAATAAGACGAACACTAAGAGAACTTCAACAACTTTGTTCATCTGTTGATGCATAATCTTCTTCCTCACTGTTTGGTGCGGTTGGATATCTTGGAGGATTTCGTAATCTCTCAAAGGCTCTTTGTTCCCATTCCTTGAATTTCTGAAACTCTTTTTCTTTCTTTGAGATTCCACCATCTACACGGTATAGGTCTCTGCCTTTGTTCATTCTTTCAATTCCCAAGTTGGAAATTCTCTTACATGGTTTGCACAATTGCTTCTTTTGACTAATCATTATGCCACATGATTCACATTTATGCATGTAACTACTAATTTCATCGGGATAATGTAATCCACAATACCTCTTACTCTTGGATGTAGTATTTTTGCATCCTGCGTATTCACAGGATAGTTTTGATGAACTTATATTGGGTGCGCTTCGTTTAATTTTCATTTTTGGAGGTGGCTGGAGAGGAGTTGTTTTTACTCGGTTCATACCACCTTCTCTTTTGCATGGTTTACAATATTCCTTTCTTGGATTTAACTGAACTTTGCAACCTTTGCAAACGCCGAGGCGTTTTGAAGCGGTGGCAGTGTTTAACCGATTTTGATTGTCCGGTCCTCTGCGTCGGTTGGAAGAAATAGAAACCACTGCCTAATTGATTGTGGAATTTGACGGAAATAAAATTTTCGTGATTAACTCATAACCTGAAATCCCCAAATTTGAAAATATTTTCGTGCGAATTTGCGTTCATGGGGGCTTATACACAAGGGCTCTCCTTCAATGCGTATATGGCTACAACGGTACCCATGAAGGCACATACGAATACGAGGGGGGCCCTTGTGTATAGTCATTTCACGTCTACTTCACATCTCTGCGTTTAAGATTACAGCAGTGCAGAATTCCTTTAAGCAACCAAAGATATTATTCCATCGCTATATCTTTAGTAGAGTTGAAACTGCAAATGCCATGGCCCGTACTCGTAAGGTGAAATCAGGAGCAGAATTGAGACACACAAGAAGCAACCATCATAACCCGAATGAGATACAAAGATGGAAGGATATTACTGGGAAAAAATTTCAATGCTGTGTAAAAAAGAGTTCAAGAGTAATTCGCAGAGGCCCAAACAAAGGAAACAAGTTACATGACTGTGGCAAAGGTGAGGTAGGCGCACATGTTAGATTCAAAAACTCCACAACAATGTATATTGTTCCTGTTTGCAACAAACATAACGACAGTGGATACTCAGTTTTCAATCCGGGAGATTGGTTTTTGTCAAATATTACAGTTGCAGTTCCTGCTAAGACTACTCGTAACCCTAAGAAAAAGAACTATACAAATAAGAGGAGGAAGTTAAGTAAGTCTCGAAAAGTTAAGATTTGTTCAAAACCAGTTAAAGGTAAAGGACGTTGCCACTTACATAAAAACAAGAAAAAAGGCATGAAAAGAGTACGAAAAGGCATTTGTGGCGCCAAACTGAAATGACACTAGTTATACTGATTTAGTACGCATGCATTGGAATGTTTTCCCATGTTTAGGAGTCTAATCACGCAACCCTTTCAAACACTTTAAGTTACAAGGACTCACAATCAGTTACGTTTGAGTGTAGTGGTTCAAAATGAGCATTCCATGAAAGTGGATAAATGAATAGCATGTGTTTACGAGGGGGCCTCCATAACGCCCATGTGCACAATAATTCTGTCACCAAGGGTTTGCAGTGGGTCCTTCACATCGCTACGGTTGTACACGTATACGTCTACGAGGGGCCCCTTGTGTAGATCGGTTTTTGAGATTAGCCTGTCGAAGGACAGATTGAAAGCCCTTTGAAATTGTAAATCCGTTTCAATGGGTATTCGGATAGACCCTATTTCTTCGCCCATCTTGTTGCTGCAAAGATAATCAACGCTGTTCCTACAACAAGCAAAGCGGGCCAACCAAAGGAGATTACTGCAATGAATGCTATTCCTGCTGCAATACCAACCCTTACTTTCACCAAAGGATCATGAATATCTTGGCCAGGACGGAACCATTCCCAAGGCCTAAGCCAGGAATCGTCGACATGTATCCAAGGCCAAAGCCAGTGGATAAGGTGGCTTATCTCGATAAATGTTGTAATCAAAAGCACGGAAAGACTGACCACCCAAAATAAAACAAACTCCAGAGTTGAAAGGTTACTTCCCCCCCAACCAATCATAACGAAGTAGATGAAGATCAATGAGCAAAGCAGCAATGTTCCAGGGGGTAAATTCCAATCATTGAATTTATTGTTGAGATGCGTTGAACCGTCCTCCTTCACAATATAGTATGAAAGCGACGATGCTGTATTACCATCTCCGTCATGACCGACACTTGCCAATACTCGCCGGGCTTGCTCCTCCCTTTCTTTCCAGTATAGACTTCGGCGTTGGTATTCCCAACTTATGAAAGGTACAGGCAAACATACAAGGAATATGCCGAGGAAGTTAGGAAAGAACAATGTTACAGGGTACAAATATATCAAAATTCCAACTTGCAGGTAGATTTTTGACGCTGCCAAGTCGAACCAAGTTGGTCTGTTATGATCAATTTCCTCATCTCTATCCCGAGTTTCTATGTCTGTGTGTTTCACAGCATCATGAAACTGCATTCCATCCTCCGGTTCATCGTCAAGGAAGAAATTTAGGGCTCCCCCAATGAGAAAAATGAGGAACAAGATGACTACTAGAATGAAGTCCCAATATCCAAAGGAAATGTCGCCATAGAAGAACCCGATTAGATTATCCCAAAAGGATTCGTTCTTTGTAAGCGTATCAGGGTCCATCAAAGAATCAAAAATAATAACCCCAAGAAAAGATACCCAAAGGAACCAATAAACATACCATTCACCATCATCCTCTCCCAATTCTTTCCCACAATGCGGGCAATCAGGGAGTCCTGATACCCCCTCAACCAATTTCACCTCTAGGTTGCAATGGGGACACTGGATGACAGCCATGGTATGTATAGCAAAGATTTTGCTAAATAAAATATTAGCCGGCTGCAGTCACTTACACAGCCACAAAGGAACTGACTCAATGGCCACCATGAATTCTCTTGGCCTGATTGAACGATTAACTGAAGAAGTGATTTACTTCTGTTCACGAGGGTTTTGCTAAACACCCTTGTACACAATCCGCATCTTCACAAGGGTATTTTTTGGAGTAGCCCTTGCGGTTGTTCCTCACAAGCTTATACATTTGATTTACAAAAGCACATTTGAAGTGTCACATGCTTTCCCAAAACCATGGGCGAGCGATTCCGTGTACTTTCCCGCTCTCCTTTTGAAATTCATCACATACTCACCGGCTTGGAAAATACTTCGGAGACCACGGTAGATGCGGAATTATTTCTTCCCAAAGGAGAAGGTCCGTTCGGGTGCGTGATTGCTCTTCATGGAAGCATGGGTTGGGCTTCTCATCACCAGGACCACATCAATGGTTGGCTCGCTGAAGGTCTCGCCGTTTGCAAAATTCATTCCTTCACTTCACGCTCAGTTGATTCTACAGTTGACGACCAACTTACCGTCACGCATGCAATGATGCTCGTTGACGCTTTTCGCACCCGCTCAGTGCTTGAACAAGATTCTCGAATTGGAAAGGTTGGAATTACCGGTTGGAGTCTTGGAGGTACCGTAGCACTCTATTCGTCCTGGTTACCTCTCTGTGATGTTTTAGGAACACCATTTGATGCTCATTTACCCTTTTATCCAGCAGCCCATCTCCGTCCGGAAATCCAAAAATGGACGGATTCGCCAATGCTTATTCTTCACGGAGATGCTGATGATTGGACCCCATTGCACTTCGTCGAGAGTTTGATGCCGCAACTGCCGAATGCACACTTGCATACGTATTCCGGGGCACATCATTCCTTTGACAGTGAGCTGGAATATGCCTTACTGCCAAAAGCGGTTCATCTGAACAAACGAACTGCACGAATTGATAAGAACGGGCACATGTCTGGAAATTTATTCCTCGGTATTCGATGGCCTTTGAATCAACGCTGGCAACGGCGATGGGTGATTCGCATTTTACGAAACAGGGGGGCTCACGTTGAGGGAAATCCTGCAGCGCGTGCAGATTCCATGGTGCGTGCACGCGCATTCTTTGTCGAGAAACTTCGTTAAAACCAACGTGTGTTTCCAATTCAGTTTCCACAGCCGCAGCCAGTGGTTTGGCACGATGCCTCAGACGTCTCTACCACTGCTTTCTCGGGAACTACTTTCTTTGGACGACGGCGAATGATCGATGGCATACGAACTTTACGTTGGTTCTGAGCGGTTCGGCGGTTCATATCGAATGCTCTGAACCCTTGAATAATAACTTTGGCTTTCCTGAGACAAAATTTAGCCAAATGCCTCAATACACGATGAGCGGGGTTGAATGCCATCTGTTCGGAACGGAGTCGTTTCTATGAGGCGATTGCAAGCAACTTATCCATCAAACAGGGGGATAGGGCAGGGGTGCACAACGTGAAAGAGTTTTCAAATGACCGACATGCGGGAGAGTTTATGGTTGACCTTCTTGGCTACGGCGAGAAAGACTCAACACCTCAAAGTTTGGCCACTCTTTTCGTGATTGCTTCGCTCAGCGTTTTCCTGTTGTTTCGATGGGATATGAACGATTTACTGATTGAATCTTTCCCTTCCTTTCATTCATCGACTTTCCCACTGATTCTGGTTCTTCTTTGGAGGTTGTTTTGTTTGTTGATTGGCGCAAGTGCAATTGTTTACATGTACCGAATGGAGACGGGAAAGATGATTGTTATCGACCACCAGTCACGCAGTGAACGGATGACTCATCCAGTGAAATCCGAAAAGTTCGTAACATTCAGCAGTTGGACGCTTCTGTCGAATTTCACTTACTTTGTTCTTGCTTCTGCCGGCACATACCTGGTTATGGTTGGGAAGAATGTGCCGCAATGGCTGGAAATATTCCAAGTTGCCGTGTTTTCAACGGCCTTAGGTGCGGCCTTTCTCACTTCGACCATTGTACGTTTCGTCATCCTGCCAGGTGAAGTTCGTCAACGCAGGAACCATGATCATCAATTTCTCTTTCACAACCAGATTATGCATAATTTTGCTGCAGTCTTTCTCACCATCGAAATCATACTGGCACAGCCTTATTTGCAAACCGAATTCGCTCTGTTTGGATTGTTCCTCGGGTTAATCTATGCCGCTTTTGCATATCCATTTGCCTATTATTGGAGAGGATACTACGTCTACGGTTTTATCGACCCGCGATTGAAGTTCGCTCCATTCCTGCAATCTGGGTTGGCAGGTGCGATTTCCATTTTCTATCTTGGATTATGGCTTGGGAGTGAACTCGTATCGTATAATCTGGCTCTTGGGAGCCTTGTGCTCATTCTATGGGTTTCTCAAATCGTCCAATTCAAGTCCGGTCTTGCCAAGGAAGACGAGCTCTAATTGTTGGCTCAATCTTTTCCGATCAAGCGAAGTAAAAGTAAAGCGGAATAATAGAAAATACACCGATGTAGATGAGTGCTTTTAGTGGCCGAACCCACAAACTGTTTTCTTCGGCATCCATAAACTCTCCAACGGCATCGGCAACATGACTTAGCGGCAACAGTGGTTCAACGGCCATGTGCCGTATTTGATGCCGGATTAATTGAAACTTGCTCCGTTATTATACGATGTTCATCTTTTGCCACTTGGTCACAAGCGAATCGTACATTTCTTCTCGTATCATCTGCGGTTCGATTCTTTCAAGTATTTCTTCACTTGTGAGGATAATCATGCCAAAATATGTCCCATTTTGAAGGCATCATGACGTAATCGTAGTCAAATCCACTACCAGTGCCATGTGAATCGAAGCAAAAAATACTGTGCGATGCAATCTTTTGACCCGGGCTCTTGCAGAGTGCGAAGTAGGTCCAACACAATTTCCCTGAATCGTTCCAAATTTGGTTTGGCTCTCCAAACTCTTCACGAACCTCTTCTTGTGTGGAACCATAATACTCGCATATTTCACGCGCAGTGTAGGTCTTGCTTCTCCTTCTGTGCGCAGTGGAGATGAGGTTGGGTTCGAAAGGTAATTTTGGGTTGAGCATATTGGCAATTGAGGGTACTTCCTCCCATCCGTTTCCGTGGAACAGTACCCCCCATGCACCGTTTTCTTTTTGACAGCAGGCAATGACATCGTGTTGTGAAAACCCACTGGTCGCAATACGAACGGGTTGGTCGGGACGGTAGAATGAAGTGCACGTTACTTCAAGCCAATAGATGCCTTCACTCGAAATGACATCGTGAAGCTTCCAGGAACCATCATCATTTGGAAACAATGCCTTGCATGTCTTTTCAAAATGTGGTTTGAACTCAACGATTCCCAACCTGCTATCGTGCCGAGTCACAGGCGGGGCTGCAGTTGTTGAATTATCAATTCATCGCATTTCAAACCGTTACCGGCCAAACCACACTCTCTGTGAAACATAGATTTGAGTGGGACTTCAGCACTCAACATAATATACCACTTGTTGAAGCACGAGTCGTGGCACAAGGTACAGTAAAGTGGTTTAACCAAACAAAAGGATACGGATTCATTGAACGAGAGGGCGGAGACGACCTTTTCGTACACATCTCCGAAGTTGAAGGAGAAATTCAGGACGGAGATACCGTCAACTTCGAAGTCGGCGAAGGTCCGAAAGGACCGAACGCTGTCAGCGTCAGTAAAGTTGAATGAACATAACAAGTATTGAGGACTTTAAGCCCTCATCCCTGTTTATGTCCGATGAACTGTTAATCGTTCTTACAACTCTCCCAGGAGATTGGGAAGACTATCGTGTAGGCTCTTTTGCTCAACTTCTCATAGAGTCTGGTGCTGCTTGCGTCGAATATTCTTCCATTCAATCGATCTATAACTGGGATGGGCGAATAACCTCTTCCAAAGAGTGGAAACTGGAACTCAAATTATCACCTCTTTCAAAGAAAACCCTCTTGGAGGCTTTGAATCTGCACCATCCTTACGACGTCCCGCAAGTGGTTTGTTTGTCAGCAGAGTCTTCTGAACTCTACGCATCTTGGGTTACGCAACATCGCTCATCTCAACCAAAGAACTGAGTTTCTCTCTTGGGCTCAAAATTTCTGCCGAGTTGGAGTGGAAACACACCTTGAGGTAGTGTAGATTTTACATTCAAAAACCGGCCTTTATAGTCTATGGATAAAACATAGGATTAACAGACAACTGAGCCACTTTTTAGCAACGGGTAAAACCTCTTGAAAACCATATCTCGCATCGCGATTTGGGGGAGAACATTATACACTTCCTCGGAGGGCAAATAAATTCCAGCGCGTGAAAGAAACGAGGGGGATGAGTCATGGTCATAGAACACGGTAATAAATCGAGCCAGAGCGATGGATTTGAATTGGATCTTTCACAAGAACATATTGAGCCAATGCTCCAAGAAAATCTTGACCGTTTCGTATTGTTCCCAATTCAACAGGCAGAAATTTGGGAAATGTACAAATTGCATGCAGCATCGTTTTGGACCGCTGAAGAAATCGATTTGGCTGAAGACGCCAAAGACTGGAAAGTTCTAAGCGACAATGAACGACATTTCCTCAAGCATGTTCTCGCCTTCTTTGCTGCCAGTGACGGGATTGTTAACGAGAACTTGGTTACGAACTTTGCAGACGAAGTCCAATGGGCTGAAGCTCGTTGTTTCTACGGCTTTCAAATCATGATGGAAAACATCCATGCTGAAACCTATTCACTGCTTATTGATACCTACATTACAGATGCGAATGAAAAAGACCACTTGTTTAACGCATTGGAAACCGTTCCATCTGTGAAGAAGAAAGGAAACTGGGCATTGCGCTGGCTTTCACGTAAGAAGGGCTCCTTCGCTCAACGCTTGGTCGCCTTTGCTGCTGTCGAAGGTATTTTCTTTTCAGGTTCTTTTTGTGCTATTTTCTGGCTCAAGAAGCGTGGCCTCATGCCCGGCCTCACCTTCTCGAATGAACTCATTTCAAGAGACGAAGGCCTTCATTGTGACTTTGCTTGCCTGCTTCACAATAAACTGAACCGTGGTGCTGGTGAAAACATGATTCACCGAATCATTTCGGAAGCAGTCGATATCGAGATTGAATTCGTGACATCCGCTCTTCCAGTCTCCTTGATTGGAATGAATGCAGAACTTATGCAAGAATACATTCGTTTCGTTGCAGATCGCTTGATGGTCTCTCTTGGAGCCAGTAAGTTGTACAACGCGACCAATCCGTTCCCTTGGATGGAAATGATTTCGATGCAAGGTAAAACCAATTTCTTTGAAAAGAGAGTTGGCGAATATCAGAAAGCCGGTGTCAAAGACGGCGGGAACCTCGGAAGCGTCCAACAGCGGTTCTCTGTAGACGAAGACTTTTGAACCGTATTCAATTATAGGAACTTACTGCGAATTCACGATGAACACATGGAGGAAGAAAAATGACAATGCAAGTCGTAAACAGAAAAGGAGAACGAGAAGATGTACGGTTCGATGCCATACATGATAAATTGAAGACATTAACCTATGGTCTTGATCCAAATTGGATTGACCCAGGACACGTTACAAAGTTGACAATTGAAGGACTATACGACGGAGTCACCACACGTGAACTCGACCAACTCGCTGCTGAGACTGCTGCCTCCCTTGCTTCTCAACATCCTGATTACAGCCGCCTCGCAGCTCGCATCTGTGTTGACGACCTCCATCGTTCAACCAAATCGACCTTTACCGATGTCATTACCGATCTGCGCGAATACATTGACCCTGAATCCGGTAAGCACGCACCTCTCATCTCAGAGGAAGTCTTTGCCATCATTATGGAAAACGCTGAGATTCTCAACAACCATATTGATTACAAACGTGACCACAACTACGATTACTTCGGTTTCAAAACTTTGGAACGTTCGTACCTTTTGAGATTGAACGGAGAAATTGCTGAACGACCGCAACACATGCTCTTGAGAGTTGCAGTTGGTATTCATCATCACAACATCAGCAAAGCTTTGGAGACATACGATTTAATGAGCCAAGGATATTTTACTCACGCTACCCCTACGCTGTTCAATTCTGGAACTCCTACACCTCAGATGTCTTCCTGTTTCTTGCTCACCATGCAGGACGATTCGCTTGACGGAATTTATGACACGCTCAAACAATGTGCTCTTATCTCAAAGTCAGCCGGTGGAATCGGACTTTCGATTCATCACATCCGCTCCAAGGGTTCGTACATCAAAGGAACCAATGGACAGAGCAATGGTATTGTTCCTATGCTTCGTGTGTTTAACGATACTGCTCGCTATGTCGACCAAGGCGGCGGCAAGCGCAAGGGTTCAATCGCCATCTACCTCGAACCATGGCACCCAGATATCCTTGCATTCCTCGATTTGAGAAAGAACCACGGCAAGGAAGAACTCCGTGCCCGTGATTTGTTCTATGCCCTTTGGACTCCTGACTTGTTCATGGAACGTGTTGAGCAAAATGCAGATTGGTCGTTCTTCTGCCCGAATGAATGTCCTGGCCTTCAAGATTCATATGGAGCAGAATTCAAAGAACTCTTTGAATCCTATGAAGCCCAAGGATTGGCTCGTGAAACTCTCCCTGCTCGCGTGGTTTGGGATAAGCTTGTCGAGTCACAAATCGAAACTGGAACGCCTTACATGTTGTACAAGGATGCTGCAAATGAAAAGTCGAATCAAAAGAACCTTGGAACAATCCGTTCCTCGAACCTTTGCACTGAAATTATGGAATACACGGCTAAGGATGAAGTTGCAGTTTGTAATCTTGCATCGATCGCCCTTAACAAGTACGTCGATGTTGAGAACCAATCGTTCAATCACCAACTTCTGTACGATGTGACGTATCACGCTACTGGGAATTTGAACCGTGTCATTGATGTCAACTTCTATCCTGTCGAAGAAGCTCGAAACTCGAACATGCGCCATCGGCCAATCGGTCTTGGTGTACAGGGTCTTGCAGATACATTTGCTCTCCTCAAGTTGCCTTTCGAAAGTCCTGAAGCACGAAAACTCAACAAAGAAATTTTTGAAACCATTTACTTTGCAGCTTGTACCGCTTCCAAAGATGCAGCGATTGCTGAAGGTCCTTACTCGACCTTTGAAGGCTCACCTGCAAGCCGTGGTGAACTGCAATTCGACCTTTGGGGAATGAACGATCACAGCGGCCGTTGGGATTGGACTTCTTTGAAGCAAGAAATTATTGATAATGGAATGCGCAACTCTCTGCTTGTTGCACCAATGCCTACTGCCTCAACCTCTCAGATTTTGGGTAATAACGAATGTTTCGAAGCCTTCACTTCGAACCTCTATGTTCGACGAACACTTTCAGGTGAGTTCATTGTTCTCAACAAGCACTTGGTTCGTGACCTCATTGAACTCGGTCTTTGGGGAATTGAAATGAAAGACGAAATCCTTCGTCACAAGGGCTCGATTCAAAACATCTCAGGAATCCCAGATTCAATCAAAGAATTGTACAAAACCACTTGGGAAATCAAGCAACGTCACGTCCTTGACATGTCAGCCGACCGTGGAGCGTACGTCGACCAAAGCCAATCACTGAACATTCACATGGTGGATGCAAACCCGGCAAAGGTCACTTCCATGCACTTTTACGGCTGGAAGCAGGGACTGAAAACAGGAATGTACTATCTGCGAACGAAGGCAGCAGCAGATGCAATTCAATTCACTGTTGAAGCCAAGAAGTCTGAAGACCAAACAGTTGGTGGACTTGCAGAGCGTGCTGAAGACATCTCGAGTCTTGAAGCAATTGCTTGTTCACTTGATACACCTGATGACTGCCTAAGTTGCGGTTCATGATTACAGTTGGTTGTACTTTATACAGTCTCGAACAAGTAAGAACTTACTCGGGGGTTTCAAGCCCTACGGGTAAGGCCCTGAGTGCGTTGCTTAGTCTCACGCTTCTTTTCCTTGCTCGTAGGCACCTTTTCACTCAAGCTGAGTGAATGGCATGACCGAGTGTTGCAAGCACACCTTCATGGGTCATTTCCGTCATGGTTGGGTGAGCATGAATTGTACCAGCAATGTCTTCGAGTAACGCTCCCATCTCAAGTGCAAGGGTCCATTCACCAACCAATTCACTGATGTGCGTTCCAACGCCCTGGATTCCAAGGATTCGGTGATCATCTTCACGAGCACAGACTCGGATAAATCCAGCAGTTTTCTCAGCCTCTTGGGTAAGAGCACGGCCGTTGGCACCGAGTGGAAACTTTCCAGTGATTACTGGATGACCTGCAGCCTTGGCTTCTTCTGGTGAGAGTCCGACCGATACAATCTCTGGTTCGGTAAAGACAATTGCAGGAACGGCAACGGGGTCGTATGCACGCTTGTGGCCCGCAATAATTTCCGCTACCATTTCACCCTGGAACGATGCTACGTGTGCAAGCATTTCGCCAGAATCGCAGACATCGCCAATGGCATAGACTCCACGCATGTTGGTTTCACATCGGTCGTTGACCTTGACAAAACCACGTTCATCGAGTGCTACACCGGTCGGTGCAAGTGCTGCTGAATTCGGTTTGCGTCCAACAGTGACCAGAACTTTGTCGACAACGACGTTTTGCATTTTCTTCTCGTCCTTCTCGTTCTTGTCGATGAAATTGAGTTTACATCTTCCGTCTTTGGTCGTTTCAACACCTTTAGCAAAAACACCGAGGTGCGTCTTGATTTTTTGCTTCTTGATGGCAATTTCCAACGGTCTTCGAAGTTCTTTGTCAAAAATTGGTAGAACGCTGTCCATTGCTTCAACGACGGTCACTTCAGAGCCGAGCATTCGGAAGGTGATTCCTAGTTCAAGGCCGATGTATCCTCCTCCAACGATGGCTACATGTTGTGGTAATTCTTCAAGCGACAATGCTTCTCGTGAAGAGATGACGTTTTCTGAGTACGGCATGAACGGGAGTTCGATCGGGACCGAACCATTCGCAAGAATCACATGTTCTGCTTGTATGATTGTTGCATCTTTTCCTTCACCGACCTTGACGGTTTTAGCGTCTTGGAATTCAGCCCATCCAATGATGAGTTCTGCACCAGCGTTCTTCAGAAGGTGTTCTACACCTTTGTTCAAACGGGTGACAATGCCTTCCTTCCAGCCAACCAAGTTGGCCATGTTAAGTTCAGCAGGGCCTGGTATTGAGATTCCCATATGCCCGTCATTGGATTCATGCTTGGATAGGCTGTGGAACTTGTGAGCTGCGTGAATGAGAGCCTTTGAGGGAATACATCCTCGAATAAGGCATGTGCCACCCGCTTTCTCACCTTCGACAATGATGGTTGAGAGCCCAAGTTGCCCAGCGCGAATTGCTGCGACATAGCCTCCAGGGCCGGCTCCGATAACAAGAACTTGACATTTTTTCGTTTGCATGAAAAGCGCCTCACATGAAGATGGTTGCTGGATGTTCAAGGTACGACTTGACCAGTTGGACAAGGCTTGCACCATCGTGGCCATCAACAACTCGGTGGTCCCAAGAGGACGAGAGGTTCATGATTCTACGAATGACAATGTTTCCGTCCTTGACGACTGCACGGTCTTTAGCGTTGTGAACGCCGAGGATACCCACTTCTGGCTTGTTGATGATTGGTGTTGCTCCTAATCCACCGAGCCGTCCAAGACTTGTAATGGTGAATGTTGAACCTGATAAGTCATCTGCAGTCGCTTTTCCATCACGGGTTGCGCTGGTGACTCGAGTCATTTCCGTAGCGGATTGCCATATGTCCATGGCTTCGACATGCTTGACGACAGGGACAAACAAGCCCCGGTCGGTTTGAGTTGCAATACCGAGGTTGATGGCTTCATGTCGAGTGACGACGTTTGAGTCGTCATCGTAAAGAGCGTTGCACTCTGGTCGTTCCTCGAGTGCTTTGACAAGTGCTTGCATGATGAAGGGCAGATAGGTGAGTTTCGGTGCACCTTCAGGCCGGGTAGCGTTGAGATGCTGTCGCAGTTCTTCAAGCGCAGTGACATCAACTTCTTCGAAGTATGAAAAGTGTGGAATGGTTGTGTACGAAGAAATCATGCCTTCAGCAATCTTTCTTCGCAATCCGATAACTTTGATGTCTTCGGTTCCGTTCTTTTCAACTCGGGCAGAAGCGCCCATTGGACGTGTACTGCTTGCGCCACTTGCCCCGCCTGCAATATGAGCATCGAGGTCAGCATGACTGATACGGCCAGCAGGTCCGGACCCAGCAACGAAGTTGAGGTCGATGTTGGCTTGACGCGCTCTCTGACGTACTGCTGGACTTGCCAATGCCTTGGTTCCTGGCGCTCGTGCAACGGCCGCTGCAGGTGATGGTGATGGTGCAGGGGCAGGTGTTGGGGCAGCAGCAGGTTCAGGAGTTGGAGCAGGTTTTGGTTCTGCTTTTGGTTCTGGAGCCGGAGCAGCCTCAGGTTCTGGTGCAGCATCGGTGGATGAAGCGTTTCCGTCACCGTCAACTTCGAATTCGATGCAGACGACGCCTACAGGTAGAATATCGCCGGCTTCTCCGATCACTTTGGTGACTTTACCGTCAACAGGCGATGGGATTTCTACAGTTGCTTTATCGGTCATTACCGAAAGAATTGGGTCGTCTTCTTTGACGCTGTCTCCGACAGCGACCATCCATTCTACGACTTCGCCTTCGACGACGCCTTCTCCGATATCTGGCATTTTAAATGCAAATGTTCCCATATTTATTCCTCCTGTGTTTTCTTTATTGCTTCAGCGATACGCGCTGGACTTGGGATATAATCCCATTCTGTTGTGTGAGGGAAGGGTGTGTCCCATCCGGTCACTCGAGTAATTGGCGCCTCCAAATGGTAGAAGCAGCGTTCTTGAATCGATGCACTCATTTCAGCACCGAATCCGCTGGTCTTTGGAGCTTCGTGAACGATGACGCACCGACCCGTCTTCTTGATTGAATTGACAACCGTATCTCTGTCCCAAGGGACCAAAGTTTGCAAGTCGATTAATTCGCAGTCGATTCCAGAATCCTTGATGGCTTGTTCACTCACGTGAACCATTGTACCCCATGCAATGACGGTGCAAGCGCTGCCTTCGCGAACGATACGCGCTTGTTCAAGTGGAACGGTGAAGTGTTCTTCAGGCACATCGCTGTCGGGGTGTCCAGCCCATGTCGGGACGTTGTGCGGGTCGCCGTAAAACGGGCCTCGGTAGCATCGCTTTGGTTCAAAGAAAATGACCGGGTCGTTGCACTCAATGGCTGCGGTAAGCAACCCCTTCGCATTGTATGGATTTGAGCAGTAAACAACCTTGAGACCGGGTGTATGTGTGAATTGTGCTTCAGGTGATTGTGAATGGTGATGTCCACCTTTAATTCCACCACCGGCAGGTGTGCGGAACGTGAGCGGTGCAGTAAATTCTCCACCTGAGCGGTGGCGAACTTTGGCAATTTCATTGACGATTTGGTCGTATGCCGGGAAGATGTAGTCCGCAAATTGAATTTCAGCAACAGGTCGCAAACCGTTGAGGCCCATACCCATTGCAATCGCGGCGATTCCGCCTTCAGCGAGCGGTGAGTCGAAGACTCTGTGTTCTCCGAATTTCTCTTGCAATCCATCCGTGACTCGGAATACGCCGCCGAAAAACCCGACATCCTCGCCAAAGATCACGACGTTCTTGTCTTTTGTCAGTTGAACTTCAAGTGCGGAGTTCAGTGCTTTTATCATGTTCATTTCTACCATATCAGCACCTCACTTCCCGAGTTCCTCTCGTTGTTCTTGAACATGCCATGGCACGGTTTCATAGACTTCAGTAAAGATGGTTGAGGCCGGTGGATAGGGCCCACTTGCCAAATCTCCGAATTCACATGCAGCCTTGTAGGAGGTCATGACCTCTTCATCGATTTTCTTTGCGAGTTCAACATGGCGTTGTTCGTCCCAGAGTTCAGCTTTGATGAGATGCTCCTTAAGACGCAGAATGGGGTCGCCACCAGGCCATTGCTTGAATTCATCTTTCGGACGGTAAGCAGATGAGTCGTCCGATGAGGAGTGGGCTCCTGCTCGATAGGTGTAGACTTCGATGTGCGTTGCGCCGAGTCCGGCAGCTGCTCGTAGCCGAGCCCATTTGGTCACGCTGTAAAGAGCGAGGAAATCGTTGCCATCAACTCGCATCGATGGAATGTCGTAAGCAAGTCCACGCTCAGCGAATGTGCGTCCACCTGTTGCTAAGTTTGCGTGGGTGGAAATGGCCCACTGGTTGTTGACAACATTGAGAATCACTGGTGGTTTGAAGGTGGAAGCGAAGTTGAGAGCATAGTGATAATCTCCTTGAGCAGATGTCCCATCACCGAGCCATGAAATGCAGACTTCATCGTCGCCCTTGTAGGCGCTGGCCATTGCAACTCCGACCGCTTGGGAAAATTGGGTCCCGACAGGAGAGGAAATCGAAATGAATCGTCCCGGTTTCCAGGTGTAGTGGACGGGCATTTGACGGCCTTTCACGTTGTCTTCTGTATTACCAATGCAGTGGCAAATCATACTCACCATGTCACGTCCACGAACAAATTGAGCGCCTGGTTGACGGTAAGATGGGAAAATCCAGTCCTGTGTCTCGAGTGCCATTGTTTGAGCAATGGCGATTGCTTCTTCACCAAAAGAGCGCATGTAGAAGGAGAGTTTACCCGTTCGCTGCATCTTCATCATTCGGTCATCGAATATTCTCAACCGCATCATGTATTCAAGACCTTGAATCAACGTCTCTGCATCCAGCATTGGATTCCATTCCCCGCTTGCAACCCCGTTGTCATCGAGTACCCGTATCAAACCGGATGCGTGAGGGACGGTGTCTTGTGCGGTGCATGATGCGGGGTCAGGTCGATTCAAATCACCGGGTTGTTCGCTGAACTTGCCACCGAAATCAGCGTCCTCGCCCGGTCGGAACGGCGGTCGCCCGATTGTGTACGGCTTTGTCGTGGCAGTCACTCTCTCGGTCATTGTTCCACCTCACTCCATCTCTGTCTTAAGTGGTGCCGGTGAATCGCTATGGGGTTGAGCGACGTAGACATATGCACCAGGCATTGTTTCTTGATTGTTTGAGTCGAGTGTTTTACGAAGCAGTAATCCCGCTTTGAATGAGGAACGAACAAGAGGGCCACTCGCAATCCCTGCAAAGCCCATTTCGATGGCTTGAAGCGCCCACATATCGTACATCTCAGGTTCAGGGAATCGGTCTACTGTGAGGTGTTTTGCAGAGGGGGCAAGGTACTGGCCGATGGTGATAAGGTCAACGTTTGCTTCACGCAAGAGGTGCAAGGCTTCGGTAATCTCTTGGTCGGTTTCTCCAACTCCAACCATCAGTGAAGATTTCGTAATGATGTCCGGTCGAAGCACTTTTGCTTGTCTGAGGATTTCCAACGATTGAGAAAAGGACGCACGGTGGTCACGCACCGTTGTATCAAGCCGCGGTACGCACTCGACATTGTGGGCGAAAACGGACAACGGACTGTCGCGTAGAAGAAGTTCGAGTGCGTCGTGGTCGCCTGCTAAATCCGAGCACAGCAACTCAAGCGTGATTTCAGGGCTTCGCTCATGAACTGCATCGATACACGATTTGTAATGCTCTGCACCACTGTCCGGCAGGTCATCTCTGTTGACGACCGTGATCACGACATGGCGTAAATTCATTGAATCCACAGCATCAGCCAATTGTTTCGGCTCATTGACCTCAAGAGGAGGAGGAGTTTTGATGGTTCCAACTGCACAGAATCGACATCCTCTGGTACATTCTTGGCCAGCAATCATGAAGGTGGCATCGCCGCTTGCCCAACAATCGTGAATATTCGGGCAGCGTGCTTCTTGACAGACGGTGTGAAGGGCGTTGTCTTTCACTGCCGCCTTTGTCTTGTTAAAGAGAGCCTGCTGTTCTCCAGATGGAAGTGTAGTTTTGAACCAAGAGGGTAGCCTTTCTCGCTTTGGTTTTGGGCGCAATGCAGGAGGCGTTTTACTCGCCATCGGAAGTTGTTTGCCGGACACCTCTGCTCCCCCTTGTTTTACCCGATGCTTTGCCTTTCAAAAAGGTGTACTTTGGACTGCATTTGTAAACATCTTGATTTTGTTTGTTCAAAGTATTGACTGTATGCATGTTTAACAGCATTGATGAGGGTTGATGTGTTGGTCGAGTTCATGGGACAACGGGTTGCACTCATAACCGGCAGCGGTAAGCGGATTGGAGCAGCTATTGCGACGAAACTTTTGTCTGAAGGATGGTTTGTTTTTCTTCATGTGCGGAGTTCATTTGCAGAGGCTCAACTCTTACTTGATGAATATCAGCGTGAAACCGGCATACCGGCAACGGCAGAAATTGTCAAAGCGGACCTTGACAGCGACGGTGAATTGAACCAACTTATCGAGCATGTTCTGGCTCATGAATCCGTGAAAAACAACGGTGGATTGCACGGCTTAGTCCACAATGCTTCAATCTATAATTCGATGGACTTTGAAGAAGTTTCTCTTGCAGAACTACGCCTCAACAATCGAATCCATGTGGAGGTGCCTTTCCTTCTAACTCAGCGACTCATCGAGCCGCTCAAGAACGCGAACGGTTGTGTCATCGGGATGATTGATACATCACTCGGGCGTGCTTGGAAAGGACTCTCTCACTATACCTCAAGCAAAGCGGCTCTTCGTCAACTCATGATGAATCTCGCAGGTGATTTAGCGCCAGAAGTCCGAGTGAACTGCGTTGCTCCTGGAGCAATCATGGCAGCTGAATGGGAAGCTGAGCACTTTGCCTCCGTAGTTGAGAAGATTCCGCTCGGACGTGCCGGAGAGGTTGAAGACGTCGCCAATACCGTCAATTTCCTACTTGATTCGCCTTACTTATCCGGGCAAATCATCGAAGTTGACGGTGGTTGGTCCGTTGCTCCTTAGCCAAGTGGCGAAGGGTTTTCTTCAAATCCTGTTGCAGGTACGGCTACCTGCAGGGGTGGCTGAGGTGGTCAAAGGCGCCGGGCTTAAGATCCGGTCCCGTATGGGTTCGTGGGTTCGTATCCCACCCCCTGCACCTATACTCAAAACGCGATACTGCGAACACTAACCGTTTGAGTAAAAAGTAGAAAAACGGCCCTTTTTTTCAATGGGTTCGTTATTTTTTTTTGAGTCAAAATATTACCGGATTCCGGCGTTGTTTGATATATTTAGAGCCCTACTTCAAGCCATGATGGGGGTCATTGTCTTGGTGTTTGTATTTGGCTTCCTCATGTATCAACCGACAGTTTGGCTACTCGATGAGTGGTTAAGTTCACCTGAAAAGACGGAAGAACAATGGCAGGAAGAGAAAACAACAGACGCTGAAGCCATCGCTAAATGGAGAAAAGAGCAGAAATCAAATGAAAGGATTGAGTCCGGTCGGGTCGAATAACGCCTTGAGGAATGTTCCTTTCGGGTCTTTACGAATCCTCTCCGTTTGTTTGTTCCTTCCTTCTTTCGTAAGGAGGTTGAATACTGATGCTTCATCACCAGTCTTGACTTCATGAAATGTTTTCCATCCAAGGTAGCCAACAGCAGTTACACCAACGGCCGCACCTGCATAAGCGAGGTTCTTCATGGTTTGAGTAGCAGTAACCGCTTCAATCAATTCCCGTTCCTTCTCTTGATGTACATAAAATGCGTTCCAATATCTTAGAGGGTTCGTGTAGATCTTATTTGCAAAAGCATGTATATGCTGGCTTTACTCAACTGGTTCTTCACACCAATCCGGAAAAAACGCCCACTTGTTTTCAAAATAACTCTTTTCAGAACCACGCACTGAATCGATGTACACAGCACAAGACTCATCCGCAATTTCACTGGTTTGAACACCATTTTCGGAATCATAGTAAGCCATAAACAATATTTTGTCACCATCGGAATCAATTTTGATTTCATATCTCCAAACTAAATCAATTTCCTCGCCGTCAATCGAAAAGGTAGTTGTTAAATTATACCCATCAGAGCTCCAGTCAGTGACAAGTCCAGTCGATTCAGAAACCGTTCCGTTCGTGTAGAGCGTCATTGTGTCCGCATAATTGTACCATGTCCCTTCTAATTCGGCCTGGTCATTACCTTCTGCCAAACTAGAAGCCCAAACGTAAAGAACACCCGAAAGGACAACTGTTACAGCAATTACGAACACTGGAATGATGAGGCAAAGAAAAACCCAAAGCACGGTTCTTCTCTCTCTCTTTGGCTGAGTATAATACATGGGTTGGACATTGTTGGAAGTAGGCAATGTAGGTGATTGAAAGGTATTTGTTTGAGAAGAATATGTTTTCTCTTGTTCGGTTCGTGTCTCTTTTTCAAATGGTAGATTTGGATTTGGCATCCAATCGCTGCCATTCCACATCCAAAAACCATCGTCGCTGACTTTAGTGAGTTGAACTGGAATCCACTTCGTACCGTTCCATTGGTAATGCCCATCTGGACTTACAGTACCAACATCCATGATGTTGGCTTCAATTCAATGATATAATAATTTTTAGATATGATGGCGCGACTACCCTTGCAAACGAGAATCGTCACTGAAAATTATTACAACTACTTTGGAGAATACAAAGTCAAGAAGAAAAGATGACGGATTCCGGTAAAATCGAAAATCTGTAATTGAGTAGAAAACAGGCTATCCGCACTCCCCCCCCCTGCATTTGATTCACTTTCCGGTTCCCCCTCGTAGAGGGGGGTTTTCATGAACAACCAATGCAAAACCGTTTAACAGTCGGAGGGACAGGCCGAGATGGTGAACAGGGTGTCCTCTCAACATTCAACTTCAGTGAATCGACTTTTACCAATGCTTCTGGTTGTCCTCATGGTTGGCTCAGTACTGCCAATCTCGGCACCCACGGACTCGATTTCCATTGAGGAAAAAACGCTGGCTGAGGCGCCTATTATTTCTGCATCAAGCGGTGATTGCACATCGTGTCAATCCTATGACCTGTACCTTGATGAAATGACTTCTGAAAGCGGTGGAGATGGTTCCATCACCACCGAAGAGCCATCCGGCTCACACCAAGAAGAGAGTGCACTCGGCGGTCTCACCTTCCAATCACCTGAAATGATTTCTGACTTGCAAGTGTATGGCCGTGGAAGCACGGACCTTGTGACTCTTTCATTGTACATTCAATTCAGAGGTACAACTGGCTCGACAGCAGACATTACCTATTCGCTTGGTGCTGGCGGCAGTGAAATCGATTCGTACTCCGAGACCATTGAAGACCCTTGTACAGGCGGGACATTCGGAACCAGTGCTTGCCCGTGGACATTGAGCGTCATCGATTTTGAAATCTCATCAAACGGTTTTACCGTCGAGAACGGAAAACAGATTGAACTTGACATCGATGCGCAGGCGACCTGTGAAAGCAGCGGTGGCGGCGGTATTGGAGGAGACAATTGTGAAGTCAATGTCGCCTTTGGAGATGTTGAACAGACCAATGGATTCTCAAAACTTGAACTCAAGGCGAATGCACTGGCGGATTCTTCGGTCAAAGTCCACCGCCCCGGTGCAAGTTTTACCGACCCTGAAGTGACTGAATGGTCTCCGAACCATCGCCCAGAATTCCGAACCATGCAATTTACCGTGGATGTCCGTGATGCTTTTGGCCGCGATGACATACAAGGTGTCGACTTGATTTTGAGCACACCAAACGGAGCAAACTCCGTCTTTGACAAGTCCTTTGAGGACGATGATTTGAAGCTCGATAACGAAGGACTCATTGGGAACTACACGTTCACCTATGATTCAGGTACGACCGCTGGAGAATATCCCTTGCAACTCGAGATCAGCGATTTACAAGGTCACACGCTTGTGTTCGAGCATCCAGGAATCACCTTCATCGAATACGATATGTATCTCTCTCTTCCTTCTTCACAGCCCGACACGGTGCTGATTGCACCGGGTCAGACATCCAGTATTGAGTTCTTGATTGAACATACTGGCTCAACTTCTTCTTCCATGAATGTCATCTTTGATTTGGTTGGCTCACCGTTCCCGAGTTCATGGTCGGACCCTGTGTGGGACCAGTCGGGTGGCTACACACTGAACGGTGGCGGTTCGTTTGCTCGACCGATTCTTTCGTTTGATGTGGTCGACGGTGACTTGACATCGGCTCCGAGCAGCATTGAAATTGAGGCTCGGGCATACGCAGATACTGAGAATGCCCAAAACGACCAAGTTTCAATCAAAACCATCACGCTCTCACTTGAGGAGTCTGAAGTACTTGCACCACCGCGAATTTCAGTCTTTGAAGACTTTGAGCACCAAATTCAGATTGCTGACTCCACCCGTCCAGAAGCCTATGACGAAACACTTTCTCACTATGTTGATGCTGGCGATACCAAAGGCGAGTTCTTCGTCGATGTGTTCAATGCCGGATTCATCACGGATGCTTTCCGCCTTCGAGTGACTGATCTGCCTGATGCCTGGCAATACAAGTTCTACGACAACGATACAGGCATGGAACTCTCTGAAGAAGGAATTTACTCATTGACACCCGATATTGGCTCCAACCAAATCCTCACCGTTCGAATGGATGTATTCCCTCCAAGCGAGCGTGATGCCCAAGATATTGGGTTGGTTCGTTTCTCTGTCTCGAGTTCGAGCGATACTTCCCTCACCACAGATGTGGCCTTTACCGTTCACAGAACGTTTGGTATTCTTGTTGAAGTCATAGCCGATTCCGATGGCGGTACCCTTGGGACAGTGGGTCCAGTTGCACCTGATAGTTCGGTTTACTACAACTTGCGTATTACCGATTCAACTGAAGGGCTGGGCCAAACAACATGGCGAATCATTAACCCAAGTGACCTTGAACGTAATACTGAAGAGCCAGATGGAAGTCCAATGTACGGTACATGGGATTATGAAATTTCCAACGGCACTGAATCAAACATGGTTGTTGTCTATCTTGAACAGGATGAATACGTTGACCTCAAACTCGACATGACGCTTGGTAAGAACGTTGAGGCAGGCCTTCACACCGTCTTTGTCCGTGTCATTGAAGAAGGGGTCGATTCAGAAGAAGCGCGATATTTCGACCTGCCTGTGACCGTTGAAGTCCGAGAAGAAGTCGTAGCGGGAAGAATCACCATTACCGACTCCAGCAGTGAAATTATTCAGTTTGAATCCAATCAGCAAAGAAATCTCAACTACAAGATTTCGAACGACAACAACATTCCTCTTGATGTCGTGATTACACTGGACGAACCAAACGGCTGGACGGGGGTCATTCGTGCATCCTCAGATCAAGCTGGAGGCAGTTTCCTGTTGCTTACCTTGCCCGCTTACTCGGACAAAGACTTCTCAGTTTCGATGACACCTCCAGACAACCTCAAAGATGGGGAACAAGTCAAGTTCACACTCACGGTCACTCCAATGGATGAAGAAGTTCCCTACGATGCAGAATACACCCAAATTGTACCGTTCACCTACCAAACCAACTGCAACGGTATTGGTTGTCTCATGAATGAAGTTGTCAATCCAGGGTCAGAAACGCTGGTACTTGGAGCAGGACTTGTCATCGTGATGGTCTTTGCAGTGTATCGTCGAGGTCAATCGTCAGGTGTTCATACGGAATCCAAATTAAATTGGGTTGATGAGGAATTTGAAGCCAACATTGTCCCTGAAGAGTCGATTCCCGAACCGGTTGTTGAAGAAGACGATGACCTGGAACTTTTGGACGAACTCGACGATTTGTGATGCTTTTCGACCCCGTATCACTGGGTGAGAACCAGCAAAAAGTCTCGAAATAACTCTGAAGGGTTTCTTCTTCACTTTTGCAGGATTAAAAGTGGCAACTGCGAGGCTTTCTTTACGTTTTCACCCCGCAAAGGAATCTTCGGAAAATGAATATTGTATGAACATCGCACCATTTCCCTTATGAGGCATCAAACCAGCCGAACAACAGTGAAAGCAATGCGCACGTCAATTTCCCCCACCGAGCCGCGCTTCCAATGGCAAATTCTTCAGCATCGAAATGCGTTCAAATCTGTTGCATTAACGGCCATGATGTTGCTTTCAACATTCGCGGCCATTCCGTACGTTTCTATGGATGTACTTGCGGCATCAGACCAAGACGGTGACGGTCTAACATACGGTCTTGAGTACTTGATGAATACCGCTCCAAACGATCCAGATTCAGATAACGATGGCCTACCTGACGGTTGGGAATGGAAATACGGACTTGACCCACTTTCCAGCAACGGTGTAGACGGGGCAGTTGGTGACCCAGATGGAGACGGTATGTCGAATCTGCAAGAATATTCCTACCTTCAGCCCTCCTCTTGGGACAGTTCATCAACGCCGAATATATTGGATCGCGGCGTTTGGTGGAACGGTACAGTTCCAGTCAACGATTGGAACGAAGAAGATGCGCTTCAATACAACCGTCCCGGTTGCGGTGACAGTGGCTCTGACGGTCAAGGCAGCATCATACTGTGCGATGAAGATCCAGTGGGGAACATCTGTACCAACGGTTTTGACGATGACAAGGACGGCCTGGTCGATTCAGCAGATCCAGACAACGATGGTGATGCCGATTGTTCCTCAAACGATGATGATGGCGATGGAATCGAAGACGAGGATGTTGCCGGATGGGATACCGATGGCGACGGAATGGACGACGGTTGGGAGGCTGCGAACGGTCTCAACGCAACTTCTCCATCCAATGCTGACGGGCCAAACGGCGACCCCGATGGTGACGGTTTAATCAATCTCCTGGAATACGTGAATCCTACTTGGACTACGATGTGCGGTTCATCTCCCTGTTTCCGAAATGGGCCTGATGGTATCGTAACGGAGACAACCTCGCCGTGTGACCCCGTGGATGGTGTGGGCCCTGGTGGATGCGCAACGTTCACTGCGGAAATCGATGGCATCACTTCGACCAACCCACAACGAGCTGATTCTGACGGAGACGGACTGAACGACTCATACGAGGCGTTAACCTTGCTCACGGACCCAACTTCGTCGGATACGGACCGAGATGGTATCCCCGATGGTGTTGAAATCAACGCAGGTTACGGAAACCCACCACAAGCAAGCAATCCTCGAAGTAACAATACCGACGGTGATGCTTTTGATGACGGCGATGAAGATTCCAATTTCAATGGCGTTCTTGACGCGGGGGAAACCGACCCGACCCGGATGGAAGATTCGGGGGATGAAGACAACGATGGGATACAAAACTGGGAAGAGAATCTTTCCTGCACATTATGGGATGTCGCCGACACGGATTTCGGTGGAATCAACGACGGTGATGAGCGAAACGTTTCACACGGCACCGATCCATGTGATTCGTTGGTCAATTTTGAAACGACTGTTGTTGTATGGAACGGTGGTAATGGCCAACTCGAAGTTCTCGACGGTACTGGGTTTAACCCGAGCGGTGGTGTTGGTTGGTTCAATACCTCAGGCACTTGGATTCCGTTCGCCTATGCGGCAACGGTGAACAATTTCTTACAAGGTGTTTCACCTGCACCGGTTGCAGGTGTAACGCAAGTATCGAACCGTAACGGTTCATTCTGCCACACTTCGGCAACAGCCTCAGGTACAATCGGTACAACACAAACATACTGCGATGACGATTATCTCGATACGGACGCAGATGGACTGGCTGACTGGCAGGAATTGCTTGGAACTTTCGGCTGGTTTTCAAATCCTACTCTTGCTGACACAGATGCTGACGGTGTGAGCGATTTCGATGAGGTCTTTGACAACACCGATCCGAACGAGCCGTGTGTGAATCTCTTGGATGAAGACCTTGACGGCCTTAACAACTACTTTGAGACCACGACTGGCTGTGACCTTTCGTTTATCGGTATTCTCAACGGTTCTTCCGATGTCTGGGTCACCGACGACCTTGACTTGGACACCGATGCAGGCGGAGTTAGCGATCGAGATGAATACTTCGACGGGACGAATCCAGAGAACGATCCAACCGACGACCTCCTCCCAGCAGATTTTGACGGTGATGGTGTCCCTGATGCTGTTGAGAACCAAACTGGTACAGACTGGACCAATCCGGATACCGATGGTGGAGGAATGAGTGACGGAATGGAATGCAGTCAAGAGTTCTGGGTCTTGGGTTGTGTTGGCTCACCTTTCGACCCATTCGATCCTTCCGATGATATCACTCCTACTGAAATTGTATTCTGGGCAAACAACACCTCTGGTGCTGTTGATACAAGTATTGTCCATCGTTGGCGAATGACCACCTATGATTTCTACACAGGAACAACCTATGCCCACCTTGAGTCTGTGCACCCGTATGAAGCGATTGTTCTGCCCTCTTCAAACCTCACTCACCTTGCTGACTTGGCCTTTGCCAACGAGACATTGGACTGGTTCATCAAGTACCAAAACCCAATTGACATAGGCAGCCTTCCTGTGCCTGATTCCATTTCGAATATATCGTTCATTGTGGATTCAGCTGGAGTGTTGCAACGGTCAAATGACTCCCACAACATACGAGTTGTTACCGGCCCGATTCAAGAAATATACGTCCAGCAACCCGAATATTACTTCGATTGGGCAACACTCGCTTCCTCGACAGTTCCAGGGGCAAATTCAAGTTATGAGTTAATCTTACCCTCTTCTTTTACTGACCCTACCAATGTCAGTTCATACCTTTTGAATGTCACGACAGCGATTGTTTCTGAGTCGGGCGCAACCAACGCATACGACAGTGCACTGGCCATTCAAGACTTCCTCGCTAACGGCAATGCGACGACCGATTTCAAACGCAATTACAACGGTTCGCGAATCCCAACGACAGAAGATTTGAGCACGAGTTTAGTTGAATCGGTTTTTGAAGGAACATGTTCCGAATTCAACACGGCTTTTGTTACGATGGCTCGTCTGGCTGGTCTTCCTGCCCGTAAGGTATCCGGATTCTCTGGTGGTACTTGGAATGGAGAAGGGTACACTGTTTACTCCAATGACCTGACGACTTGGGGTGAAGTTCGCTTGCAACAAAATGCAGCGAACGGTGATACCGACCTTGGTTGGATTGCTTTCGATGCGTGCCCTGCCGCAGAGGAAGTAGAAATCGTCAATCAGAGCATCTCCTCGCTCCTGTACGACCGTGATGCAAACAACACACTCACCGTCTCAGGACAACTTCGGTTTACTGAAAACGCCACTGCGATACCCCTCCTTCCACTTGTGGGTTACTTAGTCCCAGTTGGACTTGAAGGCCAAGTGCCAGGTGCTGCTTCAATTCCGGGTTTCCAAATAGGTTCTGAAGTCACGCTCTCCAACGGTACATTCAGCTTCACCGGGTCACCACCGGAAATGGCAGGCCCAGGCATGTACCGTGTGGTCGTAAAACTCGATCAGCAAGGCTATGTTTCAGAATCCGGAATTGTTTACGATGGTTATGTCAATGTTACCGATGACTCCGTCATCAATCATACAGGTCCGAATGCAATCAATGCCCCCATTGCCGGTGCAGGGGCCCTCACTGTTATCGAAGGAACACTCAAGTTGGAAAGCCCTCCATTCGACGCTGTTCAGAACGTCGGAATACTGGATGATAGCCCACCCGAAATTTGGCTTTCCTTTACTTCCTCAGTCAACGGTTTCACAAACTTGAGCAGCCCTCTTAATTCCGATGGTTCGTGGAGCATCGAACTTGAACTTGACCCGCTGGAAACCAAGACGAATGTTTCTGCAACACTTGGATTCTCTGGGTGGCAGGATACTCAAGTTGTAGGCCTGACTCCGGTTCAATTCCATTTGCGACCAACAACGACAGCCATTTTGATTGATGTGCGTGATGCACCGAACTTGACTGCCACCCTCGAAGGCCCGTTGACAAACAAGAGCATCCTTGTCATCAATGATGATTTATGGGTTAACGGTAGTGCGTTAACGACGGGTGCTTCACCTGTGGCTATGCCCGGAAACCTTTCTTTTTCCATCCGTCAAAACGGAACATCCGATGATTGGCTCCAGGTATTCAACCGGACAGTGAACGGTGCATTCAGTCTTCAGCATCTGCTCACGACTGCCGATGCACAAGTCTTAGCGGGCGAAATTGAAATTCAGCTTCGATTCTTCCCCGACGCTATCGAAGCGACTGATGATGCAAACCTCTCTTCAAGTGCTCCGCACCTCCTTCGAGGTTTCCTCGAGTTTGAGGTACTGGCAAGTTCTCAACTTCGAGGCTCAGATTCTTCCATTTTGGTGACTGTTTTGGACCATCGTGGGCTCTCGAGCGACCTCTTTATCTCTGGTAACTTTGATTTCGGATTCAACGGCTCTTGGGTAAATACGACCGTTGACCCGATTTCAGAGTCGATGACCATCAGTTGGCTTATTGATTCCACGCTTCTTGCTGGTGACTATCCTTTCTCAATTTCGTTCAATGGTTCGGACTTGTACCAACCGTCTACTGGCCTGGCTCAGATTCGTGTGGCTGCTGAAGTTGATTGGAACTTGAGTGTAAGTCAAGATTGGACGCATATCGGTAATACCAGTTACATATTTGGAGATATTTTTGATGCGCAGTATCCGAATGTGAAAGTACTTGGTGACAACATTACCATGCTTACATTGACGATGTTTAACTTCGAAGGTCAACCGTTTGACCTTTCTCAAGGTTTCTTGAACAACACGACTGGAAGTTTCAATCTCAGTTTCACTGCACCGACTTCGAACCCTTCGAATGCATACGAGGTTGTTCTTGGTATGGATTTCGACACAATGGCTCCTGACGGTGGCTCCTATTATCGATTTGTCGATTCTTCCGTGCCTCCTGCGGTTCCACTCCTCCCTTCAACACTTGTTGGTATTGAATCTGAGTTTGTGATTGAACCAGAGAGGGATGCTCTCATTGTCGAAATGAACCAGTCGGTTGACTTCATTGCAAAGGTCACCGATTTAGCAGATCGATCAAACGTATCTGATGCGAATGTGGAATTCATTTTCGATTGGGGCAACTCCAACACATCGATGGGCTTTGGCGTTTCTGATGCCGAAGGTAACTCGACCTTGCAATGGACCGCCACTGGAATCAATCCAGGATTCTATGACGTCTTGGTCATCGTCTACGACGACCTTACCGACGGTCTTGCGGTTGGCAACTCTCGACGAACAGGTAATTCTTCGATTGTCAATTTGACGGTTCAGGTGCCCAGTGATATACGGCTCGACTCTGTTCCAACAGTTACCACCGCTGGTATAGACTTCAACGTCCTTGGCCAAGTTCTCGATGCTGATGACCCAACACGCCCTCTTACATCTCCTGTTGAAATGTCAGCCTTTTGGCTTAGCAATCCTGACGAACTGTTGGTCTCCTCGTATCAAACGTCTCCGAACGGTACATTCAACATGAGCGTTCCAACCGATACATCAGGTAACGGAACTCTACGCGGTGACCGAACTTTGGTCATCACGGTCATCGAAGGTTCTTCACCGTTCTATCTCACGGCTACAACGCAATCTGGTATACTCGTCATGGGTGTCAGCCAATTCAACAATATTCAGCCGTTGAACCCGATCACTGTGAACAGAGGCTCAACGGTCAACATCACTGCTCGCTTGCTTGAATCTTCCAACCTCTTCGCTCCGCTTTCGGGATTCGATGTTGACATTCAGTTCCACGAAACATGGCTGCCTGGTACTCAAACTGACGGCGAAGGGTCTGCGAACTTTAGCCACCTTGTCCCCTTCTCGCATCCGTTAGGATTGATTGTGGTTACCTTGGTCTTCAACGGTTCAGCTGACTTGCTGTCAACGCAAGTGAATCTCTCAACCGTCACCATACGTTCAACGACCGTTATGATTGTCGACCCAATTGCTGCAAACCCAATTGCCGGAACTTCGTTCAATGTATCAGGCCGTGTACTTAGCGACAATGGCAGTGGGCTTGAACAACGTGATGGAACTGTATTACCGTCGAACATTCTCTTCAGTATTAACGGACTACCTATTGGTTTCACCGTGACCGGTGGTTCAGTGACTGCAGGGGGCCTTTGGAATGCTTCTCTCTTACTGAGCGAAGCGTTTGAAGCAGGGAACAACTCTCTGGAAGCTTCGTACGTGCCCAGCGTTAACTATTACATCGGCTCAGTAAGTAATGCGTCTTTCGACAGTCGAGGATTCTCGACACTTGTGTTTGTTAAGCCATCCTTGGATGGAATAGGCTCTCCGTCATTGAACGACCGAACAGAACGTGGTGAAAACGTCACTGTCCAGGTCCTCCTTCGCGACAACACGCTTTCACCAATTTCAGCTCAACAAGTGTTGGTTCGGCTCACCGGCACCGATGTAAGCACTACATTGACGACTTTCGAGAACGGAACCGCATACGGATCTCTTGTCGTCCCATCGAACCAAAGTGTTGGATTCAATGATTTAGAGGTCCTTTTCTCTGGCACCCCAGGTACGACAGGAATACTCGGTTCGAATGCTTCGACTCAATTCGTTGTTCTTGCCCAGACGAATATAACCATCACTTCGTCTCCTGCGACCCTGGTCGCTGGTGATTCTTTCAGCGTTGAAGGTATTTTGTTGGACGACCTTGGCCAGAGCCTTGCCATTGATGGTGTTCCATCACTTGCTATCGTTCACCTGCTCATTGATGGCGTACCCGTTTCGAGTGTCGAAACGAATGCAGCCAACGGAACCTTCTCTGTCGCATGGACACTACCCGAAAACACTGCGGCGGGAGCTCACCAGATTGAAGTCCGCTTCCTTGGCGGTAGAGACTGGGTTGACCCAATTGGAGTTGGTGACCCCGGGAACCCTGATTACTATCTGCCCAGCAGTGCGCAAGTCGACTTTAACGTCAGTGTTCCAACGAAGATTCTTCTCTTGACCGCTACCGGTGAAGTCGATCGTGAAGCATTGATGACGATTCAAGGCCGTTTATTGGACTTGGTTGATTCACCTCTTGACAATCTCAGCGTTGAGGTTTGGCTTGGTGGGCAATGGATGACCAATGTCTCGACCGATGAAACTGGCTTGTTTACTGCTGTTTACCCTGTTCCTGCTGATGCTCAACTGGGTCCAATTGATTTGGAAATCCGTTTCACTGGAACTCCATTCTATCTTCCAAGCAATGCCACTGGTACATGGAATGTATTCAGCCCGATTCTGGTAAGTGTCTCAATGGAAAGCCCAGTGGCCGTTGGTCAGAACACCACCATCACTGGAACAGTTGTCGACAATCAATTGACCGGTGTCGCTGACTTGGAAGTTGAACTCGAAGTTGAAGGCTTGGTCATTGCAACCGTTTTGACCGATTCAACCGGTGCATTCACCTACGAATGGACGGTTCCAGATACGTTTGGATTTGGTAACAATTCGCTGTTTGCAGTTGTCGAAGCCCAAGGATTCTATCGTTCCAACACGGGCAATACCACATTCTTCTTGGCACATCGCTCGGATGTAACACTCATCTTTGATGACGGAAAGGATGCAACTCGTGGAAATCTTTGGACGCTGTCCGGACGGCTTTATGATATTGATACGGTCAACAACGATGGCCTTGCGAACATGGAACTCAGTCTTCGACTCGATGATGTGGAATTGATGACTCTGACCACTCAAGATGATGGCAGTTGGTCGGCGATAGTCCCGGCAACGCTTGATCTTCTCCGTGGTGACCACCTTTTCACCGTTTACTTCGAAGGCACACAAGCCCACTTGGGTACACAGTCTACCGGAACTGCAACAGTTTGGGCAAATGCTCAAATTACAATCGATGAAACATCATCGAACATCGTTGTTCGTTCCGATTCGACGTTCGCTCCAATCGTTCTTACCGGCTCTATTTCAGAGATTGGTGGATTGGGAGAAGTATTCGATAATGTGACCTTGTACTTGGGTAATGGTTCACAATGTTTAGCTCAGAAAGACGGGGCTCGTTGCTTGGATAATCTGCTTATTGACTGGGCAAATGGGAACTTCACTTTGACAGCAACCGCCCCACCGTTCCTTTCAGCCGGCTCTCAATATCTTCATTTGGAAACACCTCGGCATGATGAGCACTATCTCAATGCTGCAAGTTCAGCCCATCCGATTTACGTTAAAATCAACGCCGATATTTTGGTGACTTTGGATGAGGTTGTCGAAAACGAACAAGAGGATATCGGAGGCTCAATTTTGATTACCGCTGAAGACACAAAGCAAGGAGTGTCTGGAATTACGGTTACCATTTACATGTATTCTGAGAACGGCACCCAGCTTTCGAATCCACTGCAACCGTTGACGGATGCAGACGGTGTGGCAGAGTTCGATTTCAAGTCGGACCCTCCGTACGGGGATGTCGATGAATGGGGCATGGTTACTCTTGAAATTCTTATCAATGACCCCCGCCTCTCTCAACAGACACTGGATGAGTTCGCTTTGGACGCAGGGCAAGCCTCGATGCTTTCGTATAAGTTCCAGGAAGAAGAAAAGCAAATCCCGTCGTGGGCCTATGTCTTGACACTGCTTCTACTTGGACTGGTTACCGCTGGTGTGGTCATGTACCGTCGT
>Ga0213869_10000098_pt1 | contig 69346 bp, 79 predicted proteins | sample PICome_10_FD_160083 | JGI IMG/M metagenome (GOLD analysis project Ga0213869, IMG submission 160083) | Coastal seawater microbial communities near Pivers Island, North Carolina, United States - PICO132 | ecosystem: Environmental > Aquatic > Marine > Coastal | place: USA: North Carolina... | reverse complement strand
TAATAATGTCAATGACGACAACCCATCTTTGACAAGAGAGCAGGCAGTAAGTCTACTACCTACTGCTCTCATCATTAGAGAATGAACCTGTGGAGTTACTTTACCGGAAACATTCTGTTTCCTTTGAGACAAAGTTAGTAACCATGTTAATGAGTTACTATCAACAGTAATCATGTAATCACTCCATGAAAGGTAGGCCGAACCACTCTACGTTGCCATTAGATACTTTGAGTATATCGTGTTTAGTACCAACCTTTTCTATGTTGCTACCTTTCATTTCTTCAATAGTAGCACGTACAACCCACTCACCATCGGCTAAGGTTCTATCACCTTCAACACCTGCTGCGGGGTCTGCTTTCTTCATGTATCGGTTTAGGAATACTTGTTGAGAAAACTTTCTCATAGTACCTTTCTCCCATTCCGGTCTGAAACCAACAGTCATTAGTACTTTCTTACCTGTGCCGTCATCCATGAATTGTGATACTGCTTTTAAGTGAAAGGTAAAGTAAACCTTAGCAACATTAAGACTGTGTAAACGTGTCAAAACATTTCTGTATAGACGGTTACGCTCTCTCCATTCTTTCTGATTGAATGTACCATCTTCTGTCTCAATGACACCGCGACTTAGTAATGACGCTCTCATAGCGTGTTCACACCATTTTAGGAATGTCGAACCACCATCAAAGATTACACCACCTACTGATTCGGGGTCATTCTTTACCTTCTCGGCTAGAATGTTAACGTACCAAGATGTCTTGTCAAGTAGAGCCTTGTAGTCTACGTTGTTATCCTCATCGAAGATAGAGTCATCTGTTTCATCGTGTAGTGGTAACACTACTATATTATCAGCGTCGGGAAACACATGGTCTACCGTAGACTTAGCGGAGTTATCTATGTCAAAGATATAGATTGTCTTACCTGCTTCTATTTCATTTCTCAAGCATGATAAAGCCAACCCTGTCTTAGCAGTATTCTCATGGCCTACAAAGGCAGCCCTGTGAGTAATAGCCTTGATAGTATTGTTCTCGAAGAGGTTTTTGTAGTAACTCTCATCGAACCGATTTACAGGTTCGGCAGTCTTTTGTTTAGTCGTAGGTGTTGCTTGTGTTCCCCATGCGCTCATATATATTCCTCTCATTACTAGGGTTATAAACTTTCAGTAAGTATCGCTGCATCAGTCATAAGAAGTAATGCCGCCACACTAACCGCAGATTCTAAACTGTTAATTGTTACTTGTGCGGGGTCAATAACGCCATCATCAAATGCGTTTCTAACATCAGTAGTTTTACCGCAAATATATTGTTTGTATGTATGTATAGGTATCTCGCCCGTATCATTACCTGCGTTTTGTATTATTGTAGTTATGGGCGCTGACAAGCCAAGATTAAATAACTTTTTGATATGGAAATCAACATCTTCGGGATGTTGTGATATTTTCATTCTTGCGAAATATAGTGCTGAACCGCCACCTGCTACCACACCACCATTCATAGCCAAACGACAAGCGTTAACTGCATCATCTACACGTTCTTTTCTTTCTAATTGTTCAACCTCAGATTTACCGCCTACATATATCTTAGATATACCATTAGTCAATCTTGATATACGATTGTTATAATATTGTTGCATCCAATCATTAGTCGCTTCTTCTTCATAAGAAGCCAAAGAATCTAGGTGTTCGTTTAATTCATCAGACGATTCTCCACTCGCTGTAATTATAGTAGTCAAAGCAGAAGCCTGTATTTTATCACATGAGCCTACATCAAATGAAGTTAGTTTAGTGATAGATTCACCTAGAGAAGTCTTAAACAAATTACTCTTTGTAACCAACGCTATATCCTCTAACCATGCCTGTTGTTCATCCGGCATACCCGATGGCTTAACTAATAATGCACTTATCTTACCCTGTGCTATGTTGACTAAAAGATTCTGTAACGCTTGATGATTAAAGTCGGTACAAAATATAGCAATAGGTTTGTTGTCTTTGACTGCTAACTCTAAAGCAGGTATCAAAGCATTGAACGTCTCAATCCTTTCGGTTGTTACTATAACCATAGGATTATCTAAGATACACCTAGCCTTCGGACTGTTTATCATAACATTATGTGCGTAGCCCGAAAGAACCTCTAACCCCTGCACATCTTCTGTGTATGTTTCAAAGGTAGGGCTTTTTTCTATCGTAATAGTACCCTTACTGCCTGTCTTATTGATAACGTCTGCTATCATTTTACCCAATACAGGGTCATTGTTAGCAGCAATAGTAGCCACATCTTCGATAGAGAAATCATCAGTCTTGATGTCGTTAAGATAATCTATTGTTTCTTCTAAGTAATAACCCAAAGCATCTCTTATAACAATAGGACTTACACCTTGTTCTATTAAGGTAAGAGAACCATTACACAAAGCCTGTGCTATAAGTGTAGCAGTAGTAGTACCGTCTCCCGACTTCTCCTGTGCTTCGCTAGCGACTTCTTTAAGTAAGTCTATACCCATTTGCACGTAAGGGTCTGCATCATTGATAGCCCTAGCAACAGTAACACCGTCATTAAGAATGACGGGCATACCCGCAGGATTCTGTATAATAACCGTTCTTGCATTTACCCCTAAAGTACCCTTGACTGCGTTAGCAACCTTGTTCACACCTTTGAGTAATTTACTCTTTGCTTCCATTCCTGTTAATATTGTTTCCATAAAAATACCTCATATAAAATCGTCATGTAAATCTTGGTCGTAGTATTCTTCTCCACCTATGTAGTACGGTACTTCTTCACCGTCAAATGCTAAAAGGTCAGAATAATGTACACAAACCCTACCGTCATCCAATGTCATTTGTATCTTATCACCATTGAATAGTACGGTGTCTCCGCACCCTATTTCTAGGGGTACGAGAGAACCAATACTATCAACAACATATTCTTTTGCGGTAATAAGACCCGATGTACTGATTGTTTCAGCCATCTTTAGGATAACGTATTCTCCTACGGCCTTCATTGTTCCCACCCGTCGTTTTCCACGACAGGCTCAACCATCTGAGGGATGATGTCGAAAGCATACCAACCATTAACTGATAGTCTATCTTCACCTTCTCTACTTCTCCAAGCCCCACCTAGTAGTAGCATCTTTGTTCCTACTGCAAAGTCAATTTCTTCATCACAATATACATCAACTGTACCTGCCATAGAAGTCATATCGGTATCAGCACAAACTAAAATATATCCACCGTTGTCTCTTGGGTCTATGTGTATTACTTCTGTAATTACAGCACAATTTCTATCCCACCAACCGTCTTTACCGTTGTATGTGTCGTAGTATGTACCTAAGTGAGACAAACCTACTAATAGATTCTCTTCACCAATCAAACCACCGATAATGTCAGTAGGCGAACCATCGAAAAGGTTAGCCAAAGAAGCATCAACAGTAGGTACTGAAACGTCTGCGTTTAGGTAGCATCTATCATTGTTACCACCCTTCATAGGGATAGTTAATGGTGTAAAAGATGGGTATTGTCTATCAGCAGCAGCACCGTTACCACTTACTTTAAGTATTTTTAAGGAATCATTAGTACCTTGTTTTCGACCATAGAATAATGATGTTCTTTCTCTCTCATCTTGAGGTCGAGCCGCACCGTACTTGAAGTTAGCATCACCGGATGGGAATGTTGGGTTGTTCTTATCCCATACTACATAGAAGTGTGTGTTACCATCTAGTCTCATTGTGTGTTTTGGTAGAGTAGAAGTATCAGATTCAGTACCCATACCGAACATTTCTGCCGCTAGTCTTGTGTATGTACCGTCATTATTATCTTCAAAGACAACAACAGCCCCACTATCAATCAGTACTTGACGCACATCATCGGTAGCAGACATAAGTTGATTCTTCATCTTATTGTATAGTATTTTACCCCATTCTTTAGGTCGAGGAACAGAAATGAACATACCTTCAAAGATGTCTGAGCCGGTTCTTCGTAGTTTAGCAGATTCAGAAGAGATTTGTCGCCCTGCGACTCTTAGTGCAAGTACTGCACAATCTTCATCAGAACGGCCTGCGTTTTTCCACGCAGCACCCTGTTCTACAAGGACTTCATCAGCCCTCTTTTGCACCGCTTCGGGTGCGACATTCAGCGTTTTAGCAATATTTTCTAGCATCGGGTTAGTCATTTTGTGTACCTCAGTTATTTTTCTCTCGCCACTAATACGGTTATAAAGAATGCGGTTGCATCAACATCCTCAAGAAATTACCCTTGACAATATCTTCATCAATCCCACTCATCAAATCCCTCTCGGCTGTTATAGCCGCATCAATGACTGTCATCTTGCCGTTGCTACTAGCATCGGACTCTATTGCGTAATCAAATACGCTTCTTATGGTTTGCTTTACATCATTCTTACCGAACAACTTCATAGCATTTGTGAAATCTTTCTCACGGAAACATAGAGTCAACAGAAACTTACTATCAAACTCTTTTACCGTTAAACTATGTACGAATGCTTTACCTTTCTCTTCACCTAAAGAGTCGTAAGCCTGTAAAGCATTGATAGCATTTCTCAAATCACCACTATGTGCTTCACAAATCATACGAAGATGTGCGTCTGTTATAACCACATTCTCGGCTACAACAATGTGTTGTAGTCTCTTGAATATCTCATCTATCTCTATCGGTCTAAAAGGCATTTCCCTACACCTTGAACGTAAGTAAGGACTTATTTTTTCGATATTATTACAGGTAAGAATGAAAAGACCCTGTGCGTTTTCTATCACACCTTTCAAAGCACCCTGTGCTTCGGGTGTTAATTGGTCTGCTTCGTCTAGTAGTATGTATTGATTATAATTGCCGGAACGTGTCAAGGGCAATAACTCTTCTTCAACAAATGCTATGCCTCTAGTTTTCTTAGAGGAAGCATTGAATATATGTAGGGGGTAGTCGAAATGGTTAGCGATAACGTGAGCGTAAGTGGTTTTACCTACACCTGCCGCCTTACTATGTAATAGAAGGTGTTGTTTAGAAGAAGAAAAATTATTATTAGCAACCATCTCATCGAATGTGGTAGGTCGATACTTAGTAGCCCATGTTACCATAACAAAAACTGTGTTTTGTTAGGGTTATAAACATTATCTTTGTAGTGATTCAATCAAGAAAGCGTTGGCTGCATCGAACAAATGTAGAATCTCACCATGACTACTTCTACCCATGTGTTCGCCATGACCCTTCTCGGTGTCTAGTGCTATGACTAAACCCATCATTATACCTCTTAGATATTCGGGATTCATCTTCTCTACAATAATAGAATCTATTTCCTCATCCTCATCGGGGTCTGTAAAGTAATCTAATACTGTTCTGATAAAATTACCTTCGGAAATGTGGGCGGGAGAGAGTAAATACGATAGGTCGTAATTATGGTGGGTATGATACATGGCTGACAGAATGCTACTAATATCCTCTCGCATCATCTCCCCCATGTGTATCTACTCCGTTAGTGTGTTATGAATTATTCCTTACACAATGTAGACAAACATCCGAATCCGGTGGAAATACTCTTATTCTTCCGCACTTGCATTGTACTGCTTCTCTCCTTTGTGTAGGTGTCATCACGGTTGGAGTTCGGCTATAAACTATATCATCGGTGGACTTAATTAAGTCTCTATTTATGTCATAGATAAGATGGCTAGCCTTTAATCCTACGGCATTCTCCACCTTCTCACTACCGACAGGTACAATTTGAGGATTCTTAGATAAGAGAGCCGATAAACTGTGCGGTGAAGGTACTGCTCTCACGTTTTTATCGCTAGAGAGTCTTTGTGCGACTGCCTCTTTAGTCATAGCACCATGTTTCCATAGTATATCGACTATAAGCCGCCTTACTCGGCGGTTGTTCGCACTCATGTATAAAGGTTGTCGCTATGCTTCTTATTAATGGTTTCCTAAATCCGACCAAAAAATAGCATCAGCGAAGGAATTATCCCCTTCATTTATACCTTGTCTTTTTGCTTCGCAAGCGTTTGTGTATTCTTTAGTAGTATCTGTTAACATCTCATACATATCCATATCGAAGAAGATGGAAATAGCCCAAAAAGACACATATATATATAGTAATATTATTAATAAACCTATTACACCCATTCATCCGACACCTTCTTACGCTTGCGTAAGGTATTGGCTACGGTTATAGAGTTATCCTTTATAATCTCCCAATGTTCATCGTCATATTCAAACACATTGGGTCGTTCTTTTTTCTTTGTTTTCTTTTTAGGCCAATTAACTCTCATAGTTTTAGGTTTAATCTTGTAAGTCAACAAAGCCCTAGAGTATTTTTCCGGTAATATTTGATGTGTTTTCGCTAGACTACGCCACACTTCTATATCCACATCATTTTGTTTTAAGAAAGCAATAACTAGTGGTAGTGGTGTGTCGTGCAACACCTTGCTCACTCTTTTTCTATCATTCCATGTAAGTAAAGATTTGATAGCACCGAAATAATTATCCTTATTTTTTATGAGCAACTTGTCATCAACGACAACTAAATCCTCTATCTTTTTTGTTATCTTAGGTGCTTTTTCGGTAACAATAACTAACTTATTCTGTATAATAGGCGACCATTTCTCTATTTCTTTTACCCCAAACTTATCTGTGTGTAAAATATAAGTAACATTAGCCTGTGTAGGTGCAGTATCTAATGTCCTATACATGACAAGATAATCTCCTGTCATAAATGGTGTAGGGTCTTTTGTAAAAATTATAATGCCTATACCCCCTTTCAATTTTTTTAGTCATTTTTTTCATATTCATGTTTATAAAGATTAGTACCGCTACTTACAAAGGGGTCATTACCATATATGTAATTATTTACCCTGTCCATCTGCGTTGAGGATAAACCCCAAACATCACCTATAACATTCTTGGCTACTTTGTATTCAGCATGATACCACGCTATACCATTTTTAGTTATGTACGCACTAACGCCATCTTCGGCCATAGCCATAAGCAAATCAGGTATTTCTTTTTTCTCTAAAGTACGGTTTATCATCATACGTGTAGGTTTATTTCTCCACTTCTTAGGCATCATTCAACCTCCTTATATTCTACATCTATAACAGGTGCAGATAAAGCATTAAGTTTCTTTTCTACACTATCCAATAACAAGTGGTCGTGTCCGAGAACATCTACTAAGATTCTACTAACATCCGACATTTGTAATTGGGCTAAAAGTAATTGTGAATCTACACCTATCTCTTTCTTCAATTGACCGACTAGTTTTAAGGAAGTATTAGCCTGTCCGATAAGTCTAGCGGCATCTGTTACAAACTCAGAAGTAATACCACCTTCTTCTTCTTTTCGTATCTCTAACTCATCTAAGTAAGACTGAATCCTAAGAACAATATCCTCCGCAGCATCTAATGTATTGATAGATTGAGAACGTGCTTCTTCAACGTGTTTGGCTTCGGCAGGGTCGTACTCCATGTGATAATCCATGTGGTGCATAACCGTTCCATCAGCCCAATTATATTTACCTTCAAGATACGCAGGGGAAGAATCTCCTGTGTGTACTTCTAACTCCATCTCTTTACGGTTTTTGTGTTCGCAAAAATCACAAGACCCTTGTAGCACCCACCGTAATACTTCTATCACAAAAGCATCATTCTCGTTATGCAATCTTAATTCAATCTCTCTCTTAGTCCTCATTTATTCAACTCCATCTAAATCATCACAAAATGAGCCACAAGGCTCAACGTAGGGTTTTAACTCCCATCCCCTATTCGGGTCTAACTCATCAAGATATACACGATTACCGTTTCTATCTGTGATACAAGTAGCACCTATCTCTCTCTCCAAAGAAGCAGTCTTTTCAAACACTTCGGGAAAATCTATTCTTATCTTATTCCAATAACCCATACCACCTTTGACGCAGCCTATACAGTTATTATTACCGTAACCTAACCTATACATTTTTGGTATCTCTATACCGTTTCTCTCCATTATATCGAAGCAATCTTCCTTTGTTAAATTACAACCGATTAGTGGGAATAGTGGTTTAGTGTACGGATATTCTTTGTGAAATCTTTCTGCTCTTTTGTATTCTCTTGGTGAACAATCGAAGCCGAACACTTGACCGTCATAATTATTTTTGTAGTCAACTTCATCTTCCCACTTCTGCCTAACTTTTCTCTTTAATATTTGAGTACAAGGTGAGCCATAAGGAGAGTTGATAAATCTTTTTTCCTCAAAAATAGAATAAATATCTTCATGTTTTTCATCTTGTAAAACTATGATTGGTTGCCCGAACCATTTTTCACACTCAGCAAAATACCTATCATTGTCGGGATGATGGCTTCCTGTCTCGAAAAATATAATCTCTACATCATCATATCTCTCTAACGCTAATTTAGTAGCAACGGTTGAAGTAACACCACCACTAAACCAACAGACAATTTTACCCATTATTCTGTCTCCTTGATGGTTTATCGTGTGATTGTTTATTTTTAACAGTTTGGTCGGTGTAGTCATAAAATGGGTCGCAATCAAAATATTCTTCATATTCTTTTAAGGTACAAGTATATGTTTTTGGGTTAGTATTATGTTTAGTGAGTACGGGGTGTCTAGCCATTCTACTTTCTAGTCTCCTTAATGTAGTAGCCCTAGCACTAATTCTATACAACCTACCGCTTTTGAAAGTCATATGTTCAAAACACTCAGCAGCAGTACGTGGTGTACTTTTATCTAAAAGATACCTAGCAGCACATTTGATAGCGTCGTTTTGTTTACTCATAGTACGACGACTTAATCTACCTTCTAATTTTCTCATGCTTTATTCCCCCATTGTAGGTTCTCGGCACTCTCACTAAGATTACCAAAACGACATATAACACCTTTACGACCACGCCTTTTTACAGCAGGCTCATGCTCGGTGTACCACGTTTGCGACTCAAGGTTTTCTATGAGCCATCTCTTAGCGGATTGATAATCTCCATTAGTAATCATCCTAGAAATCTCCTTCAACAATTGACTCTTAGGAATATCCTTCATCCAAAATGCCGAGCGTATTAAGTCTAGGTCTGCATCCATAACGGTTCTTCTCATGGCTAGCGATTGGTTTAGTATTCCCGTTAAAGTATCATCAAGTCTAATTATTAAAGGCTCTCCACCACGATATTCCGGTTGCATCATAGCATAACCAATACACAATCTTCTGAATAAATCTGCCTCAAAAGAACGTACATCCGGCCTGTCAATCCATTCCATAATGTCATCATCAAAGATTATTCCCGAAGGAGGATTTGCCACCGCAGTTTCTACACGTTGTCTAATCCACGTTCTAATCTCTAGGTTTAGGTTTGCTAAGATTGCCCTTTCTTCTGCCTGCATATTTGCTTGACGATGCTGTGCAATTTTGTATGCTCTCTCTTTTTCCGGTGTCATCTCTATATCTATGATAAAGAAACGTCTATCCAAACCGGAGTCTAACTCAAACCTAGCAGGCTGTGTACCCGCCCAAATAGAATACCTAGTAGTGTAATTTACCCAACCGTTTCTCATGGCTTTTTGTACCCTACCATTATCTAAGGATGTAAGTAATTGGTTTTTCATATCTAGGCTGTGGTCTTTTTTAGACGCATCAGACATACTACTAAACTCTTCAAACCCTAAGAAGCCACCACACATCTCTCTAGCAATAGGGCGACCTGCTATGTTGCCCTCTTCATCAACCGAGCCGAACATACCTGCTTCTGTAATAGAGTTAGCACCCATCATTGTTCTCATGCCCTGCCCTAAGTCTTGGTTAGTATTGTATAGTAAACCTGTACCTTCTGCTAGGAACATAAGAATTAGAACCGATTTACCGCTACCCTTAGCACCCCTCATTAGTATGTGAATACGTGTATCGGGCAATTGAGACATAGGTGTATAGAAGGGCATATTGTCATGTCTTAGTGGACAATTTTCTATGACGAAATCACCATCTTCTTCATTCACCAATGGGCTATCGGGGTCGAAGTCGCAGCGACTACATTTATTTAAGGTATTAAAAAGATGTCCTCCGACACTACATAAGAATATAGGTATCTTATCTTCGACTCCCACAAAATGATTTTTTTGTGCAAACTCTATTGTCTTTTCAAAGACATTAAACCTCCTTATCTGCGTACTCATTTATTCACCTGCCGTATGTCCTTCTATATCTAATAGTGCCTCTTCAACTTTCAACATATAGTCTGCATCAATAGACAGTAAATGCGTCTCGGTTAAAAACTTGACTATTGTATCAACGGATTTGATATTCACAAAAGTATTTTTTGTATTGCTACAAACCACTAAGTAATTACCTTTATTATTAAGGGAAAAGTTTTCAAAGACTTCTGAAAACATCCACGCAGGCGGAGGTACTATCAATTGTTTTTTTGTTTCCTCAACGCTGTCATGGAAGAATGAGTAGTCGGGTTTTTCTTGGTAGTCATAAATCAACAGGTCGTTATCGGGTATCTGTAATGTATCTTGATACATAAACTCCTGCATAATATTCGTAGTAAGATATGTCATCTCATCAACACCTAGTTTGTTTAAGGATAAAACTATATCTCTCATTACAGGATAGTTATACAACCATGCTTTAGTTTTATCTTGATTTACTACATACGTGTGAGACATACGTAAGATAAAATATCTTCTGCCGATATTATTGTATGCTTCATACAATCTCCACTCGGCAAAACTTGGGTTAGGTACAGTATTAATTGGCTCTACGTTGTGTAGTTTAGAAAATATCTTACAGATTGGTTTAGCCTCACCTACAAGACCGCTACACGCTACAAAGGATGCGAAGCCCTGTTCTCCTTGAAAATACACTAACAAAGACGTAGGCTCGACTGACACGTTTTTACACCATACTAAATCTGTGTCGTTCATTTGTTGTATCATTTTTTCACTCAGCATTTTCAACCCTCCTTGTTACTGCATCTCTAAGAAACTTAGGGAATCTATGTAATTGCTTTTTCGATAATATTACTTTATCAACTGCTGTTTCAATCGGTCTTACATCCCATAGAGATATAATATTATTAGCCGAAGTATATTGGTGTGGTATGTTGCCTTTCTTTTCAAACAATATGCTTCTATTCAATACTGCTGCCGCCCTTATACAAGAAATGGTGTCTTTAGCCTTCATACCCTTCTTATTCAACCTCTCATTATACCAATCGGTTATTTCTCTAGTGTTCTTCATCCCTTCTTCGCTCAAATAATTATAGACTTCTGTTTGAAATCTTTTATTCAAAGCACCGCTTCTCTTACTCATATTTTTTCCACCTATGTATTACGCTTTTAATTATTTTCTTTTATTACCGCAAGCGTCAAAAGAATAAAACGCTGTACTGAGAGCCTATTATTTATTTATTTTATTTCTTCTATAATGGTTAAGAGACTAACCTATTACCATACATACTATTGAAGAAATTAAAAAATTAAAAAATAAAGCCGCAGTACCACGATTAATTCTTTTTGCGGCCTCCCTAACTATTGAAAAATTAATAAATAATTCTCATGTTCTAGTCTATTTCTATCTGCAAAGTCTATACTATTAGCCCTTGCTTTAGTGAATGGTTGTTCGGGTAATTCTTTTTCCCCAATAGTATTTAGTAGGTCTAAATGTTTTTCGACCTGTTTATGGAATGTCTCTAGGGGTACTAGATGTGCCCAAAATGGTAGTATAGAAGCACGTACAGGCTGAATAAACCCATCACCTACCTCATACCTACCAACGATGTAAGTACGCTGTGTAGCACACACTATTTCTATGTGTTTTTTTCCGCTATGATACGCAAGCGTCGGGTACATTTTACCATCTATCTTACTCATCCTCATGTATGAATCCCAATCAGCAGGTTTGTGCATCAGATAAGCGGGCAACTGCTCGTATAATTCCACAAGATATTTACTTTTACTATCCCATGCCCCGTCATCAATACCGTGTATGATACCCGAAGTAACCCATACACCAAAAGATGAATCGGGATAATCTTGTATGAATGATAATATCAAATCATAGAAGTCTAACTCACCATCTATGGATAAAGAGAGCCAATGGTTACAATCTAAAAATGATACTTCACTATCCATAGCCATGATAAATCTTGAGAACATACTTGTATCAAGTATAGCAAAATATTTATCTACTTTTTTATCCCTTAAAAGTATTGTAGGTTTTTTGTAAAATGGTTTACTTCTATTACCTTCGGCTGCTCTTGTGTATGGAGTCGCTTCTAATAACTCTAAGTCTTTTACTTTTAGGATAAAGTAATCACTCTTCTGACTCATATAGCATCCTCTCAACATGAACCGCATTGGCTTTACTCATCAAACTTCTAAACTCGTTTGTTACTTTCTGTGGAGTCTTTTTACCCCATGAACCTATACTCATGTACTTACGCATATCACTAATTAAGATGCGGTATTCGTGCATTTTATCTTCATCAGTCATATTCTCAACTCTAGCCTTTTCTGCTTCTGCTGCCGCTTTCTTTTCCGCTAAAACTTCGCTGTACTTTCTCATATTTCTGCCCCCTCATCATCATACACATAACTATGTACTTTGTATTCAGAAGCGACATCACCTTTGACCGTGAAGCCTGCCTTTATGACTTTAATATTCTTCATTCCTTTTAGTAGGTTACTAACTGCTTTGCTGTTACTAACTTTTTTTCCTCTTCTTTTTACATCAATGCTTCGGTATATTTCTTCCGCAGTCATTGGCTCACCTTTTTCTTTGAGAGCCTTAGTGATTGCGGCTCTAGTGTTTGCGTGTCTTTTCATATTACTCCGTCTCCTTCTTATCACTTAAAGGGTTCGTATCGGTGTCGCAAGCGTCAATCATCTTAATTCATCCCCAACAAATCAATTATTTTTTGTGTGTAAATTACACCATCCATCAATTCTTCTTTGAGGTGTTGTAGCCATTCCTTTAGAGATAGGTCGTCTCTATCCATTGTAGTACCGTATTTGACCTCACCTTTTTCAGCACGTTGTCTAATCTCAGCAATTACTTTTTCCTCAATACTACTCATTAAACCACCTCACTTTCGATTTTGGAAACTTAGATTTATGCCAACTACCTTCTTCATCTTCAACCATAATAACAGTAGGCCACTTTGTGTCCACGTTCTCGTAGGCATCTCCTACCCACCAAGATACATCTCTTTCTATTGTAGTATCATCATCTAATTCCATATATAATGTTGCGTGTTTAATCCACCATCTTTTTACCCTACCTTCGGCAAATGGGTTTGTTTCACCATCTTCGGGGTTAAATAAATAATCCAAATCTATACAACAATGTGTTTCATAGGTTAATTCAATTTTCTTTATGTCTTTGTTATCAATTACTTTTTTCTCTATACTACTCATCAGAACCAACCTCCACATTTACCACATATACTAGGGTACGCAGGCTTAGGGTAATCAATAACCCTACCTTCACAATCGCATTGTTTCATTCTTGTGCCTCCGGTGCTTTACCTTCTCTCATGGTAAAAGTATTAGGTACTACCTTGACTTCTTCGTGTGGTGATTCTGTCAAGTATAGATTTGCTATGGTATTTATATCCCATTCTGATACGGTAAAAATAGTACCGGACTTTAGGTGTATATCTAAACACCACAAAGCACCATTTTTAGTGGTAGTAGGCTCTTTTAATTCTACTATTGCCGCAATCTCTCGTCTGTCTATCTTTACTTTTCCGGTAAGACAAACTAATGTTTCCGACCAATAATCTCTTTTTAATTCACTCATTCGACCACCACATCTGTTCGGTAAGAATGTATTAATTGTTCAGTCTCACTGTTTATAACTTCAATAGCACAATCATAACCTAATTTATCTTCAACAAGCAACCAAATATCATCACCCAATTCATCTGCTTCTCTTTCATCTTTTACAGTCACCATAACTTCATATCTTACTAACAATTTTTTACTCATCTAAGCCAACTCCCAATCAATACCATTCATAATGTCTACGTAATCCGATGGATTATCTATTACATCTTCCATGTAATCATCAATGCTTTGGTGTATCAAATCATCTGCGTCAATCTCTATTTCTTCTTCAATTTCTATTTTTACTTTTATCGTTATACTACCCATCTTACTCATCTCCATTCCATTCTTTCAAGGCTCTCATTATATCTTCAATGTCATCACCATCAAGAGGCTCTCGATGGTGGACGTACCATATAAACGTGCATATATAATCTAATTCATCACTATTCATTCTACCTCACCTATCCTTAACCAATGTGCTTTAATATTTCTAGTCGAGTATATTTCTCCCGCTTCGGAAGTCCATAGTACTACGCCTTCATCTCCAACCCAACTACTTACAATTGTCATTGTAACAAGATTGTGTATGTTGCTAAAGGTTACACCTCTAATATCTTCCACACCATCGGGTATAGGGGCATTCGTTCTTAATTCTTTATTTTTTAATCTTATTTCTTCTTTATTCACTCTTCTTCACTTCCTACATTTGCCTTACGGACTTTGTATTTCATATTGTATCTATATTTTCTTGCTTTGTTTTGTTGTTTGTTAGGCATTCTGCTTCACTCCCTTATTCCTACCGAAACGCCCATAGGTCTTAAAGACTTCTGTTCTGCTATGCAAGCGTCGTATGCGTCTTTCAGTATTCTAGGAAAATGTTTAGGCTCGGTTTGCATATGAGTTAATGAGGCTAACTTACGGGCTACTTCATTAACATCACGTATGTCATATTTGTAAATCTTATTTTTATTATGGTCTACCCCAAAACTTTCTTTTGTCCTAAAGAAAAGTTTATTTTTGGATAGAGTCATACTCAATTCTTTGATACTACAATGGCCTGTTTTCTTTGTGGTACAATCCTGTTTTTCGTAAGCCGAAAGTAATTCTTTACTTGTCTGAATACCATTGTCCTGTATGTATCTATAACAGAAGTCAAGCATTTGCTTTCGTGGTCGCCTACTCCCCATTTTCAGTCATCTCCTTTACTATCTGATTGACATGAAGTAAGAAGCCACGCCATGAATCTTGAAGCACATCATACTCTTTCCCTAAAAGAAAACTTTGATAATGTTGGGCTACAATTTTATTCACTTCTGACTGCTTCATTCTTCCCACTCCCAAGGTTCTGTCCAATCATACATTATCTCACCTATGTCTATGTATTGCTCTTGAGTAGCACCGCACTCTTCACACACTAATTCGACATATACTTCAAATAATTCTGTACCATTTTTTGCTAAGTATCTTTTCCAAGTATCTAAATCGCCAACGGGCTTTGATTGTATTTTTACCGTTATATTATTAAGGTACAAATCTTCGTGTTCACATTTTTCTTGTATGTATTCCTCAGCCATGTCGCTTCTCATATCAGCGTCTAGTTTTTCCCATGTATGTTCATTCATTCTTCCTCATCCTCCAATGTCCAATGTACGGATTCACCACGCACTTCTGTATCACCTAGAACATTCATGTTTCCAACCCACTCGATAGGTAATTCGGCATCTAAGCCAATATCAATTTTGTCCTCAAAGAATAAACAGATTTTACTTTTTTTACCATCTATACCCATTATATGAATCTTCACTAAATTGGGTATGTCGCGATTAACTGCCGCTATTCGTATCTCTTTTATGCCGTGTGTTGTTATGTCTGTATTTCTCATATCTAGTCCTCCATGTCTTTTTTTATAAGGGTTTTCACTACGCTACGCAAGCGTGTGAGAGGGCGACGGCTATTGAAAAAGGAGGAAAATATAGCCGCCCCCTCATCTTGAGTTTTATTTAAGAAAAAACTACTCATCGTATGTCACTCCATCTTCTAATATATTACCACTTGATACTACATATTTTTTTGTACCACACTTGAGACATTCAACATCACATTCGGTCAATAATCTATTGTCTGATACCGCACTTACTGAAAAAACTCTTATTACAGACCAAACACAAGTACCACTTGCCGGATGTTCACACTTTTCTTTTATCATAATAATACACCTACTAATATACATACTAATGATAATACTATTAAGATAATAGTTTGTGAGAAGTCATCGTCTCTCATTCAATCACCTCAAGTTTCAAATCAACAATGATTTTCAAAAATTGTAATTGTTCAAGGGTCAAATCAGCCTCAGCAATTTTAATTGCTAATTCATTAGTCATTTAATCACCCACCAATGAGGTACTTTACGGTCATCCCACGTAGCAAACTCTTTACTGTGATAATAGCGTCTATAAGCCTGTATTGCTTCTTCGCCTCTTGCATGACTGATGACACCTTTTTCATCGTCTGTTATTACAGCAAAGGGCTTACTTACAGCAGTCATATAATCGGGTCTATACTCATCGGGCATAGCAAGAGCAAAATGTGTACGATTGCCTTCGGGAATTACTTTTACCATATTACTAAGGTGTCGAATACCTGCCTCGCAAAAATGTATTTTGTTATACTTGTTAGTGTATTCTTTACATATCTCTAGGGCATGACGTACAGTCCAAACGTAATTATCGCTACTGTCGCCTACCCATCGAGTACACGGATGATTATGATAGCCACCCTTGAGAGGTGTACCTTTCTTAGTAAGTGGCATCATGTCGGGTGTAGCACCGTGCCTAATCACGGCACTACCTAGCATTTGAAGCATCTCGACAGTCATTTTTGGTAGGTGTTTATTACAGTAATCTCTCGCCGCTAATTCGGGGTTTTCATTTAGGATAAAAATATTCATTCAATCACCTCTAATAAATCGTCAATAAATCCTCTCATGTATTCACCATCAGCCGCTTCCATACACATAGCAATATGAAAAATCTTTTCTTTTATATTCATTCTTCTTCACTCCTTCCTGTTCCGTAATTTTTACCACATACTCTACATTTTTGTTCGCCTATAACTCTAGGGCAACCGGATTGTTTGCATGACATTTTATTGTATCTCATGGTACTTCGACTCCGACTTTACTTTTAAGGTTGTAGTAGTATGCTTCTCAAGCGTGTTGGCTTATCCGACTTCTTAATGCTCTATTTATTATCAGTGACTCGTTTATCAGAACGTGTGACTCTTAATCATCGTGTCTTTACTCCTTCCCTGTGCATATCGGTTACGGTTTTGGACTACCACCTGTTTATGTAGCCTCGCCAACCTCACTTGAGTTTATGCTTATAGGTAATCTCCTACTAGAGACTCCCACGCCTTTGCTTTCATTCTTGAGCCTGTACCCATGATTGCCGACTCGACTCTCTTGTCGTTAGACTTCTCACCTTTACGGTCGAATGTCCATTCGTGGTCTATGTAGTACGTTGCTGTATTGAAGGCAGCGAAGGCACTAGAACCGTTGCCGTTGTGGTTGTTGGTAGGGTGTGCTTCGACCTCTAGTAATTTCTCTAGTGTGTTGTTGCCTCTTGTAGTAAGCCCTAGAGGATTAGCCGCATCCACTAACTCTTCATTTTGTTTTATCCCAAAAGTATCTAGGTAAAAAGATACTCTCTCTTCTTGAGTCATCTCAATGTTAACTAATTCTTGAGCGTCTAAGACGAATTGTTGGTTGAGCATATCCACTACTTTTAATGCCTCGACTAATTCCGCTACTCTCTCTTCTTGCTTTGCTGAATGGCGTATTACTAATTTCTTAGGGTCAATGCCTGCTCTCTTGATACCTGCCATTAGATGACTGAATTGGTTAGAGCATCCGATAATTACGTTGCTAGGAATTACTCTAATTCCACCGCTACCGTCGTGCGTATTTGTAAGGTAAATGTATTGGTCTACATCATCCCAACCGCTAATTGTAAATCCTTCCGGCAGTTTGAAAGAAGCGAATAATTTCTCTCCTTCTCCAACCATACCAATTCTATCCCAATCAATCTTTCCACGTTGTACTAATTCGTTAGCAATACCTAATAATCTATCATTTTGCATTGGTACATACGTTTTACCGACAACACCTAGTGTTGTGTCATTGTCAGTTCTAAAGATACGATTAAACTTAGACCTAATCGGTTTACCTTTAGAGGTATATAGTGGCTCTATTGCCACATCGAAGTTTAGTCCGGCGTTAGCCAAGACCTCTTCGGCAGTCGTTCCTTGTGCGTCATTTCCAAAGCGGCCAATTGCCGCCATCATGTTTCTCATTGTCATGTTATTGTTCCTCCCTGTTTGTTGGGTGAATTGTCCTCGAGGCTTCCACTCTTAAAGGTGTCGCCTCCTGCTTCTCAAGCGTCGTATATTTCGCTTTTGAATAGTTAGTTTTAGCCCTAATTAAAGGTGAATTATCATCACCGCATTTACATTCATCTTCTTCGTAAGTGCAAGTGTCGCAAATGTATGCCCATTCATAGAATACAGGTGGTTTTCCTGTGAAAGAAGCGGTCTGTCTTTCTGCGAATGATACACCCGTACATAGACCTACACCTTCAACATCATAAACACCTATTGGTGTGAAGCCCTCTTTGTGTTGAGGCGAGGATTCTCCATACATTCAAAAACCCCTCACTAATATTGAATCATCGTCTAAAACGATGTGATAGGTGTTATCTTCTAGGTACTCAAAAACATCGTCAGAATCGTATGTCTCTTGCTTTGTATCTAGGTACGTTTCTTTAACTTCGTCTATGTCATCATATTGAGTCCACTCGCAGCAAATACCTATAACGTCTAATTCATAAGCCTGCGATATTTCATAATGCTCTCCAACCATCTCATCATAATAATCGAATAACGCCTCAATTGCTTCTTCGGTAAAATTACCATGCGTCTCACTAGTTTTCAATCGCCCGTATTTTCTAAATGCGTCTATCATTCCGTATTTTCCTATTCTTGTGTATATCATTTTTCTCTCTCCTTGTATTTGTCTCTAAACGTACTTTGCTCTTAAACCTATCTTATTCCGCCTCACAAGCGTCATTTATTTCTTTTACCACAAAAGAAGGGAATATCTGATGTACTCTTTCTAACAATGCTTGACATACCCCACAATCTTCATCATAGGTATCAATCAAATCGGTTTGTTCTTCAATTTGTGCTAAGTAATAATTACTTGTTAGATAATTCATAAGCATTTTCTTTGTCAAAGGTGTAATACTACCTGTATTATATTCCCAATCGTGTATTGCCTGTTTAGCATCAGATTTGGATATAACTTCTTCACTATAATAATCCGGTCTGCGTACACTAGTAATATAACCGATAAGCATGGCTATATCTGTATCATCTAAAACCGATGGTGTCGGTCTTACAGTCATCATTATTCTTCCGTTTTGTCTCTTGCATATTTCTCCGTGTCTGCCGTGTCTCGTTCTTGTCATATATCTCTCTCCTTATCCTTTACTCTTAAAACTATCTTATTGTGTATCGCAAGCGTCGCATATTACCCGCATCTTAGCCTCTCTAATATCGTTCTTGTGAACCTTTGCCGCCTTGATAGCAGGCATCTCAATCTTACAGCCCGAGCATACGCCTGTTATTCCTTTTAGCATAAAACTAACTGCCTCGGTAGTGATACAATCGGCTGAATGTCTCCATGTTACCGGACTGATATTTATTATTTTCTTAATACTAACAGCCTCATTGATGAGGGCAATTTTAGCGGCTGATAATCCCGCTTTCGGGCAGGTTGGAAGATGTTGCCTTTGAGGACAACCGCATTCACGGAATCCTGTAAATCGGCCATTCAATGAACCGACTCTTGCCTTGACTTCACCTTGACCGTTTTGGCCGCCTGTTTTGCCTCTACTAGATGCAACCGGACACTTCTCACCGTGTGCCTTGTGGTTGCGACCTTTACAGGCTTTGTAACGGCATGGTTTGCCGACTTGAGGGGTTACTTTTGGCGTAGAAATAACTACGATTTCAAGACCTGCTTCTCTCATCAGTTTTCGATATTGAGTAGTGTGGCCGCCTAGTGACCTAGATGAATATTTGATGCCTAGAGCCATGTTATTTCGAGCCGTTTCCATATCGGCCTTCTTAGCCTCGATACGTGCTAAAATATCGCTCAATTAACTCATCTCCTGTAAATCCTTAATCAAATCACCAAACGGGCTACAATCGGGGCTACATACGCCCCATTGAGTACCTAATTTACCACGACCCGAAGGTGTATCACAAGGGTATCGAATGATACATCCGCAATCGGGACATATTTGGTTGTTAATCTTCATCGGGCTAGGGTTCGCGTTGTTGTCCATTAAGCCGTGATACGCGGGTTCGGTACTTATAGTTATGGGAAAAGTAACCTCGATTGATGGGGTTGTTATTACGGTTGAAATAAGTCGCCTATGATATTGACCCTCTAACATACCTATCAAGGCCTCTGAGGACACCCACACGTAAAAAGGTTGCCATCTACGCATCACAAGCGTCAAAGTCGAAATCTGTTGATTGACTTACCTGTATAATAGAGATAGAATCGCATTTACTTTAACCCTAATACAAACCTCCCTTTACGATTATTCAATAGCCGCCATGACCTAGCCTAATCTGAGATGAGATGGGGGTTTATAATCATTATGAATCGTGAATCACAAGCGTCGAGAGAGTACCACCTCGCAAAGACTATAAACCCGCAGCCCGTCTTAGACACGAATAATAATAACGGGGTTGGGAGGTAATCGCAGTCCACCCCGTGCCTGAGATGAGATGGCGGTATATATACTTTGTTATATTACATTCACAAATCAAGTGAGAATGCTACACCCATAAGTATATAAGCATATTTGGATTTGGATTCGGACACACGTTTTTATTTTTGTATAGTACACACTAGAGTGTGTGTGTTATGCCGTACCCAACCCCGTGTTTGAGATGAGATGGGGGTTTATAATCTTTTAGATTTTGGATTTTCATTTGGATTTTGGATTTTCATTATTTTTTGGATTTTCTTTATTTTCTTTTTTTTTCGTTGATTTTCCGACTAATTTCAACGTATTATATAAAAACAAAAAGACTATAAGCCCCCTATACGTCGTAAGGTTATGGAGTTAGACGGGACTTACCTAATGCACAACAACGAACGCGTCTCATTTAGATGGGGCTATCAAGTGGGGGTTTATGTTAAACGCCCCACATTCTTCTTATTCGATAAGATACAAAGTGATGTATTGAAATCGATGAATGAAGATACACTAATGAGTGTAGTCGGCAACATATTTTCAGTAGCCTCAGATGAAATAGAGGACGCAATACAGAACCCTAATAATTACCCGAGAATAGGACTATCAGAAGAGTGGAATTATAAAGACAACCTTTTGAATGATTTATACATGAGTAACGACGTTAAACATGAACTGTTTAGTGCTTCTAACTTCAATGATTACCGAGGCTCTCAAGGAAGCCGCGACTTATTGTATAACTTGCCCGATGGCGGCGGCTGTGCTTTGAACGTATTCGGCGGAATATGGGAAGATGAAAAAGAACAGATTCACGTTGATGCTTCAACATGGGTTCAAGACTTAGACGCGGCTTTAACACTAGGGAAGAAATACAATCAAGAGAGTATATGGGATTGGTCGATAATGAAATGCCGATGCACTAAGACGGGTGAAATATTAGAATATTAAATCTAAAACATGGGGGTCTTACACCCCACAAAAAAATTATAATTTTGGATTTGGATTTAGAGCGTACGCTTTGTCTTTTGTGTATATACACTAGAGTGTGGTTTTTGGATTTTTGGATTTTGAATCTTTTTTGGATTTTTGGATTTTGAGATTTTTTCTTTTTTTTGCCTGCCTGCCTGCATAACAAATAAGCCCGAGATTACTAAAACCATAAGTATATATACCGGCATACAGTCCGAGATATATGAGCCTAACAAGAAGCGATTATGAAATGATAGTAGAATGCCTAACATCAGTATCTAAAGATAGTATAATAGATGAAAATACTCAAGACTTTTACTATCAAATTGTTAGTAATTTTATACAATATTTATCAGCCGATAACCCTAGATTTGATAGAGAAAAGTTTTTAGATGCTTTAGATGGTAATGGTTGGAATAGGATAAATAGAGGTAAATTACCAATTGTTAGTAATTATATACAATATTTATGTAGAGAAGAAGAAGAATAAGTATATATACCGACCCCGTCTACGATAGAACATGGACAGAAGCGACCTACAAGAGAAGATTAAAAATACCGAAAAAGAAATAAGAGAATTGAACGAGTTATTAGATGCTCATCATAAAGAGGTACTAAAAATATTTATGGATGAAAAAGCATTCAAAGAATATTTACAACAACTATAAATTGCCACCATATTATGTTGAGGTGAGGTCGCTGCAACGGCCTCCCTCTTCATATTTGGATTTTTATTCTTTATGTTTTTCTTTTCAATATACTGCAAATTGTGTCTCTCTTCGGCCTATCCTAATCATCCTCAACGTACCACAGTAGGTCTATAAAGGTTGCGTTCTACGAACCTCTTCATCATATCAAGATTGCTTAACCGAAGGGTATATATACTAACCCCTGCTAGCATGGTCATGGAGGCAAAAACCATGAAAGAATATATTGAAGAACGAATGCGAGCATTGTATGTAAGTGGGGCTAGTGAAGAAGAACTAGACTCATTTATGACAGGTGTCTTAGAGACACTATACAGCCTAGGTAAAGATGCACCCCCTATATGGGTCATCAATTATATGTGTGGTCGTGTAGACCGCCTATATATGACCGATGAAGAGTTTGGTCTAACACAAGAAGAATAAGCCCTAAGAAAAAGGAGATGTAAAAACTAGGGGGGTATATACCCCCTAGTATAAATAATTTGGATTTGGATTTTGGATTCAATTTTTGTTTTTATTTTTTATACACTAGGGGAAAGGTGTTATTTGTCGCATAAAGGAGGTTATCGGGGGGTTATGACATGGGATGGGGGTATATAGTCTTTCGGTACTACTATTCTCACTATGTACCACAAAAAAGTGTATGTGGGGGTTATGATATGAGATGCAGGCTTATAGTCTTTCCGCCCTACGGGTCTGTTATATTGTCAAGAATCCATTATCAAAAGTATTAAGTACTGAACCCTACTCTCAGAAATTGTAGAACCGTAGAGATAGTGAAGATGCAGGAGGAAAAATGTATGGATTATGATAAAATATATTGGGGCTTAAAAATAAGAGATTATTACCGTTCAGTAATTGAAATAGACGGCGTTGAATATGTACCCTTGAATAATGTTAGACCAATAACGGCTATGTCTGAAGAAGCATTAGAAGAACAAGTTAATACAACACCACAAGCAAAGTTATCCAATGAAAATTATGCCTATATTTCAGATATAATTGAGTTTGATAATGAATGTATTTCAGATGCACTGTATAATAGAGCGTTGTCTAAATATCAGAACAAAAGTAAATTGACAATAGAAGAAGCAGATATATTGTACCAAAATGGCGACTTGAAAAAAACTGATTTATAAATCTCGATCGATTATATAAATTATTTACGTAAGGATTGAGGGGGTATATCTCCCTCAATCTGTCAAAATAAAATATTTGGATTTGGATTTGGATTTGTTTTCTTTTTTTTATTTTTAACACGTGTTAAATAATAATTGGATTTGGATTCTAAAATAGTTTTTTGTTTTCTTAATATAAGTAATAATAATATTAATAATTACTATAATATTAATAGAAATTGCTCAATCAATAACTATATATACTGACTACTACTCCGAAATATTGTAGAGATACAGGAGGAAAAATGAGGCCGAAAATAGATTTCACAAAATATTGTTTTCATGGATATGCTAATTATGGCGCACATTATAATGTCAGTTATCATAGTATAAGTGATGATGGTAATGTTATTAATTGTATGATAATTATTGTTGATGATACAAAATTATTATGTAAGCCATATAAAAAAATCTTTGAAATATAATTAATATTGACGGATATACATAAAACTCCTGCCTCTAAATGGGGCAGGAGTCTAAAATAATATTTGGATTTGGATTTTGAAATCCCTTTCTTTTTTGTAATATATACACTAGTGTTAAATAATAATTGGATTTGGATTCTAATAGGTTTTTTCTTTTTCTAATATAACAGGATATTATAATAGAGATAAAACAAATTAAAAAAGGGCCGCCCCATGAGATGCCTGCCGACATCCCATGAGGGGTTTACGTGTTTCTATCTAACTTGTTTAATCTTACCATTCACCGTTCAATTGGTTGCATGGAATACTATCTGGTGTATCATCGTGTTCTTCCCAATGATGACCGTCTAGTGAAGCATAAGCCTCTGCTTCACTTATAGCATCCATGTAATCGGCTATTAAACCAAAGCAATCATCTAACTGATTGCTCATTCTAGCATTAAGTACCTTTAGTTTAGTAAAGGCATTATTACTAGTAGCCGCCTCTTGAATACAGGTGTTTATGATTTTAATTGCATCTTCTAATTTATCTGTCATATTTATTATCTCCTTTATTATAATTATTTATCTTGTTTAGTTAAGAGTATAGAGGTAGGATGCAAACCCTACCCCTATACAATTTTGTGTTAGTCCGTCTAATACTACCTTATACTAAGGCAGTACCATTCCAAGTATACCAATATCGAGCAATAGGTGAATAATCATCTGAACCTTTCTTAGTATAGGTTGCTATTATCGTCCCTACTTCTAAGGTGTTGTCCAAATGATACCAACCGCCACCGCCAAAGATGGAGAAGTTATATCCTAATACTTCTTCACCATTTGCTAGTCTACCGTTGATGTCATTCTTGCTCTTACCATATACATATATCTTCATTGTTGACATATTTTATTACCTCCTTTAGTAATTATGTGGTGTTCTTGTTAAGTTAAGAGTGAGGCGGTAGTGTTGCAGCACTACCCCCCCACAATTTTATGTTAGTCCGTCTCATTAATTATTTACTCTAAGACAATTCTAAGTCTCTCTTCAATAACTAACTTATTGCATTCATCACAGCATCGGCCTTGTGCTAAAGGCTGAGCATTATTACCTAATGTCCAACCAAAGTTAGGCATGATGAAATGATTGCATAAGATACAGCGAATTATATTACCATTCTTCATATTATTAACTTCCTTTTATTATTACTACTAGGGAGGCATTACTGCCCCCCTAGAGTTTTACGTATTTCCGTCTCGGCTAACTCTAACAGTTAGCGTCAATAATCCACTCAGAATACTCGTATTCATCCGTGATTATAAGTATCTTTAATTCATCTCTCATATTCATTATATGTCCATCCTATTATTGATATTAGGCCACACCCCCCATGTAGAGGGGTGGGCTTTGTGTAATCAGACGCTTTCCCTTTTACGCTTAGACTTAACCGATGTTCTAGTGCTAAGGCCACAAGACTTTGTGACTACAACAACCACATGACCACCCCTTAAGGGGTGTAGTTTGCAGGGTCAGAACGCCAATCTTTCATAAGACCGGCATCGTTTTCCCTAGCGAACCAAACTAATTTAACCTTGGGGGTTTGCTCTTCCACATTTGTAAATTGCTTTACGAATGTTTCAGAACTAACCGTAAGGACAAACCAATTTGAGTCTCGCACCTCTGAACTTTCAATTGGCCTCTTGTATGTACCTGTTGGGTACAGAACAATGAGGCTTCTGAAAAAATCGTGAGGTGTGTCATGTGATATAGTTATCTCTATTACTGAAATAAATATACCTCCCTTTTCAATTTCTTATTTATAGATGCGTTCCGAGATTCCTTACATCTTACCTAATTAAAGGGTTATTACTTCTTGGCGTGTCATTATCAATTTAGATAACTAGATTGACTCCGGCCATTTTTCATTTTTTCGTCTTGGGCTAATATTTTTAGCCACGACTCGATGAATGCTATCACACTCAAGGTTGAACAGTATCTTACATCAAAGCATTTTTCAATGCTTCGCCGTTCCCGCACTAAGTCGCTTTTACCGCCTAGTCCAAGCAGCCACGCTGCTCTAAGCCTCGGTTAGCATACCCCTTATTAAGGTTTTCGGTCTAGCATTCCCTGGCTCTTTTTTGGTGAGTTTTTTACACCAAGTGTAGTGTATAACACCTAGTGTAGTTTATGCACTTAGTTCCAAAAATACACCGATATACGTACCTATACCCGCCTAGCACCACGAACAATTTTTTACAATTTTTTTGAAAAAAAATATTTATAACCTTTTGCGCCAATAGCGTACTCTCTTACCCATGACCTTTTTGTATTTATCTTCCATTGAATCTGCTTGTTTAATTTTACGCATATACTTATGCACCCCGCAAGAATGCAATTGAGTCCATCGGGCAGGTACAACTTCGTTTACCTTCCACATAACTTCCTCGTTAGTTCTCCATTCGTCGAAATAGTCCGAGTCTGCTAACTCCTGCAAACGGTCTAAATATAATGTCTTTTTACTTTTTGGGCCAAATACTGTTCTCATAATCTTCTTCTCTCCATTACTCTTCCACCAACACCTGTATTAGAGGGTCTATTGATTTTGGCTTTACCACCTAACCATTGTCCACCCGTCATAGTTTTCATAACTACCGGCATATCGGGAATCTTATATGTAAATTGGTCTATTGCGTGTGCAAGAGCCATTACTGTATCGTTGTGAACACCTAAGTCCACTATCACGCCATCACGCCAAGCGTGAAGTCTTAATTCTTCTAGGATAATCTCAACCATCCTACGGGTTTCATCATCACCATAAGGAAATGCAATCATCTCTCTCTCAAACCAAACTCTAAGCCTGTTTAGTAATCCTTGCTTGAGTGTTCTGTTGCCTACCTTACTAGGTCTATAATCCACTACCGCACCTTTTTGTGCAAGCAAACTTTCGTACATCTGTTGAAAACCCACATCCTCAACTGCTACTCCACAGTTACCATATCTCTTAGACCATTCGATTAACATATCCGCTTGCTTATCCGGTGGGAAATCGTTACGCCTCCACATATTTACAAAATGAATAAATCCTTGTTCGTCTTGTCTAAGACATATCATTACGCTGTAATCTTTACCAAGACCATGTGCAGGGTCAAATCCTATAATATATCTGTTGTTATCTAACCTATCAGTTTGTATAGTGTGTTCCATGATAAGATTCTTACGAATTAAGTTGTTAGGGTATACCGAAGCGTCATCGTCAACAACCCTACACAGGTATTCCTGCGAAAACTCCAAGTCTCCTATCGCTTCTTTCTGTTCTAACAAAAACTTTACACTACGGTATTCCGGCCAAAGTGCTTTAGGCTCAATATCCCCATCACTAGATTTCCATTCATCATAGTTTACTATACTGCCCCAAGTACCACTTTTCCAAGTCTTTTTACTTAACATTTCAGTATGGTACAAATCAGTCATAGACATAGGTGTACCAACCACGTAAAACGTACTTCCGGGCGAAAGCATAGGGGAAATTGCCTTCCTAAACCATTGTTGTAAAGTGTGAGGATTCATTTCATCAGAATCAACTAACACATCGTCAAATGCTACACAAGCAGGGTGTTCACCACGAATCGCTGAACCTACCGATGTAGCCATTATCCAAGACCCATTGGTAAAATACATTTCAGTTTTATTACCTCTTTTCGGGTCGAGATACCTAGACAACTGAGGATGTTGTTTCATGTCCTCTCTAATCTCTTGTAATCTTCTAATAGCAGTATCTTTACTCGCAGAAATCAACCAACAAGTAAAGGGTTTACCATTTGCCTTCTTTTCAAACAAACATTGATGTAATAGTTTTACCCTAAGAGTAGTAGACTTACTATGGTCGCGTGGTGCAATAATACAAACACGATGCACTTCTGCACCCTTTCTATCACCGTACATTTCCATCCATTCTCCTATGTGGTCGCCCCAAGTATAACCTAACCATTGGTAGAAATACTTAATGTCTTTTCGACTACGTTCCATAGAAAAATCTTGCATAAAACCCATAATATCACCTCGGATGTAAATCTTTCTTTCCACAGTAAGGACACTTACCTTCAACCGCCAAGTGCATTTGCATACGTGGGGCTTCCCACCCACACGACCAACACTTAGCAGAAGTCCATCTCATTCATGTACCACCGGCGCAAACAGGCTACCAATTAACCCTTCTTCTTTATCTATAATATATGCAGACAACCCTGCTTTAGCCATAACATATCCGTTACGACTATGGTATCTATCTTCACCTGCAAGACTAGGAAGTTGTATAATCAAACAACCACCCGCTTCTCGCATTTGTTGATGATGTAGATGTCCATGAAACCAAAGTTTGTGAGATGTTTTACCCCACGCACTTCTTTCTTCGTGAGCCATCAAAGCATTTAGTTTATTCATAACTTTACCATCACCGTGAGTAAATCCAATCAAATTATTACCGTATGTAACATATTGTCTAATTTCGGGAGAAACTACTACGTTTACATCCTCACAATCTTTGTAATAAGCGTCAAGGTACATCATTAACATAATACTTGTATGTCTATCGTGATTACCACCCATAAATATTAACTCAACATCAGAAACAGTCCTCAAAAGGTCAATATGTTGTCTAGCCAAATCACAACCTTCCATCAATATTTGTGCAGGCGTAGCGGCCATATCTTGTGCCGTACCCTTTGTGGTTGTACCAACGTCGTTATCTACATGAAACCAATCAGACCCCACACCAACGTAGAATCTTTCGGGTTTACTAGGTAGTCTCTTCAATAACTCTTCGGTCTTTGTCAAAACTCTATGTCGTGCCTCTTCTAAGTCATAACTTTGTCCAACTTCATCAACCCAACCATATTTACCAAAATGTAAGTCAGTTGGGGAAAGTACGACGGCAAAATCACCTTCTTTTTGTGCCTTAGTACGCTTTACGGAAGCAGGTTTCCACTTTTGTGCTATTTCCAAGAAATCTTTTTTGACTGTCTCGTTAAAGTAGTTATATTTCATAGCATCTTTCTCAACTTGTCTCCATCTTTTACCTTCTGCCTTCTTAATAATTTCAATTTTACGCATGGCTAGTATTTCGTCAACCAAATCATCAACGGTGTTACCTTCTATCTCTTTATCCGTAAATGGTTGCATACCGTGAGTCCATTTGTTAACTCTAACGTATTCACTTACCCAAGCAGGCGGCATTTCAAACTCTCTAGCCATTTCTTCAATTGTTAAGTTACCTCCCGCCTCAGAATATGCTTTTTTCATGGCTCGGTGTTTTTCACCCTCCACTACATAGAATCCATCTATCGCTTCCATCACTACTAAGTATTTATCTGCCGCTTCATCGTGATATACCTTTGTTCGGTTGTTAACAACATTATGATACTCTTCTTTATCCTTAAATGGGCTATTTCCTTCCTTCATCCACCTTTGGATGGCAGAACGCCAAGCATTCTTTGAACGCTTTGGTTCAACTTCGTGTAGAAACTCAGCAAACTCACTAATATTACTAAAACTTCTATCTTTCGCAAACTTCTCGATGAGGTCTTTGCCTCCATGCACCCTTCGCATAAACAAGGATAAATTGAAGGGATATATAAGTATTAGCATAATAATTTCTATTGTTTTGGTCTTTTACAAAATAAATAAACCGCTAGACTGCTAGGCTGTCTGTAATTATTTTTATTTCTTCTATAATATGTTTGGTAAACCCCCTTACCCTCTATTAGTTAACGTAGTTAACTTCTCTACATTAAAGAAAAAAATAAAAAAATAAAAAAAAATAGAGCAGTAAAGCGTTTTATTCTTTCAGTAAATCACAAAAACATTAAAAAAAATAAAAACGAAGTATTAAACGTCAATTATACCCTCGATATGATATGGCCGAGCGTAGCAGGTGGAATATATTTCGTGGTAACACCAAAAAAGAGAATCCTAATCCAATTATACAAAGAGCAGGTATGATGATTGAGCCTTTCAATCAAGTAGCAGGTGTACCCGATATTGTACGTGATACTGAAAGATTGAGAAAAGACAGCAACCACGATAATGAGTTTGACCTTTACGATAGTATGTTAAAGTTAGACCCCGAATTGAACGGTGCGGTTCGTGCGGTATCTCTTACGGCCAATAACTATGAAATAAATTACTCTAATGGTAAAAACTCACAAATAAGAGAATCTATACGTGAGTTAGTAGAAGATACTCTCGACTTTGATGACATTATGATAAATGCTATGCGAAGTCTTATGGTCTACGGTAATGACATCAACAAAATAGTAGGTAAAGAGGGTGTAGGTATCACAGACATACAAAGTTTACCGATAAAACAAATAACAATCGTTGATGAAAGAGGTGGCCTAGGTTCTTACTTCGTTGCTGATGAAGATAACCCCGTTATCGAGGCTAAGACGTATATGCTTAGAGAGGCTACTTCTTATGAACGTGCTATTCCTAGAAATGAAATACTACACATAAGGATAGATTATCGTTCTAATTGGTTTACCGATAATAAACTACGCAGAACGTATGGTGTGTGGGGCGCAAGTAGATTTACGTCGCTAAAGCAACCAATACGCATGAAATATAACAGTATGAACAATCGAGTTTCTTTAGAGGACTCAATGACAAAGCAGTTTATTACAATTGACAAATCTGCTATCGAACACATACAAGACCCTGCTGAACAGGCACAAAGACTTCAACATATTATGGATGAAGTAATTACTCTATTCGAGGGGCTGCGAGGCGACCAAATACCTGTTCTTCCTCATTACGTAGAATTACATCACGTAGATGTAGGCAACAGTTTGCCAAACAATACAGGCTTCCTCGACACAATTAACGCAGACATAGCGGCTGTACTACAAGTACCAAGAGTAGCAGCAGGTCAAGAGAAAGGTTCTACCTTTGCTGCAACATTCAACGCTAATCTTTGGGCTGTCCAAGCAATCAGCCGTATGCACAGAATCTTGAGTGAATCAGCAACAAAAATGTTTATGATACACTTAGACTTGTTAGGTATCTCTTACCGCAAACAAGATTTGCCTACAATTAAGTTTGAGGCTATGGATAGCGAAACGCCACTAAATATAATGCAAAGAACCGTTATGGGTTACAATGCAGGACTTCTTACACTAAACCAATCTTTTGATTTGCTTAACCTACCAACCATAGGTAAAGAGGGTGATGAAAGAAAAATGACAGAAGCACCAAAGCAAGTAGGGGATTTACCAAGAGAAAACTCACAGGATGGTGCGAGCGACCTTGTTGACTGATAGTTTAATTTTAGGCTTAATATATTTCTTTTGTGGTGTACTAGGTATTATATTAAGCAAAGTATTAATAAGACATACGGGTGGTGGTAATAACATGGCTCAGATGAAAATGACTAATCCAAATGAGACTCTAATGCTAACTTTTGGTATGGGAGTAGTTATGGCGTGGGTTATAATCGCTGCGGCTGCTTCATATTTCAGCGTAGTTGAACAACGTGATATATCAGATTCACAATTGACAGTAATTGGTCTGCTAGGTGGGCCTGCACTTTTGATTATAACAAGTGTCTTAGATTTATTTAAGGGTAAAGAAAGTGCTAAAATTGCAGTATTGCCGGATAGACTAAATGCAGATATTAATGATACTGACGCAACTAAAAATCATACTAGAAAACTAGAGGAATTAAAACTACAACACGATTTGGATATGGAAGCCATGCAGCAAAAACATACTTTAGATATGGAAGCGTTTCAAATTACTAACGGAAAAACAAAGGAGGCAAAGAAATGAATAGTAGCATTTGGTGCGGCTTTTGTACTCTAGGTAATTGTTGGGAATGCCCCGAAGGTCAAGAGTAGGTTAATAAGACATTCCTTAACTGAAACATATCATGTCGTGTGGATGCGGTTGTAGTGGCGAAGTAGTGGCATACGAAGAATGGGATGAAGAAGATGTTACGGCTGCCGAGTATCAAGGGCGTAGCGTTACGCTCAATAAGCCTTTTCGTACAAAAGGCGGTGCTAAAAAGTTCGCAGTTTATACTAAAAATGGTAGCGGTAATGTAGTCATAGTAAGATTTGGCGACCCTAACATGGAAATAAAAAGAGACGACCCTGCTAGAAGAAAAGCGTTTAGGTCTAGGCATAATTGTCAAAGTCCCGGCCCAAAATGGAAGGCACGTTATTGGTCTTGTAGACAATGGCGAGGCGGTAAAAAAGTAGAAGCAGAAGATGGTAGCCCATGCGGTTGCGGTTGTAATGATGAAAATGCAGAAGCGGCTGAACCTAGACCTAACGATACAGAATCACACGATGAATACATGACACGATGTCAAGAAGCAGGTTACTCTAAAGAACAATGTATGAAAGCACATGAAGGACATGAGTTTTCAGAAAAAGCATACTACGATGACGATAAGAAAAAAGCGGCAGAGTGTGGTTATGGTGAAAAGATGATAGATGGTGAGTGTAAAAGAGTTGCAGTTACCTTAGAATTAACTTTAGAAGATGTCGAAGCAAAACTTATCGCAGAAACAGGAAAAACCGTTTATGAAATAAGAGGTATAGCATTCCACGAAGGTATGAATAAAAACAATTGGTCTTTAACCGAAGAAGGTGCAAGAAGTGTTGCACAACAAATGAAAGATTCAGATTTGACACTATATCATCCGGCAGCAAATGAAAACGGTGCGGGATTTACAAGAAATGAAGAAGGAATAGAAGAATCTAACGTCGGTAGGATAGTTGGCGCTTCTTTCTTCAAAACAGATAATGGCTACGAAGTAAGATATGTAGCACACGTTACTCAAACAGAATTATTCCCAAGTTTAGCATCCGGTCTATGGAAAGAAGATGGGTACGGCGTAAGCATTGGTGGTTCGGGTATTCCTGTATCAGCAGACGAAAACGGACTTGTATTCGGTGAAGATTTCACTTTCGACCACTTAGCATTGGTAGTAAAACCCGCTTATGAGCGAGCAAATGTAGAATCTATCGAAAAAATAGTAATCGAAGAAGAAATGATAGCAAGTGAGCCAACCTTTATAGGTCATTCAATTGCTGACGTTAATCAACCAACGGTGAAAAGTATGACCGAAGAAGAAAACATAGAAACAAATTATGAAGCACAAATCGAGGCTATGCAGGCTGAGTTAGTTTTGGCTAACAGCCGTGTCGCTGAGTTCGAGGCTCAAGTGGCCGCAAAAGCAGAAGAAGAAAGAATGACTTTAGTTACTAAAGCATCTGAGTTAGGAATGTCCGGCCATGATGACCTTTCTACTCCTACACTAGAAACACTTATCGCATCTTGGGAAGAAGCGCACCCTGCGCCAACTCCTGTTGAGATGACACCTATTGCATCTGAGACAAAACCTGTCGAAGCAGTAGAAGCATCAGAAGCGCCACAAGTAGCAAACTACTTGAATGGAAGAATGGTCGCAAACGATGAAGCAGTTTACGCAAAGGCATTTAACCTTTGGGCTAACACATGGAACAAAACACTCGCAGGGGCAGAAAGAACAAGAATGTCTGCACCTTCGTACAATGACATCAAGGAGATGAGATAAAATGGTAGCATATTCAGGAAACGACCCCGTACACGTAGTTGACATACAAGAAACATTCGCAAGCAAAGGACTAGTAGTTAAATATCACGCAAGTGGTATTCTAATGACTGCATCAGTAGACGATACACCAATCGGCTACACAATGGCAGAATCAAGTAGAGATGCAGATTCAGCATTGGAAGCAGCAGGAACAGGAACAGTATCAATCCTTCCTCTTGACGGTATTTGCTATCTTAAAGCAGGTGCAGCAATTGCTTCACCTAAGTTTGGATTACCTATCTACCTTACACAAACAGCAGGATTAGATGGATGTGTTGATGACGACGCATCTAACTCAGCAACCTTAGTAGGTTACTACTTCGGTGGAGAAGGCGCTATTGCAGCAGGAGATTACATACCTGTATCTTGTTAGATATAGTAGTAAATTATAGGAGATGAATGATATGAACAATACATTAGAAGAAATATTAAACCCAACAGCAGCAGTCGGCCCATTTTCAGTTGGAGATGCAGTCTTAGAGCAAACTCTAAGAGACTTTATCCAACTACAATCTAACACAATCGCTATCGCAACCGATTTAGTCGGTGTTCGTAGCGTACCTTGGTTAGAGTTTAAGTGGTACACAGGAGTAGTAGGTACATTTAGTTACCCACTCGATGATGTCGCACTAACAGACCCAACCAACCTAGGAACAGCAAACTACACAACCAAACTCGAAAAGGGTCAAGGTCGTGTTACTTTCCTAGACGCAGTAAGACTACGTGGTGAATCTTTCGAGAACATCGACCGTCAACAACTTGCTATCGTAAGAGCAAGGGCTGACACAATCGACAACCACATCTTAGCAAAACTTTACGGTGGCGCAGGCGCAACATCAGTTGCTTGCACACAAGTATTCGGACACGCATCTGCTGATGAAGAAGGCGACATACTAAACTGTATGGACAACATCTTCGCAGAAGGTAGAGTAAGCGGTAACGAGCCACTTGCACTAGTATTACCTGCTGACGTAAGAAGTGCTATCCTAAATACAACACTATACGGAAACGTAGTAGAATCACTAGGCGACCACTTGGCTAGAATCGCATCTATGTCTATCTCTTACACAAGAGATTACGGAAGCGGCAACGCAATCGGAAACGATGCACTAATGCTAATTCCGGGCGCAGATACAGCCGAGTTCTTCACATACAACGGTGAAGGTTTCACAGAAACAGAATTAACAAGATTGCCGGGCGTAGGTTACGATTGGCTTCTTACTTCTTACATGGGTAGCGTTATCCACGAACACCAAGATGGCGCATCATCCGGTACTAACAGAAGGATTCTAAAGTTAACCGGAGTCCGTGCTTAAATACGGGCGGTGGTTAATTGCCTAAAGAAACTAAAAAGACTTCTACTAAGAAGGCTACAAAGCCAAAGGCGGCTGCAAAGAAAAAGCAGCCGTCTAAGGCTAACCTTGCTACCCAACTAAAGGATGCAGGTATATTGTTGCCCGAATCAGCAGATGTAAAAGAAATGGAACACCGTTTGAAACATTGGAAAGCCGGAAAGGGTTACTTGGTGAGAGTTCATCGTAACGCAGGCTCAAGATATGTAGGGCATCCTCTAGCATTACTAGATTCACCTAGAAAGGCATTGTATTGGCTTCCACCAAGCGACATGACTGATAGGATAATTGCTACACAAAGAGTAGTAATAGTTGGTCGGTCGGAGAAACCTTCATCAAACACCGTATTCATAGACGTACCATTGGACTATGAGTAGAGGTGTATGAATGTCATTTGATGTAGGAGAATTAGTAGTAGACGAAGAAGCAACCGTACTCGACACTAATATATCTGCAAGACAAATAAGAGACTTACTTAACAGACCAAGAGGTTTGAACGGGGCTACTATTGTCGAGTATCTTAACATACGTATTCCCGAAGTACAAAAGAAAGTACGTAGAGCAAATTATGTAGGGGTTAACTCTACAAATGCACCACTTACTGCACACATAGAAGGTGCAATTAAGTTTATGGTATGTGTTGATTGCTTAAGAGTACTCATAGATACCATACCTTCTGTTGTTCCCGAAAAAGAACAGGGTACAGCAGATATTCGTTATAATCAACAGTTAGCCTCATTCGAGAGGCAAGCGAAGTCGCTATTAAGTGCAATAGAAGAGAAGGGCGGCACAGCATTTTATACAAAGGCCACAGCCGCAAAAACAAGCGGTACAAAAAGTGGCGAGTTGTCCGGTTCTCTCTCTTCGCAATAGAGGTGAGGTAAATGGGAACGAAAACATGGAACGGAAGTCAATCGGAAGATTTTGAAACTCCTGCTAATTGGACACCTAGTAACGGTGCAAATAATAATGAACCCGAAGCAGGTGATGATTTAGTTTTTGACAACACTTCTGATGGGGGTCAAGTTAATTGTGTTTTAGGTAATGCCGGTAACTACACTACTGAGATATTAGGTAATATTACTATTGCATCTAATTATACGGGAAAACTAACTACTAATAATACTATACATATTAGGTTATCGGGCGCTTTGACAATAAATAGAGCAGACTGTCTTAAGTTTGATGGTACAAACACAGTAACTTTTTCGGGCGACCCCGCATCAGTAGGTATTGCTACATACGATGGTGCAGGTACAGCATACACTAAAGCCTTAGTTAGTTTTGGCGCAGACACTAGTGTTTGGAACACAGGTAGAGATAGGACGGCATTTATTTTCCCAAGCCATTCATTTAGTATGGTGGATGGTGTATATCCTAAGTTTACTTTTACGGGAACACTAAAAGCAAAGAAAATATACTCCGATGCTTCACGTACCGAGTTTAACAATTATGGTTCTGTCGATATAGGAGACATGAATGCTAACGATGTTAATTCTAGTAGTTACGATATATACGATTATAGTAAGGAGTTTTTGTTTGAAGGTACTTTAACGGCCATTGGCGACACCTTTAGATTCGGTCATACTACTGTTAGATTTAAGACATCTAAATCATCATCTTATGGTAAACTTGATTTTCCCGTTACGGGTTCTTCACATTTCTTAGATTCCACCACAAAAAACTTTTACGCTCAATATCATAAGTTAGTAATTGAAGCAAATGACGTTATAGATAACTATTGGCTAATCCCTGCGGGGCTTACAATAGAATGTAATGAGTTAGTAATAAAAGATGGTGGTAGGATTTATGGGGAAGTTGGTGTAGATGTTAAAGCCGCCACTATAAAATGCGTAAAAAGACCTACTATTAGAGGCGATTGGAACTTTAGACAAATAGCAGATGGTGTTTATGAAACCATAGGTGCTATTAGTAATACCCCTGTTTATCATGGGGGTACAGGGCTACAAACAATTCCTGTTGGCGCAATACTTTATGGTAATGGTAATGGTACAATATCCGTATTAAATCCGGGCAGTAATGGACAGGTCTTAAAATTAGTAAGTGGTGTGCCTTCGTGGGAGAACGCATAAGATTAATAGGACACACGGTATTGAATAAAAACAGGGGGCGTGTAGCATGGCAGAAAAATTAACAGACAATAAAAATATCTTTCTAACTACTGAAAGTGAAAGACTAGCAGTAACGCCTCATACACAACATTTGTATAAAGATGCAGATGCAGGATTTTTATTCTATGGAGACGGTTCGACTGTCGGCGGTACTTCTGTTGACGTTAGACCGGCAACAACTAAAACTGCTGACTACACACTACTTCGTAAAGATGAAGGTAGGTTAATTGTTTTTAATTCGGGTAGTGGATTAACACTTACTATACCCACTAATGCTAATGTTCCTTTCGTAAATGGTTTAACTGAAATACACGTACTAAATATAGGTGCGGGTGCAATAACACTCTCCGGTGCATCCGGCGTAACAGTTAGTGGTACTACTTCTTTAGCGCAATATGCTAAAGCAACTATTAGAAAAACAGGTACAGATGCTTGGGTAGTTTTAGCATCAGTAGCGGCGGCAACAGGAGACATCGAAGGAGTAACAGCAGGAACAGGTTTAGGTGGTGGTGGTACTTCCGGCACAGTAACACTAACAAACACAGGCGTAACATCCATAGTAGCAGGTACTAATATTTCTATAAGTGGTGCTACGGGCGCAGTAACAATAACAGGTACAGATACGAATACACAACTTACAACAGAACAAGTGCAGGACATAGTAGGAGATATGCTTGTAGGTACTGAAACACGCATTGGTGTTTCTTATGACGATACAAACGGAAGGATTAATTTTGTTGTCGATGACATGACTGCTAATACACAGTTAACTACCGAAGAAGTGCAAGATATTATTGGTGCTATGATTGCAGGTAATACCGAGAGTGGTATAACCGTAACATACGATGATACTAATGGTAAACTAGACCTTTCAGTAGCAAGCCAAACAGAAAATAGTTTTACGACAACATTAAAAAATAAATTAGATGGTATAGAGGCTAGTGCTACTGCCGACCAAACTGCGGCAGAAATAAGAGCGTTAGTCGAAGCCGCTACTGATTCTAATGTATTTACAGACGCAGACCACAGTAAGTTAAATGCTATTGAGGCATCTGCAACCGCAGACCAAACAGCAGCAGAAATACGAACATTAGTAGAGTCTGCTACTGATTCTAATGTCTTTACTGATGACGACCATACTAAATTAAACGCCATAGAAGCAAGTGCGACAGCAGACCAAACTGCTGCTGAAATTAGGACTTTAGTAGAATCAGCATCAGATTCAAATGTGTTTACGGATGCAGACCATAGCAAACTAGACGGAGTTGCTGCAAGTGCTAACAATTACGCTATCTCATCAGATTTACTAGACGAAGATAATATGGCTTCTAACTCGGCAACTAAGGTTGCTAGTCAACAGTCAATAAAGGCGTATGTAGATTCTGAGGTTGCAGGGGTTGTAGATTCTGCACCGGCAGCATTAAACACACTTAACGAATTAGCAGCAGCATTGGGAGACGACGCTAACTATGCGACAACAACTTCTACTGCTTTAGGCAACAGATTAAGAACAGATACCGATAGTCAAGGACTTACTTCTACACAACAGGGCAACGCTCTAACAAACTTAGGTATTACTGCTACTAAAGCAGAAATAAACATTCTCGATGATGGTCTTTCTGCAAGTGATATTCCAAGCCTAGCGGCAAGTAAGATTACAAGCGGTACATTCGCAACAGCAAGAATCGCTGATGATGCAATCACAGCAGGTAAATTAAATGTAACCGGAGACGGTTCTGCTACACAATTTTTACGTTCAGATGGTGATGGTTCTTTTACATGGGCTGTTCCAACAGATACAGATACAAATACTCAATTAACACAAGAACAAGTTGAGGATTTCGTAGCAGGGGTAATCACAGCAGGTACAAATGTAAGTGTTACTTATGATGACGCAGCAGGAACATTAACTATTGCTTCAACAGATACAAACACGCAGTTAACAACAGAAGCGGTACAAGATATAGTGGGGGCTATGCTTGTTGGAACAGAAACAAGAATCGGCGTAACATACGATGACACAAATGGTAGGATTGATTTTGTAGTTGACGATATGACAGCCAACGACAACACGCAACTTTCCACAGAACAGGTGCAGGATATTGTAGGGGCTATGTTCACTTCAAATACTGAAACACGCATAACTGCAACTTATCAAGATGGTGATGGAACAATAGACTTAGTAGTTGACGACCAATCATCAGATAACAATACTACTTACAGCATTTCTGCTGTTGATGGCGACAATGCTGATGAAGAGAAGATTCGATTAACTGATAGTGCTAGTGGTACTGACGATATAGTGCTTGAAGCAGGTACGGGTTTATCTATTGCACGTAGCGGAGATAAAATTACTTTTACCAATACAGTAACCGATACCAACACACAATTAACTACTGAACAAGTACAAGATATTATAGGCGCTATGTTCGCCTCAAATACAGAAACTAGAGTAGCGGCAACTTATGACGATACAAATGGAAAAATAGATATTGTAGTCGATGATATGACTACTGATACAAATACTTTTAGAACCATTACTGCGGGGGGCAACACTCTTGGCGCAAGCGAAACTTTAGCGTTTACCGCAGGTTCTAATGTTACTATTAGTGAGAATGCAGGTGCAGTAACAATTGCATCAACCGATACTAATACAAATACTCAACTATCTGATGAACAAGTGCAAGATATAATTGGTGCTATGGTCGATGGTGGAACTGAAACTAACATTTCTGTAACTTACGATGACACCAACGGTAAACTAAACTTTGTTTCGACAAATACTGAATACAGCGTAGGAGACGGAGGGTTAACACAAAATAACTTTACTAATACCTTAAAAACAAAGTTAGATAATATCGCTACTTCTGCAAATAATTATGTTCACCCTAACCATAGTGGTGAAGTAACATCTTCTGCTGATGGTGCTACTGTTATAGCAGACAATGTAATAGATGAAGCAAATCTTAAAGCGACTAATTCTCCTACTGATAATTATTTACTTAGTTATGACCAAGCAACAACAGGTTTTACTTGGATAGCCGCAGGTGCAGGTGGTGAGAATAACCAAAATGCTTTCAGTACCGTAGCAGTATCGGGGCAAGATAACGTAGTTGCAGATGCCGCTACTGATACACTTACGTTTGCAGCAGGTTCTAACGTAACTATTACTACAACAGCAGGAAGCGACACAATTACTTTTGCGTCTGCTGATACTAACACTCAATTAACTCAAGAACAGGTTGAAGATTTTGTCAACGGTCTTATAGTAGGCGGAACAAATGTTACTGCTACTTATGATGATGGTGCAGGAACATTAACACTTTCTTCTAGTGATACTAACACTCAATTAAGTACCGAAGAGGTACAAGACATTGTTGGGGCTATGTTAGTAGGTACGGAGACTAGGATAGGAGTAACCTATGATGATACTAATGGAAGAATTAACTTTGTAGTCGATGACATGACAGCAGATACACAACCACTTACAACGGAAGCAGTACAAGATATTGTGGGTGGTATGTTTGCTTCTAACACCGAAACTAGGGTAGCAGCAACATACGATGATACTAACGGTAAAATAAATGTTGTCGTTGATGACATGACTGCAAATGACAATACATTTAGAACCATTACAGCAGGCGGTAATACGCTTGGCGCATCAGAAACATTAGCCTTCACAGCAGGCTCTAATGTAACGATAACAGAAAGCGGTGGTGCAGTAACTATAACATCAGCAGACACTAACACTAATACACAGTTAAGTCAAGAACAAGTTGAAGATTACATAGATGGTTTATTGACCGCAGGTAGTAACGTATCACTTACTTACGACGATACTGCGGGTACTCTAACTATCGCATCAACAGATACTAATACTCAATTATCAACAGAACAAGTCCAAGATATAGTAGGTGCTATGTTTTCATCTAATACAGAAACTAGAATTAGTGCGACATATCAAGATGGAGACGGCACGATAGATTTAGTAGTGGATGACTTAAATACAAATACTCAGTTAAGCACAGAACAAGTGCAAGACATAGTTGGTGGTATGTTCGCTAGCAATACTGAAACAAGGGTAGCGGCTACTTATGATGACACAAACGGAAAGATAAATGTTGTTGTTGACGATATGACCGCTAATGATAACACCTTTAGAACAATTACCGCAGGTGGCAATACACTAGGTTCTAGTGAAACCTTAGCATTTACAGCAGGTACTAATGTAAGTATTTCTGAAAGTGGTGGTGCAGTAACTATTACATCGACCGATACTAACACCGAATATTCAGTAGGGGATGGTGGATTAACTCAAAACAATTTTACTAATACCCTTAAATCAAAACTAGATGGTATAGCATCTTCGGCAAATAATTACGCAATATCTTCCGACCTTTTAGACGAAGATAATATGGCTACTAATAGTGCTACAAAAGTGGCTAGTCAACAATCTATTAAAGCCTACGTGGATGGAAAAGTAGCAACAAACGCTTCTGCGATAACAGCGATAACAACAGGTGCGCCATCTTTACTTAACACACTAGATGAATTAGCCGCCGCTTTGGGAGATGATGCTAACTTTGCTACAACAACCGCTACTTCATTAGGTGAAAAATTAGTAAAGACAAGTAACTTATCTGATTTAGCCAATGCAGGTACAGCACGAACCAATTTAGGTTTAGGTACTGCGGCAACATTATCGGGTACAGGTGCAGTTGCTAACGGCAACGCAGGTTTAGTAACAGGAGATGTTGTCTTTGATTACATAGCCGCACAAGGTTTTGGAACAGGCGCAGGAGACATTACTTCCGTTGTGGCCGGAACAGGTCTAAGTGGCGGTGCTACAAGTGGTGATGCAACCGTAAATCTAAGTCATTTAGGTATAGAATCTTTGTCTGACCCAAACGGTGATAGATTACTTATATGGGATGATTCCGCAGGGGCTATTGTATTTGCGACAGCAAACAGCAATCTTGCTATAAGTGGTACAAACGTAAACGCTACTGATACAAACACAACATATTCTATCGGTGATGGTGGTCTTACACAAAATAACTTTACTAATACTTTAAAGAGTAAACTAGATGGTATAGCGGCTAGTGCAAATAACTATGCTCTTACAGACGACCTTGCATCGGGTGAAATAACCCAATTACAAAACATAGGTGCTACTACAATTACAGCAACACAATGGGGATATTTGGGTGCTTCTTCCGGTGCTATTACTAATACAGACACGCAACTAAGTACCGAACAAGTACAGGACATAGTAGGTGCTATGTTTGGTTCTAACACGGAGACTAGAATTACAGCCACTTATCAAGACGGGGATGGAACAATTGATTTGGTGGTTGATGATTTAAATACAGATACACAATTAACTACCGAGGCTGTTCAAGATATAGTAGGGGCTATGTTTACAAGCAATACTGAAACAAGAATATCGGCTACCTATGAAGATGGGGATGGGACAATTGATTTAGTTGTTGACGATATGACGGCTAACACTAATACAAATCAATTAACTACTTTTACCTTAACAGGAGATTCCGGCACTAATCAAACTATTGCACATGGTAATACATTAGATATTGCAGGTGGAACAGGAATAGATACAGTAGTCGGTAATACTGATACAGTAACAGTTGCTATTGATTCAACGGTTGCTACACTATCGGGTTCTCAGACCTTAAGCAACAAAACAATTGCTGTATCACAAGTAACTGAACTTTCTAATTTGACAGCAGCAGAAGGAGAGCAATTAGAAAACATTGGTTCAGTAACAATTTCTAATGCTCAATGGGGTTATCTCGGTGCGGCAACAGGTGCTATTACTAATACTGATACTAATACTCAAAATGAATATGCTATCTCTTTTGTAGATGCTTCTAACGATATAAGATTACGATTAACAGAAAGTGGCGCAGGTTCAGGCACTCAAGATATTATGTTTGTAGCGGGTTCTAATGTTACATTAACACATACTGATGCTAACAACATAACTATTGCTTCTACTGATACAAATACAAACACCACTTACTCAGCAGGAACTAACATTTCATTGAGTGGCACTACTTTCAATGTCGATGATGCTTTCCTAAAGAATAATGCTAATGATGCTACAACAGGCACTATTACTGCGGCAGGTTTTTCAACGACAGGTTCTATTACTTTAGGTGGTCATACTTTCAATGATATTGACATAGGAACTGAGTTTGTTGATACTGACGACCACTTGATGTCATCCGGTGCTATTAAAGAAAAGATTGAGTCTTACAGTTATGGTACAGGTGATGTTACATTAACAGGTACTCAAACCCTCACTAACAAAACTCTAACTTCACCGACAATAGCAACCCCAACAATAACAGGAACACTTGACGAAACGGGTGACATAGATATTTCTTCTTTGTATGGTCGTATTAATTTCAAAAAGGATAGTAATGGAAATGTGAATAATGATGCTATCTATTTCATTAATGGTTCAGACCAATACGCAGGGGCAGTAAAATACTTCCACGCTGATAACACAGTAAGATTTGACGCTAACCAAGCAACTCAATTACATATCTCAGATGGTGCAATTTATCCACCTGTTGATAGTGATGTTGATTTGGGTACTACAAGTCTAAGATTCAAAGATACATTTGTAGATTCAATAACTGTAACAGGTGAAGTAGATGCTGCTAGTTTAGATATATCGGGAGATGCAGATATTGATGGTACATTAGAAGCAGATGCAATTACTATTGGCGGAACTGCAATTGCAGCAGCAGGTACTACAAGTATTACTACACTAGGCACTATCGGAACAGGAACATGGCAAGGAACTGCAATTGCACAGGCTTACATAGCAGACCAAGCAATTAATGAAGCAAAATTACAAGTTTCAAACAACCCTACTAACGGATATGTTTTAACCGCACAATCCGGCAACACAGGTGGCTTAACATGGGCGGAAGCAGGTGGCGGTGCTTCTGAAATTAACGATTTATCAGATGCAATTACACTTTCTAGCAGAAACTTAGGTCTTGGTACTAACGCAGGTGTGGCTTGGGTAAGTGGTGCTAATCAGAATGTAGCAGTAGGTGAAGAATCGGGTAAAGCAATAACTACCGGAGATGGAAACATATCAGTAGGTGCTTTTTCGCTACAAACGGCTACAACATCTAGTTATAATACAGCAATAGGCGACCAAGCAGGTGCTTCTGCAACAGGTTGGAGAAATGTTATGGTTGGTTCTTCATCGGGTTATAACATAACAAGTTCTGATTCAGTATTTGTTGGTTATCAAGCGGGGCAAGCCGCTACAAGTGGTCTTTACAATGTCGCATTAGGTTCAGGTGCATTAAATGATGTAACAACAGGTAATAGAAACATCGGTATTGGAAGAAATGCCGGAGATGGTTTTGATACAGAATCAGATAACATAGCAATAGGTTACGATGCTTTAGGTGGTGCTGTTGCAGGTGGAGAAATGAACGTAGTTATTGGTAATTATGCCGGAGATGCAGTTACTTCGGGTGATGGGAATACTTTACTAGGTCATACAGCAGGTGGGGCAATAACCACAGGCTCACATAATATAACATTAGGTTATTTATCGGGTGATAATTTAACAACAGGTAGCGGAAATGTAGTAATCGGCAGACACGACCCCGCTTCTAATACAGGTGATAATCAACTTGTTATTAGTAATGCTAAACAAACATCATTTGGTGGTAGGACATGGATTCTTGGTAATGATTTATCACAAGTAAACTCAAAAGTAAATGTAGTCGCAATAAGTAGTAATACAACACTAAGTAATGTAGGTGAAGGGCAAGTGGAACAAAGCGGTGCTATTATTTATTGGACAGGTGGAACATTAACTTTACCTTATAACGCAACAGTAGGCACACAATATACTATAATTAATAATACGGGTAGTGCCGCTAAACCTAGTTTGAATACTAATGGTGATTTCTTAAATGGAACACACGGTAATATAGATGATAAAAACTCAAGGACTTATGTTTGTTTAGCCGCCGCTAATACAGGTGGGGGTAGTCCTGATTGGTGGGGTATAGGTTAATAATATGCCGCCAAATAATTTAGGTATTATAGGAACAGTTGCACAAGCGGGTCAAACCGCAGTAGCGCCCACAGGTGTAAGTATAGCAACATCTTCTAGTGGTAATTACGATGATGCAGTTGTGGTTGATTGTTTAACAGGAGTTACTTTCTTTGAAGATGATGGTTCGAGTTTCAATTCAAGGGCTTATGCCGATTTTTTCCAAACAAATCACATGGCAAGTGCGTACAATAATACTGCTGTTACTGAGACATTTATATTCAAAGGATATTGTAGAGCCACAGGTGCAACGTCATTTTTATGGGATGTATCAATTGATTCGGGTTCAGATGCAAATGGTACTTATTCAGTTATAGGTACAGCATCAACAAGCCAAGATGCAACAGGTACAGACGGTGCAGGTGAAAAGGTGTATTGGGAGTTTGCAGGTGGTAAAAGTGGAGTAACATATCCCCCTAGTGGTACGGTATTAGTAATGAAAGTAAATTGTACGGCTACTAATGCTCACGGCTCAACAGCCGCACCCGAATTAACAATTCAACTTAATTTTAATTAGATTAACGTAAATCTTTATTAAACTCTTATGTAGTGGAAGTAATATGGCTTTAACCCTATCAATAGAAACAGCGTTTGGATTGAGTTGTGCAGAAGCACACGCAGTAATTAAAGAGTTTAGAATGGAAAAAGAAGTAGCCGAAGATGGTAGTAAGTCTTTTACAGTAACCTATGGTGGTTTAGTGTTTATGAATGCAAGCGCATACACAGGTGATAAATCAGCAATTACCGGATTTAATTATCAATTCCCACTAGATGTAACAGATGGCGCAGACCAAGAAAACTTACTAAAACAATGTTATCTTAACCTAAAAACACAAACACCTTTTACTGATGCAGTTGACGCTTAGATATATCTATACGACACTACTACTCATCTAGGAGTGAGGGGTAAGTGTTGACACAGGAAGAAGCCGATTCTATTATTGAAACAGTAAATGAGCGAGCGCAAGAATTACGCTCTTTAATGATTACTTTAGCCTCTATTATAGCCCTTGTAATGCCCGGCATGGAAGCAGTAGGCATTCTCGACCTTACACCATACGGTGAAGGGGATGACGAATGGGTTACTGATGATGATTGGGAAATGGGTGATGACTTTGAATGTGGCGATGGTTCTATTATACAGGCTTCTTTAGTAAATGATGGTTACAAGAATTGTCGTGATGGTTCGGATGAACCGGATGAACCTAATGTGAATCAACCTACTAATAATACTACTGTAATTGTAAATCCACCTAGTAATAATACTAATAATGAAACTGTTGAAGATGACTGTATGGCTATGATGTATGACGCATATATTTTAGATTATAACGAAACAAACTTAACTATTACATGGGATGCTGATATATCTTGTGAAGATGAAGCATTCAATCTTACTGTATATTGGACTGTCTATGAGAATGCAACGGGTAACTTTACTTCACAAGATTCTCTTACATATGAAACACAAGGTTCAGCGTGGGATTATGTCAATATTACATTAGAAAATGTAACAAATGGTGTTTATGATATTCATTCCACCTTTGGTTTAGGTGGTAAATATACTAGAGGTACTGATTGGTATGTGGTTGAGTTACTTGGCGCTTAGATATACCTATACGACACTACGTTGACTTAATATCATGCGTGATGGTGGAGAAGGCGTATTAGTAGGAATAGTAATCTTAGCATTAATTTTAGCAACGACAGGCACACCTTCAATACAAGATTTTGAAAGAGACGGTACTATAACTTGTAGAGAAGTAAGTGGCGAAATAATAGAAAAAGAAGCGCCCGTAACTATAATAGTAACAGTTAACGACCAAGTTTCAAATGAAATAAAAACTTATAACGTATATGTTTCTCCCGAAGCCTACTCTAATTATAGTATAGGCGATACGCATATAGAACAAATATGTACTCTTACTGATTACGAATACTATAAAGAAATAATTGATGCGTTGTTAGAAAGCGGAATACTAGATTAGTAACTTCTTATAAGAGACACGTATAATGTGTAATCATGGTTGACGGCGAAAGAGTCAAAAGACTAGGAAAAATTGTTTACATTCCTCCCGATAAAGCATATACTAACATAAACATTGAAGAGACACCCTTTGGCTTCAAGTTATATCGAGAGGGCGCAACTAGACACTTTACAGTAATACCTACTTCCGCAGTCAAACAAATAATATACGATAGAGGCGAATAAAATGAGTAATAATACAACAGCAGAAACGTGCATTAATGCACTAAATGAAACAATAGATTGCATACCGCTAGATTCCTCTTCTTTGTTTGATGACATAGAAGTTATACTTCTTGCGGGTGCTGCATTATTAGGTATAGCAGCATGGGCTTACAAAAAATACCAAGTGTTAAATGCAGACGGAAAAATAACTCTCGATGAGATTATAGATTCCATTGACGAGGTAAAAGAGAAAGCCGAAGAAGCAAAAGAAGAGATTGAGAAAATAGAAAAAACTCTTGATTCTCACAATGTTGCTGAATTAAAAGAAATGCTAAAAGAAGCAGGTCTTTCAGTTAAAGGCAAAAAAGCAGACCTTGTGGCTCGATTAGAAGCACACATGGGTGAGGCTTAGTGGCCGATGCTGATGTTGTCTCAATAAGATTAGACAATTTAGAAGAGTCTGTAAAAAGACACGAAAGGTTAATTGAACAATTGGTTCAATCTCAAGTAAGTATGCAGACAGGTCTTGCTAAAGTGGCTACTGAGTTAGAGATAACTAATGGTCTTATAGGCACATACATGGGTAATATGCAAAAAATTATTTTTACCCTAATAGCAATTGTAGCAGGGGCTATGGGTATTTCGACACAGATGTGATATTATGAACCAAGAAGAGTGGCATATTTGGTGTAGAGATGTTACCGACAGACTTACAAACCTTGAAAAGACACTTAACTCCTGTCATAAAACACAGAAGCGTATGCTTTTTAGTATTATATTAATTTTGACAGGTGGTTTAGGGTATGGTTTATTATTGCAGTTCTAGCGACGTTGGTATGCGTTTAGGTCTAAACAGCGCACAGCGTACACAAGCAGCATCTAAACTTACTCTTGCTATACGCAGGGCTACCATAGATATAGACCAAGTGTTTAGAGATTACGGTAGAAACGTACCTAGTAAATCAATAGCAGAAACTACTGCTAATGGGGCGGTAAGTGCAGGTGCTACTACTATGACCCTAACAAGCGCCGCTTCCTTTACTACAACGGGTAATGGTAATATAGATGGAGATTCCTTTGTTTGGACAGGTAAAGATGCTAGTAACTCTAACATACTAACAGGTGTTAGTGGTATTAGTGCAGACCATGCCACAGGAGTTACTATTCAATCGGGCGAGTTTGCTCACGTTCTTAGAGAAATATGTGCGGATATAGCAGCCGCTTATTACATGGAAGATGAAGGTACATTTCAAGAAAACTCTATGCGTGGTGGTGTGTTGAGAGAAAGAGGTACATTTAACCTAACTAGGCTAGCCCATTTGGGTAGTGTTGATTAGGTGAGGGTATGAAAGGATTTACAAAAGTACCTTATATTCATGCGGGATTTCCTAGAATAGATGCCGTAGGTAAGTTTAGGGCAAATATTGTAAATGAGTTAGACCAACAACAGGCTGTATTAAATAGAGAAGTAAAAGATATGAAAGCATATATTGGAAAATCTAATATACAAACACCAACTAATTCATTAAGGGTTAAAAACAATAAAAATAGTCCTTTAAACTTTGAGGCTTATTTAGACAAAAGCGGGTATAATAAATTAACAAAAAACATTAGTAAAGAAATAAAAATAAAAATGGTCGAGGCTATGGAAATTGCATTGGCCGAGGCTACTTTTAAAACTACTAATGAAATTGTAAATATGCGTAGGGCATTCAAGGGAGAACACAGCCCTAGTCAAAGAACGAGTGGAGACTTGTATGATAAGGTAGGTAATTCTTTGTTTTATGGGAGAAAGAAAAGTAAAGGCTCAAACCAATTTATTTCATTTAACGCAGGTTCTTATGCAGACGGTCAATCATTTGAAGAAGAACCTACGGGTGTTATAGGAAGTAGGGGGGCAAACTTAACTGAATTAACAGCCGAAGGAACAGATGGATTTAAGATAGATTCGCACCCTTTAGGTGGAACAAAAAGATTAGTTAATCACTTAAAGAATGCAAGAGGTGGTTAGTATGAGTATAGCAACAAAAACACAGTATTGGAATAGTAGGATGACAGGTTCAGACCCTACTGCGTTAACAGGTACATTTAATGATAGTTGGTCGGCTAGTGGTAGCGGTTCAGCATCCGGTGGTGATTGGGTAGTTACTAACGGAACATACACAATTACTCCCGAAGCAGGTGGGTCTTACACATTAGTTGCGGCCTTTGAATATACTACTGCACCGGACTCCGGTGCTATTCTTATGTCTTTAGATAATGGTACACATAAAGTTGAGGTAAAATCAACAGGTAATAATTCATCATTAAGTTTAGTGGGTGCTAGCACAGTTACTATTAGTGATTTAGACATGAAAAAAGAAGAAGAGAATCCGGTTACTTTAATCTTAAGACTAACTTTAGCAGCAGGAGGGGCGGCAAAACTATACACCCACGAAATAGTCAACGACTTTAGTGGTGCAATAGCCTATTATAGTGTCACAGGCGCGACAGGAAGCAGCGCAGCAGTCAAATGGGGTAACACTAGCGGCAGCGTAAAATGGGCGGCTATACACTACTCTAAGTTTGGTGCTTTTTCTCCCGAAGAATTACTAATATCTGACTTTGCACAAGATACTTTAGCAAGAATGGGTCTTGGTATAGTCCAACAACTAAAAGATAGTAATAGGATGTATCTAAAAACACAAGTACCGGACTCATCAATAGTATATGGCTACGACATATCTTCACAAATGCTTAACAGAATACCTGTACCAAGCATACACGTTTTAATATCCGAGTTAAACTCACCTAATTTTGAGTCATTGGGAGGTGCTAAAATAACACAAGAGTATGATGTTAGAGTGTTTATTACTGTTAGGGGTACTAATTATGAAGATGCTTACCGAGCAGGACTTAATATTATGGGAGAAGTATTCGATGAGTTATACACAAATACAGGCGTTTCGGGTACAACAGACAGCATTGTTTCTTATGATGCTAAGTTAGACTCAAAAATGGATGATGACGAGACTGTTTGTGTTCATGTCTTAACTCTTACTTATATGAGAAGAATAGATATGAGACACCGATAATAATATTGATAAGGCAGTCATCTCCTGAACGTACTATACTAGAGGCATTTATATGGTAGAGTTCTTAAATAGATACGTAGCATTAGGAAAAGAAAGCGCAAGCGCATACGGCACAGAAGTAGCCCCAACTACTTTTGGAGAAGTTGATGATGAATCATTCGCAACAAGAATGGATTTACTTACAAGACAAGATATGAGTAGGGCAATTGTTGGTAAATCAGTAACAGGCAAAGAATATTCAGAAGGAGGCTATAATATGGCCGTTCAACTAGATGAGTTTTTAGGTAATACCTTAGCGGCATTTTTCCCAAAAGCAACTTTTGCTAATAGCATTCATACATTTAAAGAGCCTGCGGTAGCGGCAGATGAGTATGATTCCTTTACTATTGACGTAGGAAGAGAAGAGAAAATACACACTTACACAGGTATGGTAGCAAATACCTTATCACTAACAGCATCCGTAGGAGAATACGTTATGATGAGTGCTGATTTCGTAGGTTGTAGAGAAAAAGCAACACAAGCCGCTATTTCAGACACAGCAATTGTTTTTGAGGGAGACGCATTAGACGCTCTTTACTTTTCTAACGGAACAGTATTGTTTGACGATGGAACAGGTGATGCACCGGCGGCATCAGCAAGTGTTAAATCAATTGATTTCCAAATTAGCCTTAACCCCGATACAGATAACGCTATGGCTTTAGGAGACAGCACATACAGCAGCAAACCAAAAATGCAGCGTAGAGAAGTTACAGGAACAGTAGAGTTTAACAAAGTACTTTATGGCGACCAAGCATTAGACGAGCCGGATTACACATCTTTAGTAACATCAAAAGGTCTTGCATATAATGACGGTACTAACCCTGTTATGACACTACATTTTACAGAAGAAGATACACCTGCGGATAATTACATAAAGTTTAACTTTTACAATATTCGTTGGGAAACGCCTACTTCTAACGTAAGTGGAAGAGATTCACAAACAATGTCTGTTGGTTTCGTAGCACTATATGATAACAACAAAGGTTGTATGGACATTACAGCAAAAGGCGGCGCATTAGGCTCTACTGCCTTCCCGCTATGAGGTGTTTAACTTGAAAGATTTCATTAAATCATTAGGTAGGGAAATACCTGCTGAACAGATGGAGAGTATTATTGCTATCGGTAATAAATTAAGGATAAAAAAATACTGCCGAAGATTTCCTTTGGCGACAAAACCCACACCTAAAATTACTAAAGCAAAAGTTATTGTTCCCGTAAAAATAGACGAAGAAGAGTAATTCTTTATTAAAGGAATACCTTTTACATAGTATTAGCGAGAGCGAGAGTGTGGTATTATGCCGGTAATGAAGAAAGAAATAGAATTAGAAGATGGAACAAAGATTTGGGTTAGGCAAGTTTCCGGTATGGAAAAACTAGCAATTACTAATGCGCAAGGAAAAGCATTTAGAAAAATGCGTCATGCGGGTGAAGTAGAAAATTGGACAGACGAACAAAACGAAGAGTTTGCTAATTATATTGATGAATATGGGGCAGGCATTCAAAAACAAATTGAAGAGTGGATTCCTAATTGTATATTAGATGAAGAAATAGACATAAATATTTTAACTTCGGAAGAGTTAATGAATATATTATCCTTTGTAAGAGGGGATGAAAAGGATGGCGCTATCCCTTTATAGATTTTATTAGAGTAGCCCCCTCTCTATGTATGGCCTTCAAGGGGGTTTTACCCTCAGATTTATGGTTAAAATATAATGTAGAAGGCGGTAAGCATTTAATGGACTTAGACCTTCTTATAGCGGCTAATATTAATGATAGTATAAATGAAGCAACTACAAAAGCAAAGAGTAAAGACGCTAAAGGTGCAGTCGCTAGACGCGACCAAAGAAGGGAAAAACGCAAACTATTAAACAACAACAATGACCTACTCGATATATTGAGAGATAGCGGAGTGCCTGTTGAGGGCAAGAGTAGTGATGATTAAATATGATTGATGCAACAATTCTTCCTTTTTTCACAGGTCTATTTCCAATAATATGCGCTATTACTTTACTAGTTTTACGTGCCGGTGCGTCTAGGGTTTTCTTCGACATCGTAGGTACTTTCCAAGCAGGAAGATTAATTCAAGATGCGCAAGCAGCACAAACAGTTTTTGAGTCTTTATACTTAGATACTTTTATGGGTATTCAAGAAGCAGGTCAAGAAATAGGTGAAATGTTTACCAATGTAGTAGAAGAAATAATGCCTCTTACCGAAGAAATAGAAGAAGCAAGAATACAATTAGAAAAGTTTTTAGATGTTCCTACTGATGAAATGGATGAGGTAGCCCAAAGTATAACCGACATAGGTCTTGCTCTTGGTTTTGCTTCTGATGAGGCTATGTTAGCAGGTGCTAAAATGGCTCAATTGAGTGGTGTTTTAGGGGCATCTACTATGGATGTGGGTACAGAAATAGGTATGATGTTTGGTCTAATAAGTGGTATGGAAACTGACGCAGCCATGCAAAGATTAATTAACTTACAACAACAAACTAAGTTTATGACTAAAAATATCGAAGAAGGTATGAATGCCGAAGAACAGGCTAATATAATACGTAGAGATTCTATAAGGATATTAAATCAACTTAACACGGTTGAAAACAGGTCGGTTGCTACGATGGAACAGATTACTTTCGTTATGAATCAATTCGCATCACAGGCTGATTTGACTAACGAAAGCATAGCAAGTATGGCTGCCTTATCCGCTACTCTTATTGAGGCGGGTGAAGAACAAGGTAAGGGCGGTCGTGCTTTGCGTATGATGTATGCTAGGCTTGGTGCTGATATTAACGGCTCAAGAAAAGCGGTTGAAGATTTAGGGATAGCCGTAGCAGATTCAGAAGGAAATATGCGACCTTTGTCAAGGGTGTTATCAGATTTGTCGGTTGAGTATCAAAAAATGAATGGTGAACAACAGACTGCTTTGGCTCAACAAGTAGCGGGTAATAGACACTATACCCGTCTTATTAAATTACTTGAAAACGTGGATAGGGTAAAGGAGTTGGAGTTTGAAGCAACAATTGCTATGTTCCCTGCTATGGATGAAATAGATAGAAGAAGAGATACAGAATTATTTAAGTTACAAAAAGCGGAAGCGGCTTATAAAAATGTAGCCGGTTCAATAGGTGATAATTTATTACCTGCTTTAACAAAAGCAACAGAAGCACAAACTGTATTTTTAAAACAAATAGAACAATTGTCGCAAAATAAGTTTTTTGGTTTTGCTATCAATTCTATCGTTACCTTTACGAAACTATCACAAAGTTTTGTTGGGCCTGCTCTTGGTATAATAATGGCTTTACAAAATATGAATATTGCTTTAAAAACACAAGCAGCAATTACAAGAGCGTTGAATGGTGAAAAAATAGCCGGTATGGAACATACTAAAGAAGGTCTTGTTTTAATGACAAATGAGATTGCTTTACAAAAAGAATTAAATAGAAGAAATCAAGAAGAAGCATTAATAACAGAAAGAAAAAGAAGGCAAGAGTCAACAAAAGGTAAAGGTTTAGGAACAAGAAATGTAAACTACGCTAGGACTAGGTCTAAAAATCTGGAAAAACTCAGAAAAACCGAACTTGCCGGTCTAAAAGAAATAAGTAGAGAACAAGCAAAATTAATTTATTTAGAGGAAAGACATAGAGATGCAAAATTATCTCTTGGTACTAGTAGGAAAAAAATTGATGTAGAGGCTAGAGCGTTTCATGCAAAAAGACAAGAAGAAATACAAAAAGAAATAGATAATACTTATTTAAAGAAAGATATTATTCTCGCAAATGCCGCAGAAATATCAGCAAGAAAACAAGTTTATGATGATGTAGTAGCCGAAGCAAAAGATAGAGAATTAAGAAAAGAAGTAATGCTACAAGAAGCAGTAGAGATGGGTACTAAACAACAGGCTAAACGTATGCAGACAATAACAATGGGAATAGCCGCATTGGGTTCATCCTTTATGATGTTTAATGTTCCATTTATGAAACAACAGACGGAAATGAGAATAGGTATGACGTTGACTAGTGGGGCTATGGCTTACCAAACAGGTAAAATGATGTATAACTCAATAATTTCAGTAAAACAAATGTTTGTTAAGAGGGCGTTAACTAAGGCATTTATACAAGAGGCGGCCGCAATAGGTCTTACTAATACGCAGATAATAGCGCATCTTGAAGCAAATAATGTTAAAAATGCTTCACAATTAGTAGGTATTGCTACTACCGAAGTATATAGTGCTGCTCATATAAAATTAGCAAAGGCCATAGGTATTTCTAATGCTGCATTAAAGAAAAGTATTATTGGTATTGCAGCAGTTGTCGCAATTATGGCCGGATGGTGGGTTTTTGATAAATGGACTGAAAAAGCCAAAAAAGCAGCAGATGAACAAGAAAGATTTAATAGCATTTCTTTAGATACAGGTAGAGTTTTAGAAATAATGAAAGACGGTACTATGGATGTAGAATCTGAAATACAAAAATTAACTAAAGAATTAAACGGATTAGATGATACGCAAGATAAAATGTCGCAAGCAAGAATAACGGCAATAGAAAGTGAAATAGCGGCATTGATGCAAGTTAGAAGAATTACTAATTTCCAAAATACTGATATGAAAGAAAATATGGAAGCATCTAAAAAATATTTTGATGATTTAAAAATGTATGAAAGTATAAACAAAGGCATAACTAGTGATGGACATAACTTTTTTAGTATGGGAACAGTAGATACTATTAATAACTCTAATACAAGATTCTTAAATCAACTCGGAAATATTTTCCGAATAAATGACAAAGAGTTTAAGGGTTACGGTGCTTTTGCGACAGCAACAGATGATGTTAGGGAGTTTAGAGAAGAATATTCAGATTTAGTTGCGTTTATAGAATTACATAAAATTACAACCTATGAAGAATTAGAAACTACTGCTGAATCATATAAGACAAGCATAAATGAATTAATGGGTGTGGAAGCAGAAGGTGTAAGTAATTTGGCGCAAGAATATTCAGTTTTAAACGATGAATTACAAGGCTTTGCTAATACTAGAGAAGAAATGTTCTATGGTTTTGATAGAAATAATTTGACAGGAGACTTGGTTAGACAGGTTACTCAACAAGGAGTTGAAACATTAGTTACTACTACCGAAGTTATAATGACAAATAACTTTAATGGTATGACCGTACCACAGGTAGCAGACATGATTATAGAAGAGATAGAGGGAAGAGGAAACCTAAGAGGTTACAATCTCTCAACAACGTAGGTGAGAGCATGGTAAGAACAGTATCGAAAAAATATCAGATATGGATAGCAGGTTATTACGATGATTTTAACGGCGCTAGGGCTATTCCCGATAACCTACAACAACCTTCCGATACATCATACGCAGTAACGGTAAGTCATTTTGGAAATCCTATGAACGGCGAGGCTTCTCTCAACCCTCGTTATCGTTGGTCTATTGTAGAAAGGGCAAAAAAAACTAACTACGATACTACACTTTTAGGTACAAACGACGTAAATCAATATTTACGTAACAACGGAGTTTTTGAGTGGCTAAGTTTAGACACCAAAAGAAATAACGCATCAGATTGGGAGGGTAGAATACAATTACAATATCCCGATGGACACGTTGCTAACAGGTATAGATTTGGCGGTAGTACATCCGAAGGAAATGTAGGTTATCAAAGATTTGTAAACGGACATGACACTAGTGGGTCTTACATAGTATCTGTCGGTGATAATGACGCAACATTTGGTAGAGCAGATATGAAAAGATTTACGGCTACAAACTACGCAGCAGAAAACGCAGGATTTATTTCTACCACAGGAAACTTCGTACAAAGAGCGCATCTTACAGGCTCTTGGATGGGAGAAAAATTAACGCAAAGCACAGCCGAATACAATGACATTACTACCTCTCCACCTAAAGTATTTGCCGAAGTTACTTCCCCTTCAAAACAACCTTTTTTATGTGTTCAAACAGTTAGAAAACACATTGATAATGACTCTCCTAATGTACCAACTATTATATATGATGGTAAATTAAACTCGCGCTTAGATAGGGATGTTTTTACTACTAGACTAGCATTAAGAAGTTTTATTGCAGAAGGTTCTACCCAATGGGATGAAGTAGGTATAAAGTTTGAGATAGGTTTTCCTAGCCCTACATCTACTTTATTAACATCTGATGCAGGTCATTCCGGTACACCGGAAATAGATTATACTTTAGACTTAAGTAATACTTTTTCGGGAATAATAAATGCGTATGATTCTTATGGTCTTTTGTATGATGGCTCTAATTTACAATCATATAGTAATGATGATGCTTGGTTAGATATTGATTTTGTAATGAAATACTCAACAGGTAAATACGATGTTTATGTTAATGGTACTAGGGTTGTACTAAACGGCTCTCTCGCTAGTGGTACAGGAGTTGACCCATCAGATATGTATGGGTGGCAAATGACTGTCAATAGCCAAGAAACAACAGACGGTAATTTTGGTTACGTATCATATTTAATGTTAGACCGAGTAGGTATGGTAAGGTATCTTACTAATGATATAACTACTACCGAAGAAGTACAAATTAATAACGCACAACTTAGTAAAAGTAATAACGGTATTAGTGTTTTTAAGGTAAATATATCCGATGACCCAAAAAGATTTAATGGTTCTACGGGTACTAACACTAGTGATTACATAGAAAATATAACTTCTTTATTTACTAACAGTACTCCTTTAGATTGGCAAGTTTTATTTTTTGCTGATATTGACAGTAGAATAGATAGACCTATTTGGAGGGGGGAAATAGATAACTTTAAAATAAACCAACAAGGGAGAAAAAGAGATTTAAGTTTTACCGCAAAAGATTCTTTATCGTTTTTAGATAGACAAGTACCACTTTGGGAAATAGGTCAAGAGTCTTTAGATACCGAAATATCAGAAACCCCTTATTGGTTGTATGACGCTCAAGGGTTTCAAGAAATAATGAATCTAGGGGCTACAAAATTAAAACTTACAGGTAGTGATGTTGGGTTTGATAGTGATAGTAGTTATTTAGAAACGTCAACACAAAGAACGCAACAAAACTCCGGTTTGCCTATACAAATGTATAATAATGAAAACACAGTATATGGCCCAAATAATATCGAAGATAATTATGAGGGTATAAATATTTTAGGTTTTCAAAAAGATACTTCCGGCAATACTTTAGTGTATTTAAATAGTAGCACTCATACTATAACAACATCAACAGCAGTTACTATAAAAAGCACAAATCATAATGCTACTAACATTACACCAACAGCAGTTAGTGGTGCTACCTTAACTTTTGCTTCCGGTGATTTGGCTTTTTCTGCTGAAACTGCTAAAATAATATATATCGGAAAACACCAAAGTGCTTTACCCGATTATGATAGAAGAATTAATTTTAGTGGACTTAGTGCTGCGGGAGTACAAGCACAAATGGCTAGTGCTTGGGCTAATTGGAATAGTCATCGGCCTGTATATAGTGATTTAACACCTCATAATGGGCCTTGGTATATGAATGTATATTATGATGCAGACCCGTCTTTAGAAGTTGGTGATTATTTTTACATTAATAAAGAGGCTATGGATAATACAACAGCACTTAACTCCGCATATTTAAATAGACATAAAGTGAAAAGCGTACATAAAATTATGGGTTATTTTAACAACTATAATAGTACCGTAACTTCTGTTGGGTCTTGGTCGGCAACACCTGTTTGGGTAGTACAAACTTTTACAGAATACCCATCATCATTAGCGGAACATGGATTATATTCTCCCGAAACTACGTTAGCAAATGCCGCTTCTTCGGGCGCATCTAGTTTAGTTTTAACAGATGCTAGTTTATTTTCTACTAGTGGTACAGGTAGATTAGGAACAGCAAATAGCGCAGCAACAAATAATACTTTTACATGGACAGGAAAAAGTAGTAACACTTTAACAGGCGTTAGTGGTGTTTCCACTAATTTTGCAGCAGGAAGTTCTGTATTTGATGCCGTAGCCGAACAAGACTCATTACTCACTAACAACGACAGATTTGAATGGTCTAAAGATAGTGGTACTGTACCCAACGCTTTTGTAACAACTAATGGATTGCCGTTATTAAACAGGGCTATACACGCACGATGGATGAGAGATTTACCTAACTCATTATGGTTTAGGTATCAGTTTGGTAAAATAGGTGAATTACAAATAGGTAGTAATTATGATAATCAATTAGTACTAGACACTTCTGTAACCCCCTCAACTAAAATAATAGAAATAAGTTCTACTGCTTATTCTAATGCCCCTAGTAGTGGGGTAGCGGAAATATGGGATAATAGTACTTTTATGCCTAATAGAAATGTTGATGCGTTTAAAGGTAAGTTTGTTTATGAAGGTAAAATAAATACCAATAGTAAATATTATCTAATAGGGTGTAAATACATAAACTTTAAAATGAGTGGTTCGGGTCATAAAATTAAGTTTCAAAATATAAGTGATGACTATAAACACCTTTGGTTACTTTGGGCTGACATGAGAAACAATGGTTTAGCAGACGCAGATGGTTCACAAAGAAAACAATCATTTGGTTTACAATACCCACTAGAAGATAACTATGATATACAAATGTACTACGCAGACCAATTTGATGAAAATGGTAATGTAGATACTTTTGGTAGTTTAGAGGTAAATAAAGATATAAATATATGGAATCTTGATACTACTACTGAACCAATTACAAACAAACCCTTTTCCAAACCTGTAAATTATTCTGACCCTAAAAACTTAGCAATCACAAATCCTATACAGAATGACGGAAACGGAAAACTAAGAATTAACAGCGCATCAACACCAATTACAGGATTTGCTAATGGTGATTTAGTTTACTTAGTAGGTACTGCATCTCACGATGGCTACCATACTATAACAGATACACAAAGCGGATATTTAGTTACGTCTACTGCCTTTTCTAGTGCTACTATGTCTATTACAGGCGGTAGTAATTCTAAAGGTTATTTTTACACAACAACAGGAAGTGAACAAGACTTTTCACACTATCACGATTGGGAAGATAAGGGGGGTGCTTTATTAATTATAGACTCTTCTCCTTTCTTTAACCTTAATACTCACACAAATGGGGGTAGAACAGGACAGGCTTCCGGTTTAGGTACTGATTTAGGAGATTACGTACAAGTAAGACAGGGTTTCCCTGCACTAATAGATAATTATTGGGCGGAAGCAATCTCTTCATATCAAACAACAGGAGATATTGCAGGTGAACATCCGGCTCAATATAGATTATTGTCGGATGCTACCCTAGCAAACGAAGGATTTATAAAAGGTGATAAAGGAATACCTGTTGATGATGTAAGTAAGTTTGATGACACGGGGGTAGGTAAATTAATTACTGTTTTCCCAAATAAAAAAGATACTTTTTACTTTGTTTGGAATAATAAATTAGGCACAAAATACACTTCTCCATCTTCGGTAGATTCAATAACATCAATAACAGACGGAACAAAAATTACAAATGCTAGTGCAGGTCATGTTACTGCCGGATTAAAAAACGGTATGTTAATTAAAAAAATAACAGGTGGTGTGTATACAAGAGAATATATTATAGATGTAGTTGACGAAGAAAATCTAAACGTAAGTGGTACATGGGCTGCCGGAGATACATACGAAGTACCTATACAATTAGGTAAAATATTTATGATAGAAGAAGATAATATAAGCGTAAGCGCAGAAACGGACTTAACATCTTTAGAACAGGCTATTTGGGATGCACATTCAGCAACCGGCCAAACTTGGGATGATTACGGAATTATTACTGATTATGATTTAACAGATGATAGTACTACACCCGACTCTTACGAAGTTCATGCTACTGTCCACAGCCAATTTATGTTGCGTTTGTTAATGCACGTAAGAGGTGACATAAAAAACAAAAATAGTGGTACTTTTTGGGAAAGCGATAAGTTTAGAACATTATGGAATGCTGCAATTATGGACACTTGGTTGCCACCAACAACAGTAAAATCAATTTACGATATTAATAATATACCTATAACTTCTACGATGACTACTTACAATTCTATTAATAATAATGATGGTTATGGGTCAATAGTAGACAGTAGGGGAAAAACATTTTTAAGTACTATAAAAACAATTAAGACAAATAGTGGCATAGGCACAGAAAATAATAATAACATATCTTTTTCTTATCTTATTGGTAGAGATAATAGATTAGAGTTTAGACCTAAGTATAATAGTAGTAAGAGTTTAACTAGAAGTAACATGAAAGTAAATAATTTACAGACAACGTCTAGCGCCCAAATTACTAATGTTAGGGTATATTATAATAATGGTAAAAGTTTTGTTGATTATCCTAACCCAAATATGACAGATACTACTAGATGGAAAATATTAGAACACCCTACCATAACTCAAAGTTTTGAAGCACAAGTTTTAGCAAAACAACAATATAACACATACAAAAATAGCCCACTAAAAATAAATGTTGAGCCTATATTAGAACCACATGAAAAATACAAAATGATAGGTACGGGTAGGTATGGTTACATAGCAGATTCTTACGTTGCCTTAGAAGGTACAGATGATGACTATACTAAGGTATGTAATTGGAGTAGATTAGGTACAGGTGGGGCTTTGTTTAATGGTATGGTAAATGCTTTAGACGGCAACCAAAAAACATCTACTAATTTGTATTCAAGATATGGTATAAGCAAATCTCCCGCTACAAGTGGTGATATTCCTTGGGAAGATAACTATTATTGGTACGGTAGTGGGTCTATATCTAACGCCGTACAAATAGTGCATATACCCGATAACACACCATTTGTTAGCGACAATTATGGAGAGCCTATGCGTATGTGGGTAGACTTAAAAAGCACTCAAACAGGAACAGATATAGACAATGCTGAGTTCACTATACACGTAGCGGATTATTCTTTTGTCGGTGAAACTAGGGCAATTCACCCAACAAACAAAAGTGCTGCAAGTGTAAATGTAAAACATAGTGGTTTTTATGAGTTGGCTTTACCTTCGACATATAGCGACACAAGCGTAGGTAATATGGTAGTTAGTTTTAACGCAGAATATTGTAGGGCTTTGTTGCGTCATAGATGTGGCAACCCTACTAGTGTAAATATTCTAAAAGTAGTTACAACAAATACAAACTCCATATTTCCTCTAGGTATGAGAGAATATACTGAAATGGGTGGTTTCAAAACTACTAGGGCAGAATGGTATGCACCTAAAGTTTTGATAACAAGAGATGTTTCTTACACCCCCGCTACTTACGTTTCGTTTACTGATTTAGGTTTAGGATTAACTTCTGAAAATCTAATTATACAAAAAGTAAATTGGAATATTTCTGCCGGTAGAACAGAAGAAGTAAGTATGGATTTAGAGAGAGATGAGTCTATTGCTGTTAATGGCTTAATCTCTTCTCTCTTTCCCGAAGTTAACCAAAACTTACAAGTAGGTACTTCTCAATCTCAAGGCCAATCAACAGGCGTTAGTCAAGGGGTTTATGGACAAGGAGGTTATGTACCTATACCTACCAACCCACCTAATGAAGATATAAACGATGACAACCAAAAAACAGAAGGTGGTAAAGAAGATGGTAGCGAAGAAGCAACGGCAAGTTTTTCTAAGAGGAAAAATACCCCATCATTAACTAATAATAATAGAATGAATCTCGTAAGCGATATGTTATCGGGAGACTCTAGGTTTAGTATATTAGGCCAAACACCAATACCCCCAACCCCTTCGTCTATGAGAGGTATGAGTAGCATGAATGTAAGTGCAATAAGTGGTACTGCCTCAATGGTATCGGAAGGGTATGTTTTTGCGGGTGTGGGTTTACAAAACAGCGATAGTTCGTCAATTAAAAGTCAAGAAGTATCTATTCAAACATCATTTGTAGTACCTCAAGATGTATTAAGTAACAGGGTAAAAATAACTGCATCAGTTAGTCATGGTGAGTTTTTATCTAATACAGACTATGGTATATTATACATAGATGTACATTGTATAGAAAGTGGTAGTACTATAAGTAATACGGTAAATATAAGTAGAGGCATAGATAGAAAAACAATTACCCTAATACCAACTACCCCACTAAAAGGACTCAATACTATTGGTAATAATATTAGGGTAACACTAACTAGAAAACCCAATACAGGAAAAGATACAGCCAACGAGACATCTATAATACTACATAATTTGGATGTTAAAATGGAACGTGCTTCTGCACACACCTCTTCTTCTTCCGCTAAGTTTTCTACTCTCACTTGAGTGGTACATCTTCTAGGTTATCTCTTAGGGCTAGTATATCCTGCGCTCTTTGTCTACCCACACCTTTGACAGCCATAACTGCTTTTTGTGTAGTCCTAAGCCTAAGTAGTTTAGGTATGCTACCAAACTCTTCTAGTAAATCTTGAGCCATAGTGGGTGTAACTCCTTTTACGGAAGAAAGAAATGCGATACGAGGGTCTAATTCTCCTTTTTTTATAGCCCGTTGTGTGTCTGAATCGTGATTTGAGAAAGCCATGCCTAGTTGGGTGTGATTTACTACCAACCACTCAACAAACTCATCCATAGTATTCAATTCCATATACTTAATTTTAGGGAATCTTTGATGAAATGTCATTTTGAATTGTGTATTTACTTTTTTCATACGAGACATTTCGGTAGCAATTTGTTTCGCTGATGGCCTTCCGGTGGCTACCCAAGGTTTTAACTTTGCACCATAGACTACTAGTACGGGGTTGTCGTAGTTATCCTGTAAGTCTCTCAACTGAGAAACGATAGTTCTATTGCGACCAATACCAAGAATGGAACGAAAAAGGTCGTTAATTTCTTTAGCCTCAACACCCCAAGTACCCATAGCATAATCTGCACTCACCATTCTACATACTTTTACGTTATTTTCTCCCATACGCATTAACAACTTGTTAATTACTTTGGGGTTTTCTCTATCATCGACTAGTAACATCCTACCATCCTAGTGTATGGTAAACCTCATCCTCTAATATAATGATGTGTGAATTACAATCACCACAGTACTTTTCTCTTGAAGTTTTTAGTGTCCAAGCGTTATGACATATAGTGCAGGCTTCCATTTCTTTTTCGGTTAAACTAATTAGGTTCATCATTTTTATACTCTCCTTGTACCGTCATCTCTCCAACAAGAACCTTTACATCCTACGTTAGCGGATAGCCAAGAACAAGACGGTGGCTGTTCGTGGTCTATAATAGAAAACAATTGCATCCTAGACATACTAGGTTTGAAATCTCTCCAATTTAATTTTTCGATAAAAGCAACTGCTTCATCAACTATCTTTCTTTTGTCTGTTGTAGTCAATGTTTTTGGGTCGGCAAACAACCTAAGATTCTCGACTAGATGATACCCTAGAGCCAACCTAACAGGGTGTTTTGGGTTCTCATGCGTCATGGCCGAGGCTATACACGGTGGTATAGGTATTTGGCCGGAAGAAGTTATCTCACCATGAAATACATTACTATGTAGGTCTTTAGGTATAGGGTTATTAGAAATCCATTTGACTATATCAAACTCGCTATCCACAGCCCTACCTCTAAACGGGTCATATATATCATACTCCCTATTAGGTGTGGTAGGTATGTCGTAATTCAACGGGTCTTTGATGAAATCTAACGTAGGTATATTTACAGCCCACTTACTTCTTTTTGTATTATATGTGTTGGGTATTCTTGTTAATTTTTGTGGATGCCCTACGCCGTCTAAAGTAGCCAAATCACTAGCCACGCTTCTTTCATACCTGTCTATGTGCCTAGCAATACTTGTACCGATTACAGGCCGCTTAAACATCTGATGTATATGAAACCCCCTACCTGTAAAGACAGTCCTCACATCACCGTCTAAACGAGATATGAGCGTAGCAACATCATTCTTTACATCATCCATAGAGCCGCCCTCTTCAATATCAAAATCCCACCATGCTCTATCCATAATGACGCTCTCAACGTCATATTTCCAAGGTCTAGTAGGGTCTTTTCTTTGAAAAGCATACAAAGATGTGTAGCAAGACGCTTTACCGTTTACTTTATCTATGTAATCATCAAAAGTTTTACGGGAAAAGCATTGAGAACGGCGAAGCCCAATCTCTCTCGGAAACAGAAGCATAATAATCACTCTTCTTTTACCGCAAAAGTATAGGTAGCACCACAGGAACAAGCCAATAGAAGCATTAATTCCGGCTTGTGTCCTTCCTGTCCTGTTACTCTCCAAACTTCTTCCTCGCCTTCCCAAGCATCCATTTTACCGCATGATTGACATATAATTTCCGGTTTATTCATCTATATTCCACTCCTTAATGCCGTTCAATTCTGCCTCACAATCTAGTGAAAAATCACACCACATTGGACAGAAGTAATCATTCCAATTCATAGGCCATTGTTGGGAAGTAAGAGACTCAATAGTGTCATATAATGATTCCTCAAATATTTTATACGACCTCTCTCTAAATGGCTCTAAAAGAGCGAAGCCCTTCTCAGCACCAATCCACATGGTCTTTCCTCTTTTATTACCCTCTAGTATTAATTTATCTTCTACGTCATATTCGTAGTCGGGGCTAATGTATAAGAAGTGCGATACCTCTTCGTAATCTAACTTTCTCAACAACCTAGTATAATACACTAATTCCTTTCTAGTCCTACCTAGTTTAGACATAGACATATTACCCGTCTTTAATTCCACCAAGATTAGTTTTCCTGTTTCGGGATGCTTTAACACACCATCTATAAGACCGACCCATACAATAGGTTGCCCGTTCAATTCTTCATAGACTTCGTGCTTCACTTCTGCCTCTACTACTTCCAAGCCACCCATGTCGTGTGCTATCTGATGCAATAGAAGGTTTAATGAATCAACTCCATCATCGTCTGCTACACCTTCTTGTTTCGCCGCTTCCATCAGCACATCTGCACCGTCTAATAAACCTCTCTCCATAACATTATGTATGGCGACACCACGAATCATTTCTTCCGTTGGCGGCACAGTAGGTATATCTGCTATGTATCTCCAATAGAATTGTCGTGGACACATCTTGTATGTCATAAACGATGACTTACTAACTCTTAGTGCGCCTTCATCAGCAGGGTTATATGAAGAAAGCATAGTTTCACTCTTCTTCTCTTGTTATTCCGTTATCCCAATCGTCAATAGACATTTGGTTTTTGTCAAACAAACCTTCACCGCATGACGGGCAAACATCTTCTAGTGGTATGTTAGGTAGTATAGGTCTGATAACTTCTTCGTTGCATGAAGGACAGATTACCCTATCCATTTTACCCATGTCATCTAATAAATTATAGAACATCATCTGTAATTTCATTACATCGTTACCCATGTATTGAATCACCTTTACCGTTTCTCGCATAAACATCTCTAAATCTTCGTCTTTCATATTATTTTCACCCTTGTATTACCGTTATAAACTTTACACCCAACTCATATCTGCTAAACCATTCCTAGCATTTTCTATGGGTTGAGTACTCCATCCTGCCAAATCAAAGTATGGCTTTATTTTTTTTATGACAAATCTATCTACCATAACCTTAGTACCTATGGTTTCTATATCCTCGACATCTTTCGGATTATCGAATGCTATATACTTACCATTTTCATTTAAGGTAACTAAAAAGAATGAGCCTTTTCTATATCCTTTACCTAGATATTCGTTAGCCCAAGCCGCACCTGCTGATGAGCCGGACAATACCTTATATTGGCTTATATCTCTTTCTAATTTACCCTTCATACATAGGTCTATTGGGTCTGTTTCTCCCTTGATTACTGAATCCACCATAGTAGATAGTCTATCAGTTACAGCAGACTCTTGTTCATTAGTTAATATTCCGGTAATAGTATCTAACATAGCCGCCTTCATAACAGGTGGCATCCTGCTTTGTTTCATCTCAATACCTTTAACGTAAATGTTTGGTTCGTGATACTCACCATCAGTCCAAGTAACCATACCTGTATATCTATTCTTAGCCACCATTATTATACGAGAACACCACTTCTCAAACTCGGTTACGATAGGGTGCATTCTCTCATTAATCAACCCTAACTTTTCTAACCCTTCTTCGGGTGTAGGTATGACACAAAATACAGAATCAGTATGTCCATAGATGACATCGAATCCTACATCTCTAGCATTCTCCATAAGTTGACCTAGTGTCTCTCTCGATGTGTATGTGATAGCCGCCGCTATTTCGGGGTGATACATACCAAACTTAGCATCTCCTGCCACACCGTACATAGATGCAACCAAAGTCTTAGCGGCAAACTGCATACAATCCCACTTCTTCTTTTCATCACCTTCCGTCAGAAACATTTTCATCTTAAACTCATTTCTAAACTTAGTCATCAATTCCATTTGTCTTACAAGTAAACCTTTCTCACCCTGTCTAAACTTAGAGCCGTTGCCGCAGTCCACACCTTCGGGGTCTAAACTATCCCAACTGATATTATACTTAGCGGCATTAGAGTGGTACATAGCACGTATGTCTAGGATGCCTACGTTGTCGTACACTCCTGCTTCCACCTTAAGAATCTCAGCGCCTTCATAATCCACCTTAGCGAATTGAGGTTGAGTAGGTATTTTTCTATCGAAGTCTTTATCTCTTAAAACTAAGTTAGTAAACATCTTAGTTATGAATGGTGTACTCTTAATCTCACATTGTACTATGTGTTGTAAAGCAGTATAGTAATCTAACGCATTTACTGCATCGTCTAACTTAGGTAGTAGTCTTACGTCTTGTCTACAATAGTGTATGTATAAATCTCTATCTTCATACCAAGATTCATCGTGTCCTTTCTCTAACTCTACTTTCTTTTCTCCTAATATTTCTTCCGCTACATCGTTTAGTTTGTAAGAGGGTAGTTTTCCATTCTTCATTTCCCATAGTTTAGAAACAGCAAGCATCAAGTCTATACAATTCCTACCCACTATTGGTTGTTCCCAATCACCATACTCATACCTTAATCGCCTAAGTGGTGATAGGGCATAGGAAGGTAGCCCACACGCTCTAGTACGCTCGACTATCTGCTTTATGTCAGCACCTACCACATACCACCCTGTAATAATATCGGGGTCGCAATTCTTTAGTATTCTCATAAAATGTATGAGCATTGAACGCTCATTAGCGAATCCCATAGCAGGAGTTTCATACTTATATTCACCTAATTCAGAATAAGGTACTCCTTCACCGTCTTTCAAATCCTGTGTCGCAAGCGTTGACTCAACGAACCATACATATTCTTTTCCGGTAAAATTATCATAGGCCACAATAACTCTCATGTGTCCTGTCGTTGGCGACCATTCACAATCTAAATACCATGTCCTATGTTTATAGTTAGGTATAGGTTCATTACCATCGTTTATGTAATCACAAAGAACCTTGTTGGTGTATGGTACGTTAGCCTCCCATGTTGAACCGGCATAAGACAATTGCCTTACATCGTGAGGGGTAGCACAATAAACTTTAGTCAAAGATTCACCATACAGACCTGTGTAACCTGCTTCGGTTCTAACTGCTTCCGCTACGTATGGTACATTCTCATCTTCCATATAGCAGTAAGGCCAATACCCACTAATAGTTTTCTCGTATCTTTTACCGTTTTTATCTCTAGCCCTTATGAGAACATTTCTTCCGTTAGTCTTTTCAACTATCATTCTGCATCATGCCTAAACATCTTAAGGTCATTACAATGTTCACACTCATATATTTCTGCGTTGTCTATATGTTCCACGAAAACCCAAGAGAAAGTTGCGCCGCATCTTTCGCATGAAGGCCATCGTTGTGTGTAATTAACCATATCAATTCACCTTTCTTGCGCCCCTACTACGGGTATCAATGTTGTGGCGGCGTAGCCAATTATTGATACACATTGGTGTAACGCCGCATTCAGTAGCGATAGTCTGCATATTTTTACCATGCTTTACGTACTGTGCGCTTAACCACTCGTAGTCTTTATACAAAGGCTGTGTGTCTGTTGGTATGATAGTAACAGTTACGTCATACCCATCAATCGTTCTTTTGTTTTTTCCTAATTCTAAATCTGTCATTTCTAAATCCATTTAATCACCCCAAGTTACTTGCTTGGAAAATAAAGTCGCCATCACCTAATGTAATTAGCATTCTGATACCCTGCCCTTCGGGTCTGAAATCAAAGAAGTGTATGCTTGCTGTACCTGTTAACTCCTTAAAAACATATTCTAAACCACCCATATAGACTGCTTCAAAAACAGTCTGTGGTTTTGGGTCAATTTGAGAGATAGTTTTACCTTTAAGGTTCTTACCTACTTCCACACATAATCCTCTTTCATCAGAAGTTACTGTGTATAGGTTGTATCTTTGGTTGTTCATATTATCACACCTAAAGGCTTCATATAAAGTAGTAGTGTCTACCTCTAGCCAAGAAGCAAAAGGCTTTCTTTTACCACCACTATTTAATTGATAAGTAATATCTTGTAAGTCTATCTTAGTAGCCAATCTTACAGATTTTGCTTCCCACTCATTAACATTAGAAGATGTATGAGGGAATGCTAAAGCCTTATCTGATGAAGTCATAGTGGTCTGTTTGTTAGATGATTTTAAGATAATTTTATCTTCACCTATTTCTAATTTGATAACACCACCGTGATATTTCAAAGCCCCTAAGAAAGCCTCTATATCAGATATAGCAAAGTTTCCTGCACCGGAACAAGGTATAGATAATAATGTCAATGACGACAACCCATCTTTGACAAGAGAGCAGGCAGTAAGTCTACTACCTACTGCTCTCATCATTAGAGAATGAACCTGTGGAGTTACTTTACCGGAAACATTCTGTTTCCTTTGGGACAAAGTTAGT